>Ga0070684_100001700_pt1 | contig 16027 bp, 12 predicted proteins | sample KBSC723LmetaG_FD_65653 | JGI IMG/M metagenome (GOLD analysis project Ga0070684, IMG submission 65653) | Corn rhizosphere microbial communities from Kellogg Biological Station, Michigan, USA - KBS C7.2-3L metaG | ecosystem: Host-associated > Plants > Roots > Rhizosphere ...
CACCGAGATGCGGGACACCCTGGGCCTGGTCATGCTCAGCATGGGCATCGACCCCGCCAACTGCACGGTCGACGACGCCCAGGCGGCCGTCGACGAGATCCGCCCGCAGGTCGAGAGCGGCCAGGTGCGGCGCTTCACCGGCAACGACTACGCCGGCGACCTGGCCAAGGGCAACGTCGTCGCCTGCATGGCCTGGTCTGGCGACATCGTCCAGCTGCAGTTCGACAACCCCGACCTCGAGTTCCTGATCCCCGATGACGGTGCGATGCTGTGGACCGACAACATGCTGATCCCGAAGAACGCCGCCAACCCGCAGAACGCGCACGCCTGGATGAACTTCTACTACGACCCCAAGATCGCCGCCGAGGTCGAGGCCTGGGTCAACTACATCTGTCCGATCAAGGGCGCCAAGGAGGCCCTGATCGCCAAGGATCCCGAGATCGCCGACAACCCGCTGATCTTCCCCAGCGACGCCGACCTGGCCAACCTGCACGTCTTCAAGCTGCTGACGCCGCAGGAGGATCTCGAGTTCAACAAGCTGTTCCAGGATCTGACCGGCGCGTGACCTAGTCCATGGGATGGCTCAGAAAGCACGCGGCGTATCCACTGCTCACGCCGGGGATGGCGTGGCTCCTGATCTTCTTCTTCGTCCCCATGGGCTTCATGTTCGTGAAGTCGCTGCAGACGGTGACGGTCGACGAGACCTTCCACCAGCATTACACCCTGACCTGGGAGTGGAGCAACTACACCGAGGCCATCCGGACATACCACTCGCAGTTCGTCCGCTCGTTCCTGTATGCGGGCATCGCCACCGTGGCGGCATTCCTGATCGCCTATCCGCTGGCCTACGTGATCGCGTTCCGGGCCGGGCGTTGGAAGAATCTGCTGCTGCTGCTGGTGATCGCACCGTTCTTCACCAACTACCTGATCCGCACCCTGGCCTGGGGAACGCTGCTGGCCGACGACAGCATCGTCACCCGAGCGCTCGACGCGATCGGGTTCCTGACCGTCACCGACGCCCTCGGCTGGACGTCTGAGCATCGCCTGCTGGCGACGCCGTTCGCGGTCGTCGCGGCCATCACCTACAACTACCTGGCATTCATGATCCTGCCCCTCTACGTCAGCCTGGAGAAGATCGACAAACGGTTGCTGGAGGCATCGCTCGACCTCTACGCCAACCGCGTCCGGGCCTTCCTGCGGGTGACCCTGCCGCTGTCGCTGCCCGGCGTGTTCGCCGGCACCCTGCTGACCTTCATCCCGGCCACCGGCGACTATGTCAACGCCGAGCTGCTGGGGTCGCCGCAGACGAAGATGATCGGCAACATCGTCCAGAGCAAGTTCCTGGTCATCAACGACTACCCGACGGCCTCGGCGCTGTCGTTCACGCTGATGGCGATCATGTTGGTGCTGATCTCGATCTACGCCCGGATCCTGGGCACGGAGGAGGTGACGACCACCTGATGGCCTATGCCGAGGCGACACGCACCGAGGCCGCCGACCGGGCGGCGCCCGCGAAGCCCCCCAGCCAGTTCTGGCGCAAGGTTCGCTACCAGCTGCTTAACGTCTTCGCAGGGCTCGTGCTGCTGTACCTGTTCGTGCCCATCTCCGTGATCATCCTGTTCTCGTTCAACGATCCGGCCGGCAAGTTCAACCTCACCTGGAACAAGTTCTCGACCGACGCCTGGGCGCACCCGTTCGGCGTTCCGTCGCTGCAGGACGCGGTCGTGCTGTCGCTGAAGATCGCGTTCCTGTCGACGATCGTCGCAACCCTGCTGGGCACGCTGGTGGCGCTGGCCCTGGCCCGCTACAGCTTCCGCGGCCGGGGGGCAACCAACTTCGCCATCTTCACACCGATGGCCACCCCCGAGATCGTCATGGGCTCGTCGCTCCTGACCCTGTTCATCGCGACGTCGGGCTGGCCGATCGGCGTAGACCTCGGCTTCTGGACGATCCTGATCGCCCACATCATGTTCAACATCAGCTACGTGGTGGTGACCGTGAAGGCGCGGGTCTACGGCTTCGACCGCCGACTGGAGGAGGCGGCGATGGATCTCTACGCCAACTCGTTCACCACCTTCCGCAGGATCACGCTGCCGCTGATCATGCCGGGTATCGGCGCGGCCGCGGCGCTCGCCTTCGCGCTCTCGATCGACGACTTCATCGTCACCCAGTTCAACCGCGGGGCCGAGGTCACGTTCCCGCTGTTCATCTACGGCGCCGCCCGAAACGGCGTTCCCGTGCAGGTGAACGTGATCGGCTCGATCATCTTCCTGGTCGCCGTCGGTGGCATGCTGCTGAACCTGATGATCCAGAACAGCAGGGCCAAGCGCGACGCCCGGGCCAGCGCCGGAGCGGTGCGCCGGGCGCAGGCCAGCGAAGCCGCGGCCTAGCCCTGGCCGACCGTCAGCGGCGCCCGCCGGGACCCGGCGACCACGGTGTAGCTACCGGCGGGCAACCTGCCCAGGTCGACCCGGGTGGTCTTCAGCAGTGCCAGGTCGGCGCACGCCTGGCCGTCGCCGGTGCCCTCGAACAGGCGCAGCGTGATCAGGTCGCCGTCGCGCTGCACGGTCACCGGCCGCAGCGGATAGCAGTCCTCCAGGCCGCCCCACCAGAAGATGTCGGCGAAGGCCGCGCCGCCCTGAACGCCGGTGCGGATGCGGAGCGGCGACACGGGCGTCGCCCCCGGGCCGGGGTGCGGCTTCACCGGGGTGGCCTTGATCGCCTTCAGCGTCTGCGATCCCGGCGGCAGGTCGTGGCTGACCACCCCATCCCCGGAACCGGACGAGCCCGGACTGCCGCCACCGGAGCCCGCGCCGCCGGTCTGCTGCGAGCCGCAGGATGCGGCCATGGCGATGGTCACAACGAGTGCGATCAGCAGCTTCACGCACCTATGACGGCCGTGAGCCCGGTTCGGTTCCGATCGACTACGCTCCCGCCTCGTGCGTCTCTTCCACGAGCACGAACAGGTCACCATCTGCCACGACGAGGCCTCCGGCCTGCGGGCGATCATCGCGGTCCATGACACCACCCTGGGACCGGGCCTGGGCGGCATCCGAATGTGGAGCTACACCAGCGACGAAGCGGCCCTGAACGACGTGCTGCGACTGTCGGAGGGGATGACCTACAAGAACTCGCTCGCCGGGCTCGACCTGGGCGGCGGCAAGACGGTGGTGGTGGGCGATCCCCGGCTCGACAAGACGCCCCAGAAGTTTCGGGCGCTGGGCCGGTTCATCGACCGCCTGGGTGGCGCCTACCTGGCCGCCGAGGACGTCGGCACGACAACCGACGACGCCGAGCAGGTGGCCTCGCAGACCCGCCACGTGACCGGGCTCCCGGTCGACAAGGGCGGCTCCGGCGACCCCTCGCCGATGACCGCCTGGGGCGTGGTGTGCGGCATCCGCGCGGCGCTGTCGGAGGCCGGCATCGGAGAGGGATTCGAGGGCGTCCACGTCGCCGTCCAGGGTGCCGGCCACGTTGGCGCAGACGTGGCACGGCATCTGCTGGCGGCCGGCGCCCGGGTCTCGGTGGCCGACATCTATCAGGACCGGATCGACCCGATCCTGGCTCTGGGCGCCGAGCAGGTGCCCGCCGAGTCGGTACATGAGCTGGAGTGCGACGTGTTCTCTCCCTGCGCGCTGGGGGCCGTGATCGGGCCGGAGACGATCGACCGGCTGCGCTGCCGGGTGGTCGCCGGCGCCGCCAACAACCAGCTGGCCGACGACTCGATGGGCGATCAGCTGGCCGGCCGGGGGATCCTCTACGCCCCCGACTTCGCGATCAACGCCGGTGGCGTGATCAACATCGCCGAGGAGCTGCGGGGGCCCTACGACCCGGCACTGGCGAAGAAGAGCGTGGAGCGGATCGAGCAGACGCTTCGCAACGTGTTCGAGCGGGCCCGCCGCGACGCCGTGGCCCCCCATCGGGCGGCGCTGCAGATGGCCCGCGAGCGGATCGCAGCGGCCCGCAGGCAGTGATCCCGCTCTACGACGCGAACCCCACCCGGCGGCGGCCGGTGGTGACCGTCGCCCTGATCCTGATCAACCTGGTCGTGTTCGTGGCCGAGATCACGGCACCCGACCAGGTGCTGCGGACGACCTCGGGCCGGCCGGTGGCGGTCGACGGCTTCTCGGCGGTCACCGCCGAGTACGGGTACGTGCCCTGCGAGGCCACCGACCAGTGCCGGCTGGGCGACGACGTGGTCGATTTCGGGCCCGGCGTGCCTCCCATCGAGGTACCGTCGCACCCGGTCTGGGTGACCGTGCTGGCGTCGATGTTCATGCACGGCGGCTGGCTGCACCTGGGCGGCAACATGCTGTTCTTGTGGGTGTTCGGTAACAACATCGAAGACAGGTTGGGCCGCCTCCGCTACCTGATGTTCTACCTGCTGGGCGGGGTCGCTGCCGACGCCCTGCAGACGGCCTTCGACACCAGCTCGGCGATCCCCAACATCGGCGCCTCGGGCGCGATCGCCGCTGTGCTGGGCGGCTACGCCCTGCTGTACCCGACCGCTGCGGTGGTGACGCTGATCGGCTGGATCCCGGTGCCGCTGCCGGCCTTCGTGGTGCTCGGCTTCTGGTTCGTCATGCAGCTGATCAGCGCCGGCGCGGGGCTCGGCCAGGTGGGCGACACGCAGGGCGGCGGAGTGGCGTTCTTCGCCCACGTCGGCGGGTTCCTGTTCGGGCTGCTGCTGGTCAAAGCGTTCGCGCAGCGCGACCGGCGCCCGGCCGTGCGGTTCTGACCCGGCCGGCCTAGGCCGAGGCGGCGCCGACGCCGTACGCCTGCATGGTCAGGACGACACGGTCGGAGCGAAGCACGGCATTGGGGTGCAGCCGATCCGGGGGCAGCCCGCGGGGATCGCCGCCGCGGGCATCCTCCTCGACGCTGACCGTCTGCTCGTAGAGGTCGAGCCGGACCACGTACTCGTACCAGGAGATATCCCAGGCGACGGTGATCCGCACGGCCCGCGGCAGGTCGCCTCCGTCGACGGCGACGTGCACCACGGGGTCGCCGATGCTGCGGGAGATGGCGACGATCCGGTCGACATGCTCGGAGCGATTGAACGCCTCCAGCGCCAGCCGCCGGATGTGCCGCGAGTCGCCCTCCAGCCGCCGTGCCTCGGACAGGTCGCTGTAGCGCCGCCGCTCCCGTTCCAGCTCCTGCTCGAGCAGCGCCAGCCGGCTCTCCAGCTGACCGACCTGGGCCACCCGCTGGTCGAGCTGGGCGGCGACGTCATGGTGGCGCGTGATCTCGGCGCGGTGGGCGGCCTCCGCCTGGCTGGCCGTTTCCTCGGCCCGCCGTTTGGCGTCGTGCATCTGCCGCAGATCGCGGTCACGGCGGCGAAGCTCCCCCGCCAGCTCCTTGTTCTCGCGCTTCAGCGCGCGCAGCTCGCCGGACTGCTGCTCCGCCTTGGCCAGCGCCGTTCGCACCTGGTCGAGGTCGAACTCCACCGACTGCAGCTGGCCGCGCAGCCGGTCGATCAGGTTCTCACGCTCGCGCAGCAGGTGGTCGCGGGGCGGGTTCGCGTGCACGGCGACGATCGGCGTGCCGTCGGCCTGCCAGCCGCGCCGCTCCGCGCGCTCGTAGCACAGCGGGCAGACCTTCAGGAAGCGCTTCGAGCTCGGGTCCTGGTACAGGCGCGCGGGCTCGCCCACCAGCAGGTGGCGCCGGCAGAGCGCGCAGCTCGCGGTGTGCTCCAGGGTGCTCGTCATTCCGTCCCGCCGGGGTGGCAGGTCAGCGATTGTACCCGCTTTTGCAGGAGCTGCGCCCGGCCGGTGGAAGATTTGTGGTTCAGCAGCTGCTGCCGTCGGACTTCGACACCGCGTCCGCCACTTGGTCGACGCCCGGCCGGATCTCCAGCCGCAGGAACCCCGACCGCCGGACGGTGACCTGGGTCATCCCGTAGGGGCCGCGGGCGAGGCAGGCCTGGCCGGAGGTGGGTTGCCAGTACGGGCTGTAGCGGATCCGCACCAGAAAGCGGCCGGGCCGCTCGAAGTACAGCCACACCCGCTCGGCGTCGAGCACCACGACGTCGGCCTGGACGTTGACCGGGCCGGTGACGATCGGTGTCGCGTTGGGCAGCTCGTAGAAGGTCCAGTGCTTGGTGCGGCCGGCGATGACCAGGCCGGACTGGCCCGAGCGAAGCAGCTTGGCCTCGGCGGCGGCGCTGTAGTCGAGCGCCGTGTCGGGCAGCAGCACGTAGCGGACCCCCAGTGAGCGCAGCCAGGCCTGGTAGCGGCTGGAGGTCAGCGAGTTGGGGTCGTAGAGGGCCTCGTTCATGGGGAAGTCGTCCTGCCGGTACCAGCCCCGGGCCAGCGGCACCCGCTGCCGGGCCAGGTAGTAGGCGTCCCAGTGGCCCCAGGTTGCGACGGCCTCGACCCGGTACTCCGAGCCTGGATGGCTGCGCAGGAACTCGATCGCCGGCTGCCAGTAGGAGGCCTTGGCTGCCGGGTTGTTCCAGGCCGAGTAGGCGTCCCTGACCCAGGGGCCGACCTGCAGCGCCATCGCCGCCGCCAACAGCGGCACCACGATCAGCCGCGACCGGCGGCGGCTGATGTTCGCGGCCAGCCACAGCATGGGGGCGCCGGCGATCGCGAACAGCCTGGTGGCGTTCGAGCCGATCGGGCTCTGAAGCAGGAAGGCGAACAGGTTGAGCGACAGGTAGACCGCGAACAGCATCCGCAGCGAGCGGGCCCGCGGGCTGGCGCCCGTGATGTAGAGCCCGGCCAGCGAGAACCCGAGCACGATCGCGGCGTCGGTCAGATCGTACGGGTACCAGGCCTGGGTGGGGAAGGCGCGCTGCATGAACACGCCGGCCAGGAACACACCCAGGATCGCGGCGAACGCGTAGCGGTGCGTGCGAAGCGTCGACAGCGGCTGCCGCTGGCCCAGCGCCACGCCGGCCAGCAGCGCGGCCAGCACCGCGAACGCCAGCGGCGAGAAGGCCAGCGTGGCGAACACCGATGCGGTGAACGCCAGCCGCCATCCCTGCTGCAGCAGGACGAGCGCCATCGCCCCGCAGGCGGTGGCGACCAGGAACGGGTAGAGGCCGCCGACCAGCATCACGAACGGCGCCGTCGCCGCGAAGGCGATCGCCGGCCCGCGCACCGCCCGCCTCCCCCACTCGACCTGCGCCGCCCGCGCGAACGAGCCGCAGAGCAGTCCGGCTGCGGGCACCAGCACCGCCAGCTGCCCCAGCTGGGCCGCCAGCGGGTAGTAGAAGACGCTGTAGGTGACGAACTCGTACCGCCCCGCGTACCAGTAGTTGTTCCACACCTCGAACCCGCCGTTCGAGAACAGCCAGGTCTGGAACAGGTGCGACGGCGCGTCGCCGCTGGGCGTCGTGATCAGCCCGACGAGAAGCGCCACGAGGGCGCCGAGGAAGGCGCAGGCAGCCGGCAAGGCGAGCCTGCGCAGGCGGATGCGGGCCGTCCCGGACAAAGCCCCCACACCATACCCGGCCCGAGCGTCGACCGAGCGCGGCTCCCGCGGGTAGACTGCGATCCGCGGGGCGTTAGCTCAGCTGGGAGAGCACCAGCTTTGCAAGCTGGGGGTCACCGGTTCGATCCCGGTACGCTCCACTCGCCTGATGGACCCGCGCTCTGCCTGCTGTACTGGTTTGGCGGCGCTTCCCGCCAGTCTGAGGTCGCCTCGCCCAACGGGCTCCGGCCTTGATGGCGCCGGTGGGCGGAGCCGGTCGCCTGGAGCAGCGCACCTAGCGGATGACGGCTCCCCAGTCGGCGCGAATCTCGAACACGTTGTCTGTGTGAGTGACTCGCCGGATGGCTGTGCCGCGACGGTTCATCGTGAACAGATCGTCAACCTGGGCGTCGGCGTGGTTGAAGACGATCCGCGCGCCGTTTGGTGACCAACCGGGGAAGAAGTCAAACCCCTCTCCGGCTTTGGAATGTGTCAACCGGCGCAGACCAGTGCCGTCAGGATGGATCACGTAGACGTTCGCGGTGAAATCAACCCCGGGTATCCGCGGATGCCCGGTGAAGACGATCCACTGGCCGTCGGGCGACCAGTCCGGACTGTCCGAGTCAAGTCCAGGGGGAGTGAGTCGCTGTACCGATCCGCCGGTCGAGCTGACGATGAACAGGTGGTTTGGAAGCTCCGACTCATGGATGACCTGGGTGAAGACGATCCAGCGTCCATCCGGTGAATACTGACCCTCGGTGTGGGAGGTGTCGCGGTCGATCGGCGCGCGTGTCAAACGATGCATGAGCGTCCCATCGGGGCGGATCAAAAACAGTCCCGGCCGATTCTCGCCTGAACCGTTTCGCTGATCGCGCTCAAACAGTATCCACCGGCCGTCCGGCGACCAGGCCGGCGAAAGGTTTCCGAAACACCATTGCGGCGCGCAATGCGTCACCTGCCGCTGATGCGTCCCGTTTCGACGCATAACCCAGATGTTGCACGACGACTCCTCGCCCGTGCAGCGCACAAAGGCGATACGCCTACCGTCGGGGCTCCACTCCGGCTGCGGCGGCTCGCCCGGCGCCGGCACGGTAAGCACCCGCCGATTCGTCCCGTGGGGACTGATTCGGGCCACCTGACCGGTGAAGTCGGTGACCGGCGAAAACAGCTCGAACGCCAGAGGGCCATTCGCCCCGGGCGTCGTGGCCCTTGCCGAGCCGGACGCACTGACTGCCAAGGCGAACACCACCACGACCATCCACAAGAGTCGAGTGCGCATCTGGAGCCCCCAAACCTCGGTGTTCGGTCCCGCCGCGAGGATCCCACGCACGTCCGGTTTGTGTCAAGTCGGCGACTGGCAGCTCAAGCGGGACGACAGGCTGCCCTGAACATCCCGGTCGCCTGCAATGTCCCTCGGTCTCAAGCGGCTCATGGCCGCGGATATCGGTCGTGTAACAATCGCCTCACCCGGGCGGCTGGCGACAGGGTCGGCCTGTACGCTTGATTTGTGGAACATGCTCGGCTTGCTTCCGGCTCCGAGGCGCCCGATCAGCGGGCCGTCCGCCCGCCGCGGATCCTGCTGGTCGAGGACGATCCGACCATCCGCCAGATGACCCAGCTGGCGCTGGAGCGCGACGGCTTCGTGGTGGCCACGGCGCACGACAGCGACAGTGGCCTGGCCGCCTACCGCGCGCAGCCGCCCGACCTGGTGCTGCTCGACGTGATGCTGCCGGGCGTGGGCGGGGTCGGCGTGTGCCGCACGATCCGCGAGCAGAGCGTGGTGCCGATCGTGATGCTGACCGCGCGCAGCGACCCCGTCGACGTCGTGCTCGGCCTCGAGGCGGGCGCCGACGACTACGTTACCAAGCCGTTCGATCCGGCCGTGCTGGCGGCGCGGCTGCGGGCGGTGCTGCGCCGGGTCGATCGTCACGATGCATCGCCGCTACTGCGCATCGGCGAGCTCGAGATCGACCGCGGCGGCCGTGAGGTGAGGGTCGCAGGCGAGCCGGTGGGCCTCACCCCCACCGAGTACCGGCTGTTGCTGGAACTGGCCGAGCACAGCGGCGTGGTCTGCAGCCGCGAGCGGCTGCTCGAGGAGGTGTGGGGCTACGTCTGGGCCGGCGACACCCGGCTGGTGGACATGCACGTACGCAGGCTGCGGGCCAAGGTCGGCGCCGAGGTGATCGAGACCGTCCGCGGCGCAGGCTACAAGCTGGTCAAACGATGAGCTCGCTGCGGTGGCGCCTGGCGCTGGCATTCGCGTTGCTGGCCGCCAGCGTGGCCACCGCGGTGGGGGTGGTGGTGTACAAGCTGACCGCCGACGACCTACTCTCCCGTGCGCGTGCGGCGGCGGTCGCGCAGGTGCAGGCGGCCGCGCTGATGTATCCGTTGACGAGGCCGGCTCTGCCCCAGTCGGCGCTGCCGGCGGGCGATCCCTCCGTGCCGGCGCAGCTGCGGGCCGCCGTCGAGCGTGGTCAGGTGGCCTCCTACAGCGGCAGCTGGAATGGCAGCCCTGCCGTGTGGGCAGGCCGGCGAACGCCGGACGGCCGCAACCAGCTGTACGTGCGCAACTCCTACGCCGCCCAGCGCCAGGAACTGGCCGACCTCCGCGAGACACTGATCGAGGTGGTGCTGGCGGCGACCGTGGGCGGCGCCGCGCTGGGCCTGCTGCTGGCCAGCAGGCTGTCGCTGCGGCTGCGGGGGGCGGCCGCGACCGCCGAGCGCGTGACCGCGGGTGATCTGGATGCACGGATCCACGCCAGCGGTGACGACGAGGTGGCGAAGCTGGGCGAGGCGATCGATCGGATGGCCGAGGCCATGCAGCAGCGCATCGAGCGGGAGCGCCGGTTCGTGGCGGACGTTGCCCATGACCTGCGCACGCCGCTCACAGGCTTGAAGACCGCCGCCAGCCTGCTCCAGCACGACCCGGTCGGTGACGCCATCCGTGAGCGCGTCGACCGCATGCACCGGCTGGTCGAGGATCTGCTCGAGATCTCACGGCTCGACAGCGGCACGGCCACCGCCGACCTTCGCCGGGTGGATCTGGCCGGCTTCGTGGCCGGCGTGGTCGGTGACGCACCGGATGTGGTCATCTCCACCAACGGCGCATCCAGCAGCCTGGTCGATCCGCGGCGGCTGGAGCGGGTGATCGAAAACGTGCTCGACAACGCCGTCCGCCACGGCGCACCGCCGGTCAGGGTCGCCGTTCTGCCGCGCCGGATCGTCGTGCGCGACCACGGGCCCGGCTTCAGCGAGCCGATGCTGACGCTCGCGGCGGAGCGCTTCACCACCGGCGACCCCGCTCGCGGCGACGGCATCGGGCTCGGCCTGGCCATCGCGGCCGGGCAGTGCCAGGTGCTCGGCGCCGAGCTCCAGCTCGCCAACGACCCCAGCGGAGGAGCGGTGGTCACCATCGTCCTGCCCGAGTCATGAGGGCGTTCGCGATCGCGCTGGCCGTCGCACTGCTGAGCGCCGGGTGCGGCGCCTCGGCAGGGCTGGAGGTTGCCAACAGCGGCCATACGACGCCGGTCAGCAGCGCTCCGGCCACCCAGCCGAGGGTCGGCCAGCTGGACGCCGTCGCGTTCCCCACCACGACGAACGGATGGGCGGCCGGCAAGGGCTCGATCATCGCCACCAGCGACGGCGGGGCCAGCTGGACCGAGCAGTACCGAGGCCGAGCCGACATCCGGGCGCTGGATTTCGTCGACGTCCGGCACGGATGGGCGCTCTCGTCGAACTCGCTGCTGAGCACGAGCGACGGTGGAGCGAACTGGTCTCCGGCCGCCGAGCCGGAGGGGCTCGTGCTGACCGGTGTCGACTTCGTCAGCGCCGACCAGGGCTGGGGAATCGCGCTGCCGGCCGGCAGCGTCGGCGAGCCGGTGCTGGGCACGCTGGTCAGCACCGCCGATGCGGGCTCCAGCTGGTCGGTCGTAAAGACCTCTGTGGCCGACTCGGTCTGCGCGTCCGGTGGCACGCTCGTCGCGGGCGCCGGGTCGAAAGTGCTGGGGTCAGCCGACGGCGGCCGCACATGGAGCACGCTGCTCGATGCAAGTGGCAACCCGATCACCCAGTGGTTCACAGCGACCGTGCAGTGCCCTGATCTGCGGTCGATCTGGGTGCTGTTCCAGGGCGGCGCCGCCGCCGGCAGCCAGGGCTATGTGGCCTACACCAGCGGCGACGGCGGCGTCGGCTGGCAACCGGTGGTGGTGGCCCCGATGCTGGCGGGATCCGGCCCCGCCTTCAAGGGCGTCACCCCGCTCGACTCCTATCCAGGCCCGTTCGTAGCCCTATCCGCGTCCCAAGCCGTGTTTCTTGGCCAGTGCCCGGCCTGTGACCCACAGCACGTGATGGTGCTGCGCACGCAGGATGGCGGAGCCGGCTGGGATCGGCACCTGATCGACGGATTCGTGCCCACCGGCCTGACGTTTGCGGACGCCGGTCACGGCTGGATGACGACACTGATCGGTGGCATCGAGGGCCGGCGCTCGGCCATCCTGGCGACGAACGACGGCGGGCGTTCATGGCACCCGGTGTTTCCGTCGTAGTGAAACCGTTACACAGCCGCCATCCCCCCGCTACCTCGTACTCGTAGCATCGGACGTGGGCTGCGCGCCTTCGCGCAGGGAGATCGACAGGGACGAGGTGATCCATGAAACGGGTGCTTGGGAAGTCCAGGGCGGCCCGCCGGCTGCTCGCTGCCGGGGTGGTGGCCGGAGTCGCCGGTGTGGCATTGACATCGTGGACAGCCGCGGGAGCGCAGACCGCGCAGACCGCGTCTTCGAGCACGCCGCGCTGCTCGACCCGCGGGCTCGAGGTGTGGCTGGGCGTGGGTCCCGGCGGGGCCCAGGCCGGCAGCACGTCCTATCCGATGGAGTTCACGAATACCTCCGGTCAGCGCTGTCACCTCTACGGGTACCCCGGCGTATCCGCCGAGCTTGCCGGTCACCAGGTTGGTAGCGCCGCCCGACGCGACCCCGCCGTCGCCCCCCAAACCGTGACCTTGGCAGCCGGCGCGACCGCCCATACGGTGCTGCGGATCATCGACGTCTCGGCACTGCCAGGCTGCAAGCCGGTGACCGCGGCCGGCCTCAAGGTGTATCCACCTGGCGCCTTCTCCGCGGTCGAGATCCCGTTCCGGTTCAGGGCCTGCTCAGTCGCCGGGCCGGTGTTCCTGTCAGTACAGGCGGTGCAGCCCCGAGTCGGGGTGCCAGGGCACTCGTAGAGCGCGATCGTCGGCGTGCGGGGCAACGCTCTTGCGCCCCGCACGCGCGTCGTGCCACCGACCCCTCGAGTGGCACATGCTGAGCCTGCGGGCTTGAACGATCTGGTGGGGTCTCCGTACCCCTCGGCTGCCAACACGCGGCAGTACGCCTGCGGGAAGAGCCGGCGGCAGGCTGCCGTCATGATAGAAATGTCCATGCCTGTGGATGTGCCGATCGGCACGACCCTTGCCGGCTATCGGGTCGAGCGCCTGCTTGGCCATGGCGCCATGGGTGCCGTGTACCTGGCTCGGGACGAGCACCTCGACCGGCCGGTGGCGCTGAAACTGCTGCCGCGAGAACTGGCGAGCGACCAGCGCTTTCGGGACAGATTCCTCCGCGAGTCGCGGCTGGCGGCGACCCTCGAGCACGGGTCGATCGTGACGGTGTATTCGGCCGGCGAGGCCGACGGATTGCTCTACCTGGCGATGCGGTTCGTGGACGGCGGCGACCTGAGCGATCTGATCGAGGGCGAGGGCCGGCTCGAGCCTGACCGCGCTCTCGACGTTGTCGACCAGGTGGGCGGCGCGCTCGACGCGGCCCATGGGCGCGGGCTGATCCACCGCGATGTCAAGCCTGGCAACATACTGCTCTCCGGCGAACGGGTCTACCTGTCCGACTTCGGCCTGGCCAAGCACGCATCGACGGTGAACAGTCTGAGCCGGGATTCGCCGTTCTCGGGCACGATCGACTACATGGCGCCGGAGCAGATCCAGGGCGGCGCTGTGGACGGTCGCTGTGACGTCTACGCGCTCGGATGCGTCCTGTTCGAGGCGCTGGCGGGTCGCCCGCCGTTCGAACGGGAGACCGACGTCGCGGTGGTGTTCGCGCACCTCAAGGAGCCGCCGCCGCTGCTGTCGGCGCTCCGGCCGGACATCCCGGAGGCACTGGACGCGGTGATCGGCCAGGCGCTGGCAAAGAAGCCGGACGACCGATACCAGACGTGTGCCGAGCTGGTCGCCGCCGCCCGTGCCGCCATCGGTGGCAGATGGGTGCCCGAAGCTGCCAGCGGCCACGCGCTGCTCCGGACGTTTCTGTTCGCCGACATTCGCGGCTACACGAAATACACCCAGCAGCACGGTGACGAGGCAGGCGCGGAGCTGGCACGCAGGTTCGCCGAGGAGGTCGAGGGCGCGGTCGGCCGGCACCGCGGTCGCCTGATCGAGCTGCGCGGTGACGAGGCCCTGGTCGTGTTCGAGTCCGCGCGGGAAGCGCTTCAGGCGGCCATCGCCATCCAGGCGGCGGTGCAGGCGTCCGACCTGCCCCGCGGTGTCGGGGTCGGCCTCGACGCCGGCGAGGCGGTACCTGTCGGGGGCGGGTACCGCGGCGGGGCGCTCAACACCGCCGCGCGGCTGTGCTCGCTGGCCGGCCCGGGGGACATCCTCGCCACAGACAGCGTCACCCACCTGGCACGCAAGGTCGACGGAATCCGCTACCTCGAGGGCAGGGTGGAGCGGCTGAAGGGAATCGACCACCCAGTGCGGGTGGTGGAGGTCGTGCCGCACCAGCGCGGCGACGCCGTCTTACGCCGGCTTCGACGCCGCACCCACGGCCGCCGCTGGGTTCCCCTGGTCGGTGTCGCCGGCGCCGTTGCCGTCATCGCTGTGCTGCTGTTCGTCGTGCTGGGCGGCGGCAAGGCCGCGACGCCGTTCCGGCCGGGGCTCGTCCTGCTGAACATGAAGACCGGCGATCAGGTCGGGTTCGTCTCTCCGTCGGAGATTGCCAAACCGGCCTTCCCCGTGTTCTCGGGTGGTCACCTGTGGGTGATGAACTTCACCCCGTCCTCCTACGTCGAGATCGATCCCCAGACCGGCAGGGTGCTGACCCAGTTCGCACCGCCGAGCGGCAACCATGACACGGCGACCTATCAGCCCTACGCCGTCGAGGGAACTTCGCTGTGGACGGGAAGCGGCCATGACCTGGTGAGAATGGATACCGATCTGGGGAAGGAGGTCGATCGCTTCCACCTCGACAGGATCGCCGGTGACTCGGGCCTGGTCGAGGGTGTGGCCACCGGCGGTGGCTTCGTGTGGGTCAGCCGCGACGTCGGGATCGGACAGGTGATCGGCTTCGATCCCGCGACGGCGAAGGTCCGGTACAGGTTCACCAACGTCCTGCATCACATGGACGTCGCCTATGGCGACGGGCTGGTCTGGGCGGCCGACTTCGGCGGGGTCTCGGTGATCGATCTCCGCACGAACGCCGTCACGCCGGTGGCGGGCATCACGTCGACCAGTCAGTACGTCGTGACGGGCGGGGGCTTTGGATGGACGAGCGACCCTGCGAAAGGCGTCGTCTACAAGATCGGTCCAGACGCACACATTGCGGCCACCTATCACACCGGCCTCGGTGCGAACAACGTGAGTTTCAGCGACGGCGTGGTGTGGGTCGCCAACCAGGACGTGGGCACGGTGACGGGGATCGACGCCATCACCGGAGCGCAGACGACCCAGAACTTCGGTCATCCGGTTGGCGTGCAAGGCACAGGCGCCGGCGTCCTCGCCGCAACGCTGGACGCGGGACCGACGATCGAGGGACGGATCGCTGCGCTGGGGGACAACGTCATCAAGCTGTTCTCGCAGCAGGGCGCATTCGGTGACGGAGACGAGCCGGCGCTCAACTGGAATGCCGCCGCCATGCAGGTCGAGTTCGCGACCTGCGCCAAGCTGCTCAACTATCCGGACGAACCGGCGCCGCAAGGTCTCCAGCTGCGACCCGAGGTTGCCGCCGCAATGCCGAGCGTGTCCCCGGACGGGCGCACATACACGTTCGACATCCGTCGCGGCTTCCGCTTCTCACCGCCCAGCAACCAGCCGCTGACCGCCGAAACCTTCCGGCACTCGATCGAGCGGGCACTCTCACCGAAGCTCGGGGACTTCCAGCCTGCCGCCTACCTCGTCGACGACATCCAGGGCGAGCAGGCGTTCCGTGCCGGTAAGGCGTCACACATCTCGGGCCTGCGAGCCACCGGGTCTCGCCTCGAGGTCACCCTGACTCGACCCTCCTCCACCATCCTGGAACGCCTGGCACTGCCGTTCTTCTGTCCGGTGCCCGACGACACCCCGTTCGTCCGGGGGGCACTGCTCCGCGGCAGTGGAGGGCTAAGCGCGGGTCAGCTGCCGTCGGCAGGTCCCTACTACGTGGCCGACTACAACAATGACAAGTACATCATCCTCAAGCGAAACCCCAACTACCACGGGCCCCGGCCGCATCAGCTCGATGCCATCGCCCTGCGGGAAGGGGTGGATGCCGGCTATGCCGTGGATCGAGTTCTACGCGGAGGCTGGAACGGGATCGTGTCGTCGGGCCACAATGGGTCGACGCCGATCGATCCGTTGCTCGCACCGGGAGGA
>Ga0070684_100001705_pt1 | contig 16003 bp, 14 predicted proteins | sample KBSC723LmetaG_FD_65653 | JGI IMG/M metagenome (GOLD analysis project Ga0070684, IMG submission 65653) | Corn rhizosphere microbial communities from Kellogg Biological Station, Michigan, USA - KBS C7.2-3L metaG | ecosystem: Host-associated > Plants > Roots > Rhizosphere ...
GGATCCCGATCTCGGACACCAGCCGCCGCCAGCCCCGTTCGACCGTCTCGAGCGCCCCCTCGGAGAGGATCTCGAACCGCGGCATCTCGTTGCGGAACACTGTTTCCTCCAACGTGCCGAATCGCCAACAGGTGTTGCAGATACTACCACGAGGGCCCGGGCCGCCGATGGCGGCTGTGCTACTCTCGCCAACAGCAGTTGCACGATCGCCAACTCCAGGCTCACGATGCTGCGACGCCTCGACAATATCGACGTCTTGTGCCAGAACCTCCCGGAAATGGCCCGGTTCTACCACGAGGTGCTCGGCCTCCCGTTCGTCCTGCCGTATGACCCGGCCCAGGGATGGGCCGGCTTCCAGGCGGGCGACGTCACCATCTACCTGATCGAGGCCGGCGGCGAGCACCCGCCCCGGCGCGTGCCGGGCGCCGGCCCTCCCGGGCTCGAGTCGTTCGCGTTCCAGGTCGACGACCTCGAGCGCGCCGTCGCGGAGCTCGACCGGCACGGGGTCGAGTGGGCGTGTGACACCGTCCAGTCCGCGTGGTACCGCTACCGCGGGTTCTACGACCCGGAGGGGAACGTCGTGCATGTGACCGTGCCCGACCGGGCCGCCCTCGGCCTCGACGGGGCGGAATGACGGAGGCGCCGGCGGCCGCGGACGCCCGCGTGCGGCTTCCGCCGGGCACACGCCTGGTCGACTGCGACGTGCACGCCGTCGTGCCGGCGATCGACGCGCTCTACCCCTGGCTGGGCGACCACTGGCGGGAGGTGGCGGCGACGACGCAGTTCCGCGGCCCGACCGATACCGCGTGGCCGCCCACCGCCGCCACGAGCATGCGCCCTGATCTGGCGGGCGTCGCGGGGGTGGCCGAATCGGTCGCCGACGTGCGCGAGCGGGCGCTCGGGCCGTGGCAGACCGAGACCGCCATCCTCGTGTGCGCGTATGCCACCGAGGCCGTCAAGAACCCGGACGCGGCCGCCGCCCTCAGTCGGGCAGTGAACTCGTGGGTGGCCGAGACCTGGCTGGATGCCGAGCCGCGGCTGCGCGGCTCGCTGGTGGTGCCGGCCCTCGACCCTGCGGCGGCCGCGGCCGAGGTGGATCACTGGGCCGGCGACGCCCGCTTCGCCCAGGTGGTGCTGCCGGTGCGGTCGATGACGCCGTACGGCAACCGGCTGTGGTGGCCGCTGCTCGACGCGGTCGCCCGCCACGGGCTCGTGCTCTGCCTGCACGCCGGCGGCGCGACCGGCAACCCGCCGACGTCGATCGGGTGGCCGACGACGTACCTGGAGGAGTACGTCGACATGGCGAGCGCGTTCCAGGCCCAGCTCATGAGCCTCGTCGCCGAGGGGGCCTTCAGTCGCTACCCCGACCTGCGCGTGCTCTGCGCCGAGGGCGGGTTCGCGTGGCTTCCCAGCCTCATGTGGCGGTTCGACCGGCTGTGGCGCGGGCTGCGGCGGGAGATCCCGTGGACGACGCAGCGCCCCACCGCCTATCTGCGCGAGCACGTCCGGCTGACGACGCAGCCGTTCGACGGCCCGGCCGACGCCGCGGGGTTCGCGCGCCTGCTCGACCAGATCGGCTCCGCCGAGATGCTGTGCTTCTCGACCGACTACCCTCACTGGCAGTACGATCAGGCCGCCGACGCGCTGCCTCCGGTCGGCGACGACGACCTGCGGCGGATCCTCGGCGACAACGCCCGTGCCCTGTACGGGCTCGAGAGGAGGACGCGATGACCGCTGCGGCCGGGCGAGCACCGACGCCGCTGATCGACTGCGACGTGCACAACGCCCTGCCCGCCGACGACGCTCTCCACCCGTACATGCCGGCGGAGTGGCGCGAGCGGCGCGACGGCCTGAGCTACCTGCCGGCGCAGTTTCGGAACGTGCGCGAGAACCTGGGCGACCGCTCGTACATCGGCGCCGAGTACCCGCGGCCGACGCCGCGTGCCTCGCGGGTCGACGCCTGGCCGCCCGGGGGCGGTCCGCCGGCCTCCGACCTGGCCTTCACGCGGGCACAGCTGCTCGACGCCTGGAACATCCGCTACGCCGTCCTGAACCCGCTCCTCGGCATCGGCGAGATGCTGAACCTGGAGCTCGCAGGCGTCCTGGCGCGGGCTGCGAACGACTGGCTCGCGGCGGAGTGGCTCGACCGCGACCCGCGGCTGCGCGCGTCGATCATCGTCCCGTACGAGGACGGGCCCGCCGCCGCCCGCGAGATCGACCGGCTCGGCGGCGACCCCCGCTTCGTGCAGGTGCTCGTCCTGTCGCGCATGATCGAGCCGATGGGCCGCCGGCGCTACTGGCCCATCTACGAGGCGTGCGAGCGGAACGGGCTGCCGCTCGCCGTCCACAACGGCGGCTGGGGCGGTCATCCCATCACGCCCGCCGGTTACCCGTCGTACTACATCGAGGATGCCGCGGCGATGGCGGGGGCGTTCCAGGCCCAGGTCACCAGCCTGCTGTGCGAGGGCGTGCTGCAGCGGTTCCCGACCCTGCGCGTGGTGCTGATCGAGGGCGGGTTCGCGTGGCTGCCCGCGTTGATGTGGCGGCTCGACCGTGCCTGGCGCAAGCTGCGCGCCGAGGTGCCGGCGCTCGACCGGCCGCCGTCGGAGCTGGTGCGCGAGCGGTTCTGGGTCAGCACCCAGCCGATGGAGGAGCCGGAGCGGCCCGAGCAGTTCGCCGAGCTGCTCGAGCAGCTCGGTATGACCGAGCACATCATGTTCTCGACCGACTACCCCCACTGGGACTTCGACGCACCGGCCCAGGCGTTCCCGATCCGCCTGCCCCCGGACATCGCCCGGCGCATCCAGCACGACAATGCCGCTGACCTGTACGGCCTCGGCATGCCGGCCGCCGCGACGGCAACGGGCCGGTAGCCGTATGACGCGGCACGTCGTCTGCCGGGCCGACGAGCTCCCGCCCGGCACGCGCAGGATCGTCCAGGCCGGCGGCCGGTCGATCGGCGTCTACAACGTCGGCGGCGACTACCTCGCCATCCGCAACCGGTGCCCGCACCAGGGCGGGCCGCTGTGCGAGGGCGTCCAGGTCGGAGCGGTCACGTCGAGGGGGCCGGGCGACTACCGGCACGAGCGCCCGGGTGAGATCGTGCGCTGCCCCTGGCACGGCTGGGAGTTCGACCTGCGCACCGGCGCGTCGTGGTTCGATCCAAAGCGCCGCCGGGTGCGCGCCTACGAGGTCGAGCTGCTCGCGCAGGCCGACCTCGACGACGGGCTCGAGCCGCCCCTCCCCGGTCTCGTCCGCGGCCCGTACACCGCCGAGCGCGTGCCGGTCACCGTCGAGGACGCGTTTGTCGTCCTCGACCTGGGCGGGTAGCCCAGGTTGCATCCGCGGGGCCGGGGTGGTAGAACCGCCAATGCCGGTTGGTCATACGGCAACCGAACCTGGAGGAGATCCATGGAACCTGGCCATCCGCCCTTCGATCTCTCGGTCGCTCCGCTGACTCGTCGGCAGATCCTCGCGCGGGGCGCACAGTTGGCCGGTCTCGCATCGGTCGGACTGGCAGCCGCGTGTGGGGGCGGGTCGTCCTCCAGCGGTTCGGCCGGCTCGGCGGCGTCCGGCGGCTCGACGCAGCTCTCGGGCGAGATCGTCTTCATGAACTACCCGGGCTGGATCGGCAGTCACGAGGTGAAGGACTTCCAGGCCGCCACGCCGGGCGTCACGGTCAAGCAGGTGTCCGGCCTGACCGAGGGCGTCTCGGCCGCGGCCGCCCAGATCTCGCAGAACCAGGGCTCCTACGACATGTCCCTCGGCGGTCCCGTCCTCGGCGAGCAGCTCCGTGTCGGCGACCTCCTCCAGCCCGTCGACTTCGCCAACATCCCCAACATCAAGTACGTGGCCCAGCACTTCCGCGACGCGTATCCCTGGGGGCCGCCGACCGACTTCGGCAAGACCGGGATCGGCTACCGCAAGGATCTCGTCAGCGAGCCGATCACGAGCTGGGCGGACGTGTGGCGGCTGGCGCCGAAGTACTCGGGCAAGATCGTCATGGTGAACTTCGACGTCGACGCGCTCGGCGCCGCGCTGAAGTACAAGGGCTACTCGGTGAACGCCACCGACGCGAACCAGCTGAACGCCGCCAAGGACGCCCTGATCCAGCTGAAGCCGCATCTGCTGGCGTTCCTGAGCACGAACGTGACCAAGCCCATGCTGCAGGGCGAGGCCGTGATCACGATCGACTACGACTACGACATCGCGGCCGCCACTCGCAAGAACCCCGACATCACCTGGGTCGCCCCGAAGGAGGGAATGCCCGCCTATCTGGACGGCTGGCTCGCAATCAAGGGCACGCAGCACCTGCCCGAGGTCGAGGCGTTCATGAACTTCCACCTCGACCCCAAGAACTACGCCGGCTTCGTCAACACCATCGGCTCGGCCTACGTGGAGCGGGCCGCCGAACCGTTCATCGACAAGTCCATCGTGAGCAACCCCAGCCTGCGCTACGACCCGGCCACCCTCGAGACCATCGAATTCGAGAAGTTCCTCGGCGCCGACGCCACGAAGCTGCGAACGCAGATCTGGGAGGAAGTCAAGGCGGCGTAGGACCGGCGTGCGGCTGCGGCGAGGAGTCGAAGGCGTCCCGGCGTACGGGCCGGAGCCGTCCGCCGAGGACGGGTTGCGGGCAATGGGCGTCGAGCTGCGAGCGAAGCTCGACTCGAACGAGGGGCAGTTCGGCCCCACCCAGGCGGCGCGCGCGGCGATCGACGCCCGGCTGGGCGCGCTGAACCGCTACCCCGACCATGCCCGCGCGCTCGCCGACCGGCTCGGAGGCCGCCACGGGGTCGGCAGCGACCGGATCCTGATCGGGAACGGGGTCGACGCGATCGTCGGCTACCTGACCGCCGCCTACCTCGAGCCTGGCGACGAGGTGGTGATGGGCTGGCCGTCCTTCGTGACCTACCGGCTCGACGTGCTCCGCTGCGGCGCCGTCCCCGTGCCGGCGCCGCTCCGTGCCGGCGCATACGACCTCGAGGCGATGGCCGAGCGGATCGGGGCCCGGACGAAGCTCGTCTTCGTGTGCAACCCCAACAACCCGACGGGCGGCATCGTCACCCGCGACGAGTTGGACGGGTTCCTGGCGCGGGTCCCGAGCCACGTCCTGGTCGTCGTCGACGAGGCCTACCACGAGTACGTCGACGACGACCGGTATCCGGACACGGTGGCCGACCACGGCGGGCGCGCGAACGTCGCCGTGCTGCGCACCTTCTCCAAGCTCTTCGGCCTGGCCGGTCTGCGCGCCGGGTACATGGTGGCCGCCGCGCCCGTGGTCGCGGACGTCTCCCGCTGCCGGCACTGGTTCGACGTGACCGACCTCGCCCATCTGGCGGCCGCGGCCAGCCTCGACGACGCCGACGAGCCGGCCCGGCGGCGCGCGGCCAATGCCGACGGCCGCCGCCGGCTGGCGGACATCCTGCGGTCGGCGAACCTGACGCCGCTCGAGTCCCACGCCAACTTCCTCTACGCCGAGGTGGGAGACGGGGCCGGCGTGGCCGGGCGGCTCGCCCGCCGGGGGGTGCTCGTGCGCTCACTGGAGGGGTTCGGCGCACCCGCTGCGATCCGCGTGACCGTGGGGACGCCCGACGAGCACGCCGCATTGGCCGACGCGCTCGCCCACGTGCTCCCGCGCGGCTGAGCCTCAGAGATCCGTTATGCGCTCGCAGGCGCCTGCGCGACGAGCGCGGCGAATACCGCTCCGCGCTCGGCGATGCTCGCGACATCCACCCGCTCCCGAGAGCTGCACGAGTCGCGGCACACCGGGCCCAGCCCGTCGAGCGTCGGGACGCCCAGCGCGGCGGGGAAGCTCGCGTCGGAGCCGCCGCGCTCGGAGCGCGGATAGATGCCTGCGCCAAGCTCGGCGCAGGCCTTCTCGGCCAGCGCGTACAGGGTCCGGCCGGCCCCCGTCTGCGCGAACGGCGGTCGCGTGAACCCGCCCTCGACCGAGATGTCTACCCCGGCCGGGGGCGAGGCGGCGGCGATCTCGGAGCGCACCCGCGCCAGCACCTCTTCGGCGGCAGCGGGCGTCGGCGCGCGCAGGTCGACGGCCATCTCTGCGGCCCCGGGCACCACCTGGCGGGCCTCGCCACCCGCGAACCTGCCGACGGACACCGTGACGCCGGCCGGACGGTCGGACAGGCCCTCCAGCCTCGACACCAGCGGCGCGAGTGCCGACACTGCGCTGGCCGGCTCCCCGCCCGGCTCGGTCACGTGCGCCGTGCGCCCCCGCGCGCGCACGGTCATGGCCCCCACCGCGCCGCGTGCGACCACGACGCCGCCCCCTGGTGTGGCCGCCTCCAGGCCCAGGCACGCGTCGGCGCCGGCCGCCTCGTCCTCGATCCAGCTCCGGCTGTGGGGGCTGCCGAGCTCCTCGTCGGGGACGATCAGCACCCTCACCGAGCGGCCCTCGAGCGCCCCCGCCGCCGCCAGCGCCCGGAGGGCGTGACACGCCATCACGAGCGCGGCCTTCATGTCGCCCACGCCCGGCCCGGAGATCTCCTCTCCGGCATGCGCGAACGGCCACGCAGCCGCCGTCCCCGCCGGCCAGACGGTGTCGGCATGGCCGACCACCAGCACGCGCGGGCCCTCCCCCCGGCGCGTGGCGGTGACCTGGTCGCCGATCCCGGGTACGGCGCGGCGTTCGACGGTGAATCCGACCTCGGCCAGGAACCGGGCTGCCCACCCCGAGACGGCGTCCACCCCCGCGACCGTGCCGGAGCCACTGTCGATCCCCACCAGGCCGGCGATCGCCTCGAGCATCCGGTCCAGCTCGCGCTCGAGCATGGCCGCGACCGCCGCGGCGACCCCCGCGTCCTCAGCCATGGTCGCGCGGCACGCGGGCCGAGTGCGCACGGCTCGAGACGCGTGTCTCGCCCTCATAGGCGTCGATCGTGGCCGAGACGATGAAGGCATCGGCGTCGGCGGTCATGCGCGAGCGCACCTCGAGCCTCGTCTGCCATGCGCCCCGGCCGATCCGGATCGTGCGCTCGCACTCGACCGCCGCCGAGAGCGGGTCGCCCTCGATCAGCGTGAACCGGTAGGGGTCGCGGTCGCGGTACTCGAGCCCGTCGGGCAGGCGGCGGGCGCCCCAGAGGGAACGCGACATCCGGAACTCCACCTCGCCCGAGACCAGGTCGCGCGACGCGATCGCATACGGTCGCCGCTCCTGCAGCCGTTCGAACGGCAGCGGCGGCGAGATCTCGGGCGGCGCGAACGGTGCCAGCTCCGCATCCCCGGCGTCCGGCGAGCGGACGGGCAGCGCCAGCGTCCCGGTGTGGACCGAGATCGTCGCGAGCTCGGGCGACGGCCAGATCCACGGCCAGTAGCTGGTCGAGATGGCCAGCCGCAGGCGGTGCCCGGCCGGCACGGCCTGCCCGATCGCCTTCAGCGGCACGCGCACGGTCACGGGCACGCCCGGATCGAGCGGCGTCGGATGCTCATGCGAGTCGCGGTGGCACAGGTTCAGGATGCCGCGGCTCACGAGCGCCGACGAGCCGTCCACGTCGTCGACGTCGCACAGACGCACGGCCACGAACGCCGCCGGCCGATCACACGACAGCGTCAACTCGACCTCGGGCCGGCCCAAGATCTCGATGGGCTCCGCGAGCGGCGCGCTGTCGAAGACGAGCGAGCCCGCGTCGTCGACTCGCTGGTCACCGGGCAGGTCGCCCGGGTTGGCGTAGGGCAGCCACGAGCCGGCGTCGAGGCCGACCGAGAGCCGGCTCGAGTGCACGCGCGTCGCTGGGGCGCCGGGCGCCGGCCCGAGCCCGCCCGCGCCCAGCGCAAACGTCTGCTCGCCGGTGCGCGGCGACGGCCAGGTCTGTTCCGCCACCCAGTGGCCAGGCCGCGTCTCGTACGCGGTGTGCGGCGGCACCGGGTGCTGCATCCAGGCGCGCAGCACCGGCTCGTCCATGACGCCCGTGTCCTGCCCCTTCAGCCAGTGGTCCCACCAGCGCAGCGACTCCTGCAGGAAGCCGATGGCCGGCCCGGGTATGCCCTCCTCCGGCCACACGTGCTCCCAGGGCCCGACCAGCGCCTTGCGCGGGCACGACAGGCCCTCGAGCAGGCGGAAGATGGCGCTGGTGTACCCGTCCGACCAACCGCCGACGGCGTAGACGGCGCACTCGATCGCAGAGAAGTCCTCGCACACCGATCCGTGCTTCCAGTACGCGTCGCGGCGCTGGTGCGTCAGCCAGCGCTCCGCCAGGAACGGGTTCGCCTCGAGCCGCTCGAGCCACATCGCCCGCCACGCCTCCCCGACCGCGGCCGGGTCAGGCGGACGGGCCGAGTACGCCAGCATCACCGTCGCCCACACCACCATGTAGAAGGCGAGCACGCAGCCGCCGGCGTAGTGGACGTCGTCGGCGTAGCGGTCGTCGGTCGAGCAGGCGGTGATGATCGCCTTCAGCTCCGGCGGCCGCAGGGCGGCCACCTGCAGGCTGTTGAACCCACCCCACGAGATGCCCATCATGCCGATGCTCCCGGTGCACCAGGGCTGGGCGGCGATCCAGCGCAGCACCTCCAGGGCGTCCTCGTGCTCCTGGCGGCTGTACTCGTCCGGCAGCAGCCCCTCGGAATCGCCGGTGCCGCGGATGTCGACGCGCACGCACGCGTAGCCGTGCCCCGCCACATACGGATGACGAATGGAGTCGTCGATGGCGGTGGCGTCGCCCTTGCGGTAGGGCAGGTACTCGAGCACGGCCGGGACCGGGTCGGCCTCCGCGTCCTCGGGCAACCAGATCCGGGCCGCCAGCCGGGTGCCGTCCGCGAGCGGGATCCAGGTGTGGTCGACGGTCCTCACCGCACGCGGGAACGACGTCCGCTGCCGGGCGGACTCAGCCACGGTCGCTGCCCGCCTGCGTCGCGCCGGGAGCGCGGTCGGGGTCGAGCGCCCGCAGCTCGAACTCGTCGGCGACCGGCCGGTATGCATCCCACAGGTCGCGGAGCCGGGCGACGGGATCGGGGTCGAGGTCGACCCGCAGGTCCACCAGAGCGAGGCCGGGATGGCTGACGACGAGCAGCGCGGCCGATCGGCACGGGGACACCTCGCCGCCGCTCGCGAGCCCTGCCTCGAGCGCCTCGGTCAGCCGCTCCGCCAGGGGCTCGCCGGTGTTGCGGGAGAACGCGCGCACCATCGCCGGTCCGACGGCTGCGGCCGCGAGGACGTTGCCGAGGGCGACGCAGTCCGGGCCGTGCTCCTCGGCGAAGCGGTCGGCCACGCGACCGCCCGAGAAGCTGGCCGTGGCGCCCGCGGCGTCGACGACCGCGAGCTGGCGCCAGTCGCGCTCCGGCGTCGACGCGGCCAGGGCAGCGACGGTCTCGCCGGCGGTGCAGCCGCTGCGTAGGAGCCCGAGCCCGCGCGGGCCGAGCCGCGGGTCGGTGCGGTGCTGGGTGAGCACGGCGCCGACGCCCGCCTCGGCGTGGGGCACACGGGCGCCGACGGCAAGATCGGCGGTGGCGGTACAGGCGCCGAGCGCCCCGGTCGCCGCACACCGGCCGAGCAGCGAGAACGTCATGCCGGCACGAGCCAGATCGCCCCTGCCGGCCACGTGAACGTGCATTCCTCGCCGAGCCGGGCGCCGCCCTCGTCCGCCTGGCTCCCCTGCAGGACGATGACCTCGCCGGCGGGGGCGGCATCGATCGTGTACTGCACCTGCGGGCCCAGGTAGGCCACATCGACCAGGCGGCCGGTCAGGCTCACGCCGCCGCCGGCGCCGATCGGGCCGGTCGACTCGGGCCGCAGGATCGCGGCGGCGGCCGCCCCCGGGGCGAGGGCCGCCGCGCCCGGCACCTCCACGACTCCGAGGCTGCCCAGGTCGGCGCGCAGACGCGACGCCGAAGCGCCTTCCAGGATGGTCGCCGGTATCTGGTTCGAGGCGCCGACGAAGTCGGCCACGAACAGCGTCTGGGGACGATGGTAGACGTCGCGCGGCGCGCCCACCTGCTCGAGCCGGCCGGCGTTCATGATGCCGACCCGGTCCGACATCGAGAACGCCTCCTCCTGGTCGTGCGTGACGTAGACGAAGGTGATCCCGATCTCGCGCTGGAGCTGCTTCAGCACGCCCTGCATCTGGCGGCGGAGCTTGAGGTCGAGCGCCCCGAGCGGCTCGTCGAGCAGCAGCACCTCCGGTTGCAGCACCAGCGAGCGGGCGAGCGCGACCCGCTGCTGCTGCCCCCCGGAGAGCTCCTTCGGCCGCGCCCGCTCGCGCCCGGTCAGGCCGACCTGCTCCAGCATCTCGCGGACGCGCGCCCGCAGCTCGGCCTTCGGCGTCCGCCGTTCGCGCAGGCCGAACGCGACGTTCTCGAACACGGTCAGGTGGGGGAAGAGGGCGAAGTGCTGGAAGACGGTGTTCACGGGCCGGCGGTGCGCAGGGGTCGGGGTGACGTCGCGACCGTGGACGAACACGCGCCCGTCGCTCGGCGTCTCGAGACCGGCGATCATGCGCAGCGTCGTCGTCTTGCCGCATCCGCTCGGCCCGATCAGCGAGAAGAACTCGCCGTCGCGGATCTCGAGGTCGATGCCCTTGACCGCCTGATGCTCGCCGAAGCTGCGCTCGAGGCCGACCAGGCCGACCGCGGTCGCGGTGCCCTCGGCAGCCGTTGCCGCGGTCACGCCGCGTCCTCCCCGGCCGGGCCGAGCTGCTGGCGGCCGCCCGCGATCCCGCGCACCGTCATCACCGCCGCCGCCATCATGAACGACACGATCGTGATCGTCGTCACGCCGGTCGCGATCGCGTTCACCTCCGGGGTGACGTTCACCCTGATCAGCCCCAGCAGGAGCACCGGCAGCGTCTCGGTGTTCGGCCCGCCCAGGAACAGCGACGTGACCACGTCGTCGAACGAGAACGACGTGATCAGCAGGGCGGCGACGACGATCGCCGGCAGGAGCAGCGGCAGGGTGACCCGGCGAAACGCCCGCCAGGGCGTGGCGCCGAGGTCGGACGCGGCCTGCTCGAGCGTCGTCGTCATGGTCGCCAGCCGGGCCTGGATGATCAGCGTCGCGTACGCCGAGTTGAACACGACGTGTCCGGCGACGATCGTCGGGATGCCGAGGCCGACCCGGTAGCGGCGCAGCACGAGGAAGAGCGCGAGCGCCATCACCACCTCGGGCAGGACGATGCGCATGTACGTCGTCGAGTCGACCAGCCGGCGCGCACGGGCCGAGGCTGTCCGCGTCCACAGGCCGGTCGAGACGGCGATCACGAGCGAGATGGCAGTCGAGATCAGCGCCACCTCGACGCTGGTCACGAAATCCGCCCGTACGCGCGGGTCTGACAGCGTCTGCGAGTACCACTTGAACGTGAACCCGCCCCATCCGATCAGGCTCGTGTCCGCGTTGAACGAGTTGGCCACCACCATGCCGATCGGCAGGTACAGGAAGCCGAAGACGAGCACGGTGAACCATGCGGCCGGGCCGGGCATGCGCCGCCTCACACGACGTCCTCGGCCCGTGCCAGGCGCGACCGGGCGACGATGAGGAAGACCGTCACGAGGCACATCAGGCTGACGGCGAGCGCCGATCCGAACGGATAGTCGCCGACCAGCAGGAATTGGCTGGCGACGACGTTCCCGTACATGAGCGTGCGATCGCCGCCGAGGATGGCGGGGATGACGTACTCGCCGGTCGCCGGGACGCCGACGAGGATGCAGCCGGCGATGACGCCCGGCATCGACAGCGGGAAGATCACCCGGCGGAAGACGCCGAAGCCGGTTGCGCCGAGGTCGGAGGCGGCCTGCTTGAGCTGGGGGTCGATCCGCTCGAGGGCGACGTAGAGGGGCAGCACCATGAGCGGCAGGTAGCTGTAGACGATGCCGATGACGACCGCCGTGGGCGTGTAGATGAGCTGGGACGACGAGCTCTCCAGGCCGGTCGCGCGCAGGAGCTTGGTGACGAGGCCGTCGGCGCTCAGCAGGTTCACCCAGGCGTACGTGCGCACGACGAAGCTCGTCCAGAAGGGCACCATGATCCCGAGCAGGAGCAGCGTCTGCACCCGGCCCCGCTGGCGGGCGATCGTGTAGGCGACCGGATATCCGACGACGAGGCATGCGGCCGTCGCACCGATCGACATCTCGAGCGAGCGCAGGATCGTCTGCAGGTAGATGCTGTTGTTGAGCTGGCGGTAGTTCGAGAGCGTCCAGCCGAAGCTCGTCTTGAACGTGATGATGTCGATCTGCCCGAACGAGTAGACGACCATCACCGCGAGCGGGACCAGGAAGAACGCCAGCGTCCAGAGGAGGCCCGGGAGCGCGAGCGCCTGGTGGCCGAACCGGGCCGAGCGGACCCGGCCGATCACCGCTGTGACCGGCCGCTTCCCGCCACGGGCTGTTGGCGCATCACCAACACGAGTTGAGTAGGTACCACAGACGGGCCTCCGAATGCAACGGCGAACGGCTTGTGCGCGCGTGGCGCCGTATGGTAGGACTTCCAACCGTGGTTGGCCATGCGACAACACGTCGCCGCGCCGTCTACCTCGACGTGAGCGAGCCGGTTCCCGGCGATGGTCCGGGCCGGCTGCGCGCGGCCGGCTTCGACGTCCGCATCGAGCTCGCGCGGACGGATGCCGAGGTCGTCGCGGCGGCGTCCGGCGCCGAGGTGATCCTGCTCGGCGACACGCCGGTTACCGCGGCGGCGCTCGCGGGCATGCCCGGTCTGCGGGGGATCGCGCTCGGGACCGCGGGCGTCGACCAGATCGACGTCGCCGCCGCCGGCGCCCGCGGGGTGTGGGTTTCGAACGTGCCGGCCGCGAGCACCGAAGAGGTGGCCGTGCACGCCCTCGCGATGGCGCTCGCGCTCGTGCGCAACCTGCCGTTCTTCGACCGGCACGTGCGTGGGGGAGGCTGGGACTACACCTCCGCCGGCGAGCTGCGGCGGCCGTCGACGCTTCGGTTCGGGGTTGTCGGGCTCGGCCGGATCGGCCGCCGTGTGGCCGGGCTCGCCCGCCCGCTCTTCGCCCGGGTGATCGGGTGCGACCCGGCCGTGGCGGCGGGCGCGCAGCCGCCCGGCGTGGAGCTGGCCGACCTCGACGGCCTGCTGGCGGGCGCGGACGTCGTCAGCCTGCACCTGCCACTGACCGCCGCCAGCGAGGGGATGATCGACGCCGGCCGGCTCGGCCGCATGCCCCGGCGCGGCTACCTCGTGAACTGCTCGCGGGGCGGGCTGGTGCAGACCGCGGACCTGCTCGCCGCGCTCGACTCGGGCCACCTCGCGGGCGCCGCGCTGGACGTGCTGCCCGACGAGCCGCCCGCATCCGATTCGCCGCTCCTGCGGCATCCGCGCACGCTCGTCACGCCGCACGTCGGGTTCCTGTCGCGGGAGTCCACGCTCGACTGCACCACGCGCCAGGTCGACAACGTGCTCGCCTGGGCGCAGCGCGGCCGCCCGCTCGACGTCGTCGTGGAGGGTGTCGGCGCATGATCAGCTGCGGCCAGGCCCTGGTCGATCTCCTCGCCCAGCACGAGGTCGAGACGGTCTTCGGCATTCCCGGCGTGCACACGCTCGAGCTCTACCGCGGGCTCGCCGCATCGGGCCTCCGCCACGTCACGCCCCGCCACGAGCAGGGGGCCGGGTTCATGGCCGACGGCTGGGGCCGGGTCAGCGGCCGGCCGGGCGTCTGCTTCGTCATCACCGGGCCCGGCGTCACGAACGTGCTCACGCCGATGGGACAGGCCTACCACGACTCCAAGCCGCTCCTGATCGTGTCGGCGGCCGTCGCCGCGACCGACCACGGCCGCGGCACGATCCACGATCTCCCCGACCAGGCTGGCCTGACCGCGGCGGTGACCGCCTTCAGCCACTCGGTGCGCGATCCCGAGGAGCTGCCCGACGTGCTGGCACGCGCGTGGGAGGTGTTCCAGTCGGGCCGGGCCCGGCCCGTCCACATCCAGGTGCCGGTCGATGTCCTCCGGCGCCCGACGGGGCCGCTGCGGCGCGCGGCCGGCCCACCGCCTGCGCCACCGATCCCCCGGGCCGACGCAATCGGGGCGGCCGCCGACCTGCTGCACCGGGCGCGGCGGCCCGTGATCGTGCTCGGCGGCGGCGCGGTCGACGCCGGCGAGGACGCGATCGCCCTGGCCGAGCTGCTCGACGCGCCCATCGGGCTTTCGATCAACGCCCGCGGCGCCGTCGCCCACTCGCATCCGCTCTGCCTCGGCTCGGCGCTCTCCTTTTCGCCGGTGGCGGACATGTTGCTCGGATCGGACGGGATGCTCGCGGTGGGCACCGAGCTCTCGGAGCTCGACTGGTGGGGGCTGGCGGAGCCGTTCACGCCGCCCGCCCAGCTGGTTCGGGTCGACCTGGACGAGGCCCAGCTGCCCGCGCCGCCCGCGATCGGGCTGCGGGGCGACGCCGCGGCCACGCTGCGGGCGCTGGCAGACGCCGTCCGCCGACTGGGACGTCGGCGCCCGCCGGCGGCGGCGGCCGAGGTCGCCCGCGCCCGCGAGGCGATCCGGTGGCCCGCGAGCGTGGCCGACCACCTCGCGCTGGTGGAGGCGCTCGACCGTGCTCTGCCCGAAGACCGCATCGTCACGGCCGACTCCACCCAGCCCGCGTACGCCGCCAACCACGCCATGGGGGCCGAGCGGCCGCGGTCATGGCTCATGCCGATCGGCTACGGGACGCTCGGCTGCGCGCTGCCCATGGCGATCGGCGCCAAGCTGGCGGCGCCCGACCGGCCGGTGCTGGCACTGGCCGGCGACGGCGGCGTGCTGTTCACGCTCCAGGAGCTCGCCACCGCGCGCGAGCTGGGCTGCGCCCTGCCGCTCGTGGTCTGGAACAACGCCGGCTACGGCGAGATCCGCGACTCGATGCGTGAGGCCGAGATCCCCCCGATCGGGACGGACGCGACCGCCATGGACTTCCCGGCCATCGCGCGTGGGTTCGGCTGCCGGGGCGTGCGCGTGGATGCGCCCGCCGAGCTCGAGCGCGCGGTCGCAGACGCCCTGGCCGCAGACGTGCCCACCCTGATCGACGCGCACGGGCCGAGCGCGGGGCCGACGTGAGCGAGGGTGCGCTGCGGGGCGCGGTCGCCGCCGGGCATCCGGCCGAGGTGGCCGCCGGCCTGCGGATGCTCGAGCTTGGCGGCAACGCCGTCGACGCGGTCGTCGCGGGGGCGTTCGCCGCCTTCGTCGTCGAGCCGACCAATTGCGGCCTGGCCGGATACGGCCACCTCTCGGCCTACCTCCCCGGCGAGGGCCGGTTCCTGACCGTCGACCACGGGCCGCGCGCGCCGGCAGCCGCCCACGCCGAGATGTTCCCGCTGGCCGAGGCCTACGCCGGCGGGCACTACGACTGGCCCCAGGTGGTCGGACGCGCCAACGAGCTCGGCCACCTCGCCCCTGCGGTCCCCGGTGCTGTCGCGGGGTTGTGCGAGGCCCATGCCCGGGCCGGAGTCCTCGACCTGGCGGCCGTGCTCGAGCCGGCGATCGCGCTCGCCGACGCCGGCCTCGAGGTCGACTGGCACCTGACGCTCATGATCTGCGAGCGGCTGCACGAGATCCGGCGCTTCGCGGACGCGGCCGGACTGCTGCTGCGCGACGGCGATCCGCCGCCCGCCTCGGGGTACTGGGGCGCCGGCCAGCGGCTCGACACCACGGCCCTCGCGCAGACGCTGCGGCGGGTTGCCCGCGAGGGCGCGGCCGGCTTCCATGCCGGTCCCGTGGCGGCCGCGATCGAGGCGGCCGTGCGGGCCGGAGGCGGCATCCTCTCCGCGCGTGATCTGGCCGACTACCGGCCGAAGGTGTTCTGGGAGCCGCCGCAGCGGTATCGCGACCTCGAGTACGTCACATCCAACGACCAGGTCGGCTACGAGGTGTTGAACATCCTGGCCCGGTTCCCGCTCGCCGAGATGGCGGTCGACGAGGCCGTCCTGTGCCACCTGCTCGGCGAGGCGATGGGGCACGCCTTCGCCGACAACGTCCAGCACTACGGCGACCCCGACCATGTGGCCAGCCCGGTCGACGGCCTCGCCAGCCCCGCGTTCGCCGCGCAGCGAGCGGA
>Ga0070684_100001708_pt1 | contig 15995 bp, 14 predicted proteins | sample KBSC723LmetaG_FD_65653 | JGI IMG/M metagenome (GOLD analysis project Ga0070684, IMG submission 65653) | Corn rhizosphere microbial communities from Kellogg Biological Station, Michigan, USA - KBS C7.2-3L metaG | ecosystem: Host-associated > Plants > Roots > Rhizosphere ...
TGTGATTCGGTTGCAACACTGAATTTGGGCGTCAATGCGATAACCACATCAAGGACCGATATAACGGTTTGCGGTAGCCAACTGCCTTACCGCTGGAATGGGACAGATTACACTGCAGCAGGTACTTACACGTTCACCACAATTAATGCAACCGGCTGTGATTCCGTAGCTACACTAAACCTTTCTGTCAATAGAGCGTCGCACGTGGACACTACAGCAACTGCGTGCGATGCGTTTACCTGGGATCGTGACGGCAGAACCTATACTTTAAGTGGAGATTATGCCTACACATTTGTAAATGGTATTTGTACAGATACAATCATACTTCATTTAACCATAAATACTGCAAATCTTACTGTCAATGATCCGTCAGCAGTTTGCTCTCCAAATACGGTCGACCTTACTGCTGCGAGCTTGACTGTGGGTAGCGATAACGGGTTAGATTATACTTATTGGACCAATAGTGATGCAACGATACCACTTTCAAATCCCAACGCGGTAGCGATAAGCGGTACTTATTATATCAAGGCTAATTCAGCGAGCGCCTGTTCAGTGACCAAACCAGTTGTTGTGACAATCAATGCAGCCCCGAGTCTGTTAGTTACAAATCCTGCAAATGTGTGTGCACCGGGAACGGTGGATCTTACAAACCCGGCAATCACCGCAGGTAGCGATCCCGGTTTGAGCCTTACATATTGGACTGACGCAGCAAATACAGTCCCAGTTGTTGATCCGAAGGCTGTTGGCGCAAGTGGAACATACTATATTACTGCTACAACTGCCGCGGGATGCTCATCAACTCAATCTGTTGAGGTCGTTGTAACGGTCAACAAAGCGGCTCCTGGGATGCGTTATCCGACTGTCACAACAGCGCCTAATACCTCTACACAATTGAATGCCAGGGAACTTGGCTCCAATTACAACTACTCATGGTATCCGCCTGTAGGGCTAAACTTTACCGATGTAAAGAGTCCCACGTTCAATTATGATCTGCAAACTCAATATACGATTACGCTCACACCGGCTGACGGGACTTGCCCGACTGTTGACACATTACTTGTCACTGTAAGAAAAGAAGATCTGGGATGTAAATCAAAAATAGATGTGCCAAAGGCATGGTCGCCCAACGGTGATGGACATAACGATAAACTGTATCCATTAACAATCTGTATAAAAGAGCTGAAATACTTCCGGGTGTTTAATCGCTGGGGTCAGTTGATGTTTGAAACGACTACCATTGGCCAGGGATGGGATGGAATGTTTAATGGTTCACCGCAGGTTATGGATGTATACACCTGGATACTGGAGGCAGATGGAGTAGATGGAGTGCATTATAAACAGGCAGGTAATTCTATTTTAATGCGATAAATTTTAGGTTTATGAAAAAAATTCTACTGGTGATTTCGATTCTGATGTTTGTGAAATGGGTACAGGCACAGGACCCGAGCTTCTCTCAGTTCTTCTCATCACCTTTGAATGTGAACCCCGCACTAACCGCAAGGATCAATTCTGACTGGCGGGTAATTTCAAATTTTAGGGATCAATGGCTGGGACCGGCAAGTCCTTATGCAACAGGAACTATCTCATATGACACCAAGATTTTGCAAAACAAAATACCCAACGTGCATGAAGAGAAAAACCTGATCGGGGTGGGAGGGATGTTGATGTATGATTATGCCATGGATGGGATCATGAAGAGCACTTATGCATCGGCAAACCTCTCATATAATATTGTATTGGCTGATGGCCCGGCAGTTCATAGAATAGGCGCGGGCTTTGGAGCAAGTTATGGAAGAAGGACTGTTGATTTTAGCAGACTTACTTGGGAAGAGCAATGGGTAGGATATGGAGGATTTGATAAAAATCTGCCGAGCGGAGAATTAGCGTTGGTAAATATGAGGCCCTATTTTTCCTTAAGCAGCGGGTTGGTGTATAGTATCACGACCCAAAACAGTAACGTTGATATCGGTGGAGCTGTTTTTCATGTCAACACTCCCAAACAAACCTTCTTAAAGGACCCCAACCAGCGATTGGCAATGAGAAAGGTTGCACATGCAAATTTTGAGACCTTTTTAAATTCATCAGTAGTATTGAATGTGAATGCTATTTATCAGTTCCAGGAGGAAGCAGAATATTATTCGTTCGGTGCTGGGCTGGGATATTATGTACCACAAAACCCCGATGTAATATTTAATATCGGCGCCTGGTACTGGTCAAAGAATGCGGTCATTCCATACGTGGGCTTTGCTTACAAGGATTTCCAATTGGGATTATCATACGATGTTACTATATCAAAGCTTAACCAGGCATCCATCAAGCCCAAAACATTTGAGCTATCGTTGATCTTCCGCGGTATAAAAGAACCAACTCAAATCATTCCCTGTCCGTGGAAATGACAACGCGACAACATTTACTCTTCGTCTGAGCGCTCGAAACTTGGCCGTAGTTTAATCGAAATGGCGGCACTTAATCGTTAGCTTTTCCATTCAGCAGCAAAATAAAATCGAAGGCTTAATTTCGGCCCGACGATTAGGGTCGGGCCTTTCTCAACTCCATGCACGGGAGCGCCTACTTGAGAAGAAATAAAACAAAAAAACATGGACCTATATGATGTTAAAAAAAATCTGTAAAAATTTTGTTCTCAAAAATCTTTGCCTTGCATTTTTTTTCTTGATTAGTAAAACTGCATTTTCACAAAGCGGCGAAGACCTTGTGCGAAAAATGCACGACAAATATTTCGGTCGTTGGTACCGCACATTCACATTTGTACAGACAACCGAGATCTATCGAAACGATAGTCTAATAAAAACCAGCACCTGGTATGAAGCTGCCCATTTTCCGTACCAGTTTCGTATTGACCTGGGTGATCCGAAGGATGGTAATGCGGTCATATATCTCGAAGATTCCACCTACCGCTTTCAAAATAACAATTTGAGATCTGTTACTGCCGGCACCAATCCATTTACTTTTTTACTGGGCGGAATGTATGCAGTGCCCCTGGATTCAGCTCTCTCTAAATTCAAACACCAGGGCTATGATCTTTCGAAAATGTATTCCACAACTGTAGATGGCAGAAAAGTCTTTGTTGTTGGTGCGGCTAGTGCCGCAGACAGTTTGAGCAACCAGTTCTGGGTGGATAGCGAGCACTATTATATTGTCCGAACAATCGATTCGGACAACGCTACCCGCTTCGATGCAAAAACATCAGGGCATGTTCAGCTAAATAATGGTTGGTCAGAAACGAAAGTGATTATTTATGTAAATGGTAAACTGCGACAAGTTGAAAAATACGCCGATCTGCGAGCCGACGTCCCTTTGGATGACCGCCTGTTCGATCCGAAACACTTCGGGGAATGGCATTGGTTTAAATAATCTGATTGCGAGCTTTATGTAATGTAGTGAGCAATGATCGCAGAGCATCGTGGCACGGAAAATTCATATTCAATTTCAATTTTTTCAATAATGGTTCATTTCCTCCGTGTTCCTAAGTGATCTGTGTGTCTCCGTGGTTAACGGATAACTCCGCACCTATCAGGTCAATTTTTACCTAGCGCAATTCCTCCATCGAAATAAATATTTATTTCTCTGGATAATTTTTTTGGCAGACCCTCAACGCATATTTTTGCGCCGGAGAGATGGCAGAGCGGTCGAATGCGGCGGTCTTGAAAACCGTTGACCCAAAAGGTCCGGGGGTTCGAATCCCTCTCTCTCCGCTTGAAAAACGCTGAAATGCCCTACAGACAGGGCTTTCAGTGGTTTTTATTTGCCCGAGGAGCGAAAAAGGAGCAAATGGCAGCGACCGACGAAATCGGCCATTCACTTCAAACGATATTCTTTTTTAAGAAGCGCAATTAGTTCACGAGCTTTAGATAATAAAGGGGTGATGTTATCTTTTATCCGGAGCTGCCAGTTTCTCCTACGAAATCGGTAAAAGCCAAGTAATTGTCTGATAGCAAGTGGGTCTTTTGTAAGCAACGAGTAATCTTTCTTAATAAATTCTCCAGAGGAAGCACTTTCGACGGCTTTCGACATTACTGTGATAATCTCGACGTCGAAAAGTTTCAGGTATTCATTAATACTACCGGCATTGACAAGATTAATCTCCTGGCGAAGCATGAATTTTTTTACCGCATTATCGTACTCCCTGGCTTTATCTTTAAGTTCGACATTTCGGAACTGCAAACCAAAATATGGAACTACACAAACATCCTCAGCACGTGACCCGTAAAAAGAAATGGGGAGAATATTGGAGAGAACATATTGGCGAAGGGAAAAGAGCAAAAGAATAAAAGCCTAGGGGTAATCCCAGGCTCCAAATCGATCTAACATAAAAAAAGTCGCTCATTAATTATCTTGCAATATATTGATAGCAATCGCTCGTCAGAACAACGTCCCCATTCACTGCATCTACCACCTGGAAATGAATATCAAATTCTGATCCTGTCGGGACAGTCGATATATCACGCCATAGTTCTTCTCTTCCAGTGCCATTTGCATCCGTAAGAATAGATTGAGCGGTTAATCCTTTTCCAAGTGTAAGCCAGTTAGTGCTTGTACAGTTGCCATCCACAACATTGTCTACAGCCCGTTGCAGGAGGTAGTTGTGGTTGGGTTCAAGATCACGAACCCACGTATCCAGTGTAATGATTTTTGCAGGATCATTGTCCTGCCGGAATTTGACAAGTCCAAATCTATTGCCATCTCCACGAAGAATCACTTCAAGATTAAAAGGAGGATTTTCGGCCCTTGCATTACTAGCTACAGAAGAAGCCTCTGCTTCTTGTGATTTTTGATCAAGTTGTTTTTGGCCAAGTTGTTTTTGGCAAGAGAGACTAAAAATTGAAAAGGACACAAAAACTAATACTGCATTCTGAATTTTGTTTCGCATAAATCAAATTTTAATGGTCGTTAAAAATATCCATAGAGAATTGCGCTGCTGTAAAAGCAGCCTTTGATTCAACCAGTCGCAATAACTCATTTGTTTTATATAATAGCATGTCACTTAGGTCTTGAAGACTGATGTCCTCTAAATTAGACTGCGTAAGCTTGTTACTATTTTTTAAAAAATTGCAACCCTTCAATCTGATGAGGTCGGGAGTTTTTTCCGAGAATTTTAATCTGAGGGAGGTATGTAATTTCTATAGTAGTTTCTAAATATACCTCCTTTAATTAATTTAGCCAAAACAGTTTTCATTGGTGATGATGTTAAGTTATAATAGGATTAATTGAAGAAAACTTGCTGGACAAAACCGACGGTTGACGTATCTTAGAAGAAACTGATTTATATGCCTTTTAAAACTGCTATGTACTATGAGGAAGGAAAGCTTGTTAATACTCAAATGCCGGAAAGTAATAATCCCGCCGAGATTACACCTGTAATATCAATAGCCGGAGCAATAGATGTATGTATTAGGCAACTTGTGACAGAGAAAATAACGGGAGTGCTCTTTATTGAATTACTCGAACTAAAGGATAACCCCGAAAACATAATGATCGACTTTGACATAGAACCTAAAGAGGCAATACCGCAGGTTGAGCAAGCCGTAGATTTATTTTATAAGAATCAGCAAAAGCCTGATCGCCCCAATTCAGACCAGCAGAAATAAGATCTTCACAGTTATCTGTAAATTCAAAAACGCTTCCAGGTAGTTTCCCACTTGAATTACCGAAATCAAATTTGATTTCTTGTGGTATAATACCTTTCTCTTCGGGCATATTTTTATTTTTCATCAGTTTCATATCTCCACAACCATCTTTTAATTTTCGCTTTTGGTAATAAAATCATTCATTCAATTTGCCAAACAAAACGATGGAGCTTCTTTATCAGGTCCTGAAATTGATCGTTAAATTCCATCCATTAGTGTTTATTATCAATTGCCCCACCTTGATGAAAACAGTTTCTTATTTCCTTAACAAAAGAGCTAATTTCAACGAATCATATTCAACAAATGAACTTTTTGGGAGACTTAATTAATTAAGACCATGAATAAAGCAATTCTAAGTTTTTTCTTAATGGTAATTTGCATCATTTGTTACTTAGCAAGCCAGGCACAGAAAGATTTCCCTCATGATACTGCTTACTATGAAACATTTCCTGATAAAATTGCCGTGCGTTTATACTTATCAAAAAAATATGTGCATCTGAATTTCCCATCCGGCGGAAGTGCTGAAGATCTCGAATATAAGGCAAATCCGAAATTGAACCTTGGTGCAGGAATAACAATAAGGAATATCTCAATTAACCTTTTTAATGGATTTGGATTTTTAAATCCTAAAGATGACCCAAAAGGGAAGACAAAGGGGTTTGATTTCCAGATTCATGTTTATCCCCGTAAATGGAGCATTGACTTATTGTATCTATCGCCCAAAGGTTACCATCTGGGTCAAACAGGCATAGCAGGCGTAGGGCCTGACGAATATTATTACCGCGGTGATTTGAAAACAACATTTTTTGGTATTTCAGCGTACAGGGTACCAAACAAACAAAAATTTTCTTATCGTGCAGCACTCTCACAAACTGAATGGCAAAAGAAATCAGCAGGGTCTTTCTTATTTGGCGGTCAAATTCATCATGGTGTCATACAGGGTGATAGCTCCCTGGTTCCCACGTTGCTCAGCCATACATATCCGCAAGCTGGTATTAAAAAAATAAACATCATTAGTTTTGGACCCGGAGGAGGTTATGCCTATACATTGGTTATTCAAAAACACTTTTTCATAACGGGGTCAATGATCTTTAATCTTGATGCGAATTTTACAAAAGAACAGGAAGAGGGGGCTGGAACATTGAAGACAACATCTTTCAATCCGTCTGAAGTATTTAAAGCAGCGGCTGGATATAATGGAAGATTATGGAATGTTAGTGCCAGTTGGGCCGGTGCGGGATTTTGGGTCAAGGGTGCAACAGTTGAAAAAGATTATTTCTTTCCCACAGGAAACGTTCGTATAATAATTGCACACAGGTTCCCCATACACAAGCACCATAGTTAAATTTCACGTGCTTAAGACCCTTCGCCATTTCAGTTATAATCCTGGCTCCTTCAATACCTGAACGCTCCGGATAGCAAAGACTTATTCAGGAAACAAAGTCTTATCAATGTTCGGAATAATGCGCAGTGCGTTTTTGTAATAAACCTTTCTCAAAATTTCATCTGGCAGGCCGATACCATACATGGCCCAGAATGCATGGTATTTTTTGTGATAAGGGAAGTACTCATCTTCTGTTTCCAGCACGCGGAAGTAAGTAGTGTATTCCTCCGGCGCCCAACTATCTTTACCAAATAATATCCTGTCCTGGTATTTCGTAAAAAATTCTTTGGCCATTCGTGGTTGCCTTCCCAATTCCGCAATGACTGCACCAAACTCCACATTCACGTTGGGCATTTCATCAAGCAATTGTCCGAGCCTTTCGAGATCATTTGCATACCAGCCAAAGTGCGCGGCAATAAATGTGGTGTGCGGATGTTTCATGAACATCCGATGTTGTTCGGCAATCAGAGTGTCCCATGGAGCGGGATCAGTATTGCTTCTTTTACGATATGGATGTGTGGCAAGCTCAAGCCACCGTTCATTGTTTGCATCCATGGGGTCCCAAAAAGATTTCGGATCGGCAGTGTGGATCAATACAGGTATTTTTAATTCACTAGCCTTTTCCCAAATTGGATCAAGCCTTGGATCATCTATGGTCACTCTTTTCCCACGAATGTCCCTCACTGAGAAACCAAGGTCCTTAAATATTTTCAGGCCATTGGCTCCATTCTTTACATCTTCTTCTAACCGTTTAGCCGCCTTTTCACCCCACTCTTTCTGTCCTACTCCATTCCAGTCAATATTGGCAAAAACAATAAATCTGTTTGGAAAGTGACCTCTGATGTTCCTTATGGATCTTTTCAATACCTCACCGTTACCTCCACTGAGATTTACCATTACTTTCATGTTCATTTTATCCATGTCTCTCGTTAATGTAGAAAGATCCATATCTGGCATTTCCTCCTGGTGATTGTGTACGTCAATAAAAGGAAATTTTGCCTTTGACAGCTTATGTTGCGGAACTATAAGGGTAGAGGTTGGATTGTAGTTTTCAAAATCCATTCTCAAGCCAGTCTGTGAACAGCAAGTGGATGAGATAAAAATTAAAAAAGCCCAAACATATTTTTTCATATGATTTTTATAAAGAGGACTCAAATTAAGTGAAAGATGAATAAAGAATTAACCGATTGTAAAATATACAAGTTAATTCTCTTCGTAAATGCTCACATAAAAACGAGAGGTGTCATTTACTCCATTGTAAACCCTGGCATTATCAAATGCTTTCTCCAAGTGTATTTGTGTTTTACCTGTATACCGGAGTTGGAGTAAAAGTATTTATTCGCTGCATGTTTGCAGGCGGGTAAAGTATGGGATAACTGCTTCTTTCGACACCAATACTCCCTGAGATGGAAAAAGTTCTCGCATCGTTGACGTACATCATTCCCATATTCACTGATGGGTGCAACCCAAAATAATCGGATTTAAGAGCGTTACCGGTATATGGTTTAGTGCCCGGTGAAAGAAAAGAACTATTGAAGTTTACGTAAGTGGGTGCCAGTGATACAGCGGTAAAAGCATAAAGGTTATTGTTTAATTGGCGGTTTAATTGTAAACCTACAGGTGCAGACACTACAGTAGCTGTCCCTCCGTTAAAAAAATTAAAACCAATGCCAACATTACTATATGAAGTAAGAAACCATTTCTTCTTTTGCAAAGGTTGAATATAATAAGTGCTATCCTTAAAACTTTGTTTTGGAGTTTGAGCTTCGAGAAGTAAAGAAGACAGCAACGTGATAAGTACCAACAGGATCCGCATACCATTCAATTGTGTCTAAAATTACGATTTACCTCGCTACTAAAAAATGGAAATATTTGGTTATCACACGAAGAACTTCAAAATAAAAGGGCAGCTAACAAGCGGTTGCGCGAACTATGCCGTTCAAGAGAGTACCATTTAATACTATTCGGGAAATGAAATACCTGTCACCTCTCTACATAAACTCAGAAATCTCTCTTGCAATAGAATATCATCAGCCTCCGGGTTGTGATATTTTTCATTTTGATGAAAAAAATAACGACCACTTACTTTCACCTTCTCTTCGTTGCTTATGGCAAGCCACACCTGGGTCTCATATCCTTTTTGCAGGTTATCGGGCGCGCCACGACCGCCCATTTTTGTAGGAACCCACCCAGGATTGACAGCATTTGAAAAAACATCTCTCCATTTCCTCGCTGCCGCCAAACAAAGCATCATTACATGTAGCTTGGAATCAGAGTATGTAATATAGCTAATATCTGTTTTGAAGGCCTCCGGTTTCAAATGTCCGTGTAAATGCAATCCCGACGTCAGGTAGATCAACCGCTTCGGTTTTTTTATCAGGCTGGTAAGAATGTAAGGCGCCAATGTATTCACAGTGAAAATGTCCTTTCCGGAAGCCCGGTAGACACCGGCATTATGAATTACCGCATCGAACGCACCAAATTTATTCACTTCACCAGCCAGCATTTTAGTCTCTTCGATGCTTGACAAATCTGCGGTTAAAACACACTCGGCCTCCGGATTTCTTTTAATTGCTTCACGTCCACGCTCAGCATTACGAGCATGCAGCACAACTTTATGTCCCTGAGTCATCAGCGATTTCGCTGATAATTCTCCAAGTCCATCTGCTGAGCCGGTGATAAATATTCTTGCCATTGGTGTGGTTAGGATTTAGATCGATAGATTATGAAATTCCGCAACAACTAATCCAAACTTTAAAGTTAGGATGCGCGTTATGGGCAATCTATTTATTCACAGTTAACCTTACAGTTCGGGTGAGGCTTCCATTTCAGTTAAAATTTTTTCAGGAGCGCTGACAAGTGAAAGATTTGTATTGAGAATGGTTTCCTCACGCCCTTTTGAATCATAAAGATTCCCTAACTCGCGAGGGGTGAAATCTTGTTTTTTGGTCTGAGATAAAGCGGGATTGTACAATCTTTCACGTTTTATTCTGAAACTCACACCTTAAAAAAGAAGAACTTACTGCTTAATTTCGTGGATAATTTTTTTTCTTGAAACACCTCAAAGCATTAAATAAATATTTCTGGAAATACAGGATCAGGTTTGGTATTGGGATTCTTTTTATTATTATTTCGAACTATTTCGGCATTTTGTCGCCCCAGGTCACAGGTTTTATCATCGATTTTGTTCAACAAAAACTACAAGGAACTCCAGAAAAGGTCAACTCGCACAACTACGATATTCTGGTTGAAAGGTTTATTGTTTGGGTTAGGAAGCTGAAAGGCGTCGATGTTGTGGCCATATCAGGGATTACTATCCTTGTATTGGCACTTTTGCGCGGATTTTTTATGTTCCTGATGCGACAGACGATTATTGTGATGAGCAGGCACATAGAGTATGATCAAAAAAATGAAGTGTTTCATCATTATCAGCAACTGGATACAGCATTTTACAGAACGCATAGTACGGGCGACCTGATGAGTCGAATTGCTGAAGACGTGAGTCGCGTCAGGATGTTCACAGGACCTGCAATTATGTACCTGGTCAATCTTGTTGCGGTCATATCATTTAGTTTACTTTTTATGTTTAAGCGGGATGCCGAACTGACACTTTATGTACTGGCGCCGCTTCCAATCCTGGCGATCACCATTTACTATGTCAATACCATTATTAATAAACGCAGTGAACATATCCAGGCACTGCTTTCCGATCTTACTACCAACGCACAGGAATCTTACTCGGGGATACGCGTAATAAAATCATTCGTCCAGGAAAATGCAATGCTTGGTTTTTTTAAAAAGAACAGTGATGAATACAGAAAAAATGCGATCGGTTTAGCAAAAGTCGAAGCAGTTTATTTTCCTTCAATGACACTTTTGATTGGCTTAAGCACTCTGCTGACCATCATGATCGGGGGGATTCACCACATTCAGAATCCTGATAAAACAAGCCTCCCTTTGATCATTGAATTTGTGATCTACATCAACATGCTCACGTTCCCTGTTTTCGCTATAGGCTGGACGGCCAGCATGATCCAACGTGCCGCCGCCTCGCAAAAAAGATTGAATGAATTCCTTCACACAGAGCCTACGATCCAAAATGAGCTTGCTCCCTCGAAGATCGTTTTGCAGGGGAATATCAGTTTTAAAAATGTAGACTTTACCTACCCGCATACAGGGATTGAAGCGCTGAAAAATTTTAATCTTGAGATCAGCAAAGGAAACAAGCTCGCTATCATCGGTCGAACCGGGAGTGGAAAATCAACCATTGCGCAATTGCTCTTACGAATGTATGATGTAACGAAGGGAAACATCGAATTTGACGGCCTTGATGTCCGACAGCTCGACCTTAAAGATCTGCGCCAGCAGATCAGCTACGTGCCCCAAGATGTTTTTCTTTTTAGCGATTCAGTCAGTAACAACATTCGATTTGGAATTAAGAACGGAGAAGAGGCAGAAATAACAAATGCGGCACGGCAGGCAAGCGTTGACGGGGAAATTGACTCCTTTTCTCAAAAATATGAAACGCTGATCGGGGAGCGCGGAGTTACTTTGAGCGGTGGCCAAAAACAACGAATATCAATCGCCAGGGCCTTAATAAAAGAACCCAACCTTGTCATTTTCGATGATTGCCTGAGTGCAGTGGATGCGCGCACAGAAAAGGAGATCATTGGAAATCTGTACGATTATTTAAAGGACAAAACTGCGATCATTATAACCCATCGTATTTTTTCTCTTTTCCATTTTGACAAAATAGTGGTGCTGGACGAAGGCGAGATCGTTGAGCAAGGAACTCACGATGAACTTCTCGCCCTCAACGGATATTACACAACGCTTTATGCCCGTCAGCAGGAACAGGATAGCGAGGTGTGATTAATGAGTGGTGAGGAGTGAATGGTGATCGGATTCATCAGTCATTGTAACTATCCTAGCCTGGTGCCAGAATTGTAACGATAAACCATACACAATGAACAATAAACTGGTAACCGGGAACCACCAACCGAAACGGGCAAATAGGTGTATTCCTGTACCTGGTTCTGATACCTCATTCTTTGTGCTTCGTCCCTTGCGGCTTGTAGCCTCACTTTGATTTGGACGTTTCAAAAACATATTTATATTTGTAACCTTTAAAACCAAGATTTTTAACTGTTAAAATTTTAACTGTGGCGTACGACAACAATGAAAAAAAGATTGAGAGCATTTACAGCAAAAGAATTCGGGCCGGCAAAAGAAGGACTTATTTTTTCGATGTAAAAGCAACCAGGGCTAATGATTATTATCTCACCATCACTGAAAGCCGTAAGCGTTTCAATGACAACGGCTATGACAGGCATAAAATCTTTCTTTACAAGGAAGATTTTAATAAATTCATCAAAGCACTTGGAGAGGCAGTTGATTATGTAAAAACAGAATTGATGCCCGATTTTAACTTTGATGCCTATAATCATGATGAGGTGCATACCGAACATGATGGCGCTGAGGCTGCTGAAGCAGTGGCAACAGAAACAGAGGTTGTAGCCGAACCACCTCAGTCAACGGCTGAGAATAATACTTCCTCCGCTCATGAAGAAGTAGACAAATGGTAAAAAGCTAACCCCGAAAAATTTCGGGGTTTTTTATTTTCAAAACGTTAAGTAGTAGATGCTGCGTTGAACACTTGCGGATACCCTTTACAGACATCTTCACATAGTGTGAAAAAATAATTGATTACAGTTACGGAAAGATTTCAAAGATTCGAACAAAAAAAGGATATTCGAATGGCTTTAAAACAAATCAAAAGGTAACCTCGATTGTTGCGTTTGAACGCGTCACCATTATTTTAGAAATCAAAAATTAATCACCGATTATGAAACACCTTTACTCTTCCGCCTTGCTTGTATTTTCATTTTTAATTTCATTTGGTCAAAGCTGCCCCGGTTTGGGAAGCATAAGTTACCAGCGTTGGAATAACATCAGCGGCTCCACCGTCAGCAGCCTTACTTCCAATTCAAACTACCCAAACAATCCTTCGTCATCAGGTACATTGACCATTTTTGAAATACCGCAAAATACCGGCAATAACTATGGTATGAAAGTATATGGATATATCTGTCCGCCAACTTCAGGAAATTATGTCTTTTGGATCGCAAGCGACGAAAATGCCGAATTGTGGCTAAGTACTACCTCCAGCTCCGCGAACCGAGTAAAGATTGCCTTCAATACAACCGCGACTAAATCCAGGCAATGGAACAAGTCGAGTTCTCAAAAATCAGGCTTGATCGCGCTGAGTGCAGGTCAAAAATATTATATAGAAGTACTTTATAAAGAAGGCACTGGTAGCGATAATATGGCTGTTGGTTGGTCCAGGCCTACGCAAAGCACGTCGGCGCCAAGTGAAGTAATTCCCGGGACTTATCTTTCTACAAATGGCAACATAGATCCTCAACCACCGACTCAACCATCTAATCTTGCGGCTGCTTATATTACAACAACATCATTTGTCTTTTCATGGTCGCCTGCAGATGACAATGTTGGTGTAACAGGGTATGACGTTTATAGAAATGGAGTTAAAGTAAATGGCTCAAACATCATAGGCACAAGCTATAGCGTTACGGGTCTTTCTCCAAATACTACCTACTCAATGACAGTTACCGCAAAGGATGGAGCAAATAATCAAACCTCCAGCAATCCGATGAGTGTGGCTACATTATCGGTTACTTCACCCTCTGAGTCATTTTCTGTTCGTACGGTAATTGACAAGCAAAGAATGCCTCATGATCTTGTATATGGTCCCGATAATAATATTTGGTATACGGAGCGATTTGCAGGTAAGGTCAGTTTTGTGGATCCTTCTACTGGTGTTAAGACAACCGTACTGACACTGGGATCTAAAATGGTGCTTGTTAGTGGACAGGATGGGCTAATGGGTCTTGCACTGCATCCCAACTTTTTGACTGGAAGCCCCTACGTCTATATTTCATATACCTATCAATCGCTTAGCAGCACTGTAAGAAAAACACGGATCGAAAGATATACTTATAATTTTTCAACAAAGTTGCTTGAGCAACCCGTTACCGTACTTGAAAATATTCCGGGAAGCAATGACCACAACTCAGCGCGAATTGCGATCGGACCCGATCTAAAACTGTATTATTCGGTAGGTGATATGGGCGCCGGTCAGTTTGACAACACCTCACGAACAAACAATGCTCAGGATCTTTCGATCTATGAAGGCAAGATCTTACGATTGAACACGGAGCCCGTTAGTGGTTCATGGATACCTCAAGACAATCCATATACTAATGGCGGACAACCAACAGCCGTATATACTTTTGGTCATCGTAATCCGCAAGGCCTTGTCTGGGGCAATGTAAATGGCAGTGATATTTTGTACAGCAGTGAACATGGTCCTTTCAGCGATGATGAAATAAATATTATAGAGCGTGGGCGCAATTATGGATGGCCACAGGTTGCCGGGTACTGTGATGGCAATTATAATGGTCAAGTGATTGGTGGATTTACCGTGGTTGATGAACAAGCTAATTGTGCTGCACTGAATGCAAAAGAACCCCTGCGTTCAATATTCCCTTCTGCCAACCCTCCATCCGGCGGCGATAACATGACATGGCCTTCTATGGCTCCGTCTGGGACGGATTTTTATGGAAGTACAGCAATCCCCGGCTGGCAGAATTCTTTGTTGATTGCTTCTCTGAAGAAGGGCGTCATCATCAGGTACAAGTTGAGTAATGATGGACAAAGCATTATCTCTGACACAATAAACTATTTCCGCGGAATGGGGCGCTTCAGGGATGTTGTTGTCTCGCCGGATGGATTGAAGATATATGTCGCTTGTGATTCGAGTGGCTCTACTTCGGGGCCGACCGGCAATGTAACTACAACGCCGGCTAACCCCGGAAGTATATTGGAATTTACTTATCAGCCACCTACCATAACAAAAGCCTTGACTCAGCAACTTGCAGAAAGTACGGTACAAAATGACTTGCGTGACAAGTCAATTGATGTTTATCCCAACCCGGCAAGCAATTACATTGTTGTTTATAATTACGATATCTCTCCCACCCACATATTCTTATACGACGTGAGTGGAAAGCTTGTAATGAGCAGGCAAAGCAAAGATCTTGCGACCAGGTTGGATGTAACTAAATTGGTAAGTGGAGTATACGTATTGACCGTTAAAGGAGCCGATGGCAAAATCAGACGAAATGAAAAGATGATCATCGCCAGGTAAAGTGACCCGATATCGAGATATGATTATTTAAATTTTAGAAGGCTGACCGCGATATTGCGGTCAGCTTTTTTATTGACCTGCTGACGCGACGCCGCTACTTCGAATTCCTCATTTCTTTATAACAATTGATCAAATTATTTGTAGAACTGTCATGAGACTCTACCTTGTCACTGTTTTGAAGTTCCGGCAATATTTTATTTGCTAATTGCTTTCCAAGCTCAACTCCCCATTGATCAAAGCTGAAAATATTCCAGATCACTCCCTGGACAAAAATTTTGTGTTCATATAAAGCGATCAATTCTCCTAATGTGAAAGGGGTAATCTTCCTGATGAGAATTGAATTAGTGGGCTTGTTGCCTGCAAAAACTTTGAAAGGCAAGAGTTTTGCGATCTCTTCCGGGGTTGAGCCTGATTTCTCTAATTCATTTTGCGCTTCTTCGTCCGTTTTTCCGTTCATCAGCGCTTCTGTCTGAGCGAAAAAATTTGAGATGAGTTTTTGATGATGATCACCGATGGGGTTATGACTTTGAGCGGGAACTATGAAATCGCAGGGAATTAAAAGAGTTCCCTGGTGAATAAGTTGGTAAAAAGCATGCTGACCATTGGTGCCAGGTTCGCCCCAGATAATTGGCCCGGTCGAATAGCTAACAGGCTCACCATTTCTGTCAACACTCTTACCATTGCTTTCCATATTGCCTTGCTGAAAATAAGCGGCAAAACGGTGCATATATTGATCATA
>Ga0070684_100001710_pt1 | contig 15982 bp, 12 predicted proteins | sample KBSC723LmetaG_FD_65653 | JGI IMG/M metagenome (GOLD analysis project Ga0070684, IMG submission 65653) | Corn rhizosphere microbial communities from Kellogg Biological Station, Michigan, USA - KBS C7.2-3L metaG | ecosystem: Host-associated > Plants > Roots > Rhizosphere ...
TTCGGGATCAACGACCGGTAGTTGACTTATAGATGTGCAGGCCTGAAATTCGCCCCTGCATGCGTCGCTTCCTTGCAGTGCTGATGGTGTGGGTCGGTCTCCTCGGGGCCGGCGTGCCTGCCTTTGCATGCGCAAGTGCCGCGGCTGCGGGCGATTGCTGCCCGCCCAATGCTCCCTCCGGTTGTACGCAGCTGTACGAACAGCTCAGTGTCGAGCTTAGCGTCTCCTGCGTGAGTGCGACCGCTCGTGCTCAGGCGGTCGTTGCCAAGGACGGTCGTGAACTGCCGGGCGGCGATCGTGGCTCTGCAGATGCAGTCGTTCCCACCGCCTCGCCGGCCGCATCGCTCGCTCCGCTCGGCGCAGATCGTCTCGCAATAGCACTGTTCTGTGCGCGATTCACGGATTCGTCGCTGACCTACTTGCACACCGGGCGCCTGCGCCTCTAAGTCGCGCTCCTCGACTCGCCGGCTTTCCGCCGGCTCTTCGCCAGATCCAGGACCAGAATCGAGGAGCATTCCGATGCCCCGGCATCGATTGTTGCTATTGCTGTTCGGCGTGCTGTCGTTGAGTGCGCGCGCCGATGAACCGCTCTCGCTCGAAGCAGCCGTTGAGCGCGCGTTGGAGATTGCACCGCAGGTTGGAGCCGGCACCGCCAACGTCGAAGGGATGCAAGCTTCGGCGATCAGTGCCGGACGCTTACCCGACCCGCAGGTCATCGTCGGCATCGACAATCTGCCGGTGACGGGCGCGGACGCGTACTCCACGACGAGTGACTTCATGACGATGCGCAAAGCAGGCCTGATGCAGCAGTTTCCGGCTGCATCCAAGCGCAGGCTGGAACGCGAGCTGGCCGCTGCGCGAGTAGGCATTGCGGAAGCCGAGCTGCTGGCGTCGCGATTGGAGATCGCACGCGAAGTCGCGCAGAGTTGGATACGGCGAGCCACCGCCGAGAAGTCGTTGAACGATCTTCGCGCGCTGCAACCGGAGCTCGAGTTACAAGCCGCTGCCGCACGCGCGGCTGTTGCAGCCGGGCGCAGTTCGACTGCTGATGCGCTCGCGGCGGAAGTGGCGTTGGCGGAGCTGCAAGCGAAGCTGCTGCGAATGCAGAGCGAGGCGCGACAAGCGTCATTCGAGCTCGCACGCTGGATCGACAGCGATGCAGACCGGCCGCTGGCGCCGCTACCGTCGCTCGATGACCTGCCGACACCGCCCGCAGCGTTGCTCGAGAGCGTGCACGAACACGGCTCGCTGCTGACCTTCCAATCGCAGATCGAGGCTGCACGTCTCGATGTCGACTATGCGAAAGCGCAACGTCGTCCGGACTGGAGCGCGGAGCTGGCCTTCGCCAAACGGGGGCCGGACTTCTCCGACATGGTGTCGCTCGAGTTCCGCATCGGCCTGCCGTTGTTCACGAAGAATCGACAGAACCCGCAGATCAGCGCCAAGCAGGCAGAGTTGCGGCGCCTGGAGGCGGACCGCGAAGCGGAGCTGCGAATGCACACCGCTGAGATCCACCAGATGATCACGCAATGGCAGCAGCTGGGAGAGCAGCTCGGTCAGTTCGAGCGGGAGCTCCTGCCGCTCGCGCGTGACCGCTCGCGTGCAGCACTTGCCTCGTATCGATCCGGACGCGGTGACTTGCGTCTGGCGCTCGACGCGTATGGGCAAGAGATCGAATTCGTCGTCGAGCATGCCGCTTTGGTGAACGAGCGCGGTCAGGCTTGGGCGTACCTGCGATATCTCGGCCGGGAGCCCTTGCACGACACCGGGAGAACGTCGCCATGAATCCGCTGCACGTGAAACTCGGCGCTGCGGCGCTCGCAATTCTCATCGTCGGCGCGGCCGGCGGTTACTGGCTAGCGCAGCGGACCGAACCGGGAGATGCCGGCGCGACGCCGCACGGCGACCGCAAAGTGCTCTATTGGCACGACCCGATGGTGCCGAACGCCAGATTCGACAAGCCGGGCAAATCGCCTTTCATGGACATGCAGCTCGTGCCGGTCTATGCAGACGAGACGGGCGGCGGGGCCGTTCCCGTCGATCCCGTCGTGAGCCAGAACCTCGGTATCCGGGTCGGCACGGTCGAGAAGGCTGTGTTTCAGCCGAAGCTTCCGGCAGTCGGCAGCGTCGCGTTCGACGAGCAGCTGCTATCGGTCGTGCCGGCCCGTGTCGACGGCTACGTAGCGCGCTTGCACGTGAAGTCCCCGCTGCAACGAGTTCGTCGCGGTCAGGCGCTCGCAGACATCGTCGCGCCCGCGTGGCTCGAAGCCCAGGACGAATACCTCGCATTGCTGGACGCGCAGTCCGATCGAGGTGTGGCGATCCGAGATGCCGCGCGACAACGCCTCAGCGTCCTCGGCGTGCCGGAAGCAGCGATCAGCGCACTCGAGAAGGAGCGCAAGACCAATGCGAGCGCCACGCTCACTGCGCCGATCGACGGCGTGGTCACTGAGCTGGCCGTGCGCGAAGGCACTGCATTTGCTGCCGGGACCGTGCTGTTCCGGATCAACGGGCTGCAGACAGTCTGGGTCAACGCTCAGATTCCCGAAGCGCAAGTCTCGATGATCGCGCCGGGATCGGCAGTCACGGCACGCGCGACAGCATGGCCGGGCGCTCAGTTCAAGGGCAGGGTCGCCGCGTTGCTGCCCGAAGTCGATCAGCAAACACGCACGCTACCCGTGCGCGTCGTGGTCGAGAACACCGAGACGAAGCTTGCTCCGGGCATGTTCATGTCGCTCGAGTTTGCAGGCCAGGGCGAACGGGAGCAGCTGGTCGTTCCCAGTGAAGCAGTGATCATGACCGGCGAGCGCAGCGTGGTGATCGTGGCCCGCGACCGTGGCGGCTTCGACGTGGCAGAAGTCACTGTCGGAGCGGATGCGCAGGGGAAGTCCGCGATCCTGTCGGGGCTCGAGGCAGGTCAGAAGATCGTGCTCTCCGGCCAGTTTCTCATCGACTCGGAAGCGAGCCTGAAGTCGACGGTGTCGCGCTTGTCGAGCGCGGAGCCGCAGCGATGATTGCGGCGCTGATTCGCTGGTCGCTCGCGAACCGGTTTCTGGTGGTGCTCGCGACACTGCTCGTGACGGCGTGGGGCGTATGGGCCGTGCTGCGCGCGCCTCTCGATGCGCTGCCGGATCTCTCTGACGTGCAGGTGATCATCCGCACCTCCTATCCGGGACAGGCGCCGCGCATCGTCGAGGACCAGGTCACGTATCCGCTGACGACGACCATGATGTCGGTGCCGGGCGCGAAGACGGTGCGCGGCTATTCGTTCTTCGGCGACTCGTTCGTCTATGTGCTGTTCGAGGACCGGACGGATCTGTACTGGGCGCGCTCGCGCGTGCTGGAGTATCTCAATCAGGCTCAGAGCCGGCTGCCGCGCAACGTGCAGCCGTCGCTCGGGCCGGATGCGACCGGCGTGGGCTGGATCTACGAATATGCAGTCGTCGATCGCAGTGGCCGCCACGACCTGTCGCAGCTGCGTGCATTGCAGGACTGGTTCCTGAAGTACGAGCTGAAGAGCGTGCCGAACGTTGCCGAGGTCGCGACGCTCGGCGGCGCCGTTCGTCAGTACCAGGTCGTGCTGCGGCCTGATCGGCTGCGCGCTTATGGCATCACGCATCGCGACGTCATCGCAGCTATTCGCGGCGCAAATCAGGAAGCGGGCGGTTCGGTGCTGGAGCTGGCGGAAGCCGAGTACGTGGTGCGTGCCACCGGCTATCTGCGCGGGTTGGACGATTTTCGAAAAATCCCCGTGCGCACCGGCGCGGCCGGCGTAGCGGTGCGTCTTGCCGACGTTGCGTATCTACAGCTCGGTCCGGAGCTGCGACGTGGGATCGCCGAGCTCGACGGCGAAGGCGAGGTGACGGGAGGCATCGTAGTGATGCGCTCAGGCAAGAACGCGCTGGAGACGATCCAGGCCGTCAAACAGAAATTGCGGCAACTGCAGCCCGGCCTGCCGCCCGGTGTGGAGATCGTGCCGACCTACGATCGCTCGGAGCTGATCCAGCGCTCGGTGAGCAATCTCACTGGCAAGCTGATCGAGGAGCTCATCGTCGTCGCGCTCGTCTGCTTCGCATTCCTGTTCCACCTGCGCTCGGCCCTGGTCGCGATCATCTCGTTGCCGCTGGGCATCCTCGCGGCCTTCATCGTCATGCACTACCAGGGCATCAACGCCAACATCATGTCGCTCGGCGGGATCGCGATCGCGATCGGCGCGATGGTCGACGCAGCGATCGTGATGGTGGAGAACGCTCACAAGCAGCTGGAGCGCTGGCATCTGCAGCACCCGGACCGCCAGCCGAGCGCATCCGAGCGCTGGGAGTTGATTGGTACGGCCAGCGTGCAAGTGGGTCCGGCGCTGTTCTTCAGCCTGCTGATCATCACGCTGTCGTTCATTCCGATCTTCACGCTCGAAGCGCAGGAGGGACGGCTGTTTGCGCCGCTGGCGTTCACCAAGACCTACGCCATGGCTGCTGCCGCCGGCCTCGCGGTCACGCTCGTGCCGGTGTTGATGGGTTACTTCATTCGGGGTCGTATTCCGGCAGAGGATCGCAATCCACTGAACCGCTGGCTCGTGCGCGGCTATCGGCCGGCGCTCGAGCGCGTGCTGGAGCATCCGTGGACGACGATCGTCGTCAGCGCGGTCGTGCTGGCGTTGACCGCTTTTCCCATCCTGCGGCTCGGCGGCGAATTCATGCCGCCGCTCGATGAGGGCGACATCCTGCACATGCCGTCAGCGTTGCCTGGATTGTCGGCTGGCAAAGCGGCGCAGCTGCTGCAGCAGATGGACAGACAACTGAAGGCCGTCCCCGAGGTGTCGCGCGTGTTCGGCAAGATGGGTCGGGCAGACACTGCGACGGATCCCGCGCCGCTCGAGATGGTCGAGACCACCGTTCGCTTCAAGCCGCACGAGCAGTGGCGCAAGGGCATGACGATGGAGAAGCTGATCGAGGAAATGGATCGGCGCTTGCAGATTCCCGGGCTGGCGAACGTGTGGGTGCCGCCGATCCGCAATCGCATCGACATGCTCGCGACCGGCATCAAGACGCCCGTCGGCGTCAAGATCGCAGGCGCCGATCCGATCGTGATCGACCGCGTGGCGCAAGCAGTCGAGCGGGCCGTGCGCGGCGTGCCGGGCGTCACTTCGGCACTGGCCGAGCGATTGACGGGCGGACGCTACATCGAAGTGAACATCGACCGCGATGCGGCCGGCCGCTATGGCATGAACATCGAGGACGTGCAGAGCGTGCTGACAGCAGCGATCGGCGGCGAGACGATCGGCGAGACTGTCGAAGGCTTGCAGCGCTTTCCGATCAGCGTGCGCTATCCGCGCGAGCTGCGCGATTCGCTTACGGACCTGAGGCAGCTCCCGATCGTCACGAGCAATGGTGCGCAGATCACGCTCGGTACCGTTGCCGATCTGAAGATCACCAGCGGTCCTCCCATGCTTCGCAGCGAGAATGCGCGACTGTCGGGATGGGTGTACGTGGATCTGCGCGGTCGCGATCTGCAGTCTGCCGTCGCGGATATGCAGGAGAGGGTGGCGCGCAGCGTCAGTCTGCCAGCGGGCTATTCGCTATCGTGGTCCGGGCAGTTCGAGTACCTGGAGCGCGCGCAGGCAAAGCTCAGAGTTGTCGTGCCGTTCACGTTACTCGTGATTTTCGTGCTGCTGTACTTCACCTTCCGTCGCATCGACGAAGCGCTGGTAATCATGGCGACGCTGCCGTTCGCGCTGATTGGCGGCTTCTGGTACGTGTACCTGCTCGGTCACGATGTTTCGATTGCGACAGCGGTCGGCTTCATTGCGCTCGCCGGCGTGGCCGCCGAGTTCGGCGTCGTCATGCTCATCTATCTCAAACATGCGTGGGAGGAGCGTCTCGCAGCGGGCCGACCGGCAAACCTGGAGACGCTCGATGAAGCGATCCGGGAAGGTGCGGTACTGCGCGTGCGTCCCAAAGCGATGACGGTCAGCGTCATCGTCGCCGGCCTGCTCCCGATCATGTGGAGTCACGGCACGGGCTCGGAGGTCATGCAGAGAATCGCGGCGCCGATGATCGGCGGCATGATTACCGCGCCGCTGCTTTCGCTGCTGGTGATTCCCGCCGCCTATCGAATCCTGCGCCGGCGTGAATTGCAGGATCAGTAGCAGGTCGCTCGGCGCAGCTGCAGAGCGGCGCTGACGATGTGATAGAACGAGCTCGCCGGCGCGAGCTGCTCCACGAAAGCGCCGCGCTCGTCCATGGTGTCGCGCCACAGCCCCGGCGTCGGTGTGTCCAGATATTTCATGAGCGAGCGAGTGGCTTCGATGGCCGTGTCTGCGTAGCGCGGCTGACGCGTGATCTTTCCCGCGAGACATGCAGCCTTGATGCGCTCGGTCTGCGGCCACAAACGCGCTCGCGCATCGCGAGCTCTGCCATCGCCGTACAGAGTATTGATGGCAACGCCACGCGCATGATCGACACCGCGATCTTCCGTGCGATCGATGAGGTGCAGCGCGAGCTGTTGCGCACGCGGATTGTGGATGCGCTGCGACCAGCGCAGCAGCAGCCACGCCCACTCATATTGATGGCCCGGTTCGACCACGTCAGCCTCTTCGCCCGGCATCAGCGTCCAGTCGGGATTGAAGAACTCGCGAATGAAGCCGCTCGCCGGGTCGTGGAACCGCCGCAGCGCCAGCTCGACGATTTCCTCCGCCAGCTCGCTCCACGCGCGATCGTTGTCCTGATCCATCCATGCCAGGCACGCCTCCAGCAGATGCATATGGGAGTTCGCCAGGAGCGGCAGGCTAGGGGGCGCGCTCTCTTCGAATCCGCCGTGCGGATTGCGCAGCGTTGCGTTGATTCGGGCGAGGAGATCGTGCGCTCCATCGCGCGCACCAGCATCACCGAGCGCCTTGTGCGCGCCGGCGAAGCCGAGCAGTACGAACGCTTGATCGTAGAGAACCGCGCGCTCTACGAGCACCGCTCCGTTCGGCGCGACCAGGCCGCGATAGAGTCCGTCGGATCGCCGATAGTCCGCGAGCAGCGTCTTCAGTCCCTGGCGAACGGCATCCGCGGCGGGCCCCGACCAACCGAGCTCGGCGGCAACCGAGAACGCATAGATCTGCCGCGGATACAAACGCGCGCGCCGCGTCTCGCCCGAGGGCTCGCCATCGAGCCGCAGGCTCTCGTGAAAGCCGCCGCGGACGTGATCGACGCCGCGCGACCACCAACACGGATAAGCATGCTCGAGCAGCCAGCGCGACAGGGCGTCGGCTTCGCGATTCACGTCGACGCCGCTAGCGACTCGCCCGCACGCCGCGCGAGGAGCATCGCTCCGAGCAGACCCGCGCGTCCGTGCAGCGCCGAAACACAAACGGAATTCTCGACACACCCATCAGGCTCGCGCGCAGGCAGGTAGCCCGCGAGCGCATCGCGCGTCGCGTCGCGAATGTGTGGCAACAGCAGCCCGTTCTCCAGCACGCCGCCGCTGAACACAATCCGCTCCGCCGATGTGACCAATGCGATCGTCGCCGCGAGCTGGCCGAGATAGCCGCCGATGATGCGATAGGCGACGTGGTCTTCGGGCAGCGCGGACAGATCCGAGTGCCAACGTCGCTGAATCGCCGGACCGCTCGCGACGCCTTCGAGGCAATCGCCATGGAAAGGGCACACGCCTGGAAAATTCGTATCGCGGTGATCGCGCTTCACGTGGATGTGTCCCATCTCCGGATGCATGCGTCCGCGCAATGTCTGCCCGTTGATTGCGACGCCTGCGCCGATACCGGTGCCGACCGTCACGTACGCGACGCTGCTGCAGCCTTGGCCGGCGCCCAGCTCTGCCTCCGCGAGTGCGGCCGCATTCACGTCCGTGTCGAGCTCGATCCCGCAATCGGCAACCGGCTGCAAAGCGGCGAGCAGATTCGCGTTAGCCCATCCAGGCTTCGGCGTCGCCAGCATCCGCCCCCAATCCTGCGCGCGCCGATCGAGCTGGATCGGCCCGAACGACGCGATGCCGAAGCCGCGCATACGGCCGTACTTGATCTGCATCGCGTGGAAGAACTGCAGGACTTCGGCCAGCGTTTCTGCAGGCTGGCGCGTCGCGATGCGCTTCTCTTCCAGCACGTCGTGCACGCTGCGTCCGACGGCGCAAATGAACTTGGTTCCGCCTGCTTCGACTGACCCGTAGATTGGCTCCGACGCCATGGCCGCAGTCTAATGCAATGGGTCGTTGCTGGAGCAATCGCGTATGCTAGCGCGGCAATGAGCCGGGTCAGCGACCTCCAACAACGATTCCAAGCCTTTGCCGGTCGCTCCGGACGCGTCGCGTTCGCGCCAGGGCGGATCAATGTCATCGGCGAGCACACGGACTACTCGGCTGGATTCGTGCTGCCGGCGAGCCTCGCGCTCGGCACCTGGACGGTCGCTGCAGCTCGCGAGGATCGCACGATTCGTGTGCTCTCCGAAGGTCAGCAGGAGACGGAGACGTTTGCGTTGGATATAGCGCCGGGCGCGGCAAAGAAGCGCTGGAGCGACTACATCGCCGGCGTGACCTGGGCCTTGCAACAGGCGGGCTGCAAGTTGCGCGGCGCCGATCTGCTCGTCGCGAGCGATGTGCCGATGGGTTCGGGTTTGAGCTCTTCTGCTGCGCTGGAAGTCTCCGTCGCCTACGCGTTGCTCACCGTCGCGGAGGCCTCGCTGTCGCCGCTCGAAATCGCACGCGCCTGTCAGCGGGCCGAGAACGAATTCGTTGGGGCGCGGTGCGGGATCATGGATCAGTTCGCTGCGACTCACGGCGAGGCCGGTCGTGCGCTGTTGCTCGATTGCGCGGACTATTCCTGGAAGACTGCGCCGCTGCCGGCGACGCATTGCTTCGTCGTTGCCAACACGATGGTTCGACACGCGCTGGCACATGGCGAATACAACGTGCGTCGCGCCGAGTCGGAGGAGCTGATCGATCGCATGCTTCGTAGCATGCCGCGGCACCGGCGGCTCGCTGAACTGAGCAGCAGCGAAGTGAATGAGCTGATGCGCGAGCTGCCCGCGAACCTCGCGCGCAGGCTGCGGCACATCGTGGCTGAGAATCGTCGAGTGCACGAAGCGTACTCGGCGCTCGAGTCGGGCAACGTCGGGCAGCTCGGACAACTCCTGACTGCTTCTCACAGCAGCTTGCGCAACGACTACGAAGTGAGCTGTCGCGAGCTGGATGTCCTGGTCGAGATCGCGAACAGCGTGCCCGGCGTCGTCGGGGCTCGCATGATCGGCGGCGGGTTCGGCGGCTGCACGCTGACGCTGGTCGAGGCGGAGCACGTGGAAAATCTGCGGGAACGGCTGCGGCTGAATTATGTACAAAGCAGGGGCAAGGAGCCCGCTACATATATATGTGAGTTCGGGGGCGCGGGGGGCGTGGTGGCATGAGCGGTTCGCATCGGCGGCGCAATGCATTGACTGGCGAGTGGGTGCTCGTGTCGCCGCATCGGACGCTGCGTCCGTGGCAGGGTCAGCATGAAGCTGCGTCGGCGGCTGCGCGGCCCGCGTACGATCCGCAGTGTTACTTGTGTCCGGGGAACAGGCGTGCGAACGGCGCGGTGAATCCGCAGTACACGCAGCCCTACGTATTCGCGAACGATTTTTCTGCACTCGATGCAGCGGGCGATGCGAATGCGCGAGGCGCAGGGTTGTTCGCGTCGCAAGCAGTCTCGGGCGAGTGCCGCGTGCTGTGCTATTCGCCGCGACACGATCGGTCGCTGGGCGATTTGCCGGCGCAGGAAGCCGTCGGTGTCGTACGTGCGTGGCGGGCGCAATTCGCCGAGCTCGATGCGCGTCGCGATCTCTCGTACGTGCTGATCTTCGAGAATCGCGGCGAGATGATGGGCGCGAGCAACCCGCATCCGCACGGGCAGATCTGGGCGACGAGCGTCGTGCCGGATGAGGTCGAGCGGGAGCTGCAGCAACAGCAGGCGTATCACGCTGCTCATGGCCGGCCGTTGCTCATCGACTACGTGGAGTCGGAGTTGCAGGCTGGCGAGCGCGTCGTCACTGCAAACGATCACTGGGTTGCGCTCGTACCGTTCTGGGCCGTGTGGCCGTTCGAGCTGCTCGTGCTGCCGCGACGCTCGGTCGCGGCTTTCGACGAGCTGCAGCCCGCAGAGGAGGACAGCCTCGCTAAGCTTCTCCAGTCGATCGTCGCGACGTACGACCGCGTCTTCGACGTGCCGTTTCCGTACTCGATGGGCTGGCACAGCCGCCCGAGCCGCAATTACGCCGCTGCCGGCTGGACTCTGCACGCCCACTTCTATCCGCCACTGCTACGCTCGGCCACCGTCCGCAAATTCCAAGTCGGCTTCGAGATGCTGGCGATGCCTCAACGGGATCTGACCCCCGAAGCCGCCGCCGCGCGACTGCGGGAGTTGGTGCCGGGGGAAAGAAACGGCTCATAACTGAGCAATGCAACATCCCGAGCACCGAGCGCGTGCTTCGTATGCTGCACTGCTGAGTTATAGATCGTTTTTTTACCCCGGCACCACCCGGTATATGACGCCGATCAGCGCACTCGCCGTTAGCACCCATGCCATGCCGACCTTGAAGCGCAGCATCGCGATCATCGAGCCTGCGGCCAGCAGCAGCGCGGCCGGCTCGAGCGTCGACCATGCAGGGACGTCGACGTGCACGAGGCCGTAGGTTCGGGCGTCGACGCGGCCGAACAACGTGTGCGTCGCGAACCAGACGGAGAGATTGAGGATGACGCCGACGACGGCGGCGGTCACGCAGGATAGCGCGGCGTTCAATCCGCGATGCTGTCGCAGCGACTCGACGTACGGCGCTCCGATGAAGATGAAAGCGAAGCTCGGGACGAACGTGACCCACGTCGTCAGGCACGCACCGAGCACCGCTGAAAGCCACGGATCGAGAGGCGTCGCGAAGCGGTACGCGGCAACGAAGCCGACGAATTGGAGCACCATGATCAACGGGCCCGGCGTGGTTTCGGCCATCGCGAGGCCGTCGATCATCTCGCCCGGTCGCAACCAGTGCAGCTCCTCGACAGCCCGCTGGCCAATGTATGCGAGCACTGCGTACGCGCCGCCGAACGTCACGATCGCGGTCTGTCCGAAGATCACGCCTTCGCGTGCGAGCACATGTTCAGCACCGAGCCACGCGGCGACGAGCGCGACCGGCGCGGTCCAAAGCGCAATGCATATGGCAGTGAGCTTGAGCGCGCGGCGCGCGTTCGGTTGAGCATGAGCGAGCTGTCCCGCTTCGTACATGCGATCGACGACGAAGTCTTGCTCGGCCTTGGAGCCCGCCGACGCAGCCTGCTGGAAATAGTGCGGCCAGATCTGCCGCGCTACGGCTCCTATCATCGCCGCACCCGCGACGATCCACGGAAACGGCACTTTGAAAAAGTAGATCCCGAGGAACGCCGCGGCAGCAATCGCCACCATGAAGCCGTTCCTCAACGCACGCCGCCCGATGCGCAACACGGCTTCGACGACCACCGCGAGCACCGCCGCCTTCAGCCCGAAGAACAGCGCCGCGACAGGCCCCAGCGACGAGTACCGAACATACAGCCAGCTCAGGGCGAGCATCACGACCACGCCCGGTGCCACGAACAAACCGCCCGCAGCAATGCCGCCCCACGTTCGATGCAGCAGCCATCCAATGTACGTCGCGAGCTGCTGCGCCTCCGGACCCGGCAGCAACATGCAGTAGTTCAGCGCATGGAGGAATCGCGTCTCGCTGATCCAGCGCCGTCGCTCGACCAGCTCGCGATGCATGAGCGCGATCTGACCGGCCGGACCGCCGAAGCTGAGCCAGCCGATCTTGGTCCAGACTCGTAGTGCCTCGCCGAAGCTGATCGGCGAGGCCGTGCTCACTGTGTCGCGAGTTTCTGCGGCCACGAATGTGTTTCGTTGCGGGCGGTCTTGCACCAGGCGTAGAGCGCATCGTAAACCGGCATGGCCTGTTCGAGCAGCACGATGTCGTCGCGCACGTTGGCTGACAGGCCGAGCGAGATGGCCAGCAACCCGGGTGCCTCGCGCGATTCGCCCAGCTCGCCGGTATCCGCAGCGCGCACGATATTGGCGAGGCTGTCTATGACAGGATCGTGAAGGTCGAACTCATCGAGGAAAGCATCGAAGCTGCAACGCGTCCCCCGATGCGAGAACGTGACGTCGGCAATGTCATATGGCTCGGCGTGCAGCGCTTGTGACTCCGCCCGCACTTGATGGGCCGGCGTGTAGAAGAACGACGCCCGCGGATCGATGAACCGCCGCACCAGCCACGGACACGCGAGGCGATCGATCTTCGGCCGCTCGCGGGTCACCCACCGCGAGGCGCCCGGCGCGTTGAGGTCGGCGCGCGCCTTCACCGTGGGATGACCGGCTGCGATCCACGCCTCGATGCCGCCTTCGAGAATGAACGCCGGATATCCCATCGTACTCAGCGCGTCGGCGACGAAGCTGCTCGTCTTGCCGCCGTGCTTGCAGTACGCGACGACGGCGCGGGTGCGAGGCAGCGTTCGTCCCCACTCGCTGACCCGATCGGGATCGCCGCGTAGTGCGCCAGGAATCAGGCGTGGGCGTGCGGCGAAGTCGGCGTTGTCGCGCACGTCGAAGAGGACCGGCGAATCCGGCAGCCCGAGTCGCTGGAAGATCGCCGCTGGAGACTGAGACGAGCGCATAACTACCTCGCAGGCGCCGCCTGCTCGAAAGCCCAGGTGATTTCAGTGCGCAGGCCCGCGACGTCGGTTCCGATCGTCACGAGCGGCGCATCGAGCGCGCGACAACCGCGACGATCGAACCAGTCGAACAGGGCGTCGAGCGCACCCGCCAGTTCCGACGCGTGCGCATGACGAACGCTTGTCGCGATCACCGCGCAGGACGCTGCCGGCAATTGGCGCAGTGTGATGCCTTGCGGAATGCGTGCCGGTGTTGGTACTGGAATAACGACTTCGAGCCGGGCCTCGTCGTCGGACAGCGGATCGATGAGCGCGCAAGCGGCTTCGCCAGGAACCAGTCCAGCATGCGCCAGCGGCTCGCTCGCGGCCTGAGCCTCAGCGCGAAATTTCTCGACGAAGTCATAGCGGTTCGCCATGAACGGACGGATCGCAACCGTCGTGTCCGGACGCGAGCGCTCGATGATTTCCGGCGCTTCAGCTCTGGTCGGCCTGCGCAACTGCACGAGCGCTGCGTGATACGCGCGTTTCTCGCGCGCATATCGCTCGTCGATCTCCTGCGCGAGTTGCGCAAGGACGTGCTCCGCGCCGCCGCCGTCCTTAGTAGCGACCACGTTCGCGATATCGGTGAGGGAGAGATTCATCTCGCGTAGTGTTCGCACGAGTCGACCGAGCGGGACCTGGTCGCTGCCGTAGTAGCGATATCCCGTGGCCGCGTCGATTCGCGCCGGCGGCAGCAGGCGCTGCTCGTCGTAGATCCGCAGTGCCTTCTGCGAAAGCTGCGTCGCCGCGGCGAATTCGCCGATGGAAAGCAGCCGGGAGGAGGGCGTAGTCACGGCCGCACTCTAGCGCTTGTCCCAAGGTCAAGGTCAAGCATGGGAACTCCGCGGCGCGGATCGCGCGGCACGTCGATAGCATGCCGGCATGAGCTCACCTCCAGTCCTGCTGCTTTCCCGCGAGGCGATCTCGAAGCTCGCCAACACCCGCGACTATCTGGCTGCGATGCAGACGGGGTTTGCCGATCTCGCCGCGAGCCGCTTCGAGATTCCAGCGGTCGGTCACGTGCCCGGTGTCGGTGGCACGTTTCACATCAAAGCGGCGCAGCGGTCGGGCTCGCCGGCGCTGGCTGTGATCAAGGTCAACGGCAATTTCCCGAACAATCGTGCACGACATGATTTGCCGACTATCCAAGGCTTCATCGCGCTGCTGGATGCCGACCGCGGCTGCGTGCTGGCGTTGATGGATTCGATCGAGATCACTGCGCGGCGGACGGCGGCGGCGACTGCGCTGGCCGCGAAGTATCTGGCGATGCCGGGAGCTCGATCCCTCGCGATGATTGGGTGTGGAGTGCAGGCGGCCTATCACCTCGAAGCATTACGCGATGTTGCCTCTATCGAAGCCGTTACTTTCTGCGACCCGCGCGACGAAGCTGCTAATGCCTTCGGCGCACGCGTCCGCGAACTGGGCCTGAACGCACGAAACGTTAGCGATGCGAAAACCGCCGCGCGCGATGCCGACATCGTCGTCACCGTCACGACATCGACCCATCCGCTGCTCGCCCTGGCTGACATCGATCCCGGAACGTTCGTGGCCGGCGTCGGCGCCGACAATCCTTCCAAGCACGAGCTCGCCGCGGATCTCATGCAGGCAAGCTGCATCATCGTCGATTCCGGTGCGCAGGCCTCGACGATGGGCGACTTGCACCACGCGATCGCCGCTGGCGCCATGAAGCTGACGGATGTGCGCAGTGATCTGGCCGACCTCGTAGCGGGCAAATCGGCCGGCCGATCGAGCGACGCCGAGCGCTGGATCTTCGACTCGACCGGCCTCTCCATCCAGGACCTGGCCGCCGCCGAGATGATCTACGACCGGGCGCAGGCCGCCGGCGGTGTGCCGGAGATCCTCCTGAGCAACTGATTCTTGTTGCTCGATCCTCCGGGTTGCTACTGTTATCGCCCCGTAGCAGCTCGCCAGGATCAGCCGTGATTCACCCCGCACCCGTCACGCTCGAACGCAATGGAGTCCGGCTCGAGCCGATGTCACCCGAACACGCGCCCGGTATGGAGGCCGCTGCGGCCGATGGCGAGCTGTGGAAGCTGTGGTTCACGAGCGTGCCGGACCCGGGCGGCATGCCCAAGTACATCGAGAACGCGCTCAAGGGCATGCGCGAGGGTCACATGCTTCCGTGGGTCGTGCGCGATCTGGCGAGCGGCTCGATCGTCGGCTCCACTCGCTATCACGACATCATCGCGAACGTCGATCGAGTCGAAATCGGCTGGACGTGGTACAGCGCGAGCCGCCACCGCACGCACATCAACACGACCTGCAAGCTCATGCTGCTCGCGCATGCGTTCGACACGCTCGGCTGCAAGGTCGTCGGCCTGCGCACGGACAATTTCAATTTCAGATCACAGCGTGCGATCGAAGCGCTCGGGGCGAAGAAGGATGGTGTGATCCGTCACCACTGGGCGCGTCGTGATGGCACTGTTCGTGATTCCGTCCTCTACAGCATCCTCGCGACGGAGTGGCCGGACGTGAAACGGCACTTGGAAATGCGCCTCACGCGACACAGTAGTAGCACCCTGTAGGTCGGGCTTTAGCCCGACAATCCGTGCATGCAGAAGAGTCGGGCTGAAGCCCGACCTACAGCGCCTTAACTGTGCTCCGTGATGCCCCGTAGAGCGCGAACGTGCCGAGCCAGTGACTGCCGACGTAATGCTCGCTAGTCACCGCCCCGAGCGACGTGTCCTTATGCAGCTTGGCTGTCGCGCGCAGCGCATTCCGACGCTTGTCATCACCGGGCAACCCATCCGCGATCCCTTCGAGCATCCACGCACGGCTCAGATTCAAGCCGTCGAGATGCGCGAGCTTCGGGTCGGTGCGATCGGTGATTCGCGCCACGGGGAACCACGCTGTCCCGCCATCGATCGGCACCTCCGGCAGGAAGGCAGTCAGCCAGTGCGCGAATTCGGGCGGTGCGAGCACGCGGCGGACGAAATCCGCTTCCGAAATGCACGGCGAGAGGAAGTCCTGGCCGGAGGGCTCGTACGCGAGCGGACAGGTCTTGTCCGATAGATAAAACTGCTTAGCCTTCTCGCGCAACAGCGCTTCCATCGAAGCGTTGTGTGTCGTCTGGGCCCAGTCCCAGATCAAGCCGAAGCCGAACGCAGTCTGGTCGTGTTCGCCGATCCGGATCGGATAACTCAGCTTGGGTAGCCACGTCGAGACCTTGTTTGCCGCTGCGGTTTCGAGCGGTGCGAGCGTCGCAGACCATTCGCGGAACTGACGGTCATCAGACGTGCGCAGCTCCGCGGCGAGCTGCAGCAACCAC
>Ga0070684_100001714_pt1 | contig 15968 bp, 16 predicted proteins | sample KBSC723LmetaG_FD_65653 | JGI IMG/M metagenome (GOLD analysis project Ga0070684, IMG submission 65653) | Corn rhizosphere microbial communities from Kellogg Biological Station, Michigan, USA - KBS C7.2-3L metaG | ecosystem: Host-associated > Plants > Roots > Rhizosphere ...
ATTCCAGAAAACGCGAGAGCGCTCGTACTGTTTGCGCACGGCAGCGGGAGCAGCAGGCACAGTCCGCGTAATCAATTTGTCGCGCGCTTACTCAACCGCGCCAGCCTTGGAACGTTACTTTTTGACTTGCTCACGCCTGAAGAGGAAGCGCTCGACATCAACACTCATGAGCACCGATTCAACATTGGTCTGTTGGCCGAGCGCCTTGTGCACGCTACCAAGTGGACCCGGCAACAAAAGGAAACACGCGATCTACACATCGGATATTTCGGCTCAAGCACAGGTGGCGCGGCGGCATTGGTTGCAGCAGCCGACCTTCGACAGGACGTCGGAGCGGTCGTTTCCCGTGGTGGGCGTCCCGATCTGGCTGGCGATGCCCTGCCAAAAGTCCAAGCGGCAACATTGCTCATCGTCGGCGGCAACGATGGCATCGTAATCGAGCTAAACGAAATGGCGCGCGACCAGATGCGCTGCGAAGTAAAGCTGGATATTATCCCCGGCGCAACGCACTTGTTTGAGGAACCGGGTGCTCTGGAGCAAGTGGCCAAACTGGCAAGTGATTGGTTCGTTGACCACATCGGTGGAAAAACCGCGGCCTGACTGTGATTCCGAGCGAAGTCAAGAATGGAGCGGCTAGGGAAACTGCGACATGGACGGGAAGGCCGGAGGCTGAGCGAATGGGAAGTGAACGAATGAAATCCCGTGGCAAAATCCTAAGGCAATTCCGCGGGATCCTTCGACGGAACGTGGCTGCGGTTGTTTGGGGAGCGCACGCTTGCAGCGTGCTGGCGAAAGCCTCCAGGCTTTCGCGAACTTTCTCCATGCACCCGCTTGGCAGACTGCCGAAATCCAAATAAAAGTTCGTTTCGGCAGAATGCCGCTGCAACGGATGCAAAGCAACGGCCAGGCTTTCCAGCCAGCACGCTGGAAGCGTGCGCTCCCCAGAGACTCGCGAACTCCCACACGGTGCTTACATTCCGAGGGAGATGATAGAACTGCCACGGCACGGCTTCACCGCCCTCACCACCGACCTCTACGAGGTCACGATGGCGTGCGGCTATTTCAAAGCCGGAGTGACCGACCATCAGGCAGTGTTTCATGTCTCGTTCCGGGAGAATCCGTTTGCCGGGCAATTCACCGTGGCTTGCGGACTGGCGACAGCGATCGACTTCCTGCGCACGTTTCGCTTCACCGAAACAGAAGTCGATTACCTTGGCTCGCAGCGCGGCAATGATGGCAAACCGTTGTTCGATTCTCGTTTTCTCGATTACCTGCGCGGGCTGCAACTGACCTGTGACATAGATGCAATTCCTGAAGGGACTTTGGTCTTCGAGAATGAACCCCTGGTCCGCGTGTGCGGTCCAATTGCACAATGTCAGCTACTCGAGACGGCGCTGCTCAACATTTTCAATTTCCAGAGCCTCATCGCCACCAAGGCAGCGCGTGTTTGCCTGGCTGCTAAACATGATCCTGTGATCGAGTTTGGTCTCCGCCGGTCGCAGGGAGTCGACGGTGGATTGACAGCGGCTCGTGCCGCTTACATCGGCGGCTGCGCCGGCACATCGAATCTGCAGGCGGGACAACAATTCGGCATCCCGGTGAGCGGAACGCAAGCGCACAGTTGGATCATGTTTTTCGAGGATGAGCTTGAGGCGTTTAAAACCTATGCAGAAGCAATGCCTAACAACTGCATTTTTCTCGTTGACACCTATGACTCCATCGACGGCATACGTCACGCTATCGAAATAGGTGGCGAACTGCGCAAACAAGGGCACGAGATGATCGGCGTGCGTCTGGATTCCGGCGACGGCGTCGCGTTAAGCATCAAGGCGCGCCGGATGCTGGATAAGGCCGGTTTCGCGAATGCCAGGATCGTCGGCTCAGGCAATCTCGATGAGTACATGATCACGGACTTAAAACAACGCGGCGCGAAGATTGATGTCTGGGGCGTGGGAACAAAGCTTAGCACCGGTCAACCGGACGGCGCGCTCGGTGTCATCTATAAACTCGGCGTGACTCGGCGCGCCGGTGGCGAATGGCAATACCGCATCAAACTTTCAGAAGAATCAGCGAAAACTTCGATGCCGGGCTCATTGCAGGTTCGCCGGTTTCATCAGCCGGACGGCAGATTTATCGCGGACGCGATCTACGAGACTGATCACGCCGTTTCTGATCCCTGTGAAATCGTGGCCGTTGAAACAGAAAATAAAATGACGATCCCTCCCAGCACTCGTTATTCCGATCTGCTCGTGCCAATTTTCCGATCCGGGGAAGTTGTTTATGAAATGTCGAGCATTGAGGCGTCGCGCGAGCGTACGCGCCGGCAACTGAGTTGCGCGCCTCCCGAGATCTTGCAGCTAAACGATCCGGCGCCTTACAAGATCGGGCTCGAACGATCATTGTACGAATTGCGATCGAAACTGATCTCACGCGCGAAGGAATTGGCAGAATGAACTACTCGCGCAGACATCCGCCTCTCCCCTCCCGAAAAGGGGAGAGGATTGAGGTGAGGGGTTTTCTTGCCCGTAGCATTAGCAATGGGAACCCTCACCCTGCCTCTCTCTTTCCAAAGGAGAGGCGAAATGCACTGGATCGTGAACGCGCTAATCCTAGTCGATCTTCAAAATGATTTCATGCCGGGCGGCGCCTTGGCGGTACCGCATGGTGATGAGGTCATACCGCTTGCGGATGAATTGCAGCGACGCTTCGATCTCGTCGTCGCGACCAAGGATTGGCATCCGGCCGACCACGGCAGTTTTGCCGAAAATCATCTGGGCAAAAAACCAGGTGATCGCATCATCCTCGACGGAATCGAACAAATCCTCTGGCCGGTGCATTGCGTTCAGAACACGCACGGTGCCGAGTTCGCCCCATCATTCGACACCAGCCGAATCGTTCATGTTTTTCACAAGGGAACCGAGCGAAACATCGACAGCTACAGCACATTTTTCGATAACGCCCATCGCCGGCACACCGGATTGGCTCATTACCTGAACAAGCGCGAGATCAAGGAAATTTACCTGATGGGCCTTGCCTTAGATTACTGCGTCAAATACAGCACGCTCGACGCGCGCCACCTCGGACTGAACACGTACGTAATCGTCGACGGCTGCCGCGGCATAGAACTTGAGCCCGGCGACATCGACCGCGCTCTGGATGAAATGAAAGGCGCGGGAGCAATTCTTCTAAAAAGCAGCGACCTATAGCCGCACGGGTAATGTCGGCTACAACTACGCCGGCAACACCGTCGAGAGCGTTACTTCTTTGTCGATAGTTTCCTTGATTACTTTTTCGACAGTGGCGCCGACTTTCGATCCGTCGCGATCAAGTATCCACACCTGCTGGCCTTGCTCGAACGAACCGCGCGTCATGACCTTGAGCAGAACGCCTTCCTCCGTCGCAGGATTGTCGAGCACATCGATGACAATCGCTTCAGTCTTTCCGACTTTCGTCAGCAACGTCAGATCCTCATCAACGTTCGGCCTTTGCATGGGCAGCAGATCCGGGTTTCCCCACTAGAAGTATCGGCGCTCGCTTCGCTGTCGAGCGTGTCAGCGCTCACGAACAGATCACACGGTCTCGACCAACTCGCGAACCTGCGCAATGTGCGGTTCGGCTTTCTCGCGTTTAAGCACCCGATACAAAAACCAAACGATAAAACAGTTAACCAGCAATATGAACGCGCCCACCAATCCCGGCCGATGCCAGAGATGTCGAATCTCAATTGGAATCAGGCTCGCCGTCGCGAAAATCATGAGCAACTCCGCCCAGCGCTGCTGCATGTAAACACCGATCCCTTCCGTGAAAAGAACCGCCGAATAAAATAACGCCAGGAAACCCGTCGTCCGCACCGAACCGTCCGCGAGCACGGCTTGGAGTTTGTGAAGCAGCCAGACGACGGTGCGGCTATGCTCGAGCAGGATTTCATCCGCCGTCCAGTTCGACAGAGCCTCCATCCAGCCAGCGCGCTTGTTCAGAAAAAGCAGTGAAGCACCTGCCACCAGCAGCAGCGCGCCTTTGCCGATTTTGAAAAGCGCGATCAGCTTGAGATACCGAACACGGCGGGCGCCCTGCAAAATGGCAGGTTCGGGATGCGCCGGGTTCTTCGTTCTTAAATCGGTCACTTCCCGACTGTAGTGGCAGGCGTGTCGCCTGCAAAATGACGATCAATCGCAGCCGGCTCGCCACGGGACGAGTCCGTCCAAGTGGCGGACACGGCTGCCTCTACAGGTTAACCGGCAAATACCGGCTTCTCGCGGCAGCAAATTTCGAGTTTGTTGCCATCAGGGTCTTCGAAGAAGAAGGCGTAGTAACCCGGACTGTAGCCCTTGCAAACTTCCGGGCCCTCAAGCTTTTTCCCGCCGGCGTCGCGCACAAGCTTCGCAATCCGATCTACTTCTTCGCGCGTGTCAGCCCAAAACGCGATGCGTGTGCGATTCGGTTTGTGGTTTTTATCCGGGCTAAGGCCAAAGAATTCCGACGGTTGGCTGCCGAAGGTGGAAAAAAACGTATGGAAGGATCGACCGGGCTTTTCGTGAACGAATCCAAGCTGGGGCAAAAATTTCCGATAAAACTTTTTGGCCGTTTCCATGTCCGTGACACGCAAATCGATGTGATCGAAGCAACGCGTTTTCATGTTTCGATCTTCAACCGCATGGCGGGGCACTTCAAACGTATGTGATTGCCTGCGCTTCTTATTCGGCGACGAAGCGCGCCAAAATCGGTCCTAGCTTTTTGATCGTCGCGTCCGGCCATAACTTTCGCTCCGTCACCAGTGCCGTATCCAACGCGGAATGTTCCGGCCAGCTCGGCTCATTCGGAATTCGCGGGATGACGTCTGCAATGATCGTTCGGGCTGTCTCCGAATTCGCGAGCAAGTGACTGAGAATGATCTCAGCCGACACCGGTTCCTCTTCGACTTTCCACGCGTCGTAGTCCGTGACCATGGCCATGGTTGCGAACGCGATCTCCGCTTCGCGAGCCAACTTTGCCTCTGGAAGATTGGTCATGGCGATCACGTCGAATCCGTTGCGGTGATTGAATTCAGATTCCGCACGCGTCGAGAATGCCGGGCCGTCCATGTTCACATAGATGCCGCCATTATGAACGGTGTAACCCAGTGACCTGGCCGATTCAGCCACCAGGTTGCGCAGGTTCGCGCTGACCGGCTCGGCGAATCCAACGTGCGCAACAATGCCTTCACCGAAAAATGTATGCGCCGTCCGTTGACTGGTGCGATCGTAAAACTGCGAGGGCAAAACCAGATCTCGCGGCGCATATTGCTCCTGCAAGCTGCCGACCGCCGCCACAGAAACGATCCAGCGAACGTTCAACGAGCGAAGCGCGTAAATGTTGGCGCGGTAATTTATTTCGTGCGGCAGAATCCGGTGGCCGCGGCCGTGTCGGGGCAAAAAGTAAACCTGACGCTCGCCTAATTTTCCGCCGACGAGCAGGTCCGACGGCGGTCCAAACGGTGTGTCTATTTTGTGTTCCGTCTTATCGCGCAACTCCTCCATCTGGTAGAGACCGCTGCCGCCAATGATACCAATCGCCGGAACGTCTTCATTCATGCGCGCCGCGATTTAATCTCAAATGCACACGATGAAAAAGCGGATAATCTGGGGAGCGCACGCGCCTCGCGTGCTATGATTGGCGCCCTCGCCAATCGCCATATGGTTCGACGGATTGGTCGAGAATTCGCGGCGAGCCGCCGCGAACGGCACGCGGCGGCGCGTGCGCTCCCCAGAATCAGCGTGTCTTGGACGACTTTTGCTCGCCATGTATTGTTCTGGCTCATCGATGCCCAAATTTTTTATCAAAACCTACGGTTGCCAGATGAACGAGCGCGACTCCGAACAGGTCGCGCACTCGCTCGTGACGCGTGGTTACGAGCGGGTCGGGCACGAGTCGGAAGCCGACGTTGTGCTACTGAACACCTGTAGCGTGCGCGACATGGCTGACCAAAAAGCGCTAGGCAAGATGGGTATGATCGGGCGGCTGGCCAAAGAAAGGCCACACATGGTTTTCGGGTTCCTCGGCTGCATGGCCCAAGCGCGCGGTGGCGAACTGCTGAAAGGTTTGCCGCATGTCGATCTCGTCGTTGGCACACAAAAGTTTCACCGCGTGGCCGATTACGTGGATGAGCTGGTGTCAAAGAAAAACGCCGAACGCCCAACGCCCAACGCCCAACGCCCAATGGAAAAACGTATGGACGATTTGCGGTTTTCAATCGTGGATGTCGCGGAGGAAGCCGGCTCGCAATCGACCATTCGCGACCAAGAACTGACACCCAAACAGGCGACGGCTTTTGTTTCGATCATGCAAGGATGCAACATGCACTGCACTTTCTGCATCGTGCCGCAGACGCGTGGAGCGGAACGCAGCCGGTCCATCGGCGAGATCGTAGCCGAAGTGCGCGACCTTGTTTCGCGCGGAATCAAGGAGGTCACGCTACTGGGGCAAATCGTGAATCTTTACGGTCGCCATGAATTTCCGAAGGTCGACAACAAATCGCCGTTCGTGCAGTTGCTCGAAGCCGTGCACGAAGTCGAAGGCCTTGAGCGACTTCGTTTTACTTCCCCTCATCCGATCGGTTTCCGCGAAGACTTGATCGAGGCAATCTCGCGATTAGCGAAACTTGCCGAGCACGTTCATCTGCCGTTGCAATCCGGCTCGAACAAGATCCTGAAAGCGATGCACCGCGCGTACACCGCAGAGAAGTATTTCGATCTGGTCGAGCGCATCCGGCGGGCGCGCAATGGCGTTGCGATTACCACCGACATCATCGTCGGGTTTCCCGGCGAGAGCGACGACGACTATCGGCAGACACGCGATTTGGCCACGCAAATCCAATTTGATAATGCATTTGTGTTTCGCTACTCTCCGCGGCGCGATACTCCCGCGGCGAAAATGCCGGTTCAAATCGACGAACGCGTCAAAGAACAGCGCAATCAAGATTTGCTCGAAGTCGTAAACGAATCGAATCGGCGGATTCTCGAACGCCTGGTCGGAAGCCAGGTGGAAGTGCTTTGCGAAGGTCCCAGCAAAACTAACCGCGCGCGCCTGATGGGGCGAACTCGCACGAACAAAATTGTCGTATTTCCGCCTTCGCCAAAGCGACCACCAGCAGGCGAAAGCGAGGAACTTGTTGGGGAGCTTGTGAATGTGCGAATTGAGCGTGCCAATGGATTCAGCCTCTACGGGTTGCCCCTGCTGGAGTAGCGCTTTTTCAATCGCAAGTTGAAAACTTGCGCCACCGTATCCAAAATCACACGCTACCAGTGTAGTTCGACGCATGATTTACCATCTCTCTTTGCACACCGCGGGGATAATCGCTGGCGCGTTTCTCGCGCTGGTCGGTGTACTCGGTTTGTTGAATCCGGGCTTCTCGCAAGTGGTGAAGCATTTTCCGCGCTCTCGGATTGCCGGAGTGGTGCTGCTGACCATTTGCCTGGCTTGGACCATGTGGTTGCTCGCCACCATCCAGATGGGCGAATTCGCCGGGTTTCGTCGACCTCTTCTGATTGCGTTACCTATCGGTTACGTGCTCGCGCTGTTCTTCGTGGATGAATTCCTCGCGGTACGCGCTCTCGGGATTCTGTGTTTGCTCGCGGCCGAACCGCTGCTTGACGCGGCCTTTTTGCGCTACGAGACGAGCCGCTTACTTGTGACCGTGTTTGCTTACTTGCTGATTGTCGCCGGCTTGTTCTGGGTAGCGATTCCGTACGTCCTGCGTGATCAAATTAATTGGAGCGCTCACAGTGTTTTCCGCTGGCGCTGTCTCCATGCCATCGCCTTGATTTACGGCTGCGTAATTCTCAAGTTCACGTTCACGCAATACTAAACTGTAGCGGCGGTCTGCGACCGCCGACGAGAGTAGAGTCAATCACGGGTTTCGGCGCTCATAGAGCGCCGCTACAGTTGGAGATGAACCGCATTCTGGTGATTCGCGGCGGCGCAATCGGCGATTTCATTCTCACTTTGCCCGCGCTCAAAGCGCTTCGTGGCACGCGGTTGCAAGTGCACATGGAGATTCTCGGGTACAAGCACATTGCGGTGCTTGCAGAAAATCGGTTTTACGCGCAAGCGGTGCGCTCGATCGAACACGGAGCGCTCGCCAGATTTTTCGCGCGCAACTCGGAATTGCCTGTGGAATTGGCTGACTATTTCGCGAGTTTCGACTTAATCGTCAGTTATCTCTACGACCCTGACCGGATCTTCGAAACAAATCTTCGTCGATGTGGCGTTGAAAATCTGATTTGTGGACCGCCAAGAATTGTCGAAAACGCCGGCCACGCGGCCCGGCAGCTTGCGCGACCAATCGAGGAACTGGGAATCAAGGTTGTCGATTTTGCCGAGAGAATTTTTCCTTCAACAGAAGATCGGGAGTTTGCCCGCGAATTTCTCGAGTCGATGCCGCAACCGGTTATCGCAATACACCCGGGAAGCGGCAGCCACGAAAAGAACTGGCCACTGGAAAAATGGATTGGCTTGTTTTCGCAACAAAATCGTTTCATGGAATTTGAACGCCTGCTGGTGATATCAGGCGAAGCAGACCAAGCGCAGACCGACCAACTGGAACGCGAATGGAAGAATCGCGGTGTCCGTTTCGCCAGAAACCTGCGGCTGCCTCGGCTCGGCGCCGTCCTTGAGCACGCAATGTTCGTCGGACACGACAGTGGAATTTCGCATCTGGCTGCAGCCGCCGGCGCGAGTTGTATTCTCCTCTTTGGCCCGACGGACCCAGGTGTTTGGGCGCCTGCGAACGACAATGTGCAGATTCTTCGCGCGCCAAACGCCAGGCTGAGCGACTTGGGAATCGAACAAGTCGAAGCAGCGTTCGCCGCCGCACTCTAGCTGTTAAACTGCCAACGTCGGCCAGGTAGGGCGGGCAGTCCCTGCACGCCGTTGCATTTTAGGATTCACGCCAGCGGCGCGCGCAGGGAGTGACGCGCCCTACCAAACCATTTCAATGTTGACTCACATATGTGATCTAACATTGAAAACCGATTCGAGCGGCGTGGTGCAATTTATTCTTTGTAGCCGTTCGGAAACTTTTGATGCCATTTCCAGGCGCTTTCGACAATCGCGTCGAGGGATTGGAATTCCGGTTTCCAGCCAAGTTCTTTCTTGATTCTCTTTGAGGAAGCAATGAGCCGGGGCGGGTCGCCGGGTCTGCGTGGTTTTTCGATTGTCTCGATATTTCGTCCAGTGATTTTACGGCAGGATTCGATCACTTCTCGAACGCTCGAACCGCCGCCCGTGCCGAGGTTGTAACAACCCGTGGCCGATTCGCCGAGAGCCAGAATATGCGCCCGGGCAAGATCGAGGATGTGGATGTAATCGCGAATACAGGTTCCATCTGGCGTCTCATAATCGGTTCCGTAGATTTCCACATTCGGTCTTTCACCGAGCGCCACCTGCAGCACTGTCGGAATCAGATGCGTCTCCGGTCGATGGTCTTCACCAAATCGCTCCGATGCGCCGGAGGCATTGAAGTAGCGCAGGCAAACAAATTTCACATTATGGATCTCGTGGTACCAGCGCAGAATTTTTTCAAACGCCAGTTTGGATTCGCCGTAGGGACTGATCGGACGCGGCTCCGCGCTTTCGTCGATTGGCAGGCGATCGGGCGGACCAAAAAGGGCGCACGTCGATGAAAAGACGATCCGCCGGACATCAGCCGCGACCATCGCATCGAGCAAATTCAATCCATTGCAGACGTTGTTCCGAAAATATTTGGACGGATTCTGCATCGACTCGCCGACAAGCGCATTGGCGGCGAAATGCATAACGGCGTCCGGGCGATGCGTGGACAGGGCAGCCTGGATCTGCTGCCGATCCGCAAGTTCGCCTTCAATGAAATGCGTCCGGGAATCAACGGCGGCCCGATGGCCCTCACTCAGGTTGTCGAAAATGGCAACTTCATGCCCTTCATTCAGCAAGAGCTCGGAGCAAACGCTGCCGATGTAGCCTGCACCGCCAACCACAAAGATTTTCATTGGCGGGAAAATGCAGCGTGATCAGCGGTAAATCAAAAGTAACTCGCCAAGATAGCGCTGTGATCGCGCTGGTCCGCTCTGCGCCTGCAGCTAGTTCGAAACCGAAGCGCGAGGAGTATTTTGTGCGACAGTTTTGCCCTTCTTCTTTTCGAGAGCTGCGACCATCTTCTTCACACAACGATGTTTGCAACGCGGTGTGAGGACTTTCAAACTTTCTTCCTCCGAACCCCACTGCAAAATGTCGATGTCGACATAGCGGACCCCCCAGTTTCTGACCTCCGACCGTGAGTTCTTGTAAAGATCGATGGTGTCGGTCCCGACCAACGCGTTCCCGTAATCGTCGATCACGTATTCTTCCTTCGTCTCGGCGAGGCGAAAGCGCGTTCCGAGCGGGTATCGCGACCAGTCCGACGCTGCACTCAACACCTGCCGGCCGGAAAGATACGTGCCGACTGCGTTGTGAGCGCCGCTTCCTCCCTCGTGCTGCGTGTACGCGGTGGTGCGCACCTTTGGAATTCGCTTTCCAGTGGTGGTGGCAGTTGGTTTGGATTGCGTCGCGCAGCCTACGACAATGAAAGCTAAAGCGGCCGCAAACGCTAGGTTAAGGCTTCTAGGCATCAGCGTTCGGGTTTTCAATAGCAGTCGAGGTAGCCGAGGGCAAGCGGTTTCTGCGAAAATACCTTAGGACGGCACGATCTTTCGGCCCGCGCCAACCGGGTCGATTCAGTGCCTTACCTTTGGGCTGTCTGCGTCAATTCGGTAGTGCAATGTGGGCACCGTGTCGCCTTGATCGGGATAGTCATCGCACATGCCGGACAATCTTTTGACACCGGCGCGGCGTTTGGAGCCGGGCGCTTCATCTGGTTGACTGCTTTTACGACGAGGAAGATGCAAAACGCAACAATGACGAAGTTGATCACAAAAGTGATAAAGTTGCCGTAGTTCCAAGTAATGGCCTTGTGAGCCAGTGCATCAGCGGGGGTTGAGAAATTAGTCACCCCGTCGCCGCCTGCCTTTAGAACAACAAACTTGTTCGAAAAATCGAGCCCCCCTGTGACCAGGCCTATTGGAGGCATCAGAATATCCTTCACTAGCGAAGTAACGATACTTCCGAAAGCCGCGCCGATGACGACGCCGACAGCGAGATCAATGGCATTACCTTTGACCGCGAATTCCTTGAATTCCTTCCACATGTCGCTCATTTGATCAGGCGACAACGATATTGACGAGCTTTTTTGGAACGACAATCACCTTGCGAACTGTTTTACCGGCGATCCGGTCTTGAATTTTCGGGTTCGATAGCGCGACCGCCTTCAGTTCTTCCTCTGTAGCTACAATTGGCATCTTGATTCGATCGCGAAGTTTGCCGTTTATTTGAATAACAATTTCAACTTCGTCTTCCGCCAGCAACGTTTCGTCGTAAGCCGGCCATGATTGTTGGGCAACATCTCCGCGCAAGTCTTGGAATTCAGCGTTCAATCTTTCCCACAGCTCGGACGAAATGTGCGGCGCGAATGGATTAAGCAGGACCAGGAACGTCCGCATCGCCGACAACGGGATCGTATCGACTTTCGTAAACGCATTCACGAAAATCATCATCTGCGAAATGGCGGTGTTAAAGGAGAACGATTCGATATCCTCAGTGAGCTTTTTGATCGTGGCATGGAGTAACTTCTGCTGCGACTTGGTCGCATCGACGGCTTTGATTTTTTTCGATAATTCCCATTCGCCGGCTTGGTTCTCCGTCATGAGCAAGCGCCAGACGCGCGCAAGAAAGCGCGCGACACCTTCGACGCCGCGGGTGCTCCAAGGCTTCATTTGTTCGAGAGGCCCCATAAACATTTCGTAGCAACGAAACGCGTCTGCGCCATGCTGATCGATCACGTCGTCGGGATTAACGATGTTCCCGCGCGATTTCGACATTTTCTGATTGTCCTCGCCGAGGATGATTCCCTGGTTTACCAATCGCTGGAACGGCTCGGGCTTCGAGATGTAACCGAGATCAAAAAGAACCTTTTGCCAGAAACGCGAGTAAAGGAGATGCAAAACCGCGTGCTCGGTTCCACCAACGTAAAGATCGACGGTGCCGGGATGATCCCCTCTCGCCCAATAGCGGTCGGCTTCTTCGCCAACGAAGCGTTTATCGTTTCGCGGATCACAGAATCTCAGGTAGTACCAACACGACCCTGCCCACTGCGGCATTACATTCAGCTCCCGCGTGGCTTTGTCTGAATAGCGGATCCAACCGTCTGCTTTCGCCAAGGGCGGCTCGCCGGTGCCGGTAGGCTTGTAATCCTCCAGTGGTGGCGGGACGACCGGCAGTTCGCTTTCGGTCAACGCACGATGATTTCCGTCTTGCCAGACAATCGGGAACGGCTCACCCCAATAACGTTGCCGCGAGAACAACCAGTCGCGCAATTTGTAATTGATCGCGCGCTTCCCGACGCTGCGCTCTTCGAGCCACTCCGTGATTTTTCGAATTGCCTGGCGTGATTGAAGCCCATCGATGATCGGCGAATTGATCGCCATGCCGTAGCCCACGAATCCGATTGGATCTTCGTCGCCCGATGGTTGGACAACTTGCCGAACCGGCAAGTCAAACTTCCGCGCAAATTCGAGATCGCGCTCGTCGTGCGCCGGCACAGCCTGGATTGCGCCCGTGCCGTATCCAAGCAAAACGTAATCCGCGATCCAGATCGGAATCTTTTCCTCATTAGCCGGATTGACCGCGAACGCACCGGTGAATACGCCCGTTTTTTCTTTGGAAAGCTCGGTGCGTTCAAGATCGCTTTTACGGCCAGTGCGCTCACGATAGTCGCGAACGGCGGGCCATTGCTCCTCCGTCACGATTTGCTCGACAAGCGAATGCTCCGGCGCGAGCACCATGTAAGTGGCGCCGTAAAGCGTGTCGGGACGCGTTGTGAACACGCGAATTTTCTGGTCGCTTTTGTCAATCTTGAAATTGATTTCCGCGCCTTCGCTTCGGCCAATCCAGTTGCGCTGCAGCAACTTGATTCCTTCAGGCCAGTTAAGGCTGTCGAGTTCATTGAGCAATCGCTCGGCATAAGCAGTGATTCGCAGCATCCATTGCCGCATCGGTCTTCGCACAACCGGAAAGCCGCCAACCTCACTTTTTCCATCTACGACTTCCTCATTCGCCAAGACTGTGCCCAATTCCGGACACCAGTTCACTGGGACGTCAGCAACATAAGCGAGTCGAACATTATCCGGATCGCTTCCGCGATAGGTGGAAATCGGCTCAGCCCGATTCGTCTCCGGGTTGAACCAGGAGTTGTAGATCTGGAGGAAAATCCATTGTGTCCATTTGTAATAAGTCGGCTCGGTGGTGTTGATCTCTCGTTGCCAATCGTAAGAAAAGCCGATTCGCTTCAACTGGCTCTTAAACTTCGCCACGTTGTCACGGGTGGTGATTGCCGGATGCTGACCGGTTTTGATCGCGTATTGCTCCGCGGGTAAACCAAAGGCGTCCCACCCCATTGGATGCAAAACGTTGAAGCCGCGCAGGCGTTTATAGCGCGCAACGATGTCGGTAGCGGTGTAGCCCTCCGGATGTCCAACGTGCAGACCGGCACCGCTCGGGTAAGGAAACATATCGAGCACGTAGAACTTTGGCTTCGCAGAATCGAAACCTTTCTCGCCGGGATTGGGCGCGTGAAAAAGCTGGCGCTCGTCCCAGATGGCCTGCCATTTCGGCTCGATTTGGTCGAATGGATATGGTTTACGGCGGTCGCTACTCATTACAGGTAAATCAGGAAACCAGGAAACCAGGAAAAGAAACTAGAATTTACTCTTGTTTTCTGTTTTCCACATTTCAATTGAATGGTGATAGAGCTCGTAATCGCAACTCGCAATGCGCACAAGACACGCGAGATCCAGCATATTCTCGGACCGGGCTTTAACCTGTGCGATCTCGGAGCGCATCCCGGCATTTCGGAGATCCGCGAGAGTGGAACGTCGTTCGAAGAAAACGCGAAATTCAAAGCTCTCGCCGCATCAAGACAATTGCCAGCTCTGGTGATCGCTGACGATTCGGGACTCGAGGTTGACGCTCTCGGCGGTACGCCGGGAATTTATTCGGCGCGTTACGCGGGTGCGAACGCGACAGAGAGGGACAAAATCGACAAATTACTCCGCGAGCTTGAGCGAGTTCGCCCAACTGATGATCGGCGTCGCGCTCGATTTCGCTGTGTCGTAGCGCTCGCGCGTCACACCAATCTCCTTGGAACCTTCGAAGGAATCGCGGAAGGAAGGATTGCTAATGAAGCGCGAGGCGACTCCGGATTCGGCTACGACCCGATTTTTATTCCGGAAGGATTCCAGCAAACTTTTGGGGAACTACCCGAGGAAGTGAAGAACAGAATTAGCCATCGCGCCAAAGCGATTCGCGCGCTCGCAGATAGACTTCGACGGCTCGAACTCGGCGGCTAAGGCGAGGGCGGCGGTGGTGGAGGCGGAGCAGCAGGAGGAGCCGGTGCGGTTTGGGTAACGCCACCGGCTGCCCTGATCTGATACCCAACTTTTGTGATGCCAACCGATCGAACTTTGTCGAGGACTCCAATCACGTCGCCATACATCGCCATCGGCTGCGCGCTAATCGAGATTTTGATGTCCTTGTTTGCCCTGTGAAGCTGGAATAATCGCGGGAGCACTTGATCATCCGCTACGTATTGGTTGTCGAAGAACACCGCGTTTCCTTCCAGCACTTTGATCGAGACGAAGTCCTTTACGCCGCTTGGCGGCGGCCCAACTGCGGCGGGTAAATTGACGCGAATGCCTTTCATGTGCGTCTGGCTCAGACTCACCATCATGAAACTGGCAAGCAGAAAGAACATGATATCGATCAACGGGATGATCTCGATCCGTGCGTGTTTCTTTGGAACTGGCGAGGATACTCTCATATCTAGTAAGAAGCTCCCGTCATGGTGAAGGTAATGGGAATGTTAACCTTGGAAACTGTTCCAGGTCTAAATCGCCACTGCCGAAACGCGCTAGTGGCGGCGTTATCCAGGATAGGACTCCCAGTGCTTGACGAAACAGAACAGCCACCGACGTTGCCGCTACCTGAGTCCACTGTGCAGACGATCACTCCACTCCCCGTGACGTGCCGTGAACGAGCCTCGTAAGGGTACTGAGGCCGCGGCGCATATAAGGCGAGGGCTTTCGCTTTCGACATCGACATCGGTCCCGGGCTCTTAACCGGCACGAATTTTTGCGCCGTTTGTGGCTGCTTCGGTGGCGGTGTTCTTTCTTCGACAAATTCCGGTTGAATCTCCGGTGGAGGAGGAGGCTCTGGAATGGGAATATCTTCAGGCGGCGGAGTCGCCTCAGGCGGGGCGAGCACCGCTTCCACCACTTGCGGCGGCTGAGGCGGTAAATCCACCGGAGCGGCTTCGTGGCGCTGAGAAGCCACAACCGCTGCCAGGTGGATCCCTAAAGCAGCACCAACCGCGGTCCAGAAATACCATCGCGGGGGTGGCCGGTAAATGAGCTGTGTGCCCTGCCTTTCTATTTGTCCTGGTGGTTCTGCCATACCAAAATCAATGTTGCCCGGGAACGGCCTTGAGCGATTCGCTCTTAATTTCGAAGGAAATCTTGTAATACCCGGCCGCGCGAACAAGGTCGAGCAGGTGGGCAACGTTCAGGTGGACTGAATCCTTGTCCCCTCGCACGAAGACCTTCGCGTCAGGCGCCGATTGATGCGCCATTTTCAGAAGGTTCAGCAATTGGTCATCTTTGACTTCGTCCTTGTCGAAGAAATAATGGCCATCCTTGTCGACCGAAACGCTGACGTATTCGCGCTTTGTCTGGACCTCACCCGAAGTACCCGAGGGCAGATTCACTTTGATTCCCTTCATGTGCACCTGACTCAGGCTCACCATCATGAAACTGGCGAGCAGAAAGAACATGATGTCGATCAACGGGATGATCTCGATCCGCGCTTTCTTA
>Ga0070684_100001716_pt1 | contig 15961 bp, 12 predicted proteins | sample KBSC723LmetaG_FD_65653 | JGI IMG/M metagenome (GOLD analysis project Ga0070684, IMG submission 65653) | Corn rhizosphere microbial communities from Kellogg Biological Station, Michigan, USA - KBS C7.2-3L metaG | ecosystem: Host-associated > Plants > Roots > Rhizosphere ...
GAGCACCTCGGGCTGTCCGTGCAGGCACTCGACCGCCTCGCCGATCGGACGATCGCCTGGGTGTCAGCGTGAACGACGCCAAGGTTGTCATCGTCGGCGCGGGCCAGGCCGGGCTCGCCCTGAGCCACGAGCTGACGCAAGCAGGTGTCGAGCATCTCGTGCTCGAGAAGGGGCGGGTGGGGGAGACCTGGCGCGGGCGCTGGGACAGCTTCTGCCTGGTGACACCGAACTGGAGCGTGCTGCTGCCCGGGGGCCATTACGACGGGGACGACCCCGACGGGTTCATGCCCCGCGACGAGTTCGTCCGGTACCTCGAGCGCTACGGGGCGGGGTTCAAGGCGCCTGTGCGAGAAGGGGTCGTGGTCACCTCGATCGGCCCCGGGCCGGACGGAGGCTTTCTGCTGAAGACCTCGGCCGGCGCACTCGCCCCGGAGACGGTCGTCCTCGCGACGGGAGCCTTCCAGCGGCCGCACCGCGTGGCCGCGGCTGCCTCGCTTCCGAGCGACCTCCTCCAGATCGACGTCGAGGACTATCGCAACCCCGGTGAGCTGCCGGCCGGGCCCGTGCTCGTCGTCGGAAGCGGCCAGTCGGGCTGCCAGATCTCGGAGGAGCTGCACGAGGCCGGCCGCGACGTCTTCCTCGCGTGCGGCCGGACGAGCTGGTTGCCGCGCATCATCGACGAACGCGACTTCGTCTGGTGGTATCAGGAGACCGGCTTCCTCGACGACCCGGTCGGCGGGTTACCGAGCCCAGAGGCCCGTCTGTTCGGCAACGTGCAGGCGACCGGGCACGGCGGCGGGCGTGACCTGCATTACCGCACGCTGCAAAGCAGGGGAGTGACGCTGCTCGGTCGGCTCGTCGGTGCCGAGGCCCGCAAGGCGCACTTCGCACCGGATCTCGCGGCGAGCGTGGCCTGGGGCGACGAGCGTTACTCGGAGTTGGCGGACCGCATTCGCAAGGTCGTCGTCGAGCGCGGGCTCCCCGCGTTCGACATGCCGGAGCCGGAGCCCTTTGACGCCGCGGCGCCTGAGGAGCTCGACCTCGGTGGGTTCGGCGCGGTCGTGTTCGCGGGCGGGTTCCGGCCGGACTACTCATCCTGGGTGCACATTCCGGGCGCGTTCGACGAGCTTGGCTTCCCGGTGCACGAGAACGGTGAGAGCACGGTCGCTCCCGGCCTCCACTTCGTGGGCGTCCACTGGCTCCGCAAGCGCAAATCGTCCGCCCTGATCGGCGTGGGCGAGGACGCCGCCATCGTCGCGAGCAGGATCAGCTCGCGCTAGAACGGCTCGAAGCGATCGCCGCGAGTATGCTCCGAAACTTGCTGACTTTCGGCGTCACCGTGATGCCGGACCCGCCGTTCTCGCGGATGCTCGAGCTGATGCAGCTCGCCGAGCAGAACGGCTTCGAGTACGGCTGGACGTACGACTCACACATCCTCTGGCAAGAGTCCTACGCGCTGCTCCCCATCGTTGCCCGCGAGACCGAGACGATCAAGCTCGGCCACTGCGTCACGAACCCGGGCATCCGCGACCCGACGATCACGGCCAGCTGGTACGCGACGATGCAGGACCTGTCCGGCGGCCGGATGGTGATGGGCATCGGCCGCGGCGACTCGTCGCGCCGAGTCGTCGGGCTCAAGCCGGTGAAGGTCGCCGAGTTCGAGCGGCGCCTGCGGATGATGAAGGATCTGATGAACGGTCGTTCAGTCGACTGGAACGAGAAGGAGCTGACGCTCGAGTGGGCCAAGGGCCGCCCGGAGATCCCGATGCACGTCGCCGGCTACGGGCCGAAGGCGCTGGCAGTCGCCGGCCGCGTGGGCGACGGCGTGATCATCCAGCTCGCCGACCCGCAGATCATCCAGTGGATCATGGAAACCGCTCGAACGGCCGCGCAAGAAGAGGGCCGTGACCCCGACGCGCTGCAGTGCATCGTCTGCGCTCCCAGCCACATCTCGGACGACCTCGCGGCCGCGCGCGACCAGGTGCGCTGGTTCCCGGCGATGGTCTCCAATCACGTCATGGACCTCGTCGAGCGGTACGGCTACGACTCGGAGATTCCCGAGGCCTTGACCGATTACGTGAAGGCCCGCGAGTTCTACGACTACAAGGACCACAGCCGAGTCGGGGCCAAGCACGGCGAGTTCGTAACCGACGAGATCTGCGACCGGTTCTGCGTGCTCGGGACTCCCGAGCAGGCGACCAAGAAGCTGAAGGAGCTCGAGTCGATCGGCGTCGACCAGTTCGACGTCTACCTGATGACCGAGGGCCAGGAGCAGACGCTCGAGACCTACGGCAAGGAGATCATCCCCGGGTTCGCCGGGGTCAACGCCTAGGTCGATCGGCAGGAAACGGAACGGGCGCGGTTCGGATCGGGTTCTCGATCAGTTGAAGCTGATCATGAAGTCGTTGTCGTGTGTCCCTCCGTCCAGGCCGAACATGCCGACGGTCACCTGCGTGCCGGCCGGGCAAGAACTGAACGGGCCGAAGCCGATGATCGCCGAAAATGCGGTGCCGTTGTAGCCGGGGGAGGCAACGACGTTGTTGGGCGTGAAGCCGAGGCCTGAGAAGCAATACGTGCCCGTGCCGGAACGAGTCACATTCGCGCCGGCCACGCTCTTCGCGTGGTCGACACCGCCGCTGCCCGTGACATGGGCGTAGGCCAGGGCCGTCCCGGGTGCGCCCTGGGCTCCCTGCTGCCCGGGCTGCCCTGGGGCACCCGGCGCACCGTTCTGACCCGCCGGCCCGCGGGGGCCTCGCACGGAGCCGCGGAAGTCGGCAGGGGTCAGTGACTTGTTCTTGATATCGGCCCCCGTGAGCGAGCCGTTGGTGATGTCCTTGCCGTTGAACCTCGGGAAGTGCCGGGCTCCGGCCTGCGACAGGGCGACGGTCGGAACGAGCACGGTCAGCGCCCCGACGATGAGGCCGATGACGATTGCCGCTCGGACGCGACCGCCCGAGGTCTGTCTGTTCTGGGTCTTGCTCGAGCTTCTGTGCATGACTCTCCCTCCGCGGGTGCTCTGTTCAGCGGGACCGGACGGTCGATCCGCCTGCGCCAGATGATCGTTCGCTGCCGGTGCCCGCACAACCCGGCGCTCGAGGCTTCGCCGGTTCAGCCGACGAGGAGAGTCTGGAGCGCGGTGTAGGCGGGGCGCGGCGTGAGGTCGGCGCGGAGCAGCCCGTACCCGGCCTCGTGGAACTCGTCGCCGGGCATCGTCCGTTCCTTGTACCAGTACATCCGTCCCACGTACGGGTAGGTCGCCCGCACGAGCGAGATCGCGCGGACGATGTACGCCGCCTGCACGTCGGCCGTGACGCCGCGCTCCCAGAGCGGGAGCCCGGCCGGGTTGTCGTGCACCGACCAGCCGAACTCGGTACGACCGCGTCGAAGTAGCCCTTGGCGCCGGGGCGGTAGGCCTCGCGCAGCCAGCGGTCGTTGTTGTGCACCACGCCGCCGGTGACGACGAGCGCCTTGCGGTCGCCGCGCTTGATCGCGCGGTACGAGGCGCGCAGGAGCTTCACGTAGCGCCGCGTCGTCCCGTGGAAGTAGACGTCGTAGTCGGGCTCGTTCCAGACCTCCCACGCTCCGACTCTGCCGCGGAAGTGACGCGCGGCCCAGCGGGAGAAGCGCGCGAAATCGCGGACGCGGGTGGGCGGAGTCGTCGCCCCGCGGCCGCCGTTCGCCCATGCGGGCGTGGCGGACAGCGTCCCGAGGACGCTCATGCCGTTCGCACGCGCGATGTTCACGCAGCGTCGGCGAGCCGGACGTGCCACGGGCTCATCGGCCCTCGGCGCGGCTGCAGCGACTCCCACGCGAAGTCGATGCGCACAGAGGTCACTCCGGCCGCGGCCATCTTCGCCATCACGCCCGGCGCGTGCCGTCGCTGTACTGGCTCCACGTGCAGTGGAACTGGACGCCGACCGCCGGCGGGACGGCGGCCTTCGGCGTCTGCGTCGCGGCGCTCGCCGATGTGGCGGCACAGCAAAGCAGTGCGGCAATCGGGGCGATGCGACGGGGAATCGCGCGGAAGAGGTAGCGCCGCCTCAGGTCGGATCCCTCACCCGTTCGGGGGAGATCGCCTCGGGCCCCGGCGCGAAAAGCCGAGGCCCGAGGTCGAAACGGCGCTTGGTTGACTAGGGCGAGCCCGCCACTCCGAGCTGGTGGGCCCGCATGAGCAGCGTCTTACCTTCGAACGTGAGCGCGTCCACGTCGTCCTGATCGGGCTGGACGCCGCCGAACGCGGCCTCGTTCAGCATGTGACGCATCTCACCGGCGAGCGCGTCGCGGTCCGCGGTCAAGGCCGCGATCCGGTCGGAGATCGCCGCGTACGTGCTGTCGTCGGTCGCGCTCCCGCTGGACAGGGCCATCGTCGAGGCGTGGAGCACGTCGAACGAGAGCTGGCCGAACGGCGCGTTGATCTGCTTGTAGATCGACCCGAGCTCGGTCAGGTCCGGATCGTGTCCGTGCCCGTGGTTCTCGAGGAACTCTGTCAGCACGCGGCCGTCCGTCTCGTAGCTGTCCTGGAGCCCGACGATCGACATGATCGTCGGCTGGATGTCGACGTGATCAGACCACACGTCGCTCGTCATGCCGAGGTTCTCCACGCCCGGGCCGGCCATGCCCAGCCAGGTGCGGCCGATGTCCTCGGTGGCGTCGCCGTGGCTCCACGCGAAGTGGTAGTCGATGCAGACGTACGCCTGGTTCGCCGAGTTCGGGCAGTTGAACTTCGACGGCGCCCCGGTCGAGGTCTTCCCCGCAGTGAGGAAGTAGTCCGGGTTCGCGAACAGCGTGAACGACGGCGTCCTCTGCGGATCCGCCGTCACCATGTGCAGCGTCTTCTCGCCCACCTTGTCCGCCAGGTAGAGCGCGACCGGCTGCGGCGAGTTCGAGATGTACGGATCGGTTGCCCTGGCCGCAGCCACGTCACGCTCGAGCTTGCGGAGCGCGGCGTCCGTGCGCGGCGGGTCGCCGACCACGTAGACCGTCGGAGCCGAGTCGTTGTGCACCGAGAAGTTCGGCTGTCCCGACGGGATGAGCGCGAGCAGGTTCGCGTTCACCTCGCCGATCTGGTTCGCCGGGCACTGCTGGCCCGCGTCGACGTTGCAGTACGTGTGGCTCCACGTGCCGTCGGTCGAGTTGCCGCCGGCGAAGTGGTCGTTCTCGTCGGCCGTGACGACGAACAGCGTGTTCTGCTTCGTGATGCCGTCCCGCCGGAGCCGGCTGAAGAACTCCGCGAACGCCTGGTCGTACTCGTGCAGGGTCTGGACGTAGTCCGACTCGCCCGGGCCCGACGCACGCGGGAAGACGCCGTTCGGATCCGGCGGGGCCGGGAAGGCGTTCTGGTGGTTGTCGTGCGCGTCGGAGATGTACCCGAACGTCACCGGCACGCCCGCTTCCTGCATCTGCGCGACGTAGCCGAGCGAGACCTTTGCGGGCACGCCGTCGAAGCCCGGGAAACCGGGCTGGCCGAACGGATCCAGGATCGGATCGCCGTTGGTGTCATCGACCGCAGCTGCCCCATCGTTGATCGCCGGGTTCACGTACTTCGCTCCGAAGAGGCCCTCGAACCCGCTGTAGCCACCGGGCTCGTCGGGCAGGCGGTCGGGCTTCGCGTTCGAGCTGTCGTCGCAGATGCCCCCGCCGGCGGCGCAGTGAATCGCGATCCCGACGAAGTCCGTCAGCGCCTTGGCGCGCGCTGCGGTGGCGAAAGGCGCGATCTGCGAGTCGCGCCCCTCGTTCCACTCCGGCGAGCCTTCGCCGAAGACCTTCGTCATGTCGCCGGTCGGGTCGGTCGCGGTCGGCCCGTAGAAGGGGACGCCGCTGGCGTGCGCGTTGGCGAGCGCGGTGGTCAGCGTGATGCCCGTGCCGCCCGCGCCTGGGGTGCCGACGGTCTGGATGACCTTCGACTCGGCAAGCGCACCCGTGTCGATCGTGACGTGCATGCCGACCGTGAAGCCGTTCACGCTGGCCACCTTGACGTTGGTGGCGCCCGCTGCCGCAGCCGCGGCAGTCACCGTCGGGCCCGCGCCGAACACGATCGAGTTGTTGTTCTCGAGCACCGCGTTCGCCGTCGAGACGTTCCCGACGTCACAGCCCGCGCGTGTCCACGGAACCCACGGTGCGGGCGTGTTCTTCGGCGAGCCCGAGTCACCGTTGACCATGTTGAAGTTCGTGTCGCCCGGCGGTGTCGGCGGGTCGGTGGCGGGGTTGCCGCCGTCGGTGATGTCCGTCCAATACTTGAACGAGGACGAGAAGCCGACGCTGCCGTTCGGGCGGAAGAACCCGTACGAGTTCGTGACGCCCTGGCCCATTCGGTCGGGGTAGAGCCCGGTCAGCGCGCTCAGGATCCCGCCCGCGGTGTGCGAGATCAGAATCGTGTGCTCGTTGTCGCTCAGTGTCCCGTTGTCGCTCAAGAAGTTCTTCAGGTGCGGCATCAGCTCGAGGTCGGACGCGAAATTGGTCCGGTCACGCAGCAGGTGCGTGTTGTCGAACTGGAGATAGACCACGTGCTTGATGCGGCCGTGGCCGTTCGAGCCCAGGTCGCACCCGTGACGGTGCCTGTTCTGGCCGGCGGACCCTCGGCCCCCTGCGCCGGACGCGGCCGCCGTGACCGCGAGCGCGACGACGAGGGCGATTGCGCCGCCCACCTTGAAGCGTGTTCTCATGCTCCCTCCTCCCAAGAGAGTGGACTGCCTCGACCCTAGGCAAAGCTCGCCCGTGGCGGAGGGTCAATCTGGCGGAGAAAAGGTGCGGATTTGGTGACTTTTTCCGCGGCTTAGCCGGACAGCATCCCGCTGACCAGCGCTCGCCACGTGATCGGGCCGACGATTCCGTCCGAGTCGATCCCGACGGCGTTCTGGAAGCCTCGGACCCAGTGGTCGGTCTGCGGCCCGAAGATGCCGTCGACGTGGATCGGCGGGCCTTCGCCGTCGGACTGGTCGTGGAACCTCATCACCTCCTGGACGCCGCGGACGGCTTCGCCGGTGCTGCCCTTCTCGACCTGCGCGATCAGCTTCGACCAGGTGAGCGGGCCGACGATGCCGTCGACCGGAAGGCCCTTGAACTCCTGGAAGTCCTTGACGGCGCCTTCGGTGGTGGCGCCGAAGATCCCGTCCGCTGCGAGGTTGTACCCGCGCGCGCGAAGCAGGTCTTGCAACGGGCGGACGGGGAAGCGCTCGTCGGGCGCGCGCTCGACGAGCGGCCACGGGAGGATCTGTGTCGCGGGCATTGCGATCTCCTCTCAGACGTTGGCTTGTGCGCCGCAGTCCGGGGCCGCCGGCCGAGAAGGGCCGCGTTCCAGCAGGAAACCGTCGGTACAAGGGTTATAGCGCGCTGGCGAGCCTTCCGAAAGCCGCGGTGTTCAGGGCGCCGGGGAGAGCGACGGCGCGGCCTGCACGCCCGCGTTCTCCTCGGACTCGACACGGCCCGGAGCACGGACGGCGACGAAGACCGCGCCGGCGATCAACACAGCCGCCCCGGCGAGGAGCGCGAGGCTGAACCCGTGGACGAACGCGTCGTTCGCCTTCTCGACGAGGCTCTCGGAGCCCAGACGATTCCCGATCGCCTGGGCGGCGGCGAGCGACCCTCGGGCCTGGTCGGCGAGCGGCGGCGGCAGGGCAGAGCTCTGGTCGGCGAAGCTCGAGCGGTACGCACTGTTGAGAACGCTGCCGAGGATCGCGATCCCCAGCGCACCGCCAAGCTCGCGCGACACGTCGTTGATCGCCGACGCGACGCCCTGCTTCTCACGCGGCAGTGAGGCGACGATGGCCGTCGTGGCCGGCGCCCCGGCCAGGGCCGCTCCGGCGCCGAACGGAATGACGCCTACGAGGAAGTGCCAGTAGGACGAGCCGCCGTCGAGGGTGGAGAGGATGACGAGCCCGGCGGCCATCAGTCCAAGGCCGATCGGACCGGTGACGCGAACGCCCACCCGCCCGGCGATCTTCGGCGCAAAGCGCGAGAGGGGAATCACGACTGCGGCCATGGGGAGGAGCGCCGTCGCGGCCTCCAACGGTGAGTACCCGAGGACGAGCTGGAGGAAGGGCAGCGCGAGGAACAGGAACCCGAACAAGGCGAAGAACTGCACCGAGATCGAGAGCGATCCAGCCCCGAAGCCGCGGCGAAGGAAGTTGCCCGGGTCGAGCATCGGCTCGCGCCGGTTGAGCTCCCAGACCACGAACACAGCAATCCCGGCGAGGCCGCCGAGCAGCGCAACCAGTGTCACCGGATCGCCCCAGCCGCGCTCCGGGCCTTCGATCGTCCCGAACACGATCGCCGCGAGCGCGACGACCGAGACGAGGGTGCCGATCGGGTCGAGGCGCGGCGGTCGTGCTTCGCGAGTGGCCGGGACGATCAGCAACGTCCCGGCGAGCGCGAGCGTGGCGAGGACGACGTTGAGCGCGAAGATGGACGGCCAGGAGAAGAAGTGCAGCAGGACGCCGGAGGTCAATAGGCCGATCACGGCTCCGCCGGCGGCGACTCCGACCCACGTCCCGACCGCTTTCCCGCGTTCCTCGGGCGGGAAGATGGTCGTGATCACGGAGAGCGTGACCGGCATGATCATGGCGGCCGCGACTCCCATCGCTGCGCGAATCCCGATCAGGGCGCCCGGCGAGTCGACGAAGAGCGCGACGAGCGAGACGGCTCCGAACACGGCGAGCCCGATTGCGAGCAGCGGCTTCCGGCCGTAGCGGTCGCCGATCGCGCCCGCCGGGAGGAGCAGGGCGGCGAACACGATCGCGTAGGCGTCCACGATCCATTGCAGCTCTGTCTGCGAGGCGCCGGTGTCACGCGCGATTTCGGGGAGGGCGACGTTGAGGCTTGCGACGGCCGCGACGACCATCATCAGAGCGAGGCACATGACGCGAAGCACCGCGCCGCGGTGGGCCGCTTCGGTCTTGAAGGTCAGGGGAGATTTCACGAGATCCCCCGCTGAGGTTTCGCTACCAGCCAGCGGTCGAAGAATTCGGTGACCCGGCGTTCGTACTCCGTCGGCTGGGCCTCGGTCCCACCGATGTGCTTCGAGCCCCGAACCTCCCAGATCGCCTTGTGCCCGCGCGCAGCCTCGTAGAAGGCCCGGTTGGCAGGCCGTTCGGCCGGCTGCCCGCGCTCGCCGTAGACGAAGAAGACGGCTCCGGAAATCTCGGGCACCAGGCTCTTCAACGGCCGTGGCGGCAGGCTGTTCGTGAAGAGAGCGGTCGACGCGGTGGCCACGCCGTTCCCGATCAGCTCCTGCCAGCCGCTTCCATTGGCGAACTCGTCCCGGACGGAGCGGCTGCTCGCACCTTCCGACACGATCGCCTTCAGCTCGCCGGACTCCGCTGCTGCCTCGATCATCATCTCGCCGCCGACCGAGAGTCCGATGCCGCCGATCCGCTGGGGATCGACGTCCTTCTGCCGCTGCAGGAACGCAACCGCCGCGTGGACGTCGCGCGCGCCCTGCCAGCCGAACGTGTTCGGATCTCCCTCGCTCACGCCTTCACCGCGGCGATCGAAGAGCAAGACCCCGTATCCATGCCGTGCGAGCAGCTTGGCCCGTTTCTGGGAGGAGGTGCGGCCCGGGAACGAGATCACCGCGGCTCCGTTCCGCGACCGGATGTACCAGCCCTTCAGGCGCAGCCCGTCCGCGGTGGTGAACTCGACATCCTCGTAAGGAGCGCCAAGGTCGGCAGTGGGAGCCGTCGCGCGCGCCGCATGCGTGACGACGTACGCGACCGAGAACGGTAAGAGGACGGCGGACACGAAGACGAACACTGCTGCCACCAGGAGGAGACGGCGCAGGTAGCGCCACCAGGGGCGGTCATCGGTTCGCCGAGACCTCCAGAGCGTGACGGCGCCGAGGCCGATCAGCAGCAACCCGGCCGGGATGGATAGGAGCCCGGTGAAGTCGTCGCCGGACGCCCCGCTTGCCATCGTGTAGTGGACGGCTTCGGTTCCCGCGAGGACTCCGAAGAAACCGGCCAGCAGCGCGATCGTCGCGCGAGCCCCCGCGCGCAGTCGCGGGTACACGATCCCTGCCAGGACGAGGAGCCCGAGCGGGACGAGCCCGCTGACGAGATGGTCGCCGGCCGAAGTCCCGGGATTCGGTTGCAGGAAGTTGTCGTCGACGACGTGCAGAGAGACGACGGCGAGCGCGACCCGAGCCAGGCCGATCTCGGTGCGCAGGGCCGCCGCGACGCGTGTCGCAACGGCCCTGCGCGAGTCGGTCGAAGGATGAGCGACGCTCGACACCGGGGGCTAAGCGCTGCTCGCCGGCACGGCCGGTGCTTCCGGCGCCTTCTCGTGCTCCAGGCGAGGGAGCCACTCGAGCCACGTCGGCAGGTACCAGTTCCAGTCGCCGAGCAGCTTCATCGTCGCCGGCAGGAGGATCGCCCGGATCAGCGTCGCGTCGATCAGGATCGCCGCCGCCAGGCCGACGCCGAACTGCTTGAAGATCATCATCTGCAGCGTCGCGAAGATGGCGAACACGCCGACCATGACGATCGCCGCGCTCGTCACGACTCCGGCTGTCGACTTGATGCCGTGCTTGACTGCCTCGTCCGTCGTCATGCCGCTGTCGAAGCCCTCTCTGACGCGGCTCAGAACGAAGACGTGGTAGTCCATCGACAACCCGAAGAGGATCACGAACAGCAGGATCGGCAGGAAGGGATCGATTCCTCCCGTGAACTCGAAGCCCAGGAGCTGCTTTCCCCAGCCGTGTTGGAAGACGAGGACGAGGATTCCGTAGGCGGCGCCGATCGAGAGCAGGTTGAGGACGATCGTCTTGGCGGCGATCACGAGCGAACGGAACGACACGAGCATCAGCACGAATGCGAACAGCAGGACGAATCCGAAGACGAGCGGCGCCACGGTCTTCATCTCGTCGTTGAAGTCCTTCGACTGGGCGGTTTCTCCGGTGACTCCGACCTCGGCGCCGGGAAGGCTGCCGACCGTCGGAGGGACGATCTTCTCTCGGAGCGCCGCGAGAGCCTTGTTCGAAGTCGAGTCCGTGCCGCTTCCTTTCATCGGGATTGAGATGTTGGCGACCGTCTTCGCCTCGTTCACGTCGATGTCGATCGGCTCGTACATGAGGTAGGTCGACAGAGCGCGCGAGTGGAGCTGGCCGATCGCCTCCTTGACCGCAGGAGCCTCCACGTTCGGCGCCTTGACGACGACGTTCGCAGCCACCTGCGTGCCCGGGAACGCCTCCTTCATGCGGTTGTAGGTCTGCAGCAGGTTCTGCGGATAGGTGTCGATGCTCGGGTTGGCCGTGTGCAGCTGGATCGCGGGCACGGCGAGGGTAACGAGCACGCCGGCAGCGAGGCCGGCCGAAAGAGCCGGGCGCCGCAGGACTCGATCGATGATCGCTCCCCAAAGACGACCCTCGCCGTCGTCGCGACGCAGCCGGTGCACGAACGGCACCCGCAGGCGGTCGACGTTGTCTCCGAGCTTCGACAGCAACGCCGGCAAGACTGTGAGCGAGCCGAGCATCGCGACTGCGACGACTGTCATCGTCGCCACGCCGAACGACGCGTAGTCGGAGTCGCCCGTGAAGACCATCCCCGCCATCGCGACGAGGACTGTGCAGCCCGAGATGAGCACCGAGCGCCCGGAGGTGGCTGCTGCAACCTCGAGTGCCTCGTCTGCGCTGCGCCCCTTGGCGCGTTCTTCGCGCTCGCGCTTCAAATAGAACATCGTGTAGTCGACCCCGACGGCGAGCCCGATCAGAAGGATGATCGCCGACACGGAGTCGGACATGGGCAGCGCCTGGCTGATCAGCGCGACGATGCCCAGGGTCGCGAGCACTGCGCTCATGGCGAGCAGCAGCGGAATGCCGGCCGCGACTAGCGCACCGAAGGCGATCACCAGGATGAGGAGCGTCAGCGGGACCGAGAATTCGCCCGCCCGCTTCAGATCGTCGAAGAACCCGGCCTGGACTTCCTTGCCGGTGCTCGTGCCGAACGACCCGATGTAGAAGTCGGGATTCGCCTTCTGGACCTGGTCGACGCGGGCGACGACGGGATCGATGATGTCCGCGGCCTTGTCCGCATCGCCGCTGAGCTCGAGCCCCACGTAGGCGGAGTGCCTGTCGGCCGAGACCTGGCCCTCGTTACCGGCTTCGAACGGGGACTCCACCTTGGCGACTGCGTCCAGCGGAGCGACTCCGGCGATGACCGCCTTCACAGCCCGCGTGAACTCCGGTTGGGCTGCCGTCAGCGTGCGGCTCTGAACGAGGACCGCCTCGCCGCCGGGCTGACGGAAGTCCTCGTACAGGATCTTGTCCATCCGACCCGATTCGCCGGGCCCTGAGGTCTCGAAGACGATCTTCTTCATCGGGGAGACCATGCTGATCGCGAACAGGGCCACCGCGAGCCCAAGCCAACCGAAGATGGCCTTCTTGCGGTGATGGGCGCTCCACCGCGCCATTCGGAGGGCGATGTTCGACTTCTGGCTCGGTGGCAGCTGCCTGGCGGGCGTGGGCTCGTCTTGGATGATTCGTGTCTTCACAAGGTCTCCCTCAGGTTGGATGCCATCCAGCCTCACACCGTCCGATCGCGGCGGGAAGACGGGAGACTTGCCGATCGACGGCCGGTTTTCTGGTGTCTTCAGGACCGCAGGTAGAGCAGCACTGCGAGCACCCGGCGCGACTCGCTCCCCGTCGAAGGCAGACCCAGCTTGCCGAAGATGCTGGAGACGTACTTCTCGACCGCCCGGAGCGTGATCACGAGCGCGTCGGCGATGCCCTGATTGGAGCTCCCCGCGGCCATCAGCTCGAGCACATCGCGCTCCCTCGGCGTCAGCTGTGAGATCGGGTCGTCCGTTCGTTGCCGGGCAAGGAGGGTGGAGACGATGATCGGATCCAGTGCGGATCCTCCCTCGGCGACGCGCCGCACTGCGGCGACGAACTCCTTGACGTCGGCGATGCGGTCCTTCAGGAGGTAGCCGACCCCTTCGGCCGAGTCGGCGAGCAGGGTGAGCGCAAGTCCCACCTCGACGTACTGGGACAGGACGAGCACGCCCATCGCGGGGTGGCTCTTGCGGATCTCGAGCGCTGCCTGGAGGCCCTCGTCGTTGTGGGTCGGTGGCAGTCGGATGTCGACGATGGCCACGTCGGGCGAGCACTGCCGGACCTTCGCGAGGAGATCGTCGGCGTCCTCGCACCGGGCGACGACGTCGAAATCTGCTTCTTCGAGCAGCCGGGCCAGCCCCTCACGCAGCAGGACGCTGTCCTCGGCGATCGCTACGCGCACGGGATCTCCGCCTGCACACGCGTACCGCCGCCGGCCGGGCTCCAGACGCGAAGGCGGCCGCCGAGAGCCTCGACGCGATCGGCCAGACCGCGAAGGCCGGAGCCCCGCTCGGTGTCGGCTCCGCCGATCCCGTCGTCGTTGACCTCGACGACCACGAGTCCCGGCGACCGCGAGACGTCTACGGTGGCTGTGGTTGCTTGCGCGTATTTCCCGACATTCGTGAGGGTTTCCGCGACGACGTAATAAGACGCCACCTCGACTGCCTCGGGAAGGCGCCCGCGGATTCCGACCGTGAGGCGTATCGGAACCGCAGCGCGCGCCGCGAGCTGCTCGAGTGCGACTGCCAGGCCGTGGCCCGTGACGACAGCCGGATGAATGCCGCGTGCGATTTCCCGCAGCTCTTCGAGTGACGCGGCGACCTCTCTGCGCGCGCTTTCGATCTGCTGCGTCGCGGACCGGTCTCCGTCGAGCTGCGCCTCGAGCAGGCCGAGGTCGAGCGACAGGGCCACGAGCCTCTGCTGAGCCCCGTCGTGGAGGTTCCGCTCCAGGCGCTGGCGTTCGCTCTGGGCGGACTCGAGGATTCGCGTGCGCGAGCCACGGAGCTCCTCGAGCCGCGCTCGAAGCTCGACGTGCAGTTGGGTGTTCTCCAGCGAGAGGCTCAGCGCGGCGGCGACGGAGCTGAGGAGCTCGGGCTCCTCCTGGAGTGACGGGTCGTGAAGAAGGGCAGCGACCCGCTCACCGTCTCGCTCGATGTGGGTGACCGCCCGGTTCTCGCTCGGCGCGGGCAAGGTGACTGCTCTGCCCTCGGGATCCGCGTAGCTGCCGAACTCCGGCAACCAGTACGCGAGGGTGAGCGATGGGTCTCCCAGAGCGCGAGCGAGCGCCCGCTCCAGCTCGGCTGGGCCCGGGTCGCGCCGCAGCTCGACGAAGAGGTCCCCAACGGCGGACCGCGCAAGCCTGGCTCGGAGATGTCCGACAAGGAGCAGGACAGGGGCCATGCCCACCAGGGCGAAGGCAACCCAACGGGCTTCATCCCTTCCGGGCGCTCCGAGGGACACCATGATGATCGCACCGACCAGCGCCGCCAGCGCAAGGCTGAAACAGGCGACGAGGAACTCGAGCGAGAGTCGAACCGGACGGCCCGACGCTCTCCTGCGCGAGACGAGGGCCACGACGGCCGCGAGGCCGACGACTCCGGTCGCAGCGCGTTGAGCCGTGAGGACGACGTCACCGCTGCGGCCCGTCACCTCGCACAGCAGCCTCACGAGATCGAGGCACAAGTAGACCGCGTACCCGGTGATGACGACGAGGCGATCGAAGCGGCGGACGAGTCGCCCGCTCGGATAGGCGAGGAAGACATGAATGAACACCAGGGGAGGCAGCAAGAGCATCGACTCGCCAATCACCTGGAGCACTGCGGAGTCGGCCTCGGCCAGCCGCGAAAGCGCGGGGACAAGACCGGCGGCCACCAACAAGGGGCCGAATGGGCTCTCGGGCCGCCTCGACCAGGCGATCAGCCCGCAGCCGACGTAAGCGACGACGATCCAAGCAACGAGGGCGGCGTGGATGTGAGGAAGGGGACCGTAGTCGCCGGCCAGGCTCAGCCGGTAAGCACCGATCGCAGCCGCGAATCCGGCAACTGCCACGCTGAAGAGGACCGCTGGGCGCGGCGGACCGCGAGCCGCCTTCGAGTCTGCAATGAGCCCTGCTGCGTGTTGGATCGCCGTGGCGGCTCCATTCTCCCCCCGGGGTTCAGACGATATCCCTTCTCATCCCGGTTCCATAGGACAGCGCCTCGTCTGCGAACCGGATCACCGCCTCGTGCTCGGGTGCGGGATCGGCGCGATATTGAGCCAGAGCATTCCGGACGAATTCCGCGTGCTCGGGGAAACGCTCGGCAGCCCAGGCGACCGCGTTCTCTTTCGTCGTCTGCTCGCCGGTCTCGAGCCCGTACAGCGCCCGGCACAGCGTCACGACGATGTATCCGTGGTGGGCGGGCACGTAGGCGACGTGTGGCGCACGAGCGTCACGTGCCCAGGCCTCGAGCTGCGCCTCGATCCCGCGCCGGTACGCATCTGGTGTGATCGCTGGGCCGATCTCGAGCGGAGGTGGGCCGACGATCGTCTCGCCCGTCGTCGTAACGCTGTGCCAGTTGAGAGCCCAGTCGTACCCGGCTTGCTTCAGGTTGAGCGGCTCGCCTGGGCTGATCACGGCGATTGAACCGGTTGGGCGGCCGCCGAAGGTCTTGAGGACGGAGTGCGGTACGTAGCCCACCTCGACGCGCTCGGTCCACTCGGGATTGGCCGATACGAACCCGGCGTGGAGAGATCCGAGCCGGTCGATCTTCTGAATGTCCTCCGCGAGGACGGCGAAGAGGTCGAGGTCGCTTCGGCCGGGAATGAACCCTCCAGCGGCTAGCGACCCGAAGAGATAGAGCCCGAGCAGTTCGTCCCCGAAATGCCGCGACAGGAGCGCGGTCATTTCCGCGACCGCGTCGCGTGCATCGGTTAGAGGGGGCTCGATCAGGGGCGGCGCCCGACAACGAGGCGGACCGGAAAGCCGCGGCGCCTGACCGCGCCCGCTCGCGGGCTCTGGCTGATCACGCGACCGACGCGCCTCGAGCGTGCCTTGCGCACGCGTCCGACGGAACAGTGCCGCGCTCGGATCCGCTGCTTCGCTCGGCCGAGCCTGAGCCCGATCACCCGCGGCACCCTGCAGCGCACGGCCGGAGGCGGAGG
>Ga0070684_100001719_pt1 | contig 15951 bp, 6 predicted proteins | sample KBSC723LmetaG_FD_65653 | JGI IMG/M metagenome (GOLD analysis project Ga0070684, IMG submission 65653) | Corn rhizosphere microbial communities from Kellogg Biological Station, Michigan, USA - KBS C7.2-3L metaG | ecosystem: Host-associated > Plants > Roots > Rhizosphere ...
GGTCTTTTGTTTCGAAACCCCATGGCTCTTCGATCAGCTTCCGGAAATATTGCGTCGCGGTGACGCTGGCCGTCAGCAGCGCAGCGGCGATCGCGAGTTCGATCACCACGAACGAACCGAGCAATCTCCGCGCACTTCGGTCGAGTGTTGCGCCGCGTGATGTAACGCTCATTGCGCCGCGCAAATCTGTGCGCGCGGCGCGCACCGCGGGTAGCAAACCGAAACCCAAACCGACCAGTGTCATTACACCGGCAGCGAAAGCAAACACTGGAAGATCGAGTCGCGCAGCATAATCGAATTCGCGCATCGCGCTGCCCGTCGCGTCCGCGCCTTCCGGACTCAGCGCGAAAAGCATTGGTGTGATCCAAAATGCGATGAGCAAACCAAGCGCGGTTCCGGCCAGAGCGAGCAAAAGCGCCTGGACGAGTTGCTGTCTGACAAGCCGTCGTCTGCTTGCCCCGAGCGCAGCGCGCAAGGCAAATTCCCCTTCCCGCTCGATCACGCGCGCGAGCAGCAGACCGGCGAAATTCGCGGCGGCGATCAACAGCGCACAGACCGCCGCCCCGACGATGACAAGAATTTTCGGCCGCAAATCCATCACAAAACTTTCGCGCAACGGCGGGATGTAAGCGGCACGGACGTTCGCTGGATTCGGATCGTCGCGGTTAATCGTGGCGCACATGCGCTTCACAGCCTCTTCCGCTTTCGCTGGCGTTACGCCGGGACGAAGTCGCGCGAGGCCATAGAGATAATGATTGTTGATTGTCGCCGGATTGTCCGGCTCAAGCGCGAGCGGCAGCCACAAACTCGCACGATACGGATGCCGAAATGATTTCGGCATCACGCCGATGATCGTCCGTGGTATTCCATCAATCACGATCGTGCTGCCGAGCGCGTCGGCTCGGGAATTCAGCGTATTACGCCAAAAGTCATCGCTGATGATGGCGACCGTCGCTGCTTTGTCGGTCCCCTCTTCTCTTGTGAAGTTGCGGCCCTGCGTCGGCGGTAATCCGAGGACATCAAAAAAGTTGCAGGTGACAGTCGCGGCGGGGACGGTCTGCGCCGGCAAACCGGCCTTTAGACTAACGACTGAGGCGCCGCCGGTTCCACCGGCAACATCTTCGAAAATATCGCGCCCAAACTCGCGAAACCGCGCAGTCGTGCGGTCGCTCAGATTCAACGTTGCCGAACGAGCGCCATTTTCATCAAGCGTTTCGTAAATCCTAACGAGTCGTTCCGCATTCGGGAAAGGCAACGGGCGAAGGAGCACACCCTCGACGACGGAGAAGATCGCAGTATTCGCACCAATCCCGAGCGCGAGCGTCAGGACGGCGACCAAAGTAAATCCAGGCGATTTAGCCAGGGTCCGGAGCGCGTATTTGAAATCAGAGATCATAAGGATTCGTTATAGTTCGTTAGGCGATCATGCTGGGGAGCGCGGGCGAGGCGCCCGCGCTCCCCAGAACTTGTCGCATAGTCATCATTCGGTACGAAGAGCAATAACTGGATCAACACGCGCGGCGCGGCGAGCCGGGAGCCAGCAAGCGAGAAACGCAACGGCGGCGATAAGCGTCGCAATCGACGCGAAAGTGACAGGATCCCATGCGGCGACGCCATAGAGCAGGCTGCTCAGCAAACGCGTCGCCATAAATGCCCCGAGCAACCCGATCCCGATGCTGATCGCCACCAGCAGCATCGCCTCGCCAACGACCAACCGGAAAATGTTCGATTGCGCCGCGCCGAGTGCGATCCGGATTCCGATTTCGTTTGTGCGTTGCGAGACGGAATAAGCAAGCACGCCGTAAATTCCAATCGCGGTGAGAAGCAGCGCAGTCCCCGCGAAAATCGACAGCAGCAAGGCGTTGAAGCGCGGCTTGGCCAAAGTTCGCGACATGTATTCGTCAAAAACGCGAACCTGATTCAGCGGAATGTCACGATCGAGCGAGGCGAGCTGATCACGCACAGCGGTGGTAAGCTCGGCGGGATCAGAAAGGCTCGTGCGCGCTACCACATAGGTGAAGTTGATCGGAACTTGCGCGCCCGAAAGATACATTTCCGGGGTGAAATCTTTCTGCAGCGAAAGATGTCTCACGTTCCCGACAACGCCGACGATCTCACGCATTTTGGGTTTCTCATCGCCGATGCTCCAGCCGGGCAGGATGCGTTTGCCGATCACGTTTTGCCCCGGAAAAAATTTCTGGGCGAAGCGCTCATTCACTATCACCACGGGGAGCGAATCAAACTTGTCCGTTTCCTTGAAAACTCTGCCCTGCACGAGCGGGATGCCCATAGTCTGAAAATAATCCAACCCGGTGATGCGCGTTGGAGCATCGTTCCGTTGTCCTTCCGGCCGCGGATGCTCTTCGATATCGAAATCGGTCGTTATATTACTTCCAGTCAGCGGCAACGGCATGATGATGCTGGCGGAATTGACTCCCGGAATGGCTCGAATCTTCGGAAGTAATTGATCGAAGAATGCGCTCACGTTCGCTGGTCGCGGGTAGGCTGCGTCCGGCAAAGTGATGCGCGCGGTAAAAAGATTTTCGGAGCGCAGGCCGGTGTGAACGCGACCCAGCCGGGCGAATGTTTGAATCAATAAACCGGCACAAACCAATAGAATCAGTGCAATCGCGATCTCTCCCATGACGAGTCCATTACGGAGACGATGCCTGTGTTCGCCTCCGGTACCGATTCGCGCTCCTGTTTTGAGTGCGTTGTTAAGATTGACGTGTGACGCGTGCCACGCCGGTACCAATCCGAAAATAACGCCAGTCCCGACGGAAATAAGCACAGTAAAGGCGAGCACCGCGCCATCAAGTTGGATCGCACCAATGCGCGGAATATTTTGAGGGATGGTCACGATGAGCGCATCAGTTCCCCACTTCGCGATGAACAGACCTAGCAGGCCGCCGATTCCTGCAAGCAACAAACTTTCCGTGAGTAATTGACGAATGATCCGCCTTCGGCTCGCACCCAGCGCCGCCCGCAAAGCGATCTCTTTTCCGCGCACAGATGAGCGCGCGAGCATTAGATTCGCGACGTTCGCATTGGCGATGAGTAACACGCAAACGACCGCACCGAAGAGCACGTAAAGCGCGGTGCGCACGTCACCAACGAGATCATCGCGTAACGGCGCGACCGCGGCGCCAAATTGAGTGTTCGTGTCGGGATATTGTTTTTCCAATGCAGCGGCGATCGTTCGTAAATCGGCATCCGCTTGCGCCACGGTCACACCCGGTTTGAGCCGGCCAAATGCCAAAAGCATATGATTGCCGCGCTGTTCTGTGCTCGGCTTCGTTCCGTCTGCGTTCGCTGCGTCCTCGGCAAGCGTGAGGTACATTTCCATAGCCGGCGTTTCGAAAGGAAATTGAAATCCGCGCGGCATGATCCCGATAACCGTATAGGACTGACCCTGAATCCGCAGTGTGCGACCGATTGCGGTCTTATCGCCATTAAAGAGCCGCATCCATAAATCATGAGTGAGAACAACCTTGAATCCTCCCGGTCCGCCTCCCGCTTGTTCATCGTCGCGAACAAACGCGCGGCCGATCGCCGGCCTCACCCCTAGGACGTCGAAGAATTCCGCACTGACTTTTAGCCCCTTAATATTTTGCGCACCCTGTTCGTTGACGAGCGCGTAATTGCCACCGCGATAGCACGAGATGTTTTGGAAGGTATTGTTTTGATTTCGGAAATCGAAAAAATCCGGGTAGGAAAGCGAGTTGAACTGATGGGCTCTGTCCGGCTCCCTCAGATTTGTGCTGCCGACAGCAACAAGCCGGTCCGGCGACGGAAACGGCAGCGGCTTTAACAACACCGCGTTGACCACGCTGAAGATGGCGGTGTTCGCGCCTATACCAAGGGCCAGCGTCAGGACTGCAACCAGAGTGAATCCAGGCGATTTACAAAGCTGTCGAAAAGCGAGTTTCAAATCATTCATATTACTCTGCTCGAAGCGCAATCATTGGATCGATGCGTGAGGCGCGCAGGGACGGCAGGAGGCATGCGAGAATCGCGATAAACGCGAACAGCACAGTCACGCAGCCGTAAATCAGCGGGTCGATTGGCTGAACGGAAAAAAGTAGCGCTCGGATCAGACGCGCGGCTCCGGCAGCAATCGTCAGACCAATCACAAGACCGAGTACAACGAGGCAAAGACCCCTGCGCAGAACGAGCGCGACTACTTGTTCGCGCTGTGCGCCAAGCACCATGCGGAGTCCGATTTCGTTCGTGCGCTGCGTGACCGCATAAGCGAGCACTGAGTAAAGACCCACCGTCGAAAGCAACAGCGCGACGCTCGCGAACGCTCCCGTAAGCCACACCGTGATGCGCGGGAAAATGAGCGACGAACTGAGCGCGGTATCCATCGTGGTGAAGAACGCCAGTGCCACCGTACTGTCGAGCGAGGCGAGCGTGGAACGCATGGCAGATTGCAGCGCCGCGGGATCGCCGTCGGTGCGGACAACGAGGGTCCCGACCGACTGCGCAACCTGGCGGAACGGCACATACATTTCGTCTGGCGCAGGTTCGTTGAGGTTCGCGCTCTTCACGTCGCCAACCACGCCGACGATTTCGCATTTGATCTCGGCGTCGCGGCCGCGGAGCAATATTTTCCCGAGTGCGGATTCGTCGGGGAAAAGTCGTTTCGCGAAAGATTGGTTGATGATGCAGACATTCGGGGCCTGGTCGTTATCGCGTTCGTTGAACATGCGGCCTTCGCGGAGCGGGATTCCCATCGTCGCGAAGTAATGTTCGCTCACTCGGTCGAGCCAGGAACGCGCGCGCTCGGCGAGCGGCAGCACGGGCCGGCCGTCGATCGCGTAAGCCGTGCTCGCTTGAAATCCGGTGAGCGGCACGTCGTAGCCGACGGCGGCGCTTTTCACCTGTGGCAGCGCTTCAAGGCGCGCTGTGAACTGCGCAAAGAAGTTCGCCTGCTGCGACTCGGTCGCATAGCGCGGGCCCGTGATGTTGATGAATGCCGTCGCGACGCCACGCGGCTCGAAGCCAGGGTGCGTGCGTTGCAGGTGCACCAAGCTCACGAGCAATAATGCCGAGCCGACCAGCAGCACGACCGAAAGCGCGACTTCGCTGACGATGAGCCCTGACCGGAAACGTACGCCGCGGGTGCCGCCGGCAGCACTGCGCGCAGTATCTTTCAGCGCTTCGGCAAGCCCGGTGCGCGATGCCTCCAGCGCAGGCACGCAGCCGACGAGCAAGGCCGAAAGCACCGAGACGGCGATGGTGAACGCCAGCGTCACACCGTCCAGGCCAAGAGGCGTGCCCGCGGGCAGCGGGTTCGTGCCCAGGATTCCGGCCACGCCGCTTTTTCCGACTGCGCCGGCAACGATCTCTTGAATCAGGTCGATCGCCCAACAGCCCAACAGCACGCCGAGCAAACCGGCCGCCACGGAGAGGACGATGCTCTCGGTGAGAAATTGCCGTAAAAGCTTGCCACGCGTAGCGCCGAGCGAGAGGCGCACGGCGATTTCCTTGCGGCGCGTTGAAAGCCGGCCGAGGAAAAGCGACGCGACGTTCGCGCACGCGATCAGCAAGACAAAACCGACCGCCGCAAGCAGCAAATGAAATGTCGATCTGAAATTGCCGACGAGCTCTTCGGCGAACGTTTTCGTCACGCTATCGTGCTTCCCGTCGACGTGCTCCGAGAAGGCCGCCTTGTAGTTTTCCGACAGGATCCTCATCTCGGCGGTTGCTTGTCCGAAAGTGACGCCATCTTTAAGTCGCGCGGTCACGTTGAGGAAGCCCGCCCCGTTCTGCACCTGTTCGGTCGCGATATCCTGTGGCTCGAACACGCGCGGCACGAAAATCATCACGGTGTTGAACGGCTGGCTGAGCGTCGGCGGCAGGACGCCGACGACTACATAAGAGGCGCCGCTAAGCATGATACTTTCGCCAACGATCGAGTCGCGTCCGCCAAAGTAGCGCTGCCAGCATTCGTAGCTGAGTATTGCGACATTCGCGCCGCCGACGGAGTCCTCTTCTTTGGTGAAATTTCTTCCATGAAGCGGCATGATCCCGAGCGTTGGGAAAAAGCTTGTGGTGACCTGAAGCGCATTGAGTTGCTCGGGATCGGCCCCGTTGCGCGTGACCGCGTAGCTGGCAAAGCCAGCCGCGGAGATGTTTGAAAAGGACTTTTGGCGGTCGCGGATGAATTCGTAGCGCGGCCACGAGACATAGGGGATGTTATAATTCATCGCGGGATTGCTCACCCATAGACGTACGAGCCGGTCGGCCCGCGGCAACGTGAGCGGGTGCAACACGAATCTGTTGAACGCGCTGAAGAGCGCAGTGTTCGCCCCAATTCCGAGCGCCAGCGTCACGACTGCAACCAGAGTGAATCCGGGCGATTTACGAAGCTGGCGAAACGCGAGTTTTAAATCGTTCATATCATTCGGTGCGTAGCGCCTGAATTACATCGACACGCGCGGCGCGCGCTGCGGGCAGCATCGAGGCGATCACCGCGACCGTTAGCAACACAAGCGCAGAGGCCGTTACCGCAAAAGCGCCAGGCATGCTTACATCTGCGAAATAGCTCCGCGCGACGCGCGCGAGGACGAATCCAAATAGCGCGCCTGCCACAATCCCCGCGCCGGCCATTGCTGCGCCTTCCGCGATGACATCTTTGAAAAGACGCCGCGGCTCCGATCCAAGCGCCAGGCGGATACCAAACTCCCGAGTGCGCGCACTGACGGAAAATGCCAGCACACCTGCGACCCCAACGACGGCAATTGCTAATGCGACTGCGGCAAAAAGGCCAAATACCACCGAGTTCAAACGCTGCGGAGTGAGTATTTCAGCACGCGAGTCTTCGAGAGTAGCGGCGCGCTCAATCGGTTGATCCGCAGACAGGTCGCGAATAATTCGGGTGACCGGCGTAACGAGTGAATAGGGATTTACACTTGTATGGATGAAAAGACGGCCGCGAAACAGCGGCCCCTGTTCAAAGGTGTGGTAGATCGTGACCGTGGGCTCCGGGACGACATGTACGTCGTCGATATCGGCAGCAACGCCAATGATGCGTTGCGGAGGCCCGGTGGCTCCGCGGGTGGTTTTTAACACAGGATCGGTCCAGAACACATGCCGATTGATCGGGTCCTGATTAGGAAACATTCGCTGTGCGAGCGTCTGGCTGATGATGGCCACAGGTTCTTTGTTTTGAACGTCGAGATCGTTGAAATCGCGACCCGCCAGGATGGGCACACCGAGCGCGGCAAAGAATCCGGGGGAGATCACTCGATATTGCGCGCGCGAGTCCTCTTGACCCGATGAATGATCATGACCGTCGGCGCAGAATTGAAGCGTTGGCCCCGTGCCGGCGTCGCGCCATGGAGCGACCATCCCAAAGGCTGTCTTGTTCACTCCCGGAAGCGCATCGATCCGACGAAAAACTTCCTTATAATAATCGAGCACCTGCTGCTTTTTCTTTCCGTTGAACACGGCAGGCGTGTTGATCGCGAGTACATGGCGCGAATCCATCCCGGTCTCGGTCTTTTGCAATGCGAGCAGAGTGGTCACCAGCATGCTCGCGCCTGCGAGCAGAATGAAGGATGCTCCGATTTGTGTGACGACGAAAATGCGCTGCCGACTCTTGCTGCCGCTGATTTGCCCGCCGCCGCTTGAAAGGTGCAGCGCTTCAGATGTCGTTTCGGGCAGACGTGGAACGAAAGCCAAAACCACTGCGGCGGCAGCGGCCAAAACCACGCCAACCCAGAGCAGACTGGAGTCGACTGTAAGATCGAGCGCGCGCACCGAAAAGCGCGATACGTAATGAGCCAGCACTTCTACCAATGGCTGCGCACACCACAGCGCCAACGCCGCACCGCCGACACAAAGCAAAAGGCTTTCGGCCAGCAACATTCTGCGCAGAACGCCCTTGCTTGCGCCGATCGCCGTGCGGATCGCCAGCTCGCCCTCGCGACGAACGGTGCGTGCCAGGATGAGATTCGCGACATTGGAACACGCAACCACGAACAACAAGGCTGATGCGGCGAGCAGAATCAGGAGCACCGTCCTGGCGCCCGAAGTGATCTGATCACGCAGCAAACGCGCAGAAATCTGAAAATCCGACTGCTTTGAGTACGCCTCGGGGTGGTCTTTCTTTATCGTCGCATATACCGAGCGCAATTCCGCTCGCGCCTGGTCGAGAGTGGCTCCGGGAGCGAGTCGCGCGAAGAGTTCAGTCATGCGATGCGTACGCTCGGTTACCATTGTCGCTCCGAGATGATGCGGACTGCTGGAAACATTCGCGATGATCTCGGTCTCCTGTGGGTACGGGATGGACGGCTCGAGCACGCCGATGATCGCGCCGGTGCGATCGCCTTCAACGCCGCCGAGCTGCACGGTTTTGCCAATAACAGAAGGATCTCTCCCGAGCGCGTTCGACCAGAAACGATAGGTGAGCACAACGACGCTCGCGGCCTTGGGACCATCATCCTGCGGTCCAATCAGGCGCCCGAGCACGGGACGAAGACCCATCACATCGAAATAGGACCCGTTCACCACGCCGCCATTGACTTCGCGCGGCTCGCCCAGCCCGAGGACGGTGAAGGCGATCGTCGAGAAGTCACCAAATTCGCTCAGCGTTTTGACCCCCGCCTTTAAGTCCTGAATCTCCGGAATCGACCACGTACTGTTTTCGATGCGTGCGCCGGGCGCGCTCTGCCAGATATAAATCAGCCGGTCTTCATCGCGATTGACCAGAGGCTTGACGAGCACGCCGCGAACGAGCGTGAAAATGGCGGCGTTGGCGCCAATGCCGAGCGCCAGCGTGACGATTACGACAAACGTGAACCCCGGCGATTTGCGGAGCTGACGAAGGGCGAAGCGAATGTCGTTTAACATGGGCGTTTCATTCGGTTCGAAGTGCGATGATCGGATCGACACGGGTCGCGCGGCGAGCCGGCACGCAGCAGGCGATCAAGGCAACGAGCCCCAGCGAAAGGACGGCTGTGATCACAGCGCCGGCGTCGATGGCGCCCACGTTGTACAGCAACGACATCAACGCGCGACCCGCAGCAAATGCACCGATCAGCCCAATTCCAATGCCAATTGCTATCAGTGACATGCCCTGGCCGAGCACGAGCTTGAAAATGATTGTGCGCTCCGCGCCGAGCGCCATGCGAATGCCGAGTTCGCGAGTGCGTTGTGTAACTGTAAGCGCCATTACACCGTAAAGGCCGACGCTCGCGAGTCCCAGTGCGACCACGGCAAACGCGCCTAACAACGCCATCGTTAAACGGCGTGTCGCCAAACTCAAAGCAATGGCCTCATCCATCGTCGTGATCTGTCCGATTGGTTGATCCGGATCAAGCGCTTGCAGTTCACGTTTAACCGCGGCCACGAGCGGAGCGATGTCGCGCAGCGTCGTGCGAACGTGCAGAGTGTTTTGGGTCTCCGGCGCCTGCGATGCCACCAAATACTCCTGCACAAGATGCAACGCCTCCACATTGAATTCTCCTGGAGCTTCATTGCGCGTTCGCGGTACGATTCCGATGACCGTCATCGGCGGCGCGTGTTCGTCCATCGTCCGGTTGTCGTCGATGTGCTGACCAATGGGATCTTTCCCCGCAAAATATTTTTGCGCGAACGACTCATCGATGATGATCGAGCGCGAGTGGCCTTTTTCGCCCGGCAAATCCTCGGGACCAAATCCGCGACCTCGAAGAATTGGCATTCCCATTACGCGGAAGTAATCGGGCGAGACTACACTGACTTCCGCAGAAGGCTGTTGACCCAGCGGAACCGGAGGCGTGCCGGTCACGTGGAAATAACTGTCCTCTTCCGTGTCATCGAATGGACTGTTCGAGTTCACAGCGGCAGCTTGGACGCCAGGAATGCTCTGCACGCGCTGCAACAGTTGCGTCCAGAACGCGTCCCTCTGGTCCGGGGTTTTGTACTTCGCGTCTGGCAGCGCGATTTCGAAGTTTACTAGCCCGCGGGGATCAAAACCCAGCGGCGCGTTCTCCGCGTGCCAGAAACTTTTCAATGTCAATCCTGCGCCGGCGAGTAGAACGATCGCGAGCGCAACCTGCGTGATTACCAGACCGGAGCGCATCCGTTGTCGGCCGGGACCGTCGCTGGCGCTGTGGCCACCTGCTTCGTGCAGTGCAAGCGAAAGTGATTTGGAATTTGAAATCCGCCACGCCGGCCAGACACCAACGAGGATTCCGGCTAGCAAAGCCGCGAATGTCGTGAAGGCTAGCACGTGCCTGTCGATCCTTGCCTCGTGAAAGCGCGGGAGGTGCGGCGGAGTTAGAGCCAGAATCGCATCCATGCTCCACAGCGTCAGAAAAATTCCGGCAACTGCGCCGATCACTGCAAGTAGCGTGCTCTCGATCAGAAGTTGCCGCGCGATGGCCCAACGGCTGGCGCCCAGCGCTGCACGCATCGCGAGTTCTCTGGAGCGCGCGAGCGCGCGTGCGAATTGCAGGTTCGCAACATTCGCGCAAGCGATCAACAGTACGCACAGGACAGCCGCAAGCAGCAGGTTCAAGCTGGCGCGATAATCGCCGACGGTGGTTTCAAACAGCGGCCGCATCGTTACTGTTCGGCCGGTGTTTGTTTGAGGATACTTTTTCTCGAGATCGATCGCGATTGCGTTCAGATCACTCATCGCCTGTGACATCGTCACACCAGGTTTCAGCCGGCCGACAGCCCAAAAGGCCTGGTGATTGTCCCGGTTTCGCATCCACGGTTCGTTTGCGATTTCGCTCAGCGGCAGGAGCACATCAGGATTGCGGCCAAATTGAAGTTCAGCTGAGAATACGCCGATGATCTCGCGCTCCAATCCATCGATTAGCACACGCTGGCCAAGGACAGATGGAGAACCAGCAAACTGCTTTCGCCAGAGATTTTCGCTAATGAGCGCGACATTCGGCGCGCCTGCGATGTCATCAGCCGCAGTTAAACCGCGGCCGATCTTCGGCTTTAATCCCATCACGGAAAGAAATTCGGAGCTGGCTCGAAGACTGCGAAGACGATCTGGCGTGCCAATGCCACTGCCCAGCGAAAAATTGGCAACTTCGCGCCTAACGAGCGCAAGACCGGCAAAGCTTTTCTGACCGGCGTGCCAATCCAGCCAGTTCATATAACCCACCGCACCGCGCTCGAACGTATTCGAGCGCTCGCGGAGCACGATCAGTTTGTCCGCACTCGGATACGGCAGCGGCTGCAATAACACCGCATTGATAACGCTGAAAATGGCGGTGTTCGCTCCGATCCCGAGCGCAAGCGCAAAGATCGCGACGATCGTGACGCTCGGATTTTTCAGAAGCAATCGAACCGCATAACGAACATCGTCTAGCATCTGATTGATCTCCGCGGATTATTCATAACGAAGCGCGGCCACAGGATCGACGCGTGTGGCACGGCGCGCGGGAACAAAACAGGAAACCGCGGCAACGATTGTCAGCAGACCGGCAACAGCCAGATAAATCGAAGGATCAAGCGCGTTTACCTTGAAGAGAATGTTTCGCAAAGCCGCCGCAACCAGGACTCCTAGCAATAAAGCGGCGCCGCCGGCACCAAGCACAAGTCCGATAACCAACTGCCACGCGCCCTGCGTCATCACCATTCGGAAAATCCGGCGCGCATCCGCGCCAAGCGCCATTCGAATTCCAAATTCCTGCGTACGCTGGCTCACAGAAAAACTCATCACGCCGTAGAGACCCACTGCGGAAAGAACGAATGCGACGCCACCAAAAATCGCGAACAGGCTAACGACGATGCGATTGCCAGAAAGAGTTTCGTCATGCAACCGGGCGGGTGTGCCGGGAAAATAAATCGGCACGTCCGAATCAAGCTGCGCGACCGCTTTTATCAGCGCAGGACCGAGCGTTTCCGCCCGCTGCCCCGAACGCGGTCGCACCAGGATCGTGCAAAATTGAGTGGCCGGGGACGCGCCCAACAGCGGCATGAAAAAGCCGGCAGAGTCTGTCTGCTGATCGAACGGTCCTTGCATCAAAGTATCAGGAACCACGCCCACGATGGTTCGCCATGGTGCCGGTTCACCCGGGTTAAAAATACGGACCTGATGTCCCAGCGCGCTTTGATTTCCCCAATGCTTTCGCGCAAGACTCGCGTTCACGATCGCGACCGGTTGTTTTGTGTCGGCATCGTCAGTTGTGAAGTCGCGTCCTTCTAGAATCTTGAGCCCGAGTGTCGAAAAATACTTATCGGACACGGATTCAAAGTTCCCCTGCGGCCGATCGCGGTCGGTGAGATAATTTTGACCGTCAACTTCGTACTGGCCTCCGCCGGCAAAGGTCATTCGCAACCGATCAGTTAGCGCTGTCGACTCGAATTCCGGATTGGCTCGCAATTCCCGGACGGCGCGCTTGAAAAACTCGCGTCGGCCATCTTCGGTGTAAGCGCCTTCCAAAAGTGCCATTCGGGCGCTGTAAATAGCGTTCTCGTCGTAGCCGTAATTGAGCTGAAGCTGATTTCTGATCGACCTGATCTCGAGTGTTGCCGCAATCAACAGCGCAGCGGTGAGTGCGATCTGACCGATCACCAACAGTCGTGTGATGACGTTAACCAACCGGCTGCTATTGCCGCGGCCGCCTTCTTTCATCATCTCAGCGGCATTGCTATGAGCACTGATGAGCGCCGGAACCAGTCCAGAAACGAGCGTCGCGACCAGGGTTATGGCGACAGTGAACGCGAGTACCCGCGCGTCGATCGTAAATCGAATCCAGTACGGCAATCCGAAGCCGGACGCCTGCGCGTCCATGGCGCGGGTGAGCAAGTCGACGCTCCAATAGGCGAGAAGAACCCCGGCGAACGCTCCGAATACCGCGACCACCAAACTTTCGGTCAACATCTGCCTAACGAGCCGCCAGCGTGTCGCTCCCAGCGCGCCTCGAATCGCGAGTTCTTTTGCTCGCAATGCGACCCGGCCAAACTGCATGTTCATGACGTTCACGCACGCGATCAACAAAACGAGAATGACTGCAGCCAACATCGCCCAGACAGTCTGTCGAAATTGAAGACCGATGAGCGAATGCAAGAGCGGCTTCACCGTCGCCGATGTGAAATTTTGGTTCGTTTTTGGATATTCCTGCGCCAGCTGGCGGGCAATAGTGATGAATTCTGCATTCGCCTGGTCGAGAGACACTCCCGGTTTGAGCCGACCCATGACCGACGGCGCGGCGTTGTTCGAGCCGATGACGAGCTGGCCGCGCGGTATCGGCGGAAATTGATTGTAAAGCGGCGTCCAGAGCTGCTCGAGATTGGGAAACTTATAATTCGCCGGCATAACGCCGATGATGGTTCCCGGTTTGCTGTTAACTCGAACGTTTTGTCCGACAATGTTGGGATCGCCGTTGAAATCCCGTTGCCAAATTTCGTAACCGAGAATGATGACCCTTTCCGCGCCCGGTTTATTATCATCCGCGGTGAAATCACGTCCGAGAATTGGCGATACACCAGTGATCTTGAAAAAATCCTCAGTGACGTAACCGCCGCTATAACGCTGAGGATTGTTCTTGTAGGTAACGTTTATTGTCGATCCACTGAGATAGCCGGCCATCAAGGAGCACGATTTCTGGGCCGCTTTTAGATCTTCGTAATCCTGTGCTGTCGGAATCACACCGAACCCGAAGTTGTTGTTTTGATCGGTCGCTTTCGGATCAATCAGCCCAATGGTCACCAGTTGCTCCGGATGGGGAAAAGAAAGTCCGCGCAGCGCGACCGCATTGACTACCGTGAATTGAGTGGTAGCGCCGCCGATGCCGAGACCCAGCACAAGCACCGCCAGAAGAAAAAACACTTTGTCCTTCCGCAAAACGCGAAGGCCGATCCGAACATCCTGCCGAAATGTATCTAGAGCCATGGTAAATTTCTCCCGCTATTTGTTAACAATCCATCCATCGCGCAGTTGAATGACGCGTTTCCCGAACGAAGCGTTTTTATCCGAGTGTGTGACCTGCACGATTGTCATGCCTTCCTCATTGAGCTTGCGAAACAGCTCCATGATTTCTTCGCCCTGACTGGAGTGCAGGTTTCCCGTGGGCTCATCAGCCAGCAGAAGCTTCGGCTCAGCGATGATTGCCCGGGCTACACCTACGAGTTGCTGTTGTCCGCCAGATAACTGACGCGGATACAAATCCTTTTTCCCGACGATCTGAAAGCGGTCGAGTGCGTCCGCCACCAGCGCGGCGCGCTCGCTCTTGCTGTAATGGCGATACGACAACGGGATCTCGAGGTTCTCGTACACCGTAAGATCATCGAGCAAATGATATTGCTGAAATACGAAGCCGATCTGCTCGTTCCGCAGCGTGGCGCGCTCCTTTGGCTTCAAATGATGCACCGCGGTTTCGCCCAAAGAATATTCGCCCTCCCAGCCGTGATCATGCATCCCGAGAATGTGCAACAGGGTCGATTTGCCAGCGCCAGACGGACCCATGACTGAAACAAATTCGCCTTCGGCGATGTCCAGATTGATGTCGCGGAGAACATAGAAAAACTTCTCCTTCCCTAACGGGTATCTGCGTTCGAGGAGACGAAGTTTGATCATAAGTTGTCAGGTGTTGTGGCCGAGCACGACCATCGGGTCGGCCCTGGTTGCGCGCATTGCCGGCAGGTAACTTGCCGCCAGTGCAATGGCGCTGAGGAAAATCGTGACCAGCACAAACGTCGTGGCGTCGAACGCGCTCACGCTGTAGAGCAATGCTCGCAACGTGTGGGTGCTCATCAGGGCGACGATCAGCCCGATGGCTGTTCCAGCTGAAATCAGCTTGAGCGAGCGGACCAGAACCAGTTTCAGCACGTCGCTGCGTTGCGCGCCAAGCGCCATGCGGACACCCATTTCGTGCGTGCGTTGAACAACGAGAAACGACATCACGCCATAAATTCCGACGCTAGCGAGCAGCACCGCGACGGCTGCAAATACTCCGAGCAAAACCACGGACAGCCGTCGTGGCGCAACCGAATCACCAATCAGATTCTCGAAACTGCGAACGTTTGCGAGAGGCACCGCGGGATCGATTGCCTGGATTTCGCGCCGAATCGCTGAAAGCAAAATCTGCGGGTCCTGATTGCTCCTGACTACGTAAATCGTCGTAAAATATCCGCTCTGAGCGAAGGGAACGTACATCTCCGGCTTGGGATCGATATCCAATCCGAAATGGCGTATGTCACCGACAATTCCCACGATGGTAATCCACTTCGGATCGTCGGACATGCCCCCCATCACAATCCGTTTGCCAAGAGCATCCTCGTTAGGCCAGAATTTCTTCGCGAATGTTTGATTAACGATAATGACGGGCGGCGCATCTGCGTTGTCCGCATCAGTGAAAAACCGGCCTCTGATCAACGGCGTGCCGAGCGCACGAAAATAATCTGGAGAAACTTCGCGCCTTTCTTCATCAGGGCTGGGACTGTCTTTGTCTGAAGGCCGCCCTTCAATCGCAAAAGACGAATCGCTGTTCGTGCCTGCCAATGGCAGGATCGTGCTGAACCCCGCAGCCTGCACTCCGGGCAAGGCAGCGATTCGGCGTTGCGCTTCGTTGTTGAAACGAACAATCGAAGCGTCGTCGGTATATTGCATCTTCGGCAGCGAAACCTCGAACGTCAGCGCGTTCCGCGGATTGAAACCAGGGTTTACATTTTGGAGCCGCGTGAAGCTTCTAATCAGCAGCCCGGCGCCGCTGAGCAGCACCAGCGCGAGCGCGACTTCGGCAATAACGAGTCCGTTGCGCAAACGATTGCGTCGCGTGCCTACGGTCGAATTTCGCCCGCCTTCTTTCAGTGCCTCAGTGAGCTCCGGCCGCGAGCTGGCCAGACCGGGAGCGAGACCGAAGATGACTCCCGTGCCGACGCAAATTGCCAGCGTTACGCCTAACACACCGAGATCGATATTTACTTCGTGCAGCCGCGGCACGGTTTGCGCACCGATTGTTTTCAAGAGCTCGACGCCCCACAAAGCGAGAAGAA
>Ga0070684_100001720_pt1 | contig 15951 bp, 12 predicted proteins | sample KBSC723LmetaG_FD_65653 | JGI IMG/M metagenome (GOLD analysis project Ga0070684, IMG submission 65653) | Corn rhizosphere microbial communities from Kellogg Biological Station, Michigan, USA - KBS C7.2-3L metaG | ecosystem: Host-associated > Plants > Roots > Rhizosphere ...
CGCCTGCATCCCGACGGCAAGACGCGATGCCCCTGGCCGGGGGAAGATCCGATCTATGTCGCCTATCACGACACCGAATGGGGCGTGCCGGAGTATGACGACCGGGCGCTCTACGAGAAGCTGATCCTCGACGGCTTCCAGGCCGGCCTGTCCTGGATCACCATCCTTCGCAAGCGCGATAATTTCCGCCGCGCCTTCGACGATTTCCAGCCGGAAAAGATCGCGCGCTACAACGCGAAAAAAGTTCACGCGCTGATGAACGACGTCGGCATCGTGCGCAACCGCGCCAAGATCGAAGGCACGATCGAAAGCGCGAAGTCCTACCTCAAGATCATGGAGCAAGGCCCGGGCTTCTCGAAGCTTTTGTGGGATTTCGTCGACGGCAAGCCGAAGGTCAACCTGTTCAAGACCACGGCGAGCGTGCCGGCCTCGACGCCGCTCTCGATCAAGATCTCGAAGGATCTTTCCGCGCGCGGCTTCAAGTTCGTGGGTCCGACCATCGTCTATGCCTTCATGCAGGCGACCGGCATCGTCAACGACCACCTCGTTACCTGCTTCTGCCACGGAACCTGCGGCGCCAAACCCCGCACGCCGCGCCTCAAACCCAAATGACGGCGGCAACCAAACGCGCGACGGCCGACACGCGCGTCTGGCAGCGGATGCTGTCGGGTCGCCGGCTCGACCTGATCGATCCCTCGCCGCTCGACATCGAGATCGCCGATATCGCCCATGGGCTCGCGCGGGTCGCGCGCTGGAACGGGCAAACACGCGGTGCGCACATCTTCTCTGTCGCGCAGCATACGCTTCTGGTCGAAGCCGTGATGCGCGCGCAATCCCCGCGGATCGACACCAGGTTCAGGCTGGCTGCGCTGCTGCATGATGCGCCGGAATATGTGATTGGCGACATGATCTCGCCGTTCAAGGCGGTGCTCGGCGGTGCTTACAAACTGGTTGAGCAGCGGCTGTTGTCGGCGATCCATGTCCGCTTCGGCCTGCCCGCGGTGCTCGGCGCCGAGCTCACGAAGCAGATCAAGAACGCAGATCGCGGCGCGGCCTATCTGGAGGCTACGATCCTGGCAGGCTTTGAGGAAGCCGAGGCGAGGCGCCTGTTCGGTCGGGATCCCGGCCTGCCCGAAAGCGTGCGCGAGGACTATCTGGCACCCTGGAGCGCCGCCAAGGCCGAGAAGCGGTTCCTGGCCCGATTCAACGCGCTGCAGCCTTGAACGCAAGCCTCGAAGCTGCTTTCACCGCTTCGGGCGCAGGCCTATATTTGCCGAAAAAGGACCGCCAATGATTCACGTCTGCTCGCTCGCTGCATTGCCCGAAATCGTCAAAATGACCGGCGCCAGCCATGTGCTGACGGTGATGGGCAAGGTCGATCAGGTGCAGCGGCCGGATTCGATACTCGCCGCCAACCATCTGAAGGTGTCGATGGATGACATCATCGAGCCGATGGAAGGCTATGTCACGCCATCGGAGGCCCATGTCGAGCAGGTCCTCGAGTTTGTGCGCGGTTGGGACCGCAACGCGCCGATGGTGATCCACTGCTATGCCGGTGTCAGCCGCTCGACCGCGAGCGCGTTCGCCGCAGCCTGCCTGCTCAATCCGCATCGCGACGAGATGGAGATCGCGCGGAAGATTCGCGCCGCCTCGCCGATCGCCTCGCCGAACCGGTTGATCGTGAGCCTCGCCGACAAGGCGCTCGGCCGCGAGGGACGGATGATCCGCGCGCTGGAGAGCATCGGTCCCGCCACCATGATGGTCGAAGGCAAGCCGTTTCTCGTCGAGCTTGAATGATTTTCATGAGCGTCGGCAGCTAGATGAGCGACAAGCTTCTGACGCCAATCGAAATCGGCCTGACCGCGGCGATTGTCGCGATCGAAGGCAATGAGCCCTTGATCCTCACGGCGTCTGGCGGCGACAGTGACAAGCTCACTGGCCTGCCCTTCGGGCCGTTCGACGCCGTCGCCCATCGCACCTTCGAAATCGGCCTGCGCGCCTGGGTCGAGGAGCAGACCGGGCTGCGGCTGGGCTATGTGGAGCAGCTCTATACCTTCGGTGATCGCGGCCGGCATACCATGCCCGGCGATACCGACGTCCACGTTGCCTCGATCGGCTATCTCGCATTGACGCGCGTCGCGGAAAATGGCGCCGCCCGCGCGCCCGGCGCGACCTTCGAGCCCTGGTACCGCTTCTTCCCCTGGGAAGATTGGCGGCAGAAACGGCCCGAGATCATCGAGCGCGACATCCTTCCCGAGCTCACCAAATGGGCCAATCAAGGCGAAGCGCCGGAAACGGCGCGGGCGCTGCCGCGCAAGGACCGCGTGCGCTTCTATTTCGGCACCGAGGGAGCGCATTGGGACGAGGAGCGCGTGCTCGACCGTTACGAGCTGCTCTATGAGGCGGGGCTGGTCGAGGAAGCGCGGCGCGACGGGCGGCCTGCGGCACTGCAACGCGCCACGTTGCCCCCTCTCGGCGCCGCCATGCGCTTCGACCACCGCCGGATCCTGGCGACCGCAATCGCGCGGCTGCGCGCAAAATTGAAATACCGCCCGGTGGTGTTTGAACTTTTGCCACCGGAATTCACACTTACCGAATTGCAGCGGACCGTGGAAGCGATCTCGGGGAGGCATCTGCACAAGCAGAACTTTCGCCGGCTCGTGGAGGCAGGTGCGCTGGTCGAGCCGACCGGGGTCATGTCGACCCAGACCGGTGGACGGCCTGCCGCGCTGTTTCGCTTCCGCCGCGAGGTGCTGCAGGAGCGGCCGGCGCCGGGCCTGCGCGTGAGCGGACGGCGCTGACGGTAACTGGTGAGCCCAGCACTTCGGGCTAGCGCATGAATCCGGAAAAGTGTGCAGCGGTTTTCCGAAAAGATCATGCGCAACCAATAAGCCTGGAGATTTGATGTTCGACTCGCCGTTCGATTTCCTGACGCTGGTGATTGCAGTCGCCGCCCTGGTCGTGGCGCGCAAGGCGTTCACGCGGCTCGACGAAATACGTGAGCGGCTGAGCGCGCTTGAAGCGAGAGTTTCAAGCGCTACTGCAGCGCCAATGCCGCCCCCTGTTCCGATGCAAGCAGAGGCCGAACAGGCTCCGCCGTTGGCCGCCGAACAATGGGCGCCGGCGCGGCCAACGGAAATGCCCGCGGTCGAAGCCGCCATCGAGGAGACTGGTGCGCCGCTGCCGGCGCCTCCACCCCCGCCCCCGCCGGCTGATCGCGGCTTCGAGGAGCAACTCGGTACGCAGTGGGTGGTCTGGATCGGAGGTTTGGCGCTGGTGCTGGGCGGCTTCTTCCTGGTGCGCTATTCGATCGAAGCCGGGCTGATTGGCCCGCGCGTGCGCATCATGCTGGGCGGCATTTTTGCGGCATGCCTGCTCGCGGCCGGCGAATGGACGCGGCGCAAGGAAAGCATTTCCGACATCGTCGCGCTACCGGTCGCCAACATCCCGGCGATCCTGACCGCGGCCGGCACCGCCGTCGCATTCGCAACCGTCTATGCCGCCTACGCGCTCTATGGCTTCCTGGCGCCGGCCAGCGCCTTCATCCTGCTCGGCCTGGTCGCGCTTGGCACGCTTGCCGCGGCGCTGTTGCACGGGCCGGCGCTGGCTGGTCTCGGCGTCGTCGGCGCCTTTGTCACGCCGCTCCTGGTCTCCTCCGACCAGCCCGACTATTGGGCGCTGTATATCTATCTCGCGGTCGTCACCGCGGCGTCGCTGGGCCTCGCGCGCATCCGGCTGTGGCGCTGGCTTGCGGTCACGACGCTGGCTTTCGCGCTGTTCTGGACGCTCCCCTGTCTCGACTGCGGCCCGTCAATGGTTGCTCCGCATCTCTTCCACGTCATCGTAGGCTTCCTCCTCGTCGCCCTGCTCGTGGTCTGCGGATTGCTGTTCGGTCCCGCGATCGAGGCAGAGCAGATCGAGCCAGTATCGTCGGGATCGCTCGCCGCCTATCTGTTCGCCGCGACCGCAATCGTGCTGGCAAGCGCCCATGCGGACGGAGCCCTGGTCACGTTCGCGATCCTGGTGGCCGCGACGCTGGCCATCGCCTGGCGCGCGCCGGCGGCGACCGGTGCGATCGGCGCCGCTGCTTTCTTTGTTTTCATCGTCTTCGCGGAATGGGCCGTGCGCGGCAATCCGGACATGCTGGTAATGCCCGGCGGGCCCCTGCCGGGCATTGGGCCTGCCGCCACCGACCAATCGGTGACGCTGCATTTGACGACGGCCGCGATCTTCGCCGCCGGTTTCGGCCTCGCCGGTTTCCTCGCGCAGGGTCGTTCCGCCGGCGCCCTCATCCCGACCGTCTGGTCGGGTGCGGCGACATTCGTCCCGCTTGCGCTCCTGATCGCACTCTACGCGCGCATCGCCCATCTCGACCGTTCGATCCCGTTCGCGCTCCTGGCGGTGATGCTGGCCGCGGCCTTCGGCTGCGCGACCGAAATCCTTGCCCGCCGCGAGAGCCGGCCGGGGTTGATGATCTCAACTGCCTTGTTTGCGACCGGCACGCTCGGCGCGCTGGCGCTGGCGCTTACCTTTGCGCTGGAGAAGGGCTGGCTCACCATCGCGCTGGCGCTGATGTCGATGGGCACCGCCTGGATTTCGATGCAGCGGCCGATCCCGTTCCTGCGCTCGCTGGCCGCGATCCTCGCCGGCATCGTGGTCTTGCGGATCGGCTATGAGCCGCGCATCGCCGGCGACGACGTCGGCACCACCCCGATCTTCAACTGGCTGCTGTGGGGCTACGGCATTCCGGCCGCTTCGTTCTGGATCGGAAGCCACTTCATGCGTCGCCGCAACGACGACGCGCCGCTGCGCGCGGTCGAAGCGGCAGCGATTTTGTTCACGGTGCTGCTGGTCTTTCTGGAGATCCGCCACGCGATCTACCGCGATATCTATCACCACATTCCCTCGCTCGCGGAAGTCGCGCTGGAGCTCTGCGCTGCGCTCGCCATGGCGATTGGCCTCGAGCGGCTGCGGCTACGCACCAACAGCATCGTGCACGACGTCAGTGCGGTGCTGCTCACCGTGGCCGCCGGGCTGATCGGCGTGTTCGGAGTGCTGATCCTCGAGAACCCCGTTCTGACCACCGTCGAGCTCGGCGGCAGCTTCATCAATCTGCTGCTGCTTGCCTATGCGCTTCCTGCGATTCTGATGCTGCTGTTGTCCTATGAGGTCGTGGGCCGACGCGGCGCGATTTACGCCAACACCATCGCAGCCGGCGCGCTGATCTTCGCGCTGAGCTATGTCACGCTCGAAATCCGCCGGCTCTATCGCGGCCCCCATCTCAATGTCGGCACGATTTCCGGCGCCGAGCAATACACCTATTCGATCGGCTGGCTCGCCTTCGGCGTGGTGCTGCTCGGCATCGGCATCCTGGTCAATTCGCAGCGTGCGCGGCTGGCTTCCGCCGCGATCATCGCGCTAACGATCGTGAAGGCGTTCCTGATCGACATGTCGACGCTGACGGGAATCTACCGCGCGCTGTCGTTCATCTGCCTCGGCCTGGTGCTGGTCGCGATCGGCTGGCTGTACCAGCGCATCCTGTTCCGCCGGCGGCCGGCCATCCCGTCAGCGTAAGCGTGAGGCCCGGCGCGTACCCGGCCACTCAGTCGAGTGCCTCGCCGAGGAGTCGGATGCGAAACACCGGGTTCTTGGCTTCGTCGAGCAGCTCCATCCGCCATTCGGTGCCGATCTTGAGGCTGCGCGAGATGCCGCCCATCAGGTTGGCGCACACCGCCTTCATCTCGGTCCAGGCCGCTTCGCGGTCCTCGAACTCGTAAGGCTGGTCGGACGCGCCGGAATAGCGGCCCTGGCTGATGCGAAAGAAATAAAGCGTCATTGGCGAGCCTGTTGGTCGGACCCTCCCCCCAAGCAAACTGGCTCGGGAACGCTACCAACGCATGAAATTGTGTATCCGTATGACTACGGCAAAACGGGCGCGTACAGCTTGTACCGCGCCCGCCGAAGCAGAAATAGAATGGCAGTGGTATCGGAGAACGGTGCCGCTCAATCGGTCGAGCGGCGCAGCTCTGAGGTATTTTCGGGTCTCGGGGTCTCTGGCCTGGACTCGGATTTCAGCGGCTCGAGCTTGGAACTCTCGACCCGGGGCGTCTCAACGCGCGCGCTCACCTCGGCTCGCGACTCGATCGAGCCGGTCTGCTCGGCACGACGCAGCGAGCGAGGATGGGCCACCGCGCGGGCCATCAGCATCTGCGTGCCGCGGCCTTGATGATGGAAATCGCAATAGGCGAAGCCCATGCCGGATACCGAGCCTCGGAAGCTGACCTCGGACGTCTTGTCGAGGTTGAAACAGGGCTCGAATGGCAGGCCACGCAGCGAGGCGCACACCGACTGACCGCGGATCTGCAGCGTATTGCCGGGCAGGCGAATATGGCGGATCGGACCGGAGCCCGAGAACTGCACCGCGCCCGCCGCCCCCATGTCGTCGAGGATGCGTCCGGCGCCGCGCGTGCCATCGAAGCAGGTGAAGGAAAACACTTTGCCGGCGACGAACCTGCGGGCCTCTTCGGCGGTCATCATCCCGGCCAGCGCCGGCGTGATCATGGCTCCGGCCGCGATGGCTCCCAACACAAAACGCGCAAGCATTTCAAAAACTCCGACTTGCCCCAAGCCGCGGGTGACGCCTCGGTCCCCTTTACCCGCTGCTTACCATACGAACAGTGGCAACATTGGAGCAGCTTGGTTGGTAAAGTCTGAACATCCTTAGACAATTTTTACCACGATTCGACCGCGGACCTGGCCGGCGAGGATTTTCGGGCTCCATTCGAAAACTTGGTCCATCGAAATTTCATGAGTAATTTCAGATAGTTTTGACCGATCAAGGTCGCGGCTGAGACGTTCCCAGGCGGCCTTCCGCGGCTCAAGCGGACACATCACGGAATCGATGCCGAGAAGGCACACCCCGCGCAAAATAAACGGTGCCACCGAGGTCGGCAGGTCCATGCCGGCGGCAAGGCCGCAGGCGGAGATCGCGCCGCCATACTTGGTCATCGACAACAGGTTTGCGAGCGTGGTCGAGCCGACGCTGTCGACGCCGCCAGCCCAGCGCTCTTTCGCCAGCGGCTTGGCCGGTCCGGACAATTCATTGCGATCGATCACCTCGGCAGCGCCAAGGCTCTTCAGATAAGGCGCTTCCGCCGGTCGCCCGGTCGAGGCGATGACGTGATAGCCGAGCTTTGCCAGCACGGCGGTCGCCACCGAGCCAACACCGCCGGCAGCCCCTGTCACCACGATCGCGCCGCTCTTCGGCGACAAGCCTTGCTTTTCCAGGGCCAGCACCGCGAGCATTGCAGTGAATCCGGCAGTGCCAATCGCCATCGCTTCGCGCGCCGTCATGCCGTCGGGCAAACGGACCAGCCAGTCGCCCTTGACCCGCGCCTTCCCGGCATAAGCGCCAAGATGCGTCTCGCCGAGACCCCAGCCGGTGCAGACCACCTTGTCGCCGGCTTTCCAGGCGGGATGTGAGGAGTTTTCGACGGTGCCGGCGAAATCGATGCCGGCGATCATCGGGAAGCGCCGCACCACCGGCGCCTTGCTGGTGACGGCAAGGCCGTCCTTGTAATTCAGCGTCGACCATTCGACGGCAACGGTGACGTCGCCCTCCATCAACTCGGCTTCATCGAATTGCGTGAGCGCGGCGGTGGTGCCTTTTTCCGCCTTGTCGATCCGGATCGCCTTGAACGTTCCCAAGATGAACTCCCTGAGCTTATGTCTTCAGGGGGTTTTATCGCATCAAGCCGGCTGCGCAACGGCCCGCACGACTGGCTTTTCCACGATCGGCAGATTGATCAGCGCCGAGAGCACGCCGAACATGACTGAGAGCCACCAGATCGGCGTGTAGGAACCGAATTTCTCGAACACGATGCCGCCAAGCCAGACACCGAGGAAACCGCCGATCTGATGGCTGACAAACGCAAAGCCATAGAGCGTGGCAAACCAGCGCGTGCCGAACATCAGCGACACCAGCGCCGAGGTCGGCGGCACGGTCGACAACCACAACAGGCCCGAGACCGCGCCAAAGGCGATCGCGGAGAAAGGCGTGATGGGAAACGAGATGAAGGCCACGGTTGCGAGCGCACGCGCAAAATAGATCACCGACAGGATGTAGCGCTTGGGCAGGCGGTTCTGCAGCCAGCCGACGCCGAGCGATCCCATCATGTTGAAGAGGCCGATCGCCGCCATCACCCAGCCGCCGACAGCAACGGAAATGCCGCGATCGACCAGGAACGGCGGCAGATGCACGGTGATGAAAGCAAGCTGGAAGCCGCAGGTGAAGAAGCCGAGCACCAGCAGCACATAGGAGCGATGGCCGAAGGCTTCGGCAAGCGCGGTCTTGAACGATTGCTGCTGCGCGGCCGGGACATTCGATGCGGTTGCGGGCGGCGTCGAGAGCGCGAGCGACAACGGCACAATCAGGAGCATCAGCGCCGCGAAAACCGTCAGCGCAGCCTGCCAGCCGAAATTGTCGATCAGCGCCACACCGAATGGCGCGAACACGAACTGGCCGAAAGATCCCGCCGCGGTGCCGGCGCCTAGCGCGATGCCGCGATGCTCCGCCGGCAACAGTTTTGAGAACGCCGACAATACGAGATTGAACGAGCAGCCGGAGAGGCCGAAGCCGACCAGCACGCCGGCGCCGAGATCGAGCGACCAGGGCGTTGCGGCGTAGCGCATCATCAAGAGGCCCGCCGCATAAAGCAGCGCGCCCACGCACATCACGCGAAAGGTGCCGAAGCGGTCGGCGATGGCGCCGGCAACCGGCTGACCTAATCCCCACAGCAGGTTCTGCACGGCGAGCGCGAGGCCGAACACGTCGCGGCCCCAGGATAGCTCATGGCCCATCGGTTGGATGAAAAACCCCAGCGCCGATCGCGGGCCAAAACCCAGCAGCGCGATCGCACAGCCGCAGACGATGATGACAAGCGGCGAGCGCCAGCTTGTGAGGCGAGAAGCTGGACCGAGATCGCCCGCAGTCGTCGACATGAAGTGCCCCTTCTTTTCGCCGCTCGTGCAAACGGCCGCGTTGGTTGCGGGGAGTTAATGCACCTGCATGAAAAATCCAAGACCGAGGCAGGAAGGATCTTTGCGCAATGCAGCAATGCAAATCGCTATGGCAGGCACGGCGACTTGATATCGGCGCCATCTAGCGGACTTCGAGAAGTCATGCTAACTCTGATTTGCTCACATTGAGAATAATGCAACAATCGTGAGCGGCCGGCCTCAAGAGGCCGGCTTTTTGAACAACCGAATATGCTCAATATGAGCATAAAATTCTACGGAGGCACCCTATGCCTATCGAAGCCATCTACGGCCCCGAGGATTTCGAGAAGTCCGTGCGCAGGCCTGTCGCGGCACCGGCCCCAGGCCAACGCTCCACCAATCGCGCAACCGATCTGCCGTTGCCCTCGCTGGAATGGACTGACGAGGTCGCGCGCGCCACGGCGCATCTCTATGAGCGGGTGAAAAGCGTCATCACACCGATCGAGTGGCCTCTGATGGCGCCGACCATCAAGGCAATCAACGAGCTCAAGGAGCAGCGCGACGCTGTCATTCTTGCGCACAACTATCAGACACCGGAAATCTTCCATTGCGTCGCCGACATCACTGGCGACTCGCTGCAGCTCGCCGTCGAGGCCACCAAGGTGAAGGCCTCCACCATCATCCAGTGCGGCGTGCACTTCATGGCGGAGACCTCGAAGATCCTGAATCCGGACAAGCGCGTGCTGATCCCGGATTCGCGCGCGGGCTGCTCGCTCGCCTCCAGCATCAGCGGCGCCGATGTACGGCTGTTGCGCGAACGCTTTCCCGGCGTGCCCGTCGTGGCCTATGTCAACACATCCGCCGACGTGAAGGCGGAGGTCGACATCTGCTGCACCTCGTCGAATGCGATCGCCGTGGTCGAGAGCCTGAATGCGCCAGAAGTGATCTTCCTGCCCGATCAGTATCTGGCCAAATACGTGGCCTCGAAAACCGACGCGAAGATCATCGCCTGGAAAGGCGCCTGCGAGGTGCATGAACGTTTCACCGGCGACGAGCTGCGCGCCTATCGCGAGGCCGACCCCTCCGTGCAGATCATCGCGCATCCAGAATGCCCGCCTGATGTGCTGGCGGAAGCCGACTTCACCGGCTCGACCGCACATATGATCAACTGGGTCCGCAACAACCGCAGCAAGCGCGTGGTGATGATCACCGAATGCTCGATGGCCGACAACGTCAAGGCCGAGTTGCCCGATGTCGAGATGGTGCGCCCCTGCAATCTCTGCCCGCACATGAAGCGGATCACACTGCCGAAGATCCTGGATAGCCTGCTCACGCTTGGCGAGGAAGTCACGATCGATCCCGTGATTGCCGAAAGGGCGCGGCGCTCGGTCGAGCGGATGGTCAATTTGAAGAACTGACGCTGTCGTCCCGGCCAAGCGAAGCGCGAGCCGGGACCCATAACCCCAGGCCGTCGTGATTGAGAAGTAAGAAAACTCACAGCTTCGCAAACCAATGACCGCCGGTGGTTATGGGTCCCCGCCTTCGCGGGGACGACCAAGAATGGAGAGAAACATGTCCAACAACGTCCATGATCTCACCCGCAAGACCGACGATGTCGTCATCGTCGGCGGTGGTCTGGCCGGACTGTTCTGCGCGCTGAAACTCGCGCCGCGGCCGGTCACGCTGATCTCGGCGGCGCCGCTTGGCGAGGGCGCGTCCTCGGCCTGGGCGCAGGGCGGCATCGCCGCTGCTGTGGCCGAAGGTGACAGTCCGGAAGCGCATGCGGTCGACACCATTGCGGTCGGCGGCGGCATCGTCGATAAGGCGATCGCGCTTGGAATGACGCGCGAGGCCCCTGCCCGCATCGATGACCTCCTGCGTTATGGCGTGCCCTTCGACCGCGACCTCGGTGGAAAGCTCGCCGTCGCTCGCGAAGCCGCCCATTCGGCACGCCGCATCGTGCATGTGCGAGGCGACATGGCGGGTAAGGCGATCATCGCGGCGCTGACCGAAGCCGTGCGCAGGACGCCATCGATCCGCGTGATCGAAGGTCTCGTTGCCGAGGCGATCCTGACCGAGGACGGCGCGGTTTCCGGCCTGCAATTGCGCAATGCGCGCGACGCAACGGCGCGGCCAATGATCATGGCCTCGCGTGCGGTGGTGCTGGCGACCGGCGGCATCGGCCATCTCTACGCGGTGACGACGAACCCGCAGGAAGCCAGCGGATTGGGGCTTGCGATCGCCGCGCGGGCCGGCGCCGTCATCGCCGATCCCGAGTTCGTGCAGTTCCACCCGACTGCGATCATGGTTGGCCGCGATCCCGCGCCGCTGGCGACCGAAGCACTGCGTGGCGAAGGCGCAACGCTGATCAACGATCGCGGCGAACGTTTCATGCCGGCAGTACATGCGCTGGCTGAGCTTGCGCCACGCGACATCGTCGCCCGCGGCGTATTCGCCGAGATCGCCGCCGGCCGCGGCGCATTCCTCGATGCGCGCGAGGCGCTGGGGCCGCGGTTTGCGGAGAAGTTTCCGACGGTTCATGCGAGCTGTCTCGCCGCAGGCCTCGATCCGGCAACCCAGCCGATCCCGGTCGCGCCCGCTGCGCACTACCATATGGGCGGCATCGCCGTGGATGCGCGCGGCCGCACCTCTCTGAAGGGGCTCTGGGCCGGCGGCGAAGTGTCGTCGACCGGCGCGCATGGCGCTAACCGCCTCGCATCGAATTCGCTGCTGGAAGCGGTGGTCTATGCCGCGCGTATCGCCGAAGACATCGCAGGCCAGCAGATCGAGATGCCTGCGAGCCTGCCGCCGATGCTGGTGGTGCCGCGCAACGAGGCGATCCCTGCGCCAATGGAGAAAAACCTGCGCGCGATGATGAGCTCCCATGTCGGCGTCATCAGGGATGGCGATGGGCTTGCGGAAGCCGTGCGCACGTTTGCGGTAATCGAACGCGGCGCCCGCAGTCTGGCACTGCGCAACATGGCGACGACAGCGCTGCTGGTTGCGGCCTCCGCCTGGTCGCGCCGCGAAAGTCGCGGCGCGCATTGGCGCTCGGACTATCCCAGTGAGGAGCCCCTGCTCGCACAACGCACCATGACGACGCTAGCCGCGGCGCGCGAGATCGCCGAGGAGCTGGAAATCCATGAACCACGAAACGCGCAAGCGATGATTGCCTAGAGGTCTTTCGATGATTGCTCCAACTTCCCTGCTCAAGGCCGAAGCCTTCCTGTCACCGCTCGCGATCGATGCGGCCGTGGCCCGCGCGCTCGACGAGGATCTCGGCCGCGCCGGCGACGTCACCTCGATGGCAACCATCCCGGAGACGACACCGGCTCGAGCGATCATGGTTGCTCGGCAGGCTGGCGTGATCGCCGGCCTGCCCCTGGCGCTCGCGACATTCCAAAGGCTTTCGGCCGACATCGGGATCGAGCCGCACATTCGTGACGGCGCAACCGTCAAGAAGGGCCAGCACCTGCTCACCATCTCAGGCCCCGCGCGGGCCGTTCTGACCGGCGAGCGCACGGCACTGAACTTCGTCGGCCGTCTCTCCGGCGTCGCCACGCTGACCTCTGAATATGTGCGGCAGACCGCGGGCACCAAGCTGCGCATCACCTGCACCCGCAAGACCACGCCGGGCCTGCGTGCGCTGGAGAAATATGCCGTGCGCTGCGGCGGCGGCTTCAACCACCGCTTCGGGCTCGACGATGCGATCCTGATCAAGGACAACCACATCGCGGTCGCAGGCGGCATCACGCCGGTGCTGCAGCGCGCCCGCGGCTTTACCGGTCATCTCGTCAAGATCGAGATCGAGGTCGATACGCTCGATCAATTGCGCGAGGTGCTCGACACAGGTCTGGCCGATGTCGTGCTGCTCGACAATATGAACATGGCCGAGCTCAAGGAGGCCGTGACGCTCGCGCAAGGCCGCGTCGTGCTGGAAGCCTCCGGCGGCGTCACGCTGGAATCGATCGCTGCGATCGCCGCGACCGGCGTCGACTATGTCTCATCGGGGGCGCTGACGCATTCGGCGCCGAATTTCGACGTGGCGTTGGATATCGAGGCGTGACAAGAAACTCGTCATTGCCGGGCTTGACCCGGCAATCCATCAGACAAGAAGGATTTTCTTTGATGGATGCGCGGGTCCCGGCTACGCCAAGGCTTCGCCGGGCAGGTTGGTGCGCGGCCGGCGTAGCTCTAGCGAAGACGGCAAGCCCGCGCATGACGAGTCGAGGCTATCTCCGAACAGAATTCGGATACATCTCGGCTTCGCTCTTGGCTTCAGCAGCGAGTTCCTGCGATAGCGCGGCGGTTTGCGCCGGCGTGCCCCAGCTTGGCTCATCGCTGCCATCGCCCCACGCTTTCGGCCGGTAGAAGGTGTGGACGCCGAACTTGTACAGCTTGGTCATCTCGCTGACCCAGGACGGGTGCACGTAATAGGCGTGATAGTGCGTCGACTTGCCGACTTCCGGCAGCCAGATTTGGCCGTCCAGCATCGCTTTCGAGATCTTCTTGGCGCGCTCCCACATGTCGGGCTCGCGGATCACGTCGGCATAGTTGTCGCAGGCGAAGGTGAACTGGCAGGCCATGTGCCGGTGCTTGTTCTGGTAGACCACGCCGCAAACGGTGTTCGGATATTTGCCGGAGAAGACGCGGTTCATCACAACCTGGGCCACTGCGATCTGGCCGCGCACGGCTTCGCCCCGCGCCTCGAAATAGATCGCCTCCGCCAGGCACTTTTCCTCTTTCGCGCGCGCCTTCTCATCGGCGAGGCCCAGGCGCTCCGCCGGCGACTTGCCCAGCTGGTTGTCGGCATTGACCTCGCCCTTCGGCGCGATGCTCTCGCCGCTCTCGGTCTCTTTCACGTCGCCGGAACCGGACGGCAGCGACGCCGTCACCTTCAGATCGGGATCGGGCGTGACGATGGTCGGCGCTTCGCCGGGCTCCCAGCGCTCCATGCTCTCGACCGAACCGCCGAGCGATGTATTGCCGAAGAAGAGGCTGGTGGTCTTGATGTTGAAGCCGTCACGCGACAGCGGCGGCTCGATCTGGATCGCGCCGGGAGAGTTCTTCAGATCGTCCAGCGGCTGGGCTTCCAGCGACAGCGAAATGTCGTATTTCGGCAGCGCCGGGGAACCGTATCCCGGCAGCGGCGGCTCGTTCAACGCAGCCTGCAGCTCCGGATCGAGCGCAGGCTTCGGCGCGGGCGCGGCCGCAGTCTTTGCACCAAACACCGAGGCGTTCGAGGTCGAGGGATCTTCCGGCGTCCGCGGCGCTTCGTCGGGCAGCCCCGTTTCGGGCTCGACCGCGGGCCGCGGCGCGACCACCAGCCGGTCGCCCTTCAGCGTGCGGTCGACCTTGGGAAAATCGGAGGGCTGATAACGCGGCGGCGTCTGCAGCACCGAGTTACGCGGCAGGGAGCCCGTGATATCGCCGGCCGAGCCGTCGAAGCTCGCGAGCCGATAGGTCGCGCTCTCCGGCGCGGAGGTGCCGAGCGGACGGCCGAAGCTATAAGTCGCAAGCTGGATGGTGGCGGCCGCTCCCGTAACGCGTTTCTGCCAGCGCTCGCCGACGCCGGGCTGGCGCGCCAGCAACGAGGCGATGTCGGAATAGCCGATCTCGTTCGGCATCAAGGTGAAGATACAAAGCGCAAAACCGAAGGACGCGAAACGCGCGCCCCTCGGCTTCTTACGCTTGACTGGTATCAACGCACTCACGCAACGCTACACACTCTGGGAACATCGAACGCAGTACATCCGTGCAATTCGATCTATCTTGGTGATATCCAGTTTAGGTTGCCGGGGCGTTAATCCGCGTGACCCGCGCGACACAGGCAAGCGATCGCGTCGCCTGCCGCGATGACATCAAAAGCGTTGGTAAATGGCGCTTGGAGAGAAGTGGTAAATATCCGGTCAACAAACTCGGTGAAGAATTTTTGACGCGCATAGCGCGTCATTCCGGGGCGATGCGCAGCATCGAACCCGGAATGACGGCGCTGGTTGAACCCGTATCATTACGGGACAAGAGACTTCGTCATTGCGAGCGAAGCGAAGCAATCCCGAGGCGCCTCCACGGAGACAGTTTGGATTGCTTCGTCGCTTACGCTCCTCGCAATGACGGTGGTCTAGTCTACGCCTGGCTTGCGACCGCCTTGCCGATCGCGGCTTGCGCGGCGGCCAGCCGCGCGATCGGCACGCGATAGGGCGAGCACGAGACGTAGTTCAGCCCGACCTCGTGGCAGAAAGCCACGGAGGCGGGATCGCCGCCGTGCTCGCCGCAGATGCCGACCTTCAGATCAGGCCGCGTCTTGCGGCCACGCTGCACGCCGATCTTGATGAGCTCGCCGACGCCTTCCTGGTCAAGCCCGATGAAGGGATCGATCTCCAGGATGCCCTTGTTGACATAAGCGCCGAGGAAGCTCGCCGCATCGTCGCGGCTGATGCCATAGGTGGTCTGCGTCAGATCGTTGGTGCCGAAGGAGAAGAACTCCGCACTCTTGGCCACTTCGCCCGCGAGCAGGCAGGCACGCGGCAGCTCGATCATGGTGCCGACCTGATAGGCGAGCTTGGTGCCGGTCTCCTTCATCACGGATTGCGCGGTGGCGTCGATGCGCGCCTTCACCAGATCGAGCTCGGCCTTGGTCGCGATCAGCGGCACCATCACTTCGAGGCCGACCGCCTTGCCGGTGCGCTTCTGCGCCTCGACCGCGGCCTCGAAGATCGCGCGCGCCTGCATCTCGGCGATCTCCGGATAGGCGATTGCGATGCGGCAGCCGCGGAAGCCCAGCATCGGATTGAATTCCGAGAGCTCGCGGGCGCGATCGGCCAGGTGCCGCGGATCGGTGTTCATCGCCCGCGCGACCTCCTCGATCTCGGCATGGGTGTGCGGCAGGAACTCGTGCAGCGGCGGGTCAAGCAGGCGGATCGTGACCGGCAGGCCCTTCATGATCTCGAACAG
>Ga0070684_100001726_pt1 | contig 15917 bp, 9 predicted proteins | sample KBSC723LmetaG_FD_65653 | JGI IMG/M metagenome (GOLD analysis project Ga0070684, IMG submission 65653) | Corn rhizosphere microbial communities from Kellogg Biological Station, Michigan, USA - KBS C7.2-3L metaG | ecosystem: Host-associated > Plants > Roots > Rhizosphere ...
CTGCCGCTGGCCTTGACCCAGACCGACAGCTTGTAGGTGCCGTCCGGGATCGCGGCGATCCGTTGCTCCAGGCTGCCGTTCGCGGCGAGCTGCCACGACCAGCGTCCGGTATGGCCGCTCTCGAGGTTGCTGCCATTCGTCGACTTCCAGCCGGCGGGAACGGTCATCGAGACGCGGTCCGCCTCGAACGACGGATTGAGGACGTAGTTGTTGCCGCGGGCGACCGCCCACGTTCCCGCCTTCGCATCGATCGACCAGCGGCTGAGCGACTGGAAGTGCGGCGTCTTGCCCGTGAAGGTGAGGGGCATCCACTGGTTGAGCCCGATGCCGTTGCCAGCGAAGTCGCTCCAGCGGTCTCCGGCGAAGATGACGGTCGTTCCCGCGGTACCCTGCACGTTGAAGAAGAACCCTGTCTGGGTCACGTGGCTGAAGTCCGCCTGGGTGCCGTCGAGGACGAACTCCGCCGACCACGGTCCCTTGAGGTTGGACGCCGAGACGCAGTAGCTCTGGGACGCGTTCCAGCCGTGCAGGTCCGACGAGCAGAAGACGTAGGTGCCCTCGTACTTGAACATGCAGTTGCCCTCGCGCCCGCCGCCCGAGTAGACGAGGATCGCGTTCTCCGCTGCCAGGAAATCCGACGCCCGCAGCGGCGAGACGTAGCGGTTCGCGCGGCCGCTGCTGCTGGAGCTGACGACGTAGGCCGAGCCGTCGTCGTCCTGGAACATCGTCTGATCGCCGGTCGCACCGTTGACGATGCCGGGGAGATTCGTCTGGACGCGGTTGTACACGAACGTGCCGTTCGGCGTGTCGCTCGTCGCGAAGTAGAGACCGCCGCCGCCTTGCGCCACGAGGACGTATTTCTTCGTCGCCGCGTGATAGACGACGCCCAGCCGCCCGAACCAACCGCCGGCGTTCGACGGTTTCGAAACGGTCTCGAGCTTCCAGTTGACGAGGTCGGTCGACGAGTAGGTCGTGACGCCCTGGAACGAGGTATCGCTGTTCTTTCCCTTCGACGGATCGGCCACGTACGTCACGGCGCCGCCGTACTTGACCCCGTACCAGTAGTAAGTGTCGCCCACACGGAGCACGCCGCCGCCTTGTGAGTAGATGGGGTTGCCGGCGGTGTCCTTCCAGAACGTGTCGTTGACGATCGTCGCGCCGCCGCCGGTCGCACCGGCGGTTGCCGAGTTGCCGCCCGCGCCGCCGCGTCCGCCAGTCCCGCCGGCCTGATTTCCGCCGCGGCCGGCGCTGCCGCCGCCCGTGCCGCTGTTTCCGCCGCGCCCGCTGGCGCCCGCCGCGCTGCCGCCGGAGCCGCCGCGCTCGCCGGCGCCGGCCGCGCTGCCTCCGATGCCGGCGCTTCCGTCAGTGCCCGCGGTTTCGCCGCCGGCGCCGCCCGGCGTGCCGGAGCCGCCGCTTCCGGGGCCGCCCGCGTCACCGCCGGCGGCGCCGGACGTGCCCGCGCTGCCGGTCTGCGTTGCGCTCCCTCCGGAGCCGGCCGTTCCTCCCGGTGCCATGCCGCCCCCCGCGCAACCAGCGGCGACAAATGCGCTGCCGATGGCGAGCACCAAGGTCAGACAGCGATACTGGACGCTCCGGCGCCGGGTTACAGCGTGGCCAGCGGAGCGCGTTCCGTTCATGACCGAGAACATCATTGCGTCACAGTTGATGTTGCGGCGCCGAACATCCTTCACTCCGCGACGCTGCGTGGTGCGGCGCGGCCGCTGTCTAAAGCCGGCTCGCGTAGGCCGTCTTCATCTGGTCGTAGACAGCCATGCTGGACGTGACCGTGTAAGTGCTGCCGGATCGACTCAGCAGCGTGACGCCGGGGTTCCAGCTCCCTGCGACGGTCGGTTCCCAGTAGAAGGTGCCGAGGCCCTGCTGATTCGGAAGGTTGAAGAGGACGTCGTTGATCTCGCGCGGCGCGCCCCCGTACTCCGCGGCGAAGATCTTCACGTTCGGAAATTTGCCAGCGAGCCCACCCTCGACGGTCTGCCAGATGCTCTTCGATTTGGACGCGCTGCTCGAATCGCCCTGGTAGGTCTGGTAGCAGGACTCGCCGAAGGCGTCGACGGGCGTGTACTTCAAGGCGTTGGTCAACCAGTCGACGCTGGTCGAGAGCGCGGACTTGCCGTCGGTGTGGTCGCCGCCCTTGGCGATGTGAAAGGAGGTCAGGATCTTGGGATCGACTTCCTTGACCCCGTTGACGCCGGCCTTCAGGAGGGCGCCGAGATTTGCCCAGTTCGACGTGCTTCCGGTGACCGGGTTGTTGCCCGTCGGGGACCCGCCGCTGTCGCAGCGATGGATCAGCATGCCGGGCGTCGTCTCGTTCCCGATCTGCACCAGGTCGGGCCGCGCACCGCCCGTGATGAGCTGGGTGATCGCGTCCTTGGTGTAGTCGTGCACGGCGGTGGCGAGCTGCGTGATGCTCGTGTACCCCTGCCACTTGATCGGGACGCACTGCTTGCCCGGATCAGCCCAGTTGTCGCTGTAGTGAAAGTCGACGAGAAAGCCCATCCCGGCGGCCTTGATCTGCTTCCCGAACGCGATCGTATGCGCGAGGTCGCACGCGCCCGATTTGTTGTATCCGTCGGCCGCGGTGGGGTCCACGAAGACCCGCAGGCGGATCGAGTTGATGCCGTGCGCCTGCAGCGTGCTGAGTAGATTGGCGCGCGTCGCGTCCGGTTGCGTCTCCTCGAACGAGACGTCGACGCCGATCCAGTAGCTGAAATCGAGCGAGGTCTGACCGCCACCCCCGCCTCCTGTGCCGGTTGTTCCGGCGTTGCCGGTTGTGCCGGCGCTGCCGCTGGTTCCGGCGTTGCCGGCGGCGCCGCCGCCCCGGCCCGCGCTACCAGAACCCGCGTCGGGGCTTGCGCCGCCGCCCGCATCCATTCCGCCGTCGGGTCGCGGGGATCCGCCGCCGCCGGCTTGCCCCCCTGTGCCCGTCGCATCGTGCCCACCGGAACCGGCGGTGCTTCCCCCGACACCGCCGGTTCCGATGGAGGAGTCCGCCCCCGCGCTTCCCGTCGTGCCTCCGCGACTGCCTCCGTCACCGCTCGCGCTACCGGCGCTCCCGCCGCCGGCGCTCGCGCCGCCGTGACCGGCCGTCGTGACACCGCCGGTCGACGTCGAGCTTCCCGCGGTTCCGCTGTTTCCCCCGGGCGTGACTTCGCTCCCGGCGCAACCAACCAAAACGGATCCGCCGCCAAGCACCAGAACCACGAGGACGAAACGACCGAAGACGCGTTCGCGCGTCGATTGCGATGCCGCGACAAGTGAGCTCATGATCGTTGGTTGATGTCGACCGATTGATTTCCCATCGGTCGCGGGCGACAACCAACGCCGCCCAACGATCTCGCAGCTATTGCTTGGATCCGGGCGTGTAGAAACGCTGGTCGGGCGTGATCCAGCCGGTGTAGATGCTCCAGTTGTAAAGGTGATACTGCTGCGGCTGGCTCGGCTTCGAAGGCGGCGCGTCGAGGTCGCAGCCGCCATTGCTGTAAACCCACGCCTTGCTGTCGTCGTAGATGATCACCTCTTCGCGCTCGTCGCCGCATAGATCGGCGTGCGCCGCGAAGTTCTGCTCGGTGTTCTTGCCGGGGTACGTAAACTCGGCGACGGTCTTCATGAAGCCGTCGTAGAGGTAGCCGCCGCCGCTGCCGCGCCGGTACGAGAAGATGAAGTCGCTCCCGGTGCCGTCCCAGTTGTTCAGGTTTTCGGTGACCGTCAGCCAGCCGGAGTTGTTGGGGCGATTTTCTTTCCAGAGGAGGTTCCCGCGTCCGTCGAGGAGGATGTTGTTGCTCTTGAGGCCGAGCGCGTCGGTGCGCAGGCGATCGAGCAGCACCACCTCGAGGCCCGCGATGTCGGGCCGGTAGTTGCCGATTCCCAGCTGCTGGACCTCCGTCGAGTGCGTGTCTTGCCAGAGCCGCGTGCCGGTCTTCCAGTCGAAGGCCGCCGCGACATCCCCGCAGATCACGATCTCTTTGCCGTTGGCGGAATTCCCGTCGAGGTCCGCGGTCGCGATCGCGTCGGCGTGCAGCTTCAGCGTCGTCGCCGACCACAGCGTCTTGCCGGTCGAGTCCATGAAGTCGTACCCACCCATGACTTCATCCTTGCCGTCGCCGTTCCAGTCGTAGACGAGCGGGTAGTGGCCCGTGCTCAGATCGGAGAACCCGGTGTCGGGACCCTTGCGATGGTTCCACAGCACCGTCCCGGCCGGCCCCTTGGTGCTGTCGATGCCGGTCATCGCCCAGAACTGGCCGTAGCGGGTCTTCACGATGATGTCTTGCGGCCAGGTGGTGCCGCGCAGGTTCGTGAACGCGATCGAATCGTTCGCGCCCGCCGCGGGCAGCGGGATCTTGCGGAGCAATTTCCCGGTGACGCCGTCGAGGACCGTCATCTCGGTGCGGCTCATGTTCGCGAACACCTCGGCTTTCCCGTCGCCGTCGAGGTCGTAGACCTGAATCGGGATGTCCGAGCTGGCCGTGTGGAACGTGTTCGGTTTGCCGTACTGCCAGAGCACGTTGCCCTTGAGATCGAACGCCGTCACCGCCGCGACCACTTGGGGCGTGTAGGAGTCGAGCGTCGCCTGATCGACCGGCTGCCCAACCACCAGCTCCATCCGACCGTCACCGTTGATGTCGCCGATCCGGAGGCCGGGGCAGCCGCTCACGCCTTTGAAGTCGATCGTGCTGACGAGAACGGGACCCGTCGCCGGGCCGGCGGTGCCCCCGCGTCCGCCTGCGCCGCCGCGTCCACCGGCCGCGGTGCCGGCGGTTCCGCCGCTTCCACCGCCGGTCGTTCCGGCGGCGCCTCCGCCCGTGCCGGACTGACCGCCCGCCGCGCCGCCGCGTCCGCCGGCGCCTGCGGATCCGGCGCCGCTGCCACCTCTGCCGGCGTCGCCGCTGATTCCTCCCGCGGCGCCGCCGCTGCCGGACGTGCCGCTTCCTCCGCCGCTGCCGGCAGCGCCGTTGCCACCGACGCCGGCCGTTACGCCGCCATTCGCGCCCGCCATGCCGTCTGCCCCCGCCGCGCCGGCCCCCGCCGCGCCCGTCGAGCCGGAGGCACCCGCGCCGCCGTGGGATCCACTCGCGGCGCCGCCCCGGCCCCCTTCCGGCCCGGGCGTGTCACCGCGACTCGGAGTGCACCCAAGCGCCGTGGCCGCGATCAGCAGCAGGAGCGACCGCTGACGATCGCCCGTCGAACGAGCGGGACTCGACCTGGGCGGGAACATTCGTTGCGCACATGGATGTCAGGACCGCCGTTATCCTTCACCCTGCACCCTGGCGCTTCCCGCGCGGTGGGAGTTGTCTACGCCCGGTCGCTGAGCGGACCAGCGTCGCATCGACGGACGTCGAGAGCTTCGCGAGGTCGTCAGGCGAGGGGGGTTGGGGGCGACGAGCCGCGCGAATCAGCGTGTCGACCCCGGCCGGCTGTTTCTCGGAGTCGTCGCGCCAGCGGGTCGGATCCTTCGACGCGGGTCTCAGGTGTGTCGCGACCGATCGCTGCACGCGCGCTCCGTTTCTCGGTGGATGTCGTCGCGCGCCGAATCCGTGGCGATGCGCTCGGGGCGTTCGTGTCACACGCCATCTGTGTTCCGAGAAGCCGCTGACGGCTCCGCGGGCCGCGCGCCGCATTTCTGCTTCCGCTCGAGCCTGCGCCGTCGAACCGGCGTGTGCCTTGCATTCTGCCGGATACCGGCCGGACCGTCCCTTAACCAAAGTAAGGCGCACGCGAAAACAGACCGAAACATTGGGCGTTTATCGTTGTTTACAGGTTCCAGACGAAGGAACCGCACGGAGAACGACGACGATGGCTTATCTCGCTCCTTCCGAGTTCGTGGCGAAAATGGTCGACGCCGGCGAGGCGAAGATCTTCATGTCCACCCGGGACACCTTGATTCGCGCCTTCATGGCCGGAGCCCTCTTGGCCCTGGGGGCGGTCTTCGCCGTCACGGTGACGGTCCAGACGGGCTCGGCTCTGTTGGGAGCGATCCTCTTCCCGGTGGGCTTTTGCATGCTCTACCTGCTCGGCTTCGACCTGCTGACGGGCGTGTTCATGCTGAGCCCGCTGGCGCTGATTGATCGGCGTCCCGGCGTGACCGCGGGCGGCGTCCTGCGTAACTGGGGCCTCGTCTTCGTGGGAAACTTCGCGGGCGCGCTGGCCGTCGCCTGCATGATGGCGTTCGTGTTCACCTACGGCTTCACGGCCGCGCCCGGTCCGGTCGGTGAGAAGATCGCGGGCATCGGGGTGGCGCGCACGCTTGGGTACGCAAGCCATGGCATGGGCGGGTGGCTCACGATCTTCGTGCGCGGAATGCTCTGTAACTGGATGGTCTCCACAGGCGTGGTCGGCGCGATGATCTCGACCCACGTGAGCGGCAAAGTGCTCGCCATGTGGATGCCCATCATGCTGTTCTTCTTCATGACCTTCGAGCACTCCGTCGTGAACATGTTCCTGTTCCCGTCCGCGCTGATCATGAAGGGCCAGTTTTCGATCAAGGACTACTTCATCTGGAACGAGATCCCGACCGTCCTCGGAAACCTGGTGGGCGGCATCACTTTCACGGGCGCGACGCTGTACAGCACCCACGTCCGGACGGCGCCGTCGCGAGCGCCCGCCATGCGCGCCGTTTCGCCTTTGCGGCAGAACGTGAACGGGTAGCCCACTCCCTGCGAAGTGGGAGCCAGGGCTACCGACATGATCGATGTCCGGTCGCTTGAGCATCTCGGTCGGGCAGCACTCCGACAAGGGACGTAAGCCGACCAATCAGGACTTCCACGGCGTTTACATTCCCGCCGAGCCGCTGCTCAGCTCGAAGGGGATTTGCATCGTCCTCGCCGACGGTATCAGTAGCAGCGGCGTGAGCCAGCTCGCCAGCGAGTCGGCCGTCAAGTCGTTCCTAGAGGATTACTACTGCACGTCCGAAGCCTGGTCGGTCCGCATGTCCGGCGAGCGGGTCCTGAGCGCGACGAACTCGTGGCTGTACGCTCAGACCCGTCGCAGCGAGTACCGCTACGACCACGACAAGGGATACGTCTGCACGTTTAGCGCGATGGTGCTCAAGTCGAGCACGGCGCACCTGTTCCACGCGGGCGACGCGCGCATCTATCGGCTGGAACGCGCGCACCTCCAGCAACTCACCGAGGATCATCGTCTGCGCATCTCCGACGAGACGAGCTATCTCAGCCGCGCGCTTGGCGCCAGCGAGCGGCTCGAGCTCGACTATCGGGCCATCCCGGTCGAGCCCGGCGATCTCTTCGTGTTCGCGACCGACGGCGTGTACGAGCACGCCGGCGAGCGCGTGATCGCCGGCGCGATTGCCGACCACGCCTCCGACCTCGACGCGGCAGCTCGCGCCATCGTCACGGCGGCCTACGAGGGCGGTAGCCCGGACAACATGACCGTGCAGGTCGTGCGGGTCGACGATCTGCCCAGCCGCAGCGCCGCCGAGCTCATGGAGAGCGCACGGGAGCTGCCGGCTCCGCCGGATCTCCGGCCGGGAATGTCGTTCGAGGGCTATCGGATCGTGCGGGAGATCCACGCCAGCCATCGGAGTCATGTGTACCTGGCAGTGGAGGAGGAGACCGGCGCGCAGGTCGCGCTGAAGGTGCCGTCGACCGACATGCGCGACGACACGGCGTACCTGCACCGCTTCCTGCTCGAGGAGTGGATCGCCCGACGCCTCGACAACCCGCACGTGCTCAGGCCGCGCCCGCAGACCCGCGCACGAAATTTCGTCTATCTGGTGACCGAGTACATCGAGGGACGCACGCTGGCCCAGTGGATGCTCGACCATCCACAGCCTGATGTGGAGACGGTGCGGCAGCTCGTCGAGCAGATCGCGGCGGGCCTCCAGGCCTTTCACCGCCAGGAGATGCTCCACCAGGACCTCCGCCCGGAGAACGTCATCATCGACCGCGATGGCACGGCGAAGATCATCGACTTCGGCTCGGCGCGCGTGGCGGGCATCGATGAGATGAGCGCGCCGGTTCAGGCGCCGGGACCCGCGGGCACCCTCCAATATTCAGCGCCCGAGTATTTTCTGGGCGAGCCAGGAGGTCCGCAATCTGACCAGTTTTCGCTGGGCGTGATCGCCTACCAGATGCTGGCCGGGCGGTTGCCGTACGGCGGCCGGGTGCCGCAAGCGCGCACGCGCGAAGCCCAGCGGCGTTTGACGTACGCGTCGGTGCTCGACGACCGTCGTGACATTCCGGCGTGGGTCGACGAGGCGCTGAAGAAGGCCGTCCACCCCGATCCGGATAAACGCTACGCCGAGTTGTCGGAGCTCACGTACGATCTGCGCCAGCCTAACGAGCAGTTTCTCAGTCGGAGCCGGCGACCCCTTCTCGAGCGCGATCCGGCGACGTTCTGGAAAGCGGTCTGTGTCCTTCTCATCGGCGTGATCGTCATCCTGCTCTCGCGCCGCTGAGGCGAGCGCTTCCCCCCGTCTACTCGACGCGCTCGAAGTGCCTTCACTCGATCGGATAGCCGCGCCACACCCAGACCAGCGCGTCGGCGAGCGTGGCGTTCTGGACGTTGCCGTCGCAATGTCCGGCGTTCTGACCGACCACGTAACGATAGTGGTAGCCCTTGGCCTTGAGCGCGGCGGCGGTGCGCTGGTTGGCCAGCACCCAGTTGTGATGCCCGCTCTCGGCGGCGTTGTAGCCGTTGTCGCGGTCATTCGCGTTCACGAACACACGCAGCGGCTTCGGATCGCTGTTGGCGATGAGCGCCATGCTCGAGTGATACTCCCAGGCGCCGAGGGGAAACATCTTCTCCTCGGGCGCGTCGGTGTCCTGCTGATCGACGAACGTTCCGGAGTACGTGATCGCCTTGCGGAACAGATCGGGCCGGAACCACGCCATCGTGAGCGCCGCGGCGCCGCCCGAGCTGCACCCGATCGATCCGCGCCCCTCCGGATCGGTGGTGAACGCCAGGTTCGGAAAGGCCGCCTTGATCTGCGCGTTCGCGAGCACTGCGGGAAGCACCTCGCCGTCGATGAAGCGCGCGAAGCGATCGGACATCGTGTCGTACTCGAGGCCGCGCTCGCTGCCCAGGCTGTCGCCGCCGCCGTTCGCGACCGCGATGGCGACGAACGCCGGCAGACGGCGGGCCGGATCGTTGGAGGCGGTCAGGTTGTCGAGGGCGAGCTTGACGTTGCCGAGCGCTCCGGGCCCGTCGTGGATGATCATGAACGGAGCCGCGGTGCCGTCCTTGTACTTCGCGGGGATGTAGACGTTGATGCTGCGGCTGAACGCCTTTGGAGACGTCAGCGTCGTGTCCAGGCCCGTGTAGATCTTGCTGTCGGCCGATTGCATCGTGAAGGAGAAGCTCTTGCCCGCCGGCGCGCCCTTCGAGGTCAGGTCGCTCTGCTTCGTGTAGGTGGGCCCGACGGTGAAGTCGCCGTCGCCCTCCGTGCCGGGGTCGACCGCGCCGCCCGCGCTCCCCGCCGCGCCGGCAGTTCCGCCCGCGGCGCCGCCGCGGCCCCCGGCGGGGATCGATGATCCAGCGGTCCCGGACGAGCCACCTCCCCCCGAGCCCGCGGGCCCGTTCCCACCCGAGCCGCCACGCCCGCCGCCGCCGGCGCCCGCAATCTGTCCACCGGTGCCGGCGCCCCCCGAGCCGCCGACGCCAGCTCCGCCCGCTGACGAACCACCGGTGGCGCCGCCTGCCGTGCCGCCCGCCCCCGCTGTTCCGACGCCCCCGCGTCCGCCCGCGCCTGTCGGATCGCCCGCGATGCCGCCGGCACATCCCAGCAGCAGCGCGAACGCGAAGGGTAGAGGGCGTATCGACATCGGCGTTTCGTTAGGAGGGTGGCAGCGCCTGCCGGCTGCGGAAGGCCTCGCTCAGCATCACGGTGCGGATGATGGTCCGGAGGCTACCGCCGGAAGCCCCCGCGCGGTTAGCCAGATAGTTGACCCAGGTCGCGTCGTCACGCTGGTCGAGGAGGCGCCCGATCGCGAACGTCATGAACTTGTTCGTCAGGCAGGCGGAGAAGCTGGCGTCGGTGCTCAACGCCGCGGCGAGCTCCACGGCCCCGCTGAACGCGGTCTTCCCGTCGGGCAGCGTTCCGGTCGCGTCGATCGCAGCGGTCCCGTCCATCGTGCGGTAGGCGCCGATGGCGTCGTAATTTTCCAGCCCGAAACCCAGGGGGTCCATGACGCTGTGGCAGGGCATGCACTCGGGCTTGCTCCGGTGCGCTTCCAGGCGCTGGCGCAGGGTCAGGCCGGAGGTGTCTTGCTCCGGCAGCGACGGCACGTCGGGCGGAGGCTGCGCGATGAACCCGCAGAGCAGGCGCGTGAAGATGAAGTTGCCCCGCTTGACGGGCGAGGTCCGATTCGCCAGCGAGGTGGAGGTCAAGAACGCCCCCAGCGTCAGGAGGCCGCTGCGGTTCGTCGCCGACGTGTCGACGCGGACCAGATCGCTGGCCGCGCCGCCGCTGCGCGCGACGCCGTAGTGCGTGGCCAGCGCGGCGTCGACGAACGTGAAACGCGCGTTCAACATCTGTTGCACGGGCATTTCGTTGCGGAGGAACTCCTGCATGAACCGGCGGGCCTCCGAACGCATCGACGCGAGCAACGCGGGCGTGTACTTGGGGAAGGTCTTGGTGTCGACGTCGTGCGTGTCGAGGGCCCGATAGTCCAGCCACTCGCCGGCGAAGGCGTCGAGCAGCGTATCGGCCCGCGAATCGGCGAGCATGCGATCGACCTGGGCCGCCACCTGCTCGTCCGTGGCGAGCTCACCCGCGTCGGCCGCCGCCGACAGCGCGTCGTCCGGCATCGACGACCAGAGGGCGTAGGAGAGCCGGGTCGCGAGCTCGTGCGGGCTCACCCGACGGCTCTGGGTCGACGACGCGTCGGCGTCGATCTCGACCTTGAACACGAAGTACGGAGAGAGCATCACCGCCGCGAGCGCGGCCTTGAGGCCGTCGGTCGCTGTCAAACCCTGCGTCCGGGCGGTGGTCACCGGCAGCATCAGTCCCTGCACCTCGTCCGAGGTGACCGGCCGGCGCCAGGCGCGCCGCGCGAAGCTGCCGATCACCGTCTGCGCGCAGGTGTCGCCGGCCGTGTCGACATTGCACGTCACGACCTTCGCTTTCCGGGTCGCGTTCGCGAACAGGTCGGTGACCAGCGCGTTCGCGGCTGATTCGTAGGTCATGACGTATCCAGGCGACAGGCTCAGCGCGGATCCCACGGTGTCGAACTCCGCGCCGAGATCGTCGGCGGGAAAGTCGGTCGCGGGCTTGAGCGTCGTCCCGAGGAGGTCGCGGACCGTGTTGTTGTACTCGTCGTGATTGAGGCGTCGCACGACGACCGCACCGGCGTTCGTCGGGGCCGTCGTCACCGCGCTGCCGCCAGCGCCGCCCGTCGCCCCGCCGCTGCCCGTCCCGATCCCTGCGCCGGTCCCCGTTCCGAGGCCGCTGCCGGTACCGCCAGCGCCGCTGATCTTTCCCGTGCAGGCGGCGGCGAGCGCGAGCGAGATCAGCGCGGCCCACACGCTGCGGCTTCCAGACCTTGCTAGCGATGCCATGCGATCGCCTCCTTCCCGTCGTTGCCGAAGGTCGTCACCGGTGGCACGTCGTAGAGACCGAACAGCGTGATGAAGAAGTCGCCGTAGGTCTTCACCTGCGTGTAGTCCCGGCTGGTGGGAAAGCGGACGTGGCGGTCCGGTGTCACCAGCCCGCCCAGGCGGCCCGCGAGGAGGATCGGCTTGTCGTCGTGGTTGTGGCGATTGCCGTCCGCGAGCTCGCTGCTGATCCAGACGAGCATGTTGTTCAGAAGCGGCTGCCCGTCGGCGTCGGTGGTCGACTTCAGCGTGCGCAGGAAGCCGGCGACCTTCCCCATCTTCCACAGCACCATCGCGCGAAACCGCGCCACCAGCGTCGCGTCGCCCGAGTGATGCGACACCGAATGGTCGCCCGAATCGGTGCCCGCCAGCGAGGCGAGGTCGGGAATGAACGACAGGTTCCGGTTGCTGAGCGCGTCGCTCATCATGAACGAGATGACGCGCGTGACGTCGCACTGGAACGCGACGACCATCAGGTTGTGCATGTAGTCGAGCTGCTTTTCGAAATCGAGGCCGGTCCCGGGAGCGGCGGGTGGCTTGCACGAGGCGGTCGCGCCCGCCTTGCTCTGGATCTCCTGTTCCAGCGACCGGATGCCGGTGAACAGCTGGTCGACCTTGGCGAAGTCTGCCGTGTTCAGCTTCGCCTTCAGCGAATCGCGGTGCGGCTTGATCGCGTCGAGCACGCTCTGACGAAGCGCCTGACGCTTCGCCGCGTCGGCGGCGCTGGCACCCGAGTCGGTCCCGGCGAACAGTCGATCGAAGGCCTTCTTGACGTCGATCTCCTTGCCGAGCGGCGTGGCCGTGCCCGCCGGGTACGTCATCGCGGCGGCGTCGTAAGCCGGCCCGCGCCACGAGATGCTGCGCGTGTAGTAGGTGCCGAACGTGTCCGTCGGCCCCGAATTGTGCGTCCCGAGCTGCAGCGAGTTGATCCCCCGACAGCCCGACTGCGCATCCGCGATCACCTGATCGGCGGAGGTGTTGGTGAGCTGCTGATTCGCGGTCGGCTTGCGCGCGGTGAGCAACGCGCCGCAGCCGATCGCGTGATCGCCGATCTCACGCCGTCGCTGCTGGTTCTCCAGCCCACTCACGAAGGTGAGCTCTGACTTGAGATCCTGCATGGACGCCAGCATCGGCGGCAGCGACCACGCCGAGCCGCTGCCGGTTCCGGTCGGCAGGTGCTCCGGCATGTGATGGCCGTTGGCGAAGTGGTAGGCGAGGAAGCGCTTGACCGGCGCGCAGGTGGCCGCGCCCGCGCGCCGCGACCAAAGCAGCGACGGCAGCATCGGCAACGTGACCGTCACGCCGCTGGTCGCGAGGAAGCGCCGCCGGTCGAAATGGGGATCGTCGGGAGAACCGCGAAATGGTTTCATGGGCTCGCCTCGCTGTCGCTCGTCCAGTTGCGGGTTGAGGGCTTACGGTCCGCCCGAGATGGGCCACCCGTCGCTGTCCCAGAGAATCTCGGCGATCCGCAGCGTCGCCGCGCCGCGCCCGCCCTGCAGCGCGTGATAGATGTTGTAGGTGCGGTTGTTGTAGACGATGACGGAGTTGTGTCCGGGCGCGCCCCAGCTCGCGTTGCCCTGCACGAGCAACGTTCCTCCGCCCGCCATCAACGACGTGCCGGCCTTGTCGACGTAGGGTCCGGTCACCGTCGCCGACCGTCCCACGCGCATGTTGTAGTCGTACGCGCCGTTGCAGCACGCGCCCCACGACGAGAAGAGGTAGTAGAACCCGCAGCGTTTGAAGATCCAGGCGCCCTCGAGGCTGCCGCGCGAGTTCGCGCCGTTCGCGATCGAGGTGATCATCGTGTCCGCGCGCGCGCCAGCGGACGTCAGCTTGATCAGCTTGAGCCCGCTCCAGAAGCTGCCGTACGCCATCCAGGGCGTGCCCGCGTCGTCGACGACGATGTTGGGGTCGATCGCGTTCCAGTTGTCGTTCGTGCCGACGTTCGAGCAGATGGTCGCGCCCTGATCGGCCCAGCTGCCGCTGTCGAGCGCCGCGCGCGTCGCGTGCCCGATGCAGGATTGATTGCTGCCGAACGTGGAGCCGGCGTAGTAGAGGTGATACGCGCCGCCGAAGTGGGAGATGTCCGGCGCCCACAGGTTGCTCACGCCCGGCACCATGGTGGTCATCCAGCCGGGGCGCGAGAACGAGCCGCCGCTCCAGTTCGACCAGCTGGTGAGGTTGGTCGACGTCTTGAAGCCGAGGCCGGTGGCCCCGAGGTAGATCGTGTTGCCCTCGACGTAGGCGGCAGGATCGTGCGCGCCGAGGCTGCCGGACAGGGTCAGGGTTTGCGGGGCGGTTCCGGTGTACATGCCACCCGGGCAGCTCGCGTCGCCGCTGCCGCCGGCGCCGGTCGTCCCCGCGCTTCCCATCCCGCCGCCGCGACCGCCCGCGCCACCGCCCGTTCCGGCCGTCGGGCCGCCGGCGCTGCCGCTGGCGCCGGCCGTCGATCCGCCCCGTCCCGTGGCGCCGCCCCGTCCCATGGCGGACCCACCGCGACCGCCCGTCTCCCCGCCGCTGCCCGCCGTCCCACCACCCGTGCCGGCGCCGCCTGATCCCGCCGCCTCACCACCGCCCGCCGCCGCGCCGCCACCGCCCCCGGTTCCCGTCGAAGACGAGCCGCCGGTCCCGGCGATCCCTCCCACGCCACCGGTTCCCGCGGATCCCGTGCCCGCCGTGCCGGCGGCCGCCCCACCGGTTCCCGCCCCTCCGCTCGTCCCGGCGGTTCCCGTCGGCACGAGCTTGTCGCTGTCGGCGCAGGCCACCGCCGTTCCGAAGAACAACGCACAAAGCCAGCGCGCCGCGGAAAGGTGACGCGTGCGGGGGGGCATCATCACGGATGGTCTTTCCCGCGTCGCCGTGGAACCGGACAAAAATGTGGCGCCCGCTTTTTTCTGTCCGCTCCGGGGGCCAATCGGGAAACTAGAGAGGTGAGCGTCGTGCACCCGGACCTCGACGGCGATGCCCGCCAAGAGCGCTTCCTCGGGCTTTTTCTGCCCGAGAAGGGGACCGTGCGGGCGTTCATCCGGTCGATCGTCTGGGACCGCATCGCCTGCGAGGATCTTTTTCAGGAGGTGGCGCTGGTCCTCTGGCGAGAGTTCGACCGCTACGATCAGGGCCGACCCTTCGGGGCCTGGGCACGGGGCGTCGCTGCGAAGACCGTGCTCAAGAGCTTGCGCCAGGCGAAACGGACGCCCGTCGCCGTGTCAGGCGACACGATGCGGGCGCTCGAGGCGGCGTTCGATCAGCTCGCGTTCGAGGAGGCGCAGCGACCAGCGTCGCGGCAGGAAGACGCGCTTCGCCACTGCGTCGAACGCTTGCCGGACAAGTCTCGAGCCTTGGTTCACCTCCGCTATCGCGAGTCGCTCAAGGTCGAGGAGATCGCGGCGCGGGTCGCGGGATCACCCGAGGCGGTGCAGAAGGCGTTGAGCCGCCTGCGCGAGAAGCTGCAAAAGTGCGTCGAACGACGTTTGAGGGCGGCATGACCGATCAGGGAGACCAGGGGGCTGTGCGTCCGATGGGCACGCGTGAGCTGATTCAACGTTGTCTCGACGGCGTCGCGAGCGAGATCGAAGCCGCGGAGCTGCATCGCCTGGTGGCGCGCGATCCGGGCGTCGCTCGTCTGCTGGCCGAAGCCGCACGCCTGGAGAGCAATCTCGAGATCGTGATGCGGTCCGACGCCGAGGCGGCGAGCGCCGGCGCCCCGGTGACGATGCCGCCGACGCGCCGGCTGGCGAGACGCGCGATCGGCACGGCCGCGGTTGTCACCGCGCTGGCGGCCGCTTTCGCGATCGTGTGGTTCGCCCGGAGCACGCGCGTTGCTCACGAACCTGCCGTCGCGGAACGCGAGCCCGCGAAGGTCGTGGATCCGGCAACGCGCATCAGGTTCGCCGACGGATCCACGGCGGACCTGCGGGACCCGGGCACGCGACTGGAAACGCGCGTATCGACGGCGGACGCAATCGATCTGGTCCTCGAACGAGGGAGCGCACGCTTCGAGGTGGTGCCCCGCCACAGCCGGCGCTTTCGCATCTGGGTCGGGCCCGCCTATGTGGAGGTGATTGGCACCATCTTCACCGTCGACCGGATTCCCACGGGCGTTCGCGTCTCCGTCGAGCGCGGCTTGGTCAAGGTCGTCTCCGGCCAGAACGAGATGCGGCTTTCCGCGGGGAGCGCAGAGGTCGTTCCGATCGCCCCGGCTCCCGAGGCGGCGCTCGGCGACGCGCCGGCGGAGCGGAGCGACCCGCGGTCGCAAAAGGCAGCGGCCCGGCAGCGCCCAGCCGGCGACGAGCCCGGGGCGCTCCTGCACGCATCGGAAGAGGCGCGCCGGAAGGGACATCCAGAGGATGCGA
>Ga0070684_100001734_pt1 | contig 15858 bp, 16 predicted proteins | sample KBSC723LmetaG_FD_65653 | JGI IMG/M metagenome (GOLD analysis project Ga0070684, IMG submission 65653) | Corn rhizosphere microbial communities from Kellogg Biological Station, Michigan, USA - KBS C7.2-3L metaG | ecosystem: Host-associated > Plants > Roots > Rhizosphere ...
CGCGCCGAGGATCCGGGGCTGCTGGTGCTGCCGACGCACCGGATGGTCAACGACCTGGCGGACTTCAGCTTCGACGGCCTGTGCGCGGCGGCGGGCGCGGCGTTCGAGATCGCGCACGGCGACGAGACCACCGCCGAGGCGATCGAGGCGCGACTGGCGCGCGAGGGCGAGAAGCGGGTGGTGTTCGCGCTGCGCGCGCCCGGCAAAACGTCGACGATCTGGATGACGCTGAAGTCGATCCTGGATCTGTCGGCGCTCGGCCCGCCCGCGCTGCGCAACCTGGACGTGACCGTCCTTCACGGCGTCATCCTGGGCCCGCTGCTGGCGATCGACGCCGAGGCGCTCGCGAAGCAATCGTTCCTGACGTACACGCACGACACGGCGGAGGCGCTGGGTCGCGTCGAGCGCGGCGAGGTCCAGGCGGCGTTCTTCATGAACGCCACCAAGGTCGATCAGGTGCTGGCCGCGTGCGAAGCGGGCTTCGTGCTGCCGCAGAAGTCGACGTACTTCCTGCCCAAGCTGGCGACCGGATTGGTGATGTACCGCCTCGAAGGCGCGGCCCCGTGTCACGGGCGGTGAGCGCCGGCGTTCCGCCTGGCCAAGGTCGAGACGACCAGGACATCACCAGCGATACGCTGCGCGCCGGGCGCGTGCGCATCTTCCAGCCGGCTCGCGGCGCGCGCATGAGCCTGGACCCGGTCCTGCTGGAGGGTTTTCTGCCGCCGCCGCACGGGCGCTTCCTCGACATCGGCTGCGGCACGGGCGCGCTGTCGTTCCTGTTGCTGGCGCGAGATCCGGCGGCGACCGGCGTCGGTGTCGAGCTGCAGCTCCGCCTGGCCGGGCTGGCCGCGCGCGGGCGCGACGAGAACGGCTGGCGCGACCGACTGGAGATCGTGACCGGCGACGTGCGGGCTCTGGGCGATCGCCTGGGCGCCGCGCAATTCGATCTCGTCGCGACCAACCCGCCGTACCGGACGCTGGCCGGCAGTCGCCGGCCGCCCGACGACGAGCGCGCGCTCGCGCACCAGGAGATCGCGCTGTCGTTGCCCGAGTGGGTCGCGTGCGCGGCGCGGGCCCTGCGTCCGGGTGGGCGCGTGGCGGCGATCTTTCCCGCCGAGCGCGCCGCCGATCTGCTCGCCGAGCTGCGCGCGCGCGATCTGATCCCCGTGCGCTTTCGCTCCGTGCATCCGCACGACGGTGAGCCCGCGGCGCGCGTGCTCGTCGAGGCGGAGCGGGGGGGCCGTCGTCCCTTGGTCGTCGAGCCGCCGCTGGTGCTACATGTCGCAGGCGCACGCTACAGCGCCGAGGTGCAGCAGCTTCTCGACGCGTGATCGCGGGTGTACGATCGCGCCATGCGGCGCTTGTTGCTGGCAGCGGCGATCGGGGTCGTGGGATGCGGCGGAGGCTCGGTGGGAACGAGCGGAACGGCAGGTAGCGGTGGCCACGCCGGATCATCCGGGCCGGGCGGCGCGGGCAGCGCAGGCAGCGCAGGCAGCGCAGGAACGACCGGCTCGGCGGGAACCACGGGTTCGGGCGGCCAGGTCATCGGCTCGTCGGGCTGCCCGCTGTTCACGCCGGACGACGTCTGGAACGCGGACGTGTCGGGCAACCCGATTGACGCGACCAACACCAGCAGGATGAACGCGCTCATCGGCGCGGTGAACATTCACCCCGACTTCGGCCCCGGGTTCGGCATCCCGATCACCGTGGTGCCGCAGAACCAGCCGGCGGTTCCGATCGTCTTCGACGCCTACGCCGACGAGAGCGATCCGGGCCCGTACCCGTTCCCTGGTCCAGCGAACATCCGCGTCGAGGGGACCGACGATCCGACCTCGTGCGACGGCGACTGCCACGTGATCGTGGTGCAGCAGGGGACGTGCATGGCGTACGAAGGGTACGGCTGCCAGTACAACAGCGACGGCTGGCACTGCGCGAACGGCGCGAAGTGGGACCTGAAGAAGAAGAGCCAGGGCCAGCGCCCCGACGGCTGGACGTCAGCCGACGCGGCCGGCCTGTCGATCTACGCGGGCCTCGCGCGCTACGAGGAGGCGATGGCCGGCGAGATCACGCACGCGCTCCGCTTCACGCTCCCGTGCACCAGCAACGCGCGCGTGCCGCCCGCGACCCACCAGGCGGTCCCGGGCGGCTGCTCGAGCCGCCCGGCGGCGCCGCCGATGGGCCTGCGCGTCCGCCTCAAGGCCAGCTACGACATCAGCGGCTTCGATCCGATGGTGCAGACGTTCCTGCGCGCCTTCAAGAAGCACGGCCTGATCCTCGCCGACAACGGCGGCAGCTCGAGCACGTTCTTCTTCCAGAGCGAGGACAGCGCGAGCTGGCCCGACGCCATCAACGACCTGAAGATGGTGCCGGTCTCCGCCTTCGAGGCGGTCACGCCCTGAGGGGCCGCAGGCCCCGACACGACCCGTCTACGGCGTCGCGCTGGCGTTTTCTTTGTTCTCCTTCAGCGCCTCGTCGATCGGCGGCAGGTCGTCCAGGTTCGGGACCAGCGTGATCTCGATGCGGCGGTTCTTTGCCTTGTTCTCCGGCGTGTCGTTGGCGACGACGGGCGACGTCTCCGCGTAGCCCGCGGCGGACACGCGCTTCGGCTCCATGCCGGCGCTGATCATGAAGTTCAACACCTCGACAGCGCGCGCGGTCGACAGATCCCAGTTGGACCGGAACTTCGCGCTCTTCATCGGCGCGTTGTCGGTGTGGCCGGCGATCTGGAAGTTGCGGTTCGGCAGCGCCTTCAGCACCTCGGTCACCTGCTTGAGCGCGTCCTTGCCCTCGGGCTTCAGGTCGGTCTTGCCCGGGTCGAACAGGATCTTGTCGCCCAGCCGGACGATCATCCGGTTCTCCCGGATCTCGACCTGCAGCTTGCCCGCGTCGGTGAGCGTCTTGAACTGCGTCACCAGCTTGCGGAACTGGGCGGCGCGCGCCTCGGCCTGCGCCTGCGCCTTGCGCAGCTCCTCCATCCGCTTCTTCGCGTTCTCGAGCTCGGCGTCCTTCGAGCCGGCCTCGTTCGTCAGGCGCGACACGTCCTGACCCAGCGACTCGAGCTTCTTCGTCAGCACCGCGACGCGCGCGTCACGCGAATCGACGTCGCTCCTGTGCGCGGCCTTCTCCTTGTCCAGCGCGGCCTGCGTCTCGGCCAGCTTCTGCTTCTGCGCATCGCGATCCTTCAGCGCAGCGTTGTGCACTTGCTCGTCGATGCCGCAGCCGCTGCCGATTGTCGCAACGCCGGCGACCATCATCGCAGCCAGCCAGGTCTCGGTTCTCGTCATCGCGTTCCTCCTTTACCGCGGGGGGCAGGGCGCCCGGTGGACGCCCCCGATGTCCCGTTGAACTGCTTGTCGACGATCGCGTCGAGGGCACCGGCGTCGAGCGGGCCCTTTCCGTCGGGAAAATCCCAGGCCAGGTTGGCGGCCAGCCGCGCCCGCGCCCTGTCCTTCGCGTAGCCGAGGCGCTGCAGCAGGGCCGCGCGCTCTTCCAGCTCCACGCGATACATCGCCTCGCGGTGCGCCTTGTCGACCTTCCCGCGCTCCGGGTTCCGCCGCGGGTCCATCCAATCGAACGGGGCCTTCGACATGGGCCGCTACTTTACCTCTTCTTCCGCTTCTTCCGCGCGCTTTGCAGCCTGCCAAAGTCGCTCTTGCTCGTCGGCCGAGGCGTCGCTGACCGCCCGGCCCTCGGCGGCCAGCGCCAGCTCCACGTGACGAAACCGTGACGAGAAGCGATTGATCGTGTCCCGCAGCGCCTGCTCCGCGTCCAGTCCCAGCTTGCGCGACAGGTTCGTGATCGTGAAGAGCAGGTCGCCCAGCTCGCGCTGCATCGCCTCGCGATCGCCCGCCTGGCGGGCCTCGTCGAACTCCGCCAGCTCCTCGTCGATCTTCGCGCGCGGGCCGTCCGCGTCGGGCCAGTCGAAGCCGACCGCGCCGGCCTTCTCACCGGCGCGCGTCGCGCGCAACAGCGCTGGCGCGCTCGCGGGGATGCCGTGCAGCGCCCCGTGCTTGCCCTTCTCGGCCTTCTCGGCGGCCTTCAGCTTCGCCCAGTTCGACAGCACCGCGTCGGCGTCCTTCGCGACGACGTCCCCGAAGACGTGGGGGTGGCGGCGCACCAGCTTGGCGACGATCCCGCGGGCGACGTCGTCGATGCCGAACTTGCCCTCGCTGAAGCGCAGCTCGGACTGGAAGACGATCTGCAGCAGCAGGTCGCCCAGCTCCTCGCGGTGATCGTCGACGTCGCCGGCGGCCAGGGCGTCGACCACCTCGTAGGTTTCCTCGACGAGGTAGGGCACCAGCGTCTCGAGGGTCTGCTCGCGATCCCACGGGCAGCCGTCGGGCGCCAGCAGCCGCTGCATCAGGCCGACCAGCTTGCTCACCTCCGCCCCGGTCTGCTTGCCGGGGAGGGGAGTGAGATCAGGGATCGAGGGGATGTCCGCCAAGGCGTGGCGAGTGTAGCGATTGAAGGCCGTCGGGTCGCGTGCTATCTGCTCTGGCCTTGTCTGACAAAGCGACGCCGGCGCCGCGCCCAGCCGAGACGGCCTCAGCCACGGCTGCAGACGCGGCGGCAAATGTCACCGCAAACACCACCGAACGCCTGACCCTGGAGGACAACCGGGTCGCGCTCGCGCTGTACGGCGAGCGCAACGCCAACCTCAAGCTGATCGAGCGTGAGACGGGCGCCCAGCTTCACACCCGCGGCAACGAGCTGACCATCGTCGGTCCCGAGGACGGGGTCGCGATCGCCCGCAGCCTGATCGAGCAGCTCTACAGCATGGCCCGCGGGGGCTCGCCCATCAGCCCCGAGGACATCGGGCGCGCGGCGGTGGCGCTGCGTGCGGACAAGGGCGTCGACCTGAAGAACGTCTTCCACGACACGATCCTCGTGGCGGGGCGCGCCCGGCCGATCGCGCCCAAGGGGCTCGCGCAGAAGCGGTACGTCGACGCCATCCGGGCGCACGACATCGTGTTCGGCATCGGACCGGCGGGCACCGGCAAGACCTACCTGGCGATGGCGCTGGCGGTGCGCGCGCTGATGGAGAAGCAGGTCAAGCGCATCGTGCTGACCCGCCCGGCCGTCGAGGCGGGCGAACGCCTCGGCTTCCTCCCGGGCAGCATGGAGGAGAAGGTCTCGCCGTACCTGCGGCCGCTGTACGACGCGCTCCACGACATGATGGACTTCGAGAAGGCCGACCAGCTGGTCGCGCGCGGGCTGATCGAGGTCGCGCCGATCGCGTTCATGCGCGGCCGGACGCTGAATGACGCGTTCGTGATCCTCGACGAGGCGCAGAACACGACCAGCGAGCAGATGAAGATGTTCCTGACCCGCCTCGGGTTCGAGTCGAAGGCTGTGATCACGGGTGACGTCACGCAGATCGACCTGCCCGATAACCGCCGTTCGGGACTGACCGAGGCGATCAACCTGCTGTCGGGCGTCCAGGGCATCGCGTTCCGCTACTTCACCGAGGTGGACGTGGTGCGGCACCCGCTGGTCCAGCAGATCATCAAGGCCTACGACGCCGCAAAACCCAGCCCCGCCAGGTAACGCGTGGGCCGAGGGACGGCTTTGCCGGCCCGAGCCCGTTCGCGGGGGGTTTGGGACCCTCTCAGGGTCCCGTTACGATATTCTCTCGGTCGTGACGCAGGGGGCGGATGCGCAGTCGGCCGACCGGACCCGGTACGAGCTTTCGGAGCTGGTCGAGACGGCGCGCGCGCTGGCGTCGGAACGCGACATCAAGAAGCTGCTCTCGCTGATCCTGCAGAAGTGCCGGCAGGTGACGGGCGCCGATGCCGGCAGCGTCTACGTCATCGAGGAGGAGGGCGGCAGCCAGGCGGAGTACAAGCCGGCGCCGAAGAAGTTCCTTCACTTCATGCTGTCGCAGAACGATTCGGTGAAGGTCGACTTCAAGGATCGGATCATGGACATCGACGACAAGTCGATCGTCGGCCAGGCGGTCCTTTCCAAGCACCCGATCAACATCGCCGACCTCACCAAGCTCGAGTCGACGCCCAAGACGAAGACGCTGACCCACAACCGCAGCTTCGACGAGAAGACCGGTTACCGCGCGCGTTCGATGCTGACCGTGCCGATGCTGTCGGCCGAGCGCGAGGTCATCGGCGTCGTGCAGCTGATCAACAAGCGGCGCGAGCCGGAGCGGCCCCTCGTCGGTGACGAGGACGTGGTCGCGTTCGACCAGCGCTCCGAGGAGCTGGCGCTGGCCTGGGTCGCGATGGCGGGCATCAGGCTCGAGAACGCGCTGCTCTACGACGAGATCCGCGTGATGTTCGACGGCTTCGTCGAGGCGTCGGTGACCGCGATCGAGTCGCGCGATCCGACGACGTCGGGCCATTCGCGGCGGGTCGCCACGATGTCGGTGGAGTTGGCGAAGAAGGTCGACGCGGTGTCGGACGGGCCGCTCGCGGAGGTGCACTTCACGGCCACGCACCTCCAGCAGCTGGAGTACGCGGGCGTGCTGCACGACTTCGGCAAGGTCGGCGTGCGCGAGCGCGTGCTGGTGAAGGCGAAGAAGCTGTACGAGGAGGACCTGCGCAACATCCAGCTGCGCTTCGCGTACATCAAAAAGGCGCTCGAGGTCGACCACGCCGAGCGCAAGCTGCGCGTCGCGCTGGAGCTGGGTAAGCCCGATCTGCCGGCGCGCCTGGCGACGATCGACGCCGATCTGGGGCGCCGGATGGACGAGGTCGACGACGCGCTGGCGTTCGTGGCGCGCGTGAACGAGCCGACGGTGCTGGATCAGGGCGGCTTCGAGCGCCTGGTCGAGATCGCGCGGCTGGTTTATCTGGCGCCCGACGGCCAGCTGCGCCCGTACCTGGAGGCCGAGGAGGTCGCGGCGCTGCAGGTGCGGCGGGGCAGCCTGACCGAGGTCGAGCGCGTCGAGATCGAGCGCCACGTCGTCAACACGCGAACGTTCCTGCAGGAGATTCCGTGGGGGCGCCGGTACGCCGACGTGCCGCGCATCGCGGCCGCGCACCACGAGTATCTGAACGGCACCGGCTATCCCAATCGGCTGCCCGGCAAGGACATCCCCGTCGAGTCGCGCATCATGACGATCGCCGACATCTTCGATGCGCTGACCGCCTCCGATCGCCCCTACAAGAAGGCCGTCCCGATCGATCGCGCGCTGTCGATCATCGAGAGCGAGGTCAAGGCGGGCAAGTGCGATCCGGAGCTGTTCCGCGTGTTCGTCGGCGCCGAGGTCTACAAGCGGGTCATCTGACCGTGCCGGTGGAGCTGCTCGTCCGGGGGCGGGCGCAGGGGATGCTCGATGCGGGCGCGCGCAAGCGGCTGACCGCGCGCGTGCGCGCGGCGCTGCGGGCGCTGGGGCGGGCACGCTCGTCGACGTGCGTGGTGCTGACGGACGACGAGGAGATTCGCGTGCTGAACCGCGACTACCGGAAGCACGATCGCGCGACCGACGTGCTCAGCTTTCACCTGCAGGAGCTGGCGGGCGAGACCGATCCGGCGGGCGACGGCGTCGCGCTGGGCGACATCGTCATCTCGCTGGAGACGGCCCGCCGGCGCGCGCCCGGCAAGCGCCTGATCACCGAGGCGGAGCGGCTCGCCATCCACGGCCTCTGCCACCTCTTCGGCCACGACCACAAACGCCCCATCGAGGCGAAGGTCATGTTCGCCCTCGAACGCCGCCTCCGCCGCCTGAAGCTTTAACTCAGGTCCCCTCGCCCCGCGCAGCGGGGGTTAGGGTGAGGGGTCCGCGCCTAGAACCGGATCCCGTTCTTCGCCCGGAACAAAAACCACTTCCAGGTCAGGTACCCGGCGCCCGCGGCGGCCGGAATCCAGAGGATCGGGCTGGCGGCCACGCCCAGGAGCACGGTGCCGCCCCAAGCGGCCGCCGCGTACATCCCCTTCTTCTTGGCTTCGCCGCGCTCAGTCGTCATCAGCTCGGACATTGGAAAACCCCCGCTTGAGTCTCTAACATGCCATCGGACATGAGCCTGCGCCACGCCAAGATCGTTTGTACGTTGGGACCGGCGACCGACGACGTCAAGGCGATAGGCGACCTGATAGATGCAGGGATGGACGTCGCGCGGCTCAATTTTTCCCACGGTACGCACGCCGACCACGCGCGTCGCCTGACGATCGTGCGCGAGGTGGCGCAGGCGCGCGGGAAGTCGATCGCCGTCCTCCAGGACCTGCAGGGCCCGAAGATCCGCAGCGGCAAGGGCGCGCCCGCCGAGATCCGCGACGGTGGGACGATCGCGCTCGTCGAGGGCGCCGCGGGCTCGAACGATTCGATCGCCGTCGAATACGACGGCCTCGCCGCTGACCTGCACGCCGGCGACATCGTCCGCCTGGACGACGGGCGGATCGTGCTGCGCGTGGAGCAGATCGACGCGGGCCGCGTCGCCTGCACGGTGGTGCAGGGCGGGGCGCTGCGCGACCGCATGGGCGTGAACCTGCCGTCGCGGCGCGTGCGTCTGCCGGCGCTCACCGATCAGGACCGGCGCGACCTCGCGCACGGCCTGGCGATCGGCGTCGACTACGTGGCGCTGTCGTTCGTGAAGCGGGCGGATGACATCGTCGCGCTGCGCGAGGCGTGCAAGCAGCTCGGTCGCCCGACGCCGATCGTCGCGAAGATCGAGACGCCGGAAGCCGTGGACAACCTGTGGGAGGTGGTCGCCGCCGCCGACGCCGTGATGGTGGCGCGCGGCGATCTGGGCGTCGAGCTGTCGCCGGAGCAGGTGCCCGTCGTCCAGAAGGAGATCATCGGCAGCTGTCGCCTGCAGCAGACGCCCGTGATCGTCGCGACCGAGATGCTGCAGTCGATGGTCGAATCGACGCGGCCGACGCGCGCAGAGGCCAGCGACGTGGCCTCCGCGGTGTTCGAGGGCGCGGACGCCGTGATGCTGTCGGCCGAGACGGCGATGGGCAAGCACCCGCGCGACGCGTGCGCGATGATGGCGCGCATCATCGAGCAGGCCGAGGCGAGCCGGTTCTACGCGCCGCCGCCGTCCGAGCCCGGGCGATCGACGCGCGAGGCGATCGCGCACGCCGCCTGCAACATCGCGCGCGAGGTGGGCGCGCGCGTGCTGGTGGCGTTCACCGAGACCGGCATGTCGCCACGCCTCATCTCGAAGGCGCGCCCGATGGCGCCGATCATCGCGTTCGGCAGCGACGAGGCGAACCTGCGGCCGCTCGCGCTTTACTGGGGCGTGATGCCGCGGCTGCTGGCGCTCCCGCAGATTTCCGACGTCGACGCGCTGGTCGCGAAGGTGCTCGAGACGCTGCTGGAGCAAGAGCTGGTCGCGCGCGGCGATCGTTTCGTGATGGCGTTCGGCGCCCCCGTGGGCTGGCGGACGCCCACGAACGCGATCCGCGTCGTGTCCGTCTAGCCGGGCGCGTCCTCGCGCTTCCGTGGCCGCGTGATGTCGAAGGCGTCGAGGCGCGCGATCAGCTTCCCGCGCGAGATGCCCAGCATGCGCGCGGCGCGGCTCTGATTGCCCGCGCAGCGCTCGAGCGCGTCGAGTATCTGCGTCTTCTCGAGCGCCTCGACCTCCGATGGCAAGGGCCGCCGGGCGCCGCTGGCGCTGGGCGGCGAAGCAGGCGCGGGCGGCGCCGCGGGCGCCTGGCTCTCGACCGCCTTGAGCAGCGCGGGCGGCAGGTGCTCGGGCAGCACCTCCTCGCCCAGGCAGAGGACGACGGCGCGGCCGATCGCGTTGCGCAGCTCGCGCACGTTCCCGGGCCAGCGATGGCGACGGAGGATCTCCAGCGTCGCGGGCGCGAGCGTCAGCGGCTCCGTCCGGTCTATCTCGCGCGACGCCGCCGCCAGAAACAGACGGGCGAAGATCTCGATCTCCTCGGGCCGCTCTCGCAGCGGGGGGATCAGCAGCGAGAATCCGTTCAGGCGAAAGTACAGATCCGGGCGAAAGCGGCCGGCCGCAGTCTCCGCCTCCAGGTCCCGATTCGTCGCGGCGACGAACCGGACGTCGACCGGCCGCTCGCGGGTCGACCCGAGGCGCGTCACGACGCGATTCGCGATGACCCGCAACAGCTTGGCCTGCGCCGCGGGAGCCAGCTCGCCGATCTCGTCGAGAAATACGGTGCCGCCGTCCGCCGCTTCGAACAGGCCCGCCCGGGCCTGCTGCGCCCCCGTGAACGCGCCCTTTTCGTAACCGAAGAGCTCGCTCTCCTGCAGCGTCTCGGTCAGCGCCGCGCAGTTGAACGCGAGGAACGGTCCGTTCGCGCGCCGCGAGTGCTTGTGGATCGCGTGCGAGAGCACCTCCTTGCCGACGCCGGTCTCGCCGAGGATGAGCACGTTCAGCGGCGATCGGGCCGCGAGCGCCGCTTGCTGGTAGATGGCGCGCATCGCCGGATCGCGCACGACGACGTCCGGGTCCGCGCCACCCAGATCGGGCAGATCGGCCTTCGGCTTGTGCCGCACGACGACGCTGGTCGTGCCCACGATGATGCTGTCGCCGATTGACAACGGCGCGTCGCGCTTCAACAGGTGGCGAACGTTCAGCGTGTCGCTGGCGGCGGATCCGGCGCCGGCGCGGCTGCGCACGAACGTCCCGTTTGCGCTCCCCAGGTCTTCGACGACCAGCCCGTCGCGGACCCACAGGACCGCATGGTTGCGCGACACCGACGGGTCATCGATACGGAGGGCGCTCTGCTCGCCCCGACCGATCGTGACTCCGCCCGCGCGCGGGAGCGAGAAGCTTCGGACGTCGTCCCCCGCGAACACCAGCAGTTCGAGATCCATCCCCGGATCGCTGTCCACAGCAAGCGGCAGCGTACCCGATTCGCCCAAGAATTGATCAGGTTGTACACACCTTGCCGCAACCGCGCGGCAACCATTCGGCCCTATACTCGGGCCCGGTGGCGTCAGACGCGGAGACCGCACCGCCGGTCGGTCCGGTTTCGGACCCGGCGCAGGACGTCAATCGCCCGCGCGCGGCGGCGACGGCGCCGCCCCAGCTGCCCGCCATGATCGGGCGCCGCTACCGCCCGATCCGGCTGATCGCGAAGGGCGGAATGGGCGCGGTCTACGAGGTCGTGCACGCAAACACCGGCGAGCACCTCGCGCTGAAGCTGATGCTGGCCCGATCCCTGCTGACGCCCGAGCTGGTCGAGCGTTTTCGACGCGAGGCCCGCATCCACAGCTCGGTGAAGAGCGAGCACGTGGTGCGCGTCGTCGACGCCGACGTCGCGCACGAGATTGATGACGTTCCGTTTCTGGTCATGGAGCTGCTCAACGGACAGGACTTCGAGCGCATCTGCCTGGACCGGCAGCCGTCGGCGGCCGAGGTGGTGGGCTGGATGCGCCAGCTCGCCGTCGCGCTCGACAAGGCGCACGCCGAGGGCGTCGTGCACCGCGACCTGAAGCCCGAGAACCTGTTCCTCGCCGAGCGCGACGGGCTGCCGCCGATCGTGAAGATCCTCGACTTCGGCGTCGCGAAGATCGCGACGGAAGGCGACGGCCAGGCGACCGCGACCGGGCAGATCCTCGGAACGCCGCGCTACATGGCGCCCGAGCAAGCGGTCGACGCGAAGCAGATCTCGGCGGCCGCGGATCGATTCGCCCTGGGGCTCATCGCGTTCCGGTTGCTCTGCGGCCGTCACTACTTCTCCGGCGACAACATGGTGGTCCTCTTGTCGCGCGTGGGGCGCGGACCTCAGGAACGGCCGAGCGCGCTCGGAAGCACGCTGGGGCCGGCCTTCGATGCGTGGTTCGGGCGGGCATGCGCGCTGGCGCCGCGCGATCGTTTCGCCACCTGCGCGGAGCAGATCGAGGCGCTCGCGCAGGCGATCGAGGGCGGGTCCGCGGGCGTGAACCGGCCGCACGTGCGGCGCTGGGCGGTGGCGCTCGGCGCGTGCGGCCTCGTGACCGTCGTCGGGTGGGCGCTGCACCAGGCCAAGCCCCGCGGCGCGCTCGAGAGGACGCCGCGCGCATCGAACGTCGCGCCGCCGGTCGCGCCCGTCCCGAACCCGCCGCCCGAACCCAAGGCGGAGACACCGACGCTCACGGCGGAGACGCCGACGGCCAGCGCGCCGGTCCGACGCAGGAACCCGCCGCATGCGCCGAGACGCACGGAAACGCCGGCACGCGCCGCGGATCCGACCGATCACACCTGGGACGAACCGTGACGCCCGATCAGGGCCCCGTCAGCATCACGGTGTTCTTGATGCAGTAGCTGTAGGGCGTCGCCTGGAGCGGATCGCTCGTGACGTGGAACCTGATCGACTGCAGCTTGGTCGGGTCGAAGGCCGCGGGCGAGGCCAGGTACATCGGCCCGCCGACGTCCGCCCACCGGATCTCGTAGTGCCCCGGTTGGCGCACCGGCGACAGATCCATCGTGGCGCCCTGCCAGTACGCCGGATCATTCCACGTGCCCTCGGTGGGGAACTCCACGCGGAGCCGGGTGATGCTGCCCTCGATGTCGAAGGCGAAGCCCGTGATCCCACGTGCGACGGCGTCGTAGTTCCCGAGCGCGACGATACCGCCGTCGGTCGCTGGATACTTTTCCGGCCCATCGAACGAATTCAGGTTGAAGCCGATCGCGTTGCCCCAGATCGCCATATACGCCGGGGCGCCGGCGTCGTCGTTGATGACCTGCGCGGACGCCCCGGTCGTGCACATTCCGCGCACGGACGGATCGGGCGTGAACGGTCTGCCTGGCAACGGCGCGACGATCGTCGAGCATTGGGACATGGCGAAGCCTGCCGCCGGACATTCGCCCCCGGCGGGCATCCCGCTGCCGCTGTACCAATCACCGAACGACAACCACGAACCCTTCACGCCGGCCGCGTTCCCTCCGTCGAAGTAGCCGCTCTCGTCGGGAACGATGGGGATTCCGGGCGACGGTGTGCTTCCGTCGCCGCCGTCGACGTTCGGCGCGCGCGGGCGGATCTCGATGTTATCCAGGGAGAGGTTGCCGGATGCGCACTCGCCGTCGGACAGATCGACCTGTCCCTGGAAGACGACCGAGTTCGCGAGCGCCAGGCATTCCCCGAGCGTGTGTCCCGAAGGCGGCAGGTAAGTCGGCTCGGTGAAGCTGCTGAACATCAGCGTGCTGGTGGTCCAGTCCGACGAGACGTGGACGTAGCCCCAGAACGACGTGCTGAGCTCGTCGCACCCGATGCTGACCGCAAGGTTCCGGACGGCCCGGCAGTCGTCGGTCTGCGTGTACTGGTGCGAGAACATGATGCGGTCGTAGCCCGAAAGGTCGACGAACCCCGTCGACACCAGCGTCCGCACGCCGACCCCGGGGTATTCCGCCTTCCCGTTGGGAACGTCGATCACCTTCCAGTCGAGGGCGAGCGCGTAGTTGCTGACGTAGCCGGGCGCGACGAGCGGCGATTTGACGAATGCCCCATCCGGGAGGTTCGTGTCGGGGTTGTACGCGTAGTACTGGTAGTTGGCGAACCGGAGGTCCTGGGGCTTGGCCGTGTGGTCCTCGAAGTCGCCGAGCAAGATGGTGCCGGGTGGCGGGGCGCCGGTGCTGCCGCCGGTGCCCGCGGTGCCCGTCGTGCCGGCGGCCTGTATCGACGGCTTCTTCAACGAGCCGACGTCGATGCAGCTCGCGGCCGCCGCCATACACGACGCCAGCAGCGCCGGGACGAGCAGAGCTCTCGAGTCAGAACGCATAGCTGATGCCGAATTGGCGGTGACCGGGATCCACAGCGACCTGCAGCCTCGGCGGCGCTTTCCGGAATTTGTAATGCAGCCCGGATGCCAACACGGCGACGCCGCCCGCGACCCAGGCGCCGATGGCGACGCCCTGGAGGGTGTGGATGACGGACACCCGGTGGTCGTAGTCGGAGCAACCGGCGCCGTCGTTGCACGCCGACTTGGCCGAATGGAACTCGCCGTAGGCGACGCCCCAGAGGACGGTCCCGGAGAGCAGCAGGAAGCCGCCGCCCGCGGCGACGTAGACGTCCGCCGGCCGCTGCCAGAACGAGGGCGCGGACGGGATCGCGGCGTTCGACGCGACGAGCCCGGCTGGCGCGCCCGGTGATGTCACCGCGATCGGCGCGGGGGAGGGCAGCGGCTCGCGTTCGATGTTCGCGATCTCGACGGTGCGCTGCTCACCGGCGGCGATCTCCACCTTCGTCAGCCAGACGCGATAGCCGGGCGCGCTCACGCGCAGGTGGTGGACGCCCGGATCGATCGGAACGGCGGTCCCCAGATTCAGCGCGCCTGGTCCGCCGTCGTCATCCGTCACCTTCAGGTCGGGCACCTCCGTCGGGGCGACGACGGTGACCCGCGCCAGCTTCGGCTCGAGCGCCGCGATCCGCTCCTCGGCGGCGGCGGTTCGATCTCTTCTGTCTTGCTCGCTGGCCAGCCTCGCAGCGGCCCGGTACTCGCCCCAGGCGGTCGCCGTCTTGCCTTCCTTCTCGTGGCAGAGCGCGAGGTTCAGCAGCGTTCCCGACGCGGGCTCGAGCGCGTAGCTCGCCGCGAACTGGGCGCACGCCTCGCTGACTTTTCCCTCGGCCATCAGCCGGCGCCCGTCGCGAAAAAGCGCCTGCGCGGCCGGCGGCACCGCGCCGGCCGTCGCCCCCGCGAGCGTGAGCAAGCCGGCGAGCGACGTTGCAAAGGCGAGCCGCCGCGCGTCCCCCGTGTTCACCGTTCGCTCTTTATAGATCGCCTCCGCCCTGAGACGAAAGCCGCAAGCGGCGCGCGCTAGTTCAGCAGGCTGGACTGCGTCAGCTTGAACGGGGCGATCTCGGCGTCGAAGCGCTCGCCGTCAGGCGTGACCATCTGGTAGCTGCCGCGCATCGATCCCGCGGGCGTCGCGATCATGCACCAGCTCGTGTATTCGAACTCCTCGCCGGGCTTCAACACCGGTTGAGCGCCGACCACCCCTTCGCCACGCACCTCCTGCACATCGCCCTCCGCGTCGGTGATGATCCAGTGACGGCTCTGGAGCTGGGCGGTGAGCTCGCCGCGATTGGCGATGTTCACCGTATAGGCGTACGCGAATTGTCGTGCCGAAGCAGACGACTTTTCGGGGATGTACTGGCTTCTAACCGTGATCAAAATTCCCCGTGTCATCGCCGACGACATCAGTCCCTGGTGGACAACGTGCCAAAACCGCGCGATGCATTCAAGAGGAGGCTCGAATGAGCTTGAAAGATAAACGCTGTGTTCCATGCGAAGGCGGCATGCCGCCGCTCGATGAGCTCACGACGCGCAAGCTGCTGGGCCAGGTTTCGGGCTGGGCCGTCGGCCACGAGGGGAAAGACGAGACACCGCGCCTGCAGAAGCGCTTCGAGTTCGTCGACTTCCTGGCCGCGATGGCGTTCATCGACAAGATGGCCGCGATCGCCGAGGAGGAGGCGCACCATCCCGACTTCTGCGTTCACTACAGCCGCGTGGATGTCACGCTGTGGACCCACGCCGTCGGCGGGCTGTCGGAGAACGATTTCATCCTCGCCGCCAAGATCGACGGGATCCTGGCGTGACGCAGGGGGGCGTGGTCATTGCCGGCGCGACCGGCTTGATGGGGACGGCGCTGGCGGCGTCCTGCGCCCGTGACGGCATCCCCGTGTCGGCGCTGGTGCGCGACACCGCGCGCGGCGCGCAGCTGCTGCCGATGGCCAAGCTGCACGCCTGGGACGCGACCCGCGGCTCGCCGCCGGTGCAGGCATTCGACGGCGCCGACGTGGTCGTCAACCTGATCGGCGAGCCGGTCGCCGACAAGCGGTGGAACGACGCGCGCAAGAAGCAGCTGCGCGACAGCCGCGTCGTCGGGACGCGCGCGCTGGTCGACGCGCTTCGCGATCTGCCGCGCCGCCCGCGGCTGCTCATCTCCGCGTCGGGCTGCGGATACTACGGCGATCGCGGCGAGGAGATCCTCACCGAGGCCTCGAAGG
>Ga0070684_100001736_pt1 | contig 15854 bp, 12 predicted proteins | sample KBSC723LmetaG_FD_65653 | JGI IMG/M metagenome (GOLD analysis project Ga0070684, IMG submission 65653) | Corn rhizosphere microbial communities from Kellogg Biological Station, Michigan, USA - KBS C7.2-3L metaG | ecosystem: Host-associated > Plants > Roots > Rhizosphere ...
ACAGCAATCTGCAGGAAATCTGGTCGCTGGTTCTGCCGCCCCACTCGCTCCTCGGCTTGAAGAGGCTGGCCGCGCAGGAACCAGCCACTTTCCGCATGCCGGAGAACCTGTGGGCGAGGATCGTATACGACTTCCTCGTCGCATTCCGGCTGCGCACCATCAACCGCGGCCACCTGTTGGGCGCGCTCTGGCCGCTTTACCGCGCCTGGGTGGCCGGCCACATCAACGTAACCGCTTCCGGCGGGGACCCTGAACGCCACATCGAGGCCGTCGCGGCCGCTTTTGACGCCGACAAGCCTTACCTGGTCTCGCGCTGGCGCTGGCCCGACCGGTTCAACCCATGACCGCCTGAATCTTTCGCCTGTGACTGATGGATCCGATTCCGGTTGAAAGCTGTTCAAGGAGGCTCGCAAGTGCACACTTCGCCCAATGCTCTTCATCGACTCGTCGAGCTCCGGCTGGCGGTGGACGCCAATCCGGCCGTCTACTCCGACGGCTCCATCTGGCACCACATGTATGGGGCGCTGCAGAGCTCCTTCTACCGCGTCATGGCGCTGCTCATCGCGGTCCTTCCCGGCATCCTCGCATTCTTTCTCGCGGTCTTCCTCTTTACTCTTCTCGGTATGGCCGTTTCCGCCCTGCTGCGGCGCGGCCTGGGGCTGGTCCGCTTTGACGAAAGGCTCGCGCGCACCAGCAGTGAATGGGCTCCTTCCAGCTCGCCCACGCAGCTTATCGCCCGTATTTCTTTCTGGACCTGCGTGTTGCTCGGCCTGGTCATCGGCGTGTCGGCCTTCGACGTGTCGTATGCGGGCGCTTCGAACCTGCCGATTCGCCTGGTCCCCTATGTCACGCACGCGATCGGCGCCGTAATCGTGCTGTTCTTCGGCGTCCTGATCGCCCGCTTCCTCGCGCGCTCAGTGCTGATCAGCGCGGTCAACGCCCAACTGCAGTACGCCCGCTTTCTGTCGCTGGGGGTGAAGTGGCTGGTGCTGGTTCTCACCGCGGCCATGGTTCTCGAGCACCTCGAAATTGGGGGCAGTATTGTCGAGCTTGCATTCGGCATCCTGTTCGGCGGAATCGTGCTTACCCTCGCGCTGGCCATCGGCCTGGGCTCGCGCGACCTGGTCACGCGATCGCTGGAACGGGGGGTCGAGCGTGTCGCCGATCATCCCGTTATCCCCAACGTCCCACCCGGATCCGCGAACAGCGAAAACCTCCGGCACTTCTAGCCGCACTGCGCCGCAAACCTGGTCCAGCGGATAACACTAAGGTGCTATCCGCCCGGCCCTGCATGGGTCAATTGCGACATTCTTCTGACATCCCTGATCCGCGAAACCGGTATACTCCAGACAAATCAGCTTCACTCATACCTGCGGTTTCGCCTTCGTTTTGAGGTGGCGTGTCGCACTGCGACCCATATGTGTCTTTGGCCGGAACCGGGCGTTGGGTGTTTGCAATTCGTTTTCCGTCCGGAGTCTCGCGCATGTCCCTCGCCTCCCCCTTAGAGCCATTCATGGAGCCCGTCCCTTCGTCTTCTCGAAAGATCGCGGGCACTACCCGCCGCCGTTCCGCCTTTCTGCCGGCCGCGCGCGGTCTCGTCCGCTTCGTTTGCTCTGCTGCAGCAGCTCTCGCTATATTCGCGGGCGCAGCGGCCGGCCACGCGCAGACAGGATTCGGCCCCGTCGCCATTGGCGCCTCCAGCAGCGCCACGGTGGCCGTGACCATCCAGACCGGCGGGACTGTGAACGTGGTTCACGTGCTGACGCAGGGCGTCGTGGGTGCGGAGTTCTCTGTGGCATCCGGTGGAACCTGCGCCGGCCAGACCTTCAGCGCCGGACAGCAGTGCAATCAGCCTGTGCTCTTCAAGCCGGCCTATCCCGGCATGAGGACGGGCGCGGTGGTGCTGCTCGATTCGGCCGGGAAGGTGCTCGCGACCACCTATCTGGCCGGCACCGGTTCGGGCGGCCTTGGAGCGCTGATACCGGGCACGGCCGAGACGGCTGCAGGCGACGGCCGCTGGCAGGACTCGTTCGTCGGAGATGGCAATCTCGCCACGCAGGCAGAACTGTTTCTGCCCTCGGCGGTAGCTCTGGACGGGGCGGGTAACCTCTATATCGCGGACAGCAATCACAACCGCATCCGCATGGTCTGCGCCGGTACGACCGCCACGATTGCGGGCACCACCTGCTCCGGCGCCGGCATCATCAGCACCATCGCCGGCGTCGATGGCACACCAGGATACGCAGGCGACGGGGGCGCGGCGAAGAGCACGAACACCGAGTTGAACCTGCCTTCCGGTGTCGCAGTCGACGGAGCCGGGAATCTCTACATCGCAGACAGCGCCAACAACGTGGTGCGCGAGATCTCGGCGGCGACGGGCATCATCACCACGATTGCGGGAACGCACACGGCAGGCTTTTCAGGAGATGGCGGCGCGGCTGTTTCAGCCGAGCTCAACCAGCCTTTCGGGCTCGCGCTCGACCCTGCCGGCAATCTCTACATCGCAGACCTCGACAACAACCGGGTGCGCGTTGTGTGCGCCGCGGCGGGCACTCTCGATGGAGCCGTGTGTGCGGGCCGGGGCACGATCGCCACGCTCGCCGGTAACGGAAATGCCGGCGCAACCGGCGATGGAGGCCAGGCCATTGCGGCCGAGTTGAATGGTCCGTATGCCGTTGCCGTCGATCCGACCGGCAACCTGTTCATCGCCGATACGCAGAACAACCGCGTCCGCGCGGTGTGCGCGACCGCAAGCTCGAGCATCCTGGGGACGCACTGCACCGCCGCAGGCGTTATTTCCACCGTGGCCGGCAATGGGACGGGGGATTTCGCGGGCGATGGCGGCGCCGCTTCGGCCGCTGAGTTGAATTCGCCTTCGGGTCTCGCCTTTGACCCCGCCGGCAACCTCTACATCGCCGATACTCAGAACTACCGCATCCGCGAAGTCGGGGCCAGGAGCTCCATCATTTCCACCATCGCAGGCAATGGCTCTTCCGATTTCGGCGGCGACAATGGCCCCGCGACGTCGGCCGGAATTCACGGCCCCTACGGCATTGCGCTGGATCACGATGGCAATCTCATTGTTGCCGACTTTTTCGATCAGCGCATTCGGACGATTGAGACCAACCTTACGCAGGTGAGCATCACGCTGCCGGTGCGGCAGGGCTACACGTCCGACCCTGTTCCGGTCGTGGTGGCAAACGATGGAACCGACGCTCTCGCGCTCACCAGCCTTGTGGCTGGCGTCAATACGGCCATCGATCCGGCGACTACCACGTGTCCCAATGGCGGCTCGCTCACGGTGACGCAAACATGCGTGGTGGGCGTCGAATTCGCTCCCGCAAAGAGCCCGACGCTGAGCAGCAACCAGGCCGAGGGCGGCATTGTGGATGTTAATGACGAGACCCAGGCCGGCATCGTCGGCTCGAATTCGCCGCTGGTGATCGAAATCGGCGGCACCGCAACTCCCGTCAACGCCACGGACGTGGCTCTGACATCCAAGCCGAACCCCTCCACCTTTGGCCAGAACGTCATCTTCACCGCCACAGTCACAACTGGCTCCGGCACCGGCGCACTCAGCGGAACCGTCAGCTTCTTCGACGGCGCGACGAAAATTTCGCCCGATCTCAACGTCAATGCAGGCGGAATCGCGACCTTCACCACCTCCTCGCTGGCAGTGGGCACGCACTCGATTACCGCTGCCTACAACGGCGACACCGAACACTTCTCCAGCGTCTCGACGGCGCTCAACCAGGTGGTCAATGAGCCGACCTCCACCAGGCTCAGTTCAAGCGCCAATCCTTCCACGCTGAACCAGTCCGTCGTATTTACCGCGACGGTGAAGGCGACAGGCGGCGTGGCTCCCGACGGCAGCGTCACATTTATGGACGGAGCGAGCGTGCTGGGCACTGTCACGCTCAGTGCAGGAACCGCCGCCTATACGATCTCGGCGCTGACCGACGGAGTCCATCCCATCAGCGCCGTCTACAGCGGCGATGCCGCCATTTACGTCCAAGGGAGCACGAGCAACACCGTCAACCAGGATGTGCTCGCGGGATCGACCGTCGCACTGGCGACTTCCGGCAGTCCATCCACTTACGGAACCGCGGTCACCTTCACGGCAACCGTAACCACGAATGGCACTTCGGCCCCAACAGGCACGGTCAATTTCCTCGACGGAACGGCGAAGATCGGCTCGGCAACTTTGGTGGGCACCACGGGCGTGGCGGCCTTCACCACCAGCTCACTGGCCGTCGGTACGCACACCATCACCGCCGCGTACCTCGGCAACGCCAACGACGGCCCCGGCACCTCCCCGGCGATCGCACAGGTGGTTAACCAGACAGACACAGCCACCACGATTTCCGCTTCGCCGAACCCGGGCATCGCCGGCAAGGCCGTCGCGCTCACCGCCAAGGTGTCGCTGGCTGGAGGCTCAGCGGCGCTTACCGGCACGGTCACGTTCACAGATGGGACCACCACGCTGGGAACGTCTGCGGTGAGTTCCGGCGGCGTGGCGACATTGAGCCAAGTATTCGCGCCCGGAGCACACTCGATCGTGGCCACTTACAGCGGCGACACGAACGATAAAGGCAGCGCTTCGGCCCCGCTCGCTCTCACCGTGATCCAGGCCACCACGAGCGTCGAGCTGACAACGAGCGGCACTCCGGCCCAGGTGCTTTCCGCGGTGCAGTTTAAGGCGGTGGTCAGCGGCAACGGCGGGACACTTGCCGGCAAGGTCACTTTCGCGGTCGATGGCGCCACGGGCGGTTCAAGCGCGGTTGACGCGACAGGCACCGCCACGTTCACTGACTCGGGCCTTGCTGTCGGCACGCACTCGGTGATTGCCACGTATGCCGGCGACGCGAACGATGCAGGCAGCGCGTCCGCGGCGCTTTCACAGGTCATTACGGCGATCCCCACCAACACCAACCTGGGAACTTCGACCACAAGCGGCGCGACACCACAAACCATTCTGGTGGCGACTACATTCGGGACCACCGGCCCCATTCCCACAGGCACCATCACCTTCATGGAAGGCACGACGGTGATCGGCTCGGGCGCGCTCAATTCCAGCGGCGTTGCGACGCTGGTGCCGGACCTAGCGCCAGGCAGTCACTCCATCGTGGCCAGTTACGGGGGCGATGCGGTACACAGCCCGTCGCAGTCGGGAAGCGTGAGCATCAAGGGAAGCGGCGATGGATTCACCATCGTGGTCGATCCGCCGAAGATGACGCTGGTTTCAGGCCAAAATGGAACCGTCACGGTTTCCGTGGTCTCAAACAACGGCTTCAGCGATGACATCGGGATGGGGTGCCTGTCATTGCCCGCGGCCGTAAACTGCCACTTCACTTCCAATACCGTGAAGCTGGGCGCCAACAAGATTGAGACCGTGCAGTTGACCATCGACACCAACGCACCGCTCAGCGGAGGCAGCTCGGCCAGCACGAAAAATCCCGGCGGATCCGGCATGACATTGGCTGGGCTGTTTATGCCGGTCGGCCTGCTGTTCGGCGGATGGTTCTGGCGGCTACGCCGCAAGAACGGCGCGGCACTGCTGGCTGCGGCAGTCTGCTTCCTGGCCGGGGCCATTTCGCTGAGCGGTTGCGGAGGAAGCTTCTCGCAAGTGTCCGCCGCGCCCGGCACCTATACCATTCAAGTGGGCGGCGTGGGGTCGGGCAGCAACACGTCGCACTACCAGAACGTGACGCTCACGGTAACCAAGTAAACGAAACGGGAACGTGGCCGGAGCCATCCGGCCGCGCCCCAACGAAACCAGTGCCGCGGCGCATGCGGCGGGAGTGCGATGAGAGTCCCTCAACGGTTGAGAGTCGGGGTAAGAAACGAGGCAGGGCTGCGGCGCGGCTTGACGTGGCCGTGCCTGCTCGTGATCGCGGTCGTTTGGATGTTCGGAACGGGACCGGCACGGAGCCAGACGGTCGAATCCGCCAACGCGGGTCACGGCCTGTTCTGGGCAGGCGGCGGAATCTCTGCCGCCACTCTCGGATACGGTAACCGCAAGATGCTGGGCGCCACGGCCTGGGCCGATATCGACAGCCTGCGCCGGTTCGGATTTGAGGGTGAAGCGCGCTGGCTCAACTATCACCAGACCACCAACGTGCACGCCGAGACTTACCTGATCGGAATGCGCTATCACCTGAACTACCAGCGCTATCAGCCTTACGTGAAGGCCCTGGTGGGCGACGGGCACTTCAATTACCCCTACAACCTCGGCACGGGCAACTACCTGGTGGTGGCGTATGGCGGGGGGCTCGATTACCGGCTCAATGGCCGGTTCAAGGTGCGCGCCGACTTCGAATACCAGCAGTGGCCGCAGTTCACCTATGGGTCAATGAACTCGCTGGGCGCGACGGTAGGGCTGCGGTACCGGATCTTCTAAATGGGCGTGGCGAATCGCGCGCGATTTCCGCTGCGGCTAATCGGTGTCGCCGTTGTGGATGTAGCACTCGTGAATCGCATCCAGCGGCGCCTCAGGCCATTTGGCCTGAATGAGCTCCTGCTCTGACAGCTCGCGCAAGGCGAAGTCAATTGTGCCGTCGGCGTGGACGGTGCCCTGCATAAATCCGTAGATCATGGTCTTGGCGCCCTTCTTGGCCGTCTTCGGCAGCGTGTAGCGGTGCGCGCCGGCGGACCCGATGATCAGGCCTGGGATCACCTTGCTCGAATGCTGCCTCCAATATGAGGTGTCGTAGATATCGGGCGAGTAGTAGTGCGAGTGGCTGGCGATCCAGTAGACGTGCTTGCCCGCGGCCTGCGCGCCATAGAGCCACTGATAGACCAGCTCGCCGGTGCGCTCGCCGTGATCCCAGTCGTCCATGGCGTGCTCGGCGCCGGTAGAGTGCGGCAGGGCCTCGTGCGCGCCGAGAACGATTGCATTGACTCCTGAGCCGGGCGCGAGGTCATGATCGAGCACCGCCCGCAGCCAGTGGAGCTGCTCGTCTGAAAACTCGTCGCGGGTGGAATTGTCGAGGGTGACGAAGTCGACGCCCTTTTCCGTCCAGTGATACCAGGGGCCGATCGGAGCGGCATCGGTGCCGTCCTGCTTGCGCTGAGCTGCGATCTGGGGCCGATCAAGGAAGCTTGAGAACTTCTGGATGTAGCCCTCGCGGGTCATGGGCGGTATGGTGTCGTGGTTACCGCGACCGAGGAAGACCGGCAACGAGCCGAACGACGCCATTTGGTGCGTGAGGAAGTCGTCCCAGGCGCGCTGCCGGTACTCATCTTTCGAGATCTCCTTGCCGTGCAGCATGGCCACCAGGTCCTGATCGGGCTGCGACATCCAGCGGAAATCGCCGAGGTGCCAGTAAAAGGCGTCGTGTTCCGCTTTCACGCGCGCGGCGATGGCGGGCATGACGAAATCGCCGCAGTTACGGCTGTCGCCGGAAACGGCAAACGTCCATGTGTCGGACGCGGTCTGCGCAGGGGCCGGGAGGGCGAGGGCAACGAGCAAGGCGGAGGCGAGCAGGGCTGCTGGGAGGACTGGAGGGAAGGTGATCCGCGACATGCCTTCAGGATAAATCGCGCGATCCCGGCGAATCGTAAAGGGAGCGTTACGGCCTGGGATCAACCGTGGGAATCCACCAAAGCCACGGCACTTGAAACGCGTATTGATGGCTCAGAAAATTCCGGCGGAGATTTTCACCGAGTAAACTGCCCTATCCGCGGAAGTGCATCTGACTCGGGAGCGACCAGTATCGCTATAGGAGATAAATTATGACGGATTTTCGTGTAGCAAGAGGCGAGGCGAGGGAAGATCAACTCACAGCCGGAATTGAGAAGGTGACCTCGAAAGCGCCTTCGGCTATGTATCTGGCGCTGGCGCTGGGATCGATGGCGGCTTCGCTCGGATTCATGGCCGCGGGGCGGAGGCATGAGTCCTTGTTCGTGGGGCAGTGGGCGGCGCCGTTTCTGCTGATGGGTATCTATAACAAGATGGTTAAGCAGCACGGGTCGGATGCGGCACGTGAGGGGTCACAATACACAGCCGCGGCGTAGCAGCAAGCTGAATGGGGTGACCCGCGCTCCTGCGAGTGCGGGCCGCCACCTTTTGGCGGAGCGTCAGGATTTCGCCAGCGGAAACGCGGTGATGCGCAGCTTCGCCGCGGCGTAGGGGATGAGGGTGATGCTTTCCGGCGGCTGCGTGGCATCGACGGGGCTCTGCGGCGGAGCCGCTGCCACGCCATCTTCTGCCAGCCAGGCAGGCAGCTTGCGCGCCGGGACCGTCACCGTGACGGGAGGGTTCTCGCGACAGAACGGAATGGCGCCTATCTCGGACTCCGTGACCTTGACAGATGCGAGAGCCGATGCGGGAGTGATGTCGAGCGCGTAGTTCCACTGCGTCCGCGGGAAGACCTGCCAGTCGGCAGTCATGCCGCGATCGCGCAGCTTCACCCAGTCCTCGCCAATGCCGTAGCTGAAGACGAGCGGACCGCGCTCAATCGCCGCGGAGTTGTTGAACCAGCGCGTGACGCGCGCGGTGAATGGCAGCATGAGCTCGACCGTGTCGCCGGCTTTCCAGGATCGTTCGATGCGCGCAAAGGAGCCGGGAGCCGGGACGGGCTCGGGACGGCCGTTCACCTTGAGCGAGATCCTGCCGGTCGACTCGGTCCACGCGGGGATGCGAAAGCTCAGCGGGAAGGCCACGGGAGCGGCGGGATTGACGACGAAGCGGACCGTTCCGCGGAACGGGTACTCAGTTTCTTCGATCACGTGCATGGGGACGCCGCGCACGCGCGTTCTCAATTCGCAAGGAGCGTAGGCCGCCGCGACGAGTCCTTCGTCGTGCTCGTTCGTGCCCGAGAGCATGAAGAGGCTCGCGGTGAACTTGGGCCAGCCCTGATGGAAGTTTGCGGTGCAGCAGCCGAAGTTGGGCTCGAGTCCGTAGAGGTTTGACTCGGGGCCGTCAGAGACCCACGGCTTGTGGTGCAGGCTGCACTCCACCTGGTTGGGCTCCTGGTTGTACTGATGCGCCCACATGTCGTCAGAGAATGTGCCGGGGAGCGCGTTGAAGGCCAGCTTTTCGAGCCGATCGCCGAGGGCGGAATTGCCGGTGATGGCGAGCGCCTGCTCGAGCGAGAACATCGACTCGACCACCGTGCATAACTCCGAACCCTGCGAGGGATTGCGCCCGGAGAGATGTTCGTCGCAGGAAAACATACCGTTGGGCAGGCCGTGCCAGCGATCGAGCTCCGCGAGCATGTGCGCGGTGCCGTCGCGGTCGATGGGCGAGCCGGAAACGAGCGACCACACCGCTCCCGTCTTGAGGGCCTGCCCGTTATTCACGCCATGCGTGGCGAGCGCGAGGTCCTTGAGGCTGCCGCCTTCGTTGAGCTTGATGAACTCCGCGGTGATCTGCTGCTTGAACTGGAAGTTGGCGTACTCGGCGAGCCAGTCGTGGCCCTGCTGATGGAGCAGGCGGGCGAGATCGAGCAGGTACGCGTCACCGGTGCGGTTGTAGAGCCAGAGAACGGAGAGGGCTTCGTCCTGCCAGCGGAACTTGCCCCAGTCGCGCAGGGGCCGTGTAGGCAGGGCCGCGAGCTGATGGCGGAAGTACTTGTCCATCAAGGGAAGGACGCGCGGGTCGGCGGAGACTTCGTGGTACTGGGTGAGCGCCTTGAGCACGACGATGCGGGGCCACCAGTCGTCGTTCGAGGCCGGGCCGATCATGCCGTTGGGCTGCTGGTGTGTGAGGGTCCAATCGAGGAAACGCTGGGCCTTCGCCTTGAGCCGCGCATTGTCGAGCTGCCAGGCGAGCGGGATCAGGCCATCGAGGAAGTAGGGTCCGCGCTCCCAGGATTCGCCGGTGCCGCCAAGCCAGCCGGAGTTGGGACCGACATCGGCCCATGTCTCGTCGAGATGGCCGGAAAGGCCGTTGGCCTGGATCTCGAGCTGGCGGCGGAGCCACCCGGCGGGCGCAATGGAGCCCAGAGGCAACAAGGTGAAAGCCCCGGCGGTGAGAGGTGCGCGCGTGTGGACCGGCGAGGCGGGTGCGGGCGCATCGGCGAAGGCGCGGGCGGGCCGCGCGGCCAGCGTGGCCGCGGCAGCCAGCGCGGATTGCTGCAGGAATCGGCGGCGCGAAGAACGGATCATTCGGGGGCCCTCTCGATTGCGACAGTCCATGGTAGAAGAACAGCCGTCAGCTTTTAGCTTTTAGCTTTTAGCTTTTGGCTTCTAGCTTCCAGCTTCCAGCTTCCAGCCGTAAGCCGTCAGCCGTCAGCCTTCAGCCGTCAGCATTGCGGTGGGGTCACGAGTCTGAGGACGGAGACCCGTTATAGTCGGAAGACGAAGCGTTGGGTATGGTGCGGGAGCGGATGGACACGGGATTCAGGTTGAGAGCGGGATTGGTACTTAGCGGATGGTTGCTGGCGTGTGCAGCGGTAGCGCAGTCGGTGGGGCAAAGTGCTGCTAAGCCTGAGGGGCAGACTACTGGACAGGAACCGCCGCATGCGGCGCAGCCGGGGATGACTTCGAGCGGCTCGCAGGCGGGGCAGTACGACGCACAGCACCGGCCGATTACCGCTGGCGGCACTGTTCCAACCGGACCAGTGGTGTTTGAGAATGTCGCTGAGAAGGCGGGGCTGGGCACCTGGCGCAACGTGACCGGCGGGCCGGAGAAGAAGCTGATCGTCGAAGCCAAGGGATCGGGCGTGTGCCTGATCGACTACGACCAGGACGGCTGGCTCGATATTTACCTGGTGAACGGATCGACGTTTGAGGCGCAGGAAGGCAAAGCGCCCGCGCCGCATGCCGCGCTTTTCCGCAACAATCACGATGGCACATTTAGCGACGTGACGGAGAAGGCCGGCGTGACCAACGAGCGCTGGGGCCTGGGCTGCGCTGTGGGCGACTTCGACAACGACGGGTGGCCCGATCTCTACGTGACGAACCTGGGCGCGAACCGGCTCTACCGCAACAAGGGCGACGGCACATTTGAAGATGTGGCGGAGAAAGCCGGCGTGGCGCTCAAGCCCGAGTCGCCGGATGTGGTGGCGGATCACACCGGCGCGACGTTTGGGGATTTCGACGGCGACGGCAAACTGGACCTGTACGTTGCGGGCTACGTGAAGTACGACTTCAAGAATCCGCCAGTGGCGGGATCGAAGAGTGTGAAGACGGCGACGTGCCAGTATCGCGCGGTGAGCGTGATGTGCGGGCCGCGCGGGCTCGAGGGCGCGGAGGATCACCTGTTCCACAACAACGGCGACGGCACCTTCACCGACGTGACGAAGAAAGCGGGCGTGACCGACACGAACCGCTACTACGGGCTGGGTACGGTGTTCGTCGATGTGAACGGGGACGGCAAGGTGGACCTGGCGGTGGCCAACGATTCGACGCCCAATTATCTCTACATCAACAAGGGCGATGGAACGTTCGACGATGCCAGCTACGCGAGCGGATACGCGGTGAACGAGGCCGGCCGCGAGGTGGCCAACATGGGCATCGCGGTGGGCGACTACGAGAACAACGGCCATGTCGACCTGGTGAACACGACATTTTCCGATGACTACTTCGTGGTGTTCCACAACGACGGGGCGGGCACTTTTGAAGACGTGAGCTACGGTGTGGGCGTAGCCGAAGCGACGATTCCGTTTGTGGGTTTCGGCGACGGCTTTCTGGATTACGACAACGACAGTTGGAAGGATTTGCTGTTCGTAAACGGGCATGTGTATCCCGCGGTGGACCAGCAGCCGGGCTGGGGCATGAGTTATGCGCAGCGTCCGCTACTGTTCCGCAATACCGGACCCCGATCGGGTACGGTCAAGTTCCAGGTGGTTCCGGCTGTGGAGGGATCAGGGTTGGCCGTGACGGCTGTGGGCCGCGGTGCGGCGTTCGGCGACCTGTTCAACGACGGCAAGATCGACGTGGTGATCAACAATCTAGATGGTCCGCCGGTGCTGCTGCGCAACGTGAACCCGGACCATCACCATTGGGTGGAGCTGCAGCTTGTGGGCGGGGCGAAAGGTCCTCGCGATGCGGTGGGCGCGACGGTTTATGTGACGGCGAACGGGATGCGCCAGCGTGAAGATGTGCTGAGCGGCGGGAGCTATCTTTCGTCGAGCGACATGCGCGTGCACTTCGGCCTGGGCGACGCGGCGAAGGTAGACGCGGTTGAGATTCACTGGCCGGGCGGCGCGGTCGAGACCGTCAAGCCCGCAGCCGTCGATCGCATCTACACCGTGGAAGAGGGCAAGGGGATTACCGGCGAGTTGTGCGCCGCGAGCGAGAAGAAGTAATCGCCGGCCGCGTCCTCCTTTTCAGATTCCCGCATACCAGGCGTAGCCCGCTTCCGGCGACGCCGAGCCTAGACCCTTGCCGAACTTTTTCATGCTATCGGTGACGGTCATGCTGGTAATGAACTTGACGCTCTTGTAGCCAAGCTGTCGCGGCACGCGCAGACGAAGCGGGCCGCCGAAGCGGATGGGCAGATCGCCGTTGTTCATTCCCATGGTCAGGAATGTCTGCGGGTGCAGCGCATCGGCCATGTCGATGCTCTCCCACCAGTCGGGCTCGATGGAGCGATAGACCACGTAGCGCGCCTGCGGCAGAACACCCACTTCATCGAGCACGTGGTGCAGCGGTGTGCCGATCCATTCAGCGATGTAGGACCAGCCCTCTTCGCAGGCCACTTGGGTGATCTGATTGCGGAATGGCAATGCGCGCAGATCGGCGAGCGAGAACGACGTTGGATGCGCGACCATTCCGTCCACGGAGAGCTTCCAGTCGGCGAATCCCAGGGCCTGATGGCGCTTGAACGCCTCGTTAGACGGAGCGATTTCGTTGCCGAACGGCTTGGCAGAGATCATGCTGCGAGGAAACTCGCGCGCCAGCGAATGGCGGGTGAGCAGGCGCTGGGTGGCGTAGGTGAGGGTTTCGCCGGGACCGAAGACTCCGCCGCCGTCGGGCGGGATGAGGCCGTAGCGGCGAGCCATGCAATCGGCCGCGGCGAGCCCGGCGACGCCGGCTACGGTGGCAAGGCCCGTGGTGATGAGCTTGCGTCGGGAGATGCGGCTCATTTGCCCTCCAAATCGCTTTTGATATGGCCGGTGATCATGGGCCGTGTCCGCCTCCAGAATCCGGCCAGGACGATCATGGCGACATGAACCACGAGGAAGATAACGAGGAGGTTGGTGACGATGAAGTGCAGGGTGCGCGCCGACTGGCGCCCGCCGAACGAGTTCACGATGAATGGAAAGGCGGAGTCGAAGCCGTCGGAAAGGGCGAGGCCGGTAAAGATGACCAGCGGGAACAGGATGAAAATGACAGACAGGTAAGCCACCCGCTGCACCGCATTATAGGTGCGGCTGTCAGCCGAACCAGGCGGCGGCCGGCGCAGGAATTTCGTCAGAACGTCGCGGAACGCCAGCCAGTTTCTCTGCTGCGGCGAGGGCAGCAGATTCTTTCGGAAGTGGCCATTGAGCAGGCTGGCCAAGCCGTAGACCAGCGCGGTGATCACCAGCAGCCACGCGGCTTCGAAGTGCAGATAGCGGCTCCAGCCATTCTGGTCGGGCATGGTGTAGGAGTAGCCGGTGGGAACGGTGTCTCGCGAGGCCGGAATGGGGATTCGGAACAGCGGCGTGGTTCCGGAGTTGCCGGTTTCGCCCCAGTAGAAGCGCGGATGCGACACCACAATCTCGAGGCCGGTGACGAGCAGGGCGAGAAAGGCGACCACGGTGAGCCAGTGGGTGACGCGGACAAGGAGCGTGTGGCGCGGCGCGGCGGCGGTTGCGGCGTGGGGAACGGGGATGTGCTGGGTGGTGGTGGAAGCAGCCATCGTGCGGCGAGCATATCGCGGGAATGGCGGCGAGGTAAACGGAATTGTTGCGGGCGGGCTGGCAAAAATGGCGGCGGCGCCAAGACGGCCCCCGCGTGTGTGTTCGCTAGGTTCCCGAGCTGCCGAACCCCTTTTCGGCGCGGTCGGAATCTTCGAGCGAATCGACGGCCTCGACGGGGCCGGTGAGGACCGGGACGGGAATCATCTGGGCGACCTTTTCGCCGGCCTGGACCTCGATGGGTTTGTCGCCGAGGTTGGTCATGACGATGAGGATTTCGCCGCGATAGCCTGCGTCGATGACGCCGCCGGTGCAGGCGAGGCCGCGCGCGGCCATGGAGGAGCGATCGCGCACGAGCAGGCCGAGCGGAGCGCCGGTTTCGGGATGGCGGGCTTCGACGGCGATTCCGGTGCGCAGGCGGACGGTAGTCCGAGGCGCGAGGGAAGCGGCATCGAGCGCGAAAACGTCGTAGCCGAGGTCTTCGCCGGGATGAGCGACGACGGGAAGGCGCGCTGCGGGGTCAAGGAGTTTCACGCGAAGCATGGATCGATGATAGCGGGGTTAGCGGAGTTGGCAGAAACGTGGACGGCGCCGGAAGCTGTTGGCTGCCGGCGCCGTTTTTTCGATGATTCGGCAAAAGGACCTGTAAGCCGAATTTTGTCGTGTGCGGTCATTCCTCTAGGCGGAGCGTTACCGCTCGCGCTCATCAGCGACCTACCCGGAGGTTTCGGCAACGATTCGAGCCGCCTTGCCGCATCGGGCCGATGCGTGACGCTGCCCTGGCTCTTGGCCGGCGTCTCCCTCCCTATTTGGTCTTGCTCCGTGTGGGGTTTACCCTGCCTCCGCCATTACTGGCGGAGCGGTGCGCTCTTACCGCACCTTTTCACCCTTACCCCGGCGCCGCGCCGGCCGCCAACCCAATTGAGGCGGACCGGTTCGGGGACGCCCGCCTGAAAGACGGGGTAGCCGAGGCGGTATGTTCTCTGTGGCACTGGCCGTCCACGGGCCTTGACGCCCGCGTCCCGGACGTTATCCGGCACACTGCCCTGCGGAGTTCGGACTTTCCTCCCCCGGACACCCTCGCTTGCGCTCGGGCTTCCGGCAGCGACCGCCCGGTCCTCCTGCCGCCTTTAGTTTATCGCGAATCGAGTCACAGGAATGGAAGGGTGAATCGCGCGGGTCCGATCTGCCATCATTGCGTGAGGGCAGTTCGACCCCGTCGCCCTCACCCATTCACCGAACGCTCGCGCTATGGCGCGCCAAAGGGAGCAAATTCGTGAAGAAAGCTGCTGCCGTACCCCGATTGCTGCTGGGGCTGGTCTTTGTATTTTTCGGCGCCAACCACCTGCATGCGTTTCTGCCCAGCGGTCCTCCGCAGACGGGGCCGGCGGGCGAGTTCATGCACGCCTTCATGGTGACGCACTACTCGTTCATCGTGGGGCTGTGCGAGGTGATCCCAGGGCTGTTGCTGCTGATCAACCGCTTTGTGCCGCTTGCGCTGCTGATCCTGGGGCCGGTGATCGTGAACATTCTGCTGGTGGGGTTTTTGATGGCTCCCATGGGGCTGCCCGCGGGGATCGTGGTGGCGGTGTTGTGGGTAGTGGTTTTCTGGCAGGTGCGCAGCGCGTTTGCCGGCGTGTTCCGGGCGCGGGCCGGGCTGCCAACAAACGGCGGGACGGCAGGGCCGGTTCACTAGAATCGAGTGGTGATGATCGAGTACCTCTATCTTGGCCGCGTGGAGTATGGGGACGCGCTGCGCCTGCAGGAAGAGCTGGTGGAGCTACGCCGCGAGGGCCGCGTGGAGAACATGCTGCTGCTGCTCGAGCATCCGCCGGTGCTGACGCTGGGACGGCACGCCAACCGCGCCAACGTGCTGGCTTCAGATGAGCTGCTCGCGGCTCGCGGAGTCACCCTGCACCACATCAGCCGCGGCGGCGATGTGACCTATCACGGGCCGGGGCAGCTTGTGGGGTATCCCATCTTCGATCTGCGGAGCTTGCAGACGGAGAGCGGCGGGCGCATGGGGCCGGTGGATTTTGTGCGCGGGATGGAAGAAGCGCTGAT
>Ga0070684_100001738_pt1 | contig 15844 bp, 20 predicted proteins | sample KBSC723LmetaG_FD_65653 | JGI IMG/M metagenome (GOLD analysis project Ga0070684, IMG submission 65653) | Corn rhizosphere microbial communities from Kellogg Biological Station, Michigan, USA - KBS C7.2-3L metaG | ecosystem: Host-associated > Plants > Roots > Rhizosphere ...
GCCGAGCATCCCGATATCTGCGTCATCGACATCAACCTGCCGACGGTGTCCGGCTTCGAGCTGTTGCGGCGCATCCTGGCGCATGACGCCGCCGCGCGCATCATCATGTTCAGCATGAATGACGATCCGGTCTTCGTCTCGCGCGCCATCGAGGGCGGTGCCAAGGGTTACGTGTCCAAGACCGGCGACCCCAACGATCTCGTCGAGGCGATCCGCGAAGTCGGAAAGGGCGGCGTCTATCTGCCGCCCGCGATCGCACGCAGCATGGCTTTTGCCGGACCTGATTTCGCCAGAAGCCCGTTGTCGAAGCTCAACCCGCGCGAGATGGAGATCCTGCGTCTGCTCAGCACCGGCAAGACCCTGTCCGAGATCGCCTGGCTGGTGCACTCGCCCTACAAGACGGTCGCCAATACCTCGTCGATCATGCGCCAGAAGCTGGGCGTGCGCACCTCGGCCGAGCTGGTGCGGCTTGCGATCGAGAGTGGCGTAGCCTGATGACCCTGCAAACCGTTTCACTGAACCGATCGCATGGCGGCATGCAAGGCGTCTATCGGCATGCAAGCCGCGAGACCAAGACGGACATGACATTCTCGGTGTATGTGCCCGATCATCGCGAAGGCGCAAAACTGCCGGTGGTCTGGTATCTGTCGGGGCTGACCTGCACCCATGTCAACGTGACCGAGAAGGGCGAATTCCGCGGCGCCTGCGCCGAGCTTGGCCTGATCCTTGTCGCGCCCGATACCAGTCCGCGCGGCGAAGGCGTTCCGGGCGATCCCGCCAACGCCTATGATTTCGGCCTGGGCGCCGGATTTTACGTCGATGCGACCGTCGAGCCGTTCGCGCGGAATTACCGCATGTGGAGCTATGTTACCGAGGAGCTGCCGCAAGTCGTTGTCGGGAATTTCCCGGCCGATCCCGGCCGGCAATCGATTTTCGGTCACTCCATGGGCGGTCATGGCGCGCTCACGGTCGCGCTGCGCCATCCCGATCGCTACCGCGCGGCGAGCGCGTTCGCGCCGATCGTTGCGCCCTCGCGCGTGCCCTGGGGCATCAAGGCGCTCGGCGGCTATCTCGGCAACAACAACGACGCGTGGCGCAGGCATGACGCGGTCGCGCTGATCGAGGACGGCGCGAGATTTAGCGAATTGCTGGTCGACCAGGGCGAGGCCGATCAGTTTCTCAGCGAGCAGTTGCGCCCGGAATTGCTGCAGGCCGCCTGCGAGAAGGCAGGCATTCCCCTCGCCCTGCGCCGCCAGGCCGGCTACGACCACAGCTACTATTTCATCTCGACCTTCATGGCCGATCATCTGCGCTGGCACGCGCAGCGGCTGCAAGGCTAGAGCGCGATGAGTTTAAGTGAGATTGGAGCCGCAATAACGGTGCACCTCTCCCCTTGTGGGAGAGGTCGGATCGCATCGAAGATGCGATCCGGGTGAGGGGTCTCTCTCCGCCCCGCAAACTGCTTTTCGCGTCCGCGGATGCAACCCCTCATCCGGCGCCGTAGCCGATGCGAAGCATCGGCGTTCTTAGCTCTAAGAACGGCGGCCGAAGGCCGCCTATGCCACCTTCTCCCGCAAGGGGAGAAGGAAGGAAGTCTGAAGGAAGGAAGTCTGCGGCGAGACCGATTCAACCAAAATTCATCCGGCCCTAGTGGGCCTGCGGCGCGACGTAATTGGGAGCAAGCAACCGTTCGCGCACGAGATAGCGGGCCGCACGCGACCAGGACTCTTCGGTATTGCCGCGCATGTCGACGCTTGCCGCGGTGACGAGACGGCCGGTCTGCGCATCGTGCAGGTAGACATTGATGTTGAGAATAAGGTTGGAAACCTTTTGCACCACGCCGGTGATGTAGAGCTCGGCGCCAAGCTGATGCGCCAGCTTCGCGTCGCAGCCGCCGCAGGCCTGCAAATTGCTCTGATGCGCCGCAGCATTGACCGGCGCGATGTCGACGATCTGGAACTTGCCGGACTCGCCAAGTTCCTTGCGCAACTGATCGCTGACCCCCATCGGCCGCGCCTGCTCGTCCCTGCGCTTGCCATGCATCTGGCCTTCGAGGCTGGTGTCGAGCATCTCGAAATCGAACACCGCAAACTTCGGTGGATCAGCGGCATGGGCGGACGCCAAGCCCGTCAACAACAGCAGTGTCAAGGCAAGCAACCCTCTCATGATCGTGACCTGCAAACACTGGCAGCAAAAAGGAGGGTTGCAAGCTAGGACAATTCGTTCATGTTTCAAGCGGAGTTCTCCATTCAAGGAGAACCGCGAGGGAGACGCCATGATCCGACACTTGATCGGCGCGATCGGCTTGAGCGTGATGGCGAGCCACGCGCTCGCGGCCGAGCCGCTCGAGGTCGGCATCGGCTATCTCCGCCATGCCGGCGTCAAGGAAACCCTGTCGCTGGTGCAGCAGCCGGCCGAGAACAATGGCACCGCCGGCGCGCGGCTTGCCATCGAGGACAACAACACCACCGGAAAATTTCTCAATCAGCATTTCACGCTGGACGAAGTGCGCCTCAAGGGGGGTGACGACGTCGCCAACGCTGCGACCACGCTGGCCCAGCATGACGGCTTCATCATTCTCGATCTTCCGGCGGACGACGTATTGAAAGTCGCCGATACGCTGCGCGACCGCGGCACCGTGCTGTTCGACGCCGGATCGAAAGACGACCGGCTGCGCGAGGAGGACTGCCGCGCCAATGTCGTCCATGTGGCCCCGACGCGTTCCATGCTGGCCGACGCCCTCGCGCAATATCTGGTGTGGAAGCAATGGAAGCGCTGGCTGCTCGTGGTCGGCTCGCACGAGGCCGACAAGCTCTATGCCGACGCGTTGCGCCGCGCCGCGACGCGCTTTGGCGCAAAGATCGTCCAGGAGCGCACCTTCGAGGACACCGGCGGCGCGCGCCGCACCGACAGCGGCGTGACGCTGATCCAGCGCCAGATGCCGGTGTTCACCCAGCAGGCGCCGGCCTATGACGTGCTTGTTGCCGCCGACGAAAGTGAAGTGTTCGCATCCTACCTGCCTTACCGCACCTGGGACCCGCGGCCGGTGGCAGGTTCCGCAGGGCTCGTGCCGACCAGTTGGGACGCCTCGCACGACCAGTGGGGCGCGATCCAGATTCAAAACCGGTTCATCAAGCTCAACTCGCGCCACATGACCGCGCTGGACATGCAAGCCTGGACCGCGGCGCGCATGGTCGGCGAGGCCACTTCGCGCACCAATTCAGGGGATGCGAAAATGGTCTTCGGCTTCATCAAGGGCAAGGATTTTTCCATCGCCGCCTTCAAGGGCCAGCGCTTGACGTTGCGGGACTGGAACCTGCAATTGCGCCAGCCGATCCTGCTGGCCGATGGGCGCATGGTGGTTTCGGTGTCGCCGCAGGAAGGTTTCCTGCACCAGGTGTCGGAGCTGGATACGCTCGGCGTCGACCGGCCCGAGACCAAATGCAAGCTCAAGTGAGCGGAGACGAAAAGCGGATGTGGCGTGGCCTGCTTTCCCTCACCGTGCTCTGGCTGACGGCAAGCCCGGCCTCGGCCTACATCGCCTATGTCTCGAACGAGAAGGGCAACACGGTTACCGTCATCGACACCGAAAAATGGGCCGTCACCGCGACCATCAAGGTCGGACAGCGGCCGCGTGGCATCGAATTCACCAGGAACGGCAAGTTCGTGATGGTCGCGGTCGGCGACGACGACACGATCCAGGTGATCGACGCAAAGACGCAGCAGATAGTGGACACCCTGCCCTCGGGCCCCGATCCGGAACTGTTCACCCAGGACGCCGCCGGCAAGATTCTCTACGTCGCCAACGAGAACGACAACACCGTGACCGTCATCGACATCCAGAAGCGCAACCGGCTTGGCGACATCCAGGTCGGCGTCGAGCCCGAAGGCATGATGATCAGTCCGGACGGAAAGATCCTGATCTGTACGTCCGAAACCACCAACATGGCGCATTTCATCGACACGACGAAGCGCGAGGTCGTCGCCAATGTGCTGGTCGATTCACGGCCGCGCTTTGCCGAATTCAAGCATGACGGCTCCGAGCTGTGGGTATCTTCCGAGATCGGCGGCACCGTCTCGATCATCGATCCGGTCAAGCGCGCGGTCACCGGCAAGGTCACCTTCAACATCCCGGGCCTTCGAAGCGAAGCGATCCAGCCGGTCGGCGTCGGCATCACCAGGGACGACAAGACCGCCTTTGTGGCGCTCGGCCCGGCCAATCGGGTCGCCGTCGTCGATGCCGCAACTCACACCGTCACCAAATATCTCCTGGTCGGCCAGCGGGTCTGGCATATGGCGTTCACGCCGGACGAAAAATATCTGCTGGTGACCAACGGCGTTTCCAACGACGTATCGGTGATCGACGTCGCCGCACAAAAGGTCATCAAGACCATTCAGGTCGGCGAGCTCCCGTGGGGTGTAACGATATCGCCATGACGACATCAGACGCACCAGCCGCCACGCTTACACTGGACACCCCGGCCCGGCCGGGCGCTGCGTCGGCGCCAGCGCTCGTCATCAGCGGCGTCAACCACTCCTACGGCGCCCGCCGCGCCTTGATCGATATCGACTTTACCGTGCAACCGGCAAGCTTCACCGCCCTGCTCGGCCTGAACGGCGCCGGAAAGAGCACGCTATTCTCGCTGATCACGCGGCTGTTCGGAATCCAGAGCGGCCAGATCAGCATTTTCGGCCACGACATCGGCCGCGCGCCGGGCGAAGCCTTGCGGCTCCTCGGCGTCGTGTTCCAGCCGCGCACGCTCGACCTCGATCTCTCCGTGTTGCAGAACCTGCTTTACCACGCCGCCCTGCACGGCATCGGCCGGCGCGACGCGCGCCTGCGATCCGACGAGGTGCTGGCGCAGATCGGCCTTGCCGATCGCGCCAACAGCAAGGTGCGTGACCTCTCGGGCGGGCAGATGCGCCGGCTCGAGATTGCGCGGGCGCTGTTGCACCGGCCGCGCCTGCTGCTGCTCGACGAAGCGACCGTTGGCCTTGACGTCAAGGCCCGCGCCGACATTCTCGCGCATGTCCGCCAGCTCGTCACCGAACAGGGCATCGGCGTATTGTGGGCCACGCATCTGTTCGACGAGATCGTCGGCAGCGACAACCTCGTCATCCTGCATCAGGGCCGGGTGCTGGCGCGCGGCGATGTCGCCGATGTCCTCGCCAAGGCCGGCGCGCATGACGTCAATTCGGCCTTCATGCGCCTGACCGGCGCCCAGTTCGAGAGCCTCGCGCCATGAGCTCCACCGCCGCCAATGCCCGGCCAGCGGGTTTCTCCTTCGCCGAATATCTCACCTGCCTCAACGGCATTGTCTGGCGCGAAGCACTGCGCTTCCTGCATCAGCGCGAGCGTTTCGTGTCGGCGCTGGTGCGTCCGCTGGTATGGCTGTTCATCTTCGCCGCCGGCTTCCGGCAGGTGCTCGGCATCTCCATCATCCCGCCCTATGAGACCTACATTCTCTACGAGGTCTATATCGCGCCCGGATTGATGGCGATGATCCAGCTGTTCAACGGCATGCAGTCCTCGCTCTCCATGGTCTATGACCGCGAGATGGGCAATATGCGCACCTTGCTCGTGAGCCCACTGCCGCGCGGCTATCTGCTGTTCTGCAAGCTGCTTGCCGGAACGGCGGTCTCGCTGCTGCAGGTCTACGCGTTTCTGGTCATCGCATGGTTTTGGGACATCACGCCGCCGCCGATCGGCTACCTCACGGTGCTGCCGGCGCTGATCCTGTCGGGCCTGATGCTCGGCGCGCTCGGCATGCTCATTTCGTCGGGCATCAAGCAGCTCGAAAACTTTGCCGGCGTGATGAACTTCGTGATCTTCCCGATGTTCTTCGCCTCATCCGCCCTCTATCCCCTGTGGCGGGTGCAGGAGGGCAGCCCGATGCTCTACTATGTGTGCCAATGGAATCCGTTCACCCACGCGGTCGAGCTGATCCGCTTTGCGCTCTACGGCAAGATCGACTGGATCTCGCTCGCCGTGGTCGGCGGTTGCACGGCGGTCTTCATGATCGGCGCAATTCTCGCCTATGATCCGTCGCGAGGTCTGGCGCGCCGTGGACCCGCGGGAGGCGAGACATGAAACTGCAGGCCATCTTCGCCGCGTCGTTCGCCCTCGCAGTATCGGCGCAAACCTGCTTTGCCGCCGATCCGCGCTACCCGGACTGGCCATGCGCCCAGGCCAAGGTGCCCGAGATTTCGCTTGCCGCGGTGTGGGCTGGTCCGCCGCTCGGCGACGCTTCGCAGAAATGGAAGGATGACCCCAAGGTCAGCGCGCTGGTGGAGAAGCTCGCCGCAAGGAAGCTGCCGCTCGAGGATGCGCAGAAGGCCGCCACCGATTTCCTGTCCGCGCCGGGCACCGACAAGATGGCGGCAGGCAAGCTGCTGTTCGCTGGCCTGTTCGACACGCTCAACGCCCAGCGCTCTTCCGTCATGACCGGGCTCGAACGCGTGACACGCAAGCAGCGCGCGGCGGCCGACAGGATCCGCACCGACACGATCGCCCTGCAGGCGCTGCAGGATGCGACGTCGCCGGACCAGCACAAGATCGACGAATTGGGCAACCAGCTGGTGTGGGAAACGCGGATCTTCGAGGACCGGCGCGGGGTAGTGAAATTTGTTTGTGAGGTGCCGACTACGATCGACCAGCGCCTGTTCGCGCTCGGCCGCACGATCCAGCAGGAAATGGAATAGCTCTGTTCAGCGTGAGGACGAAGTTTCGCCGGGCCGCGGCTCGGGCTGCGACTCCATCGTCGGCAGATTGGCGCGCTCCCAGCCGTCGGTGCCATCGGGATACCAGGCGACGTTGGAATAGCCATAGGACAGAATGCGTTTCGCGGCGTTCCACGACATCCAGCAATCGGCCTGGCAATAGACCACGATCAGGGCGGCGCGGTTGCCGGCGGTGGCGCGCTCCAGTCCGCGCCGCAAATAATCTTCCATCACCGGCGCGAGCTCACCGTATCCCGTATCCGGCAGCCAGATGCTGCCGGGAATATTCTGGCGCGGCCGGTCGCGCCAGACGGTGCCGGCTGGAAGATTCGAAGGCTTTGGCGCGCGCGGCAGCACATCGATGAAGATTCCGGTCTTCGCGCGCCAGATCGCCTCGGCCTCCGCAGTGGTCAGAACGCGTGCGCCGGCCAAGGTGTCAGGCACCGGCGTGCGATAGTCTTCCGTTCGGTATCCTTGCGGCTCGGGAACGAGGCTCTCCGCATGCGCCACCTCCACCATCACGCAGAGCGCGAGCAAGAGGACGAGCGCCCGGCCGCTCATGGCGACTTGTTCGCCGTCTCCGCCCCGATCGGATGATCGTTCTCGTCAAGCAGGGGAACGCCGTAGTCGAGCAGGATCTTGTTGATCGCGCCCTGGTTCTCCTGGATCAGGCGATTGAGCATCCGCTTCCAGTTCTGATCGGCCGCGCGAACCCCCATGCCAATGCGGTAGACGAGCCGCGGCCCCGACGTTTCCTTGACCAGGAGCGTCACATGAAGCGGCGGGTTCGCCTTCCTGGCATAGTATCCCGCCATTGGCCCCCACAGCACCCCGGCATCGATCTCGCCGCTGGTCAGATCCTTGATCATGGACTGTGCGGAAGAATCGACGCGGGTATCGATCATCAGCGGATAAGGTTTGGCATTTGCCATCAGCCCCGCTGCCGACATGTTGGTTGCGGGTGGCGTGCCGGCGACGACGCCGATGTGTTTGCCTTTGAGGCGCGCGTCTTCCAGCGTGGTGACGTCTTCGAGACCGGAACCCTGTTTCGCGATCAGCGCATAGGCCGTGCGATAATAGGGGTTGGTGCCCTGAACGAGATCGTCGCCTTGCGGAAATCCCATGATGACGTCGCAGCGATGCGCGCCGAGCGTCACCCGCACGAAGCCCGTCGCCTGCGGGAAGAACATGTAATCGAGCTTCTTGTTCAGCTTCTCCGCGAACAGCTCGGCGAGCTTGTTCTCAAAGCCTTCGCCCTTCTCGTTGGAAAAAGGCATGTTGCGCGGATCGGCGCAGACCCGCAACACCTTGGGATCGACAAGCTCGATCGAGAGATCGAGACCGCCGTCGCTGTTGGTCTGCGCCCGCGCGACATCGCGGCCGAAAGCCAGTGCTGTGATCGCAAGAAGCGGAATCAGCAGGCGGCGATTGAACGAAACATGGGTCATCGGATGCTGTTTCAGTCTTGCCTTGCGCGCCCCGGCAAAATGCTAGGCTTCCCAACCGGAGCGTGCAACAGGATAATCTCTTGCCACTGATTCACTTAGGTATGTAATCCGGAACCTGCGCGGCCGGCTTGCTTCATGGTGGGACGAAGGCAGATATGACTCGTCGCCTCTCACTGCTCATCACGATCGTGACGCTCTGCGCGTCCGTGCCATTGCACGCGCAACAGGCGTTGTCCGTCACGGAGATCGCACCTGGCCTCTTCGTCCATACCGGCGATATCGCGCTGATGACGCGCGAGAACGAGGGAGCCATCGCCAACGTCGGGTTCGTCATCGGTGACGATTCGGTCGCCGTGATCGACACGGGCGGCAGCGTGAGAGAAGGAAAGCAACTGCTTGCGGCCATTCGCGCCAGGACCGACAAGCCGATCCGCTATGTCATCAACACCCATGGCCATCCGGATCACGTGTTTGGCAATGCTGCCTTTTCCCAACCCGGGACCGTCTTCGTCGGGCACAAGAATCTGCCGCAAGCGCTAGCTGCGCGCGGCCCCTACTATCTCGACGCGTTTCGCAGGATCATGGGCGCTTCCCTGGTCGACGAGGTCCGCCTCGTGCCTCCGACGTTGCTCGTCGACGGCACGCTCCGCCTCGAGCTCGGTGCGCGCACTCTCCTGCTGCAGGCCTGGCCTCCTGCGCATAGCGACAGCGATCTCACCGTGCTCGACGAGAAGACCGGCACCCTGTTCGCTGGCGACCTCGTATTCCTCGACCACATTCCGGTGATGGATGGCAGCCTTACCGGCTGGCTCCGCCTGATGGGCGACTTGAGTGGGCAAGCGGCGGAACGCGTGGTTCCAGGTCACGGTCCTGTGAGCAAGTGGCCCGCCGCCCTGGCAGACGAGCGGCGTTACCTCGAGACGCTGGCGAAGGATGTGCGCGCGCTGGTCAAGCGCGGCGCGCCGATCACGGAAGCCGCCGATACGGCTGCCGCCTCCGAGCGATCACGCTGGCAATTGTTCGACGACTACAACGCACGCAACGCGACCGCAGCATATTCGGAGATTGAGTGGGAATAGCGAGCGCGCTACGCTGTCGGAAATGCGCTTCGATGCCGCCAGTGGAGGAGCTGCAACCATGCTCGGACATCGTCTCCGCCTGCTCTCCGTTCTCGGTTTGCTCGTCCTTGCGTTCGGGATGCCGCTCGGAGCCTTGAACGCAGCCGAGACCTATGATCCCTGGCCCGGCCTCATCCAGGATATCTTCAACAATCGACCGATGAACGATGGCAGCGACGTGATCGGCATCGAGATGCCCTACCGCGCCGAGGATGCGGCGATCGTCCCGGTGACACTGCGCAACAAGCTTCCCCCCGGCGACGATCGACGCTTGTTGCGGATCACGCTGGTCATTGATCAAAACCCCGCACCGATGGCTGCGAAATTCGAGCTCGCGCCCGATGCCGGGATTTCCGAGATCTCGACCCGCGTCCGCGTCAACAGCTACACCAATGTCCATGCCGTGGCCGAGCTCAGCGACGGCAAGCTCTACATGGTGAAGACGTTCGTGAAGGCATCCGGCGGCTGCTCGGCGCCCGCGGCCAAGAATGCCGAAGAGGCCAAGAACCATCTCGGCCAGATGAAATACCGGCAATTCGCCAGATCCGATCAGAGCGGCCCCGCAAACGGTGCGCGCGAGGCTCAGATCATGATCGGGCATCCCAACAATTCGGGACTGCAGATGGACCAGCTCACCCATCTCTACATCCCGGCCTTCTTCATCGACGAATTGCACCTGTGGCAGGACAACAGCCCGGTGCTTTCGATGGAGGGCGGCATCTCCATCTCGGAAGATCCCAATATCCGCTTCACCTATGTCTCGAACGGCGCCAAAACCTTCCGCGCCGAGGCCAAGGACACCTCCGGCCACGTCTTCCAGAAGGAGTGGAAAGTCGAAGATTCCGGCACCTGATGCGGCGAGTCTGGGCTTCTAGAAGCAGCGCACCTCGGCTTCCGCTTGCGCACGCCGCAGATCGTCCAGCGCGCCTTTTGCCTGTTCCGAACTGCGGAATTCACCGCCCAGGTTGCCGCGGACCCGAGACATGGAGAGCACCGTCTCAGCCGTGACGTAGCGGTCATAGGGCAGCAAGGAGGCGACGACGTCGATCGAGCAGGAGCATTGCTCGATCACCTGCCGCGTCTCGCCGTTGGATTTCATGCAGCCATAGACATATTCGGCGCGCGCCGAGGTCGGGTAATCGTTGGCCTCATCGGCATGCGCGATCATGGCCGTCGCGACGAGTCCGCCCAGCCCGGCGACAATCGGTCGTACCCATCCGACTACTTTCATATCATTTCTCCCGAGAGCAAAAGCTATGCTATCGCTCCTGGGCTGAAAAGGGACATTCGAGAAAACGGCTCACGAAGTCATGAAGCGACTTGCCACTCTATTGATGATGGCATTTGTCCTCACCGCATCGACGTTCGCGCGTTGCGACGCGGAGACGATACGCGTTGCGGCGCAAAAAACCGGAACATTCGCCTGGGAACTGGCCGTGATCCGCGCCCATGGCCTCGACAAAGAGGCCAACCTTTCAATTCAGCTGCTTGCGCTCGCAAGCCCCGAGGCAGGCAAGATTGCGCTGCGCGCCGGCAACGTAGATATCATCGTTTCCGATTGGATCTGGGTTTCGCGCGAGCGCAGCCTCGGCGGCAAACTCACCTTCTATCCATATTCCAGCTCACTCGGTTCCGTCATGGTGCCGAACTCTTCTCTGATCCGAACCTTGGCCGATCTCAAGGGCCACACGCTTTCCGTCGCCGGTGGCCCGATCGACAAGAGCTGGCTGCTCCTGCAAGCGTCACTGAAACAGGACGGGACCGACCTGAAGACGGATTCCAACATCGTCTACGGCGCGCCGCCGCTGCTGGCGGCCAAGGCCCTGAGCGGCGAAACGGACGCCACGCTCAACTACTGGAATTTTTGTGCGGCGCTGGAAGCCAAGGGCTTCCGTCGCCTTGCCGGCATCGAGGATATTCTTCCTAAGCTTGGGGCCAAGGGCCGTACCGCAATGATCGGCTACGTCTTCAACGAGGACTGGGCCAAAGCCCATGAGGACGCCGTCGCGCGCTTCATTGGGATAACGCTGGCCGCCAAGCAGATACTGGCGAAATCCGACGCCGAGTGGCGCACGATCGCGCCCCTCACCGGCGCGCCCGATGCGGCGACGCTGGACGCCTACCGCGACCGCTATCGCGAGGGCATTCCGCACCGCTTGGTCGCCGACGAGGAGGCCGACGCACGCGTGATCTATCGCGTGCTGGCGAAGATCGGCGGTCGCGAGCTGGTTGGCTCCGCAGGCGAGCTCGACCCCGGCACGTACTATCACGCCATTCCCGGAGATTGACGTGGTTCGTCTGCTTTCCTTCCTGCTGTTGCTGGCGACCTGGTGGATCGCCGCGCAGTTTGCGGGCAGCGCGAAGCTACCGGCACCGCCGGCCGTGCTGAGGGTCATACTTGACGAAGCGGCATCCGGCGCCCTGTTCGTCAATCTCGGCGCGACGCTGGCGCGGGTCGCGCTGTCCTTCGTGCTGGCGATGTCGCTCGGTTCGGCAATCGGCTATTTGATGGGCCGGGTGAGGCTGGCCGACCGGATCGGCGACCCCTGGCTGATCCTGCTGCTCAATCTGCCTGCCCTCGTCGTCATCGTCCTGGCCTATATCTGGGCTGGATTGACGGAGGCCGCCGCGATCGCGGCGATCGCCGTGAACAAGCTGCCAACCGCCGTCGTTACGCTCCGCGAGGGTGCCCGCGCGCTCGACCGGTCACTGGATGAAATAGCGATCGCGTTCGCGATTCCGCGCTTGCGGGCATTCCGGCACGTGATACTGCCGCAGCTTGCGCCCTACATCGCCGCGGCCGCACGCTCGGGGCTTTCGCTGGTGTGGAAGATCGTGCTGGTTGCGGAACTATTGGGACGCCCGAATGGCGTCGGCTTCGAGATCGGCGTCGCGTTCCAGTTGTTCGACATCCCGCTGCTGCTGGCCTATTCGCTCTCCTTTGCAGCCGTGGTGCTCGTGATCGAGACCTTGCTGTTGCAGCCCTTTGAGCTTCGCGTATCGCGGTGGCGGCCCCGTGCAGCTTGAGGTCGACATCACCGGAAAGCATTTCCAGAATGCTGCAGGCGAGCGCCAGGAGGTGCTCGGGCGAATCTCATTCTCCCTTCGCGCCGGCGAGGTCGGCGTATTCGTCGGTCCCTCCGGCTGCGGCAAGAGCACGATGCTGAAAATCCTGGCCGGCGTCGACCACGACTATCAGGGAAGGGTCGCGCGGCCGCACCCGGCCCGTCTCGGCATGGTGTTTCAGGAGCCGCGGCTACTACCCTGGCGATCGGTCGAGGACAATATCCGGCTCGTCGTGCCCGATATCGATGAAGCCAAGCTTTCCGAACTGTTTGCTGTCCTGGAATTGTCCGCGCACCGCAGCCATTTTCCCGGCGAACTGTCGCTTGGCCTCGCCCGCCGCGTCGCGCTCGCCCGCGCCTTCGCGGTTCAGCCGGATTTCCTTATCCTCGACGAGCCCCTCGCTTCGCTGGACGACGCCCTTGCCGCCCGCCTACGCGAGGAGATCGCGATACTGGTCGGCGGCCGATCGATGATCACGCTTCTCGTCACGCATAACCTCGATGATGCTATCCGGCTCGGCGACCGCCTGTTTCTGCTGTCGGCGCGACCGGCCCGGATTCTCGCCGCCCTGCCGATCGCGTTGCCGCGCAACGAACGCGGCGAAGCCGAGATCACGGCGATCAAGGCAGGCATTGCCCGGCAGACCAAGGGCGAAACCACGAAACGGGATGCTTCGTAGGCGGAGGTCGAGATGCTGCTTTGGGCCTTGACGCGTTTTCCCCTCGCGCGAACTGATAGGCAATAATGGCTCTCAGGAGGATAACCGATGCGATGGATGCTAGCTACGATCTTGTTGCTGCTCTTGAGCGGCGAAGCCGGCGCACAAAGCAAAGGCAAGGGCATCCGGCTGTGGAATCTGACCACCGCCACCATCTCCGGTTTTGAGCTCTCGCCCGCCGGCAAGAACGATTGGGGACCAAACCAGACCTTGAACGACCGGGACAAGGAGGTCGATCACGACGAGCGGCTGCGCATTACCGGCGTCGAGCCCGGCCGCTACGACGCCAAGGTGAGCTATCGCGACGCGCGGCAATGTTTTGTGCACGACATCGAGATCAAGGCCGACGCGGTATTCTCGATCGCCGACAAGGATCTGAAGGACTGCAACAAATAGATCAGATCTTCTCGTTGCTGTGCGGATATTCGCAGCGCCATTTCACCGCGGTCCAGTTGGGGTGCTGGCCTATCCATTGCGCGATATAGGGCGGCGCGGCCATGGCGCATTGCTGCGGTGAAGCGGCCGAGGAAAATACCAGATGCTTCTCCTCGCACTGGTTCGGAGAGACCACGGCGCAAACCGTGATGATCAGGGCAATCGCATCCATGCCTAAGGTCCTTGTTTGGTTGTTCAGTCGACAGCACCATCAGTTACGAAGCCGGCAAGAGCCGGGTTTCATCAGACCGTGAGCAGCGCCGCTCCTCGGTTGTCGCACCCGCGAAGTGGGTCCATTCCGGCTGATAGGTCAGGTTGAGAGTGGTCACAAGGTTCGGAATTATCTCGCGTTCGACGGCCAGCATCACATCGGTTCCGTCCTCCCTGCGCCAAGCCTGGCACAGGCAAGCACGATGAGATCTCGTACTCTGTCGGATTTCGAAGGGAAAAGCCGCCGGCATCGCGTTTGCCGGTTCGCTGAAAATCGGAGGCTGAAAACAAACGTCTGCCACGGCTCGCAACAGATGACCGCAGGAGCCGGGCAGATCGCTTCGTGGTTACTTGCGCGTCGCGCAGACGTACATGTTGATTTCCATGCCCACCTGCACTTCGACGATCTTCGGAGTTTTCCAGCTCATTCGGGTCTCCCAAGTAATGGCGCAAACGCATGGCGCCGCGCCGAACCTAGAGCCGACGCACGCGCAACGCAAGAGCTCGCGCAAATCTCGCCGCGAAGGTCGCCGCCGATCTATCTCAACAAGCGGAGCAGCGCGCGTCCGGCCGGCCGGCTCAGCTCCTTGGCATCCAACGTGCCGTCGCCGTCCGGATCTGCGGCCTTGAAGCGCTGCTCGACCACTGCGAGGTATTCATCCAGCGTCAAGGTGCCATCGTGGTCGCGGTCAGCGGCCGCGAGCTCGCGCGCGCTCAGCCTGCCGGCCAACTCGCGTCGATCAAGCGTTCCATCATGATCATGATCGAGCCGTGCGAACAACGCCGAGGCCGCTTTCTTGACCTCTGCAAGATCGAGCGTCCCGTCCGCATCGGTATCGAACATCTTGATCGGATTGGTGCGCGCAGCGGCGAGCGGCACCCGCGTTGCTTCCACCAGGAAAGCTGCCGATATCAGGAAGATAGACCGGCGTGACAGCATCGTCGAGCTCCTGTTTGATCGTTCACGGCAGATCGGCTGGAACGGTTTCAGGTTTCGGGTGTCGGATGGATTCTCGCTTCGCTAAAATATGCTCCCCGCCCGATAGTTGCGGGCAACTTTCGGAGACCTCGATGGGATCGCTACGCCGACAACTCCTCGCCCTCCTGACCTTTGCCGCCTTCACGTCTTGCGCGCTGGCAGGAGAACGAAAGCCCGCCACCAACGTTGCTACGCCCGCAGCGCAACAACGCACGCTGACCGGCAAGGAAAGGCTCGGCCGGAAATGGACGGACGAGCAACGAATCGACAACTGCAAGGTACCGCTCGACAAGCGCGGGACCAAGCCGCGGCCGAGTGCCTGTGCCGACGCCCCGCCGAGTTAAAGCATGATCCGGAAGGTGGAAGCCGGTTTTCCAAAAAGATCATGCTCAAACAAGGAGATTGGATCATGATGCTTGATCGCATCACGATCTAATCGACGGACGTGATGTCCAACGGCGCGATGCCGTGCTGGCCCTTGTGAATGGCGGAAGGCACGACGCCGTAGCACTTGCGGAACACGCGACTGAAATGCGATGAGCTCGAGAAACCCCACGAGAACGCCACGTCCGTGATTGTCTTCCCGGCATGCGTCTCCAGCTCCTGGCGGCAATGCTGCAGCCGCGCCCGCCAGATATAATCGCTGACCGTCATCCCGCGCTCGCTGAACAGCATATGCAGATAGCGCTTGGTGCAGCCGAGCGCCGCCGAAATCCGGTCGATCGAGAGATCCGGATCGCGCAGATGCTCGCGGATGAAAGCCTGCGCCCGCACATACATCGCCTCCGGACCGATGCGGTCGAAGCTGGTATCGGCCTCGCGCAGCGGCAGCAACAACAGATCGATCAGCGAATCGGCGACGCCCACCGCACTGTTTGCCGACAGCTTCGTCGCCTCGTCAAAGACCGCGTGCACGAAGTCATGCGCGATTCGCCCCGTCCCGGTGAGCGCCGACAGCTTGCAGGCCGACATCTTGCTAAAATGAAACCCGCGCTCGCGCAGCAATTCCTTCGGCACGATCACGACCTCATGCCGCGTCAGCGCCGGGCTGATGATCGTGTGCGGGCACGAGACGTCATAAGCCAGGCAATCGCCTGGCTTGATCTGCATCTGGATGCCGTTCTGCTCGAAATAGGAAACCCCAAGGGTC
>Ga0070684_100001741_pt1 | contig 15836 bp, 21 predicted proteins | sample KBSC723LmetaG_FD_65653 | JGI IMG/M metagenome (GOLD analysis project Ga0070684, IMG submission 65653) | Corn rhizosphere microbial communities from Kellogg Biological Station, Michigan, USA - KBS C7.2-3L metaG | ecosystem: Host-associated > Plants > Roots > Rhizosphere ...
GGCTTCGACTTCACCAGCGCGATCAAGGGAGCGGTCTCCACCGTGCTCGAAGCGTCCGACAACCCCGCTGTCTACGCGATGCTCCCGCCATGGGCGGCGGCGGGGTTGTTCGCGATCCACGGCATCAACGAGTTGAGCGATCACTCGCTGAGCAAGCTCGTGGATGACAAGCGGGCGAGTACGAGTCAGGTCCAGCTCGCGCAGGCGCTGCTGAAGCAACGGCAGGCGCAGCGCGCGAGCGGCGGCGGCGGCGGCGGTGGTGGCGGCGGCGCCGCCCCCGACATCAACGCGCAGTACATGGACTATGGCCATGACGGCGTGGCGGGGTGGTTCGGGACGCTCGGGGCGGCGCGAACCACGGTGGTTCCGACCTCGCCGCGGGATCATCGGGGCTCGGTGCCGGCGACTACCACGGTGTCGAACAGTCGTGGCCAGACCACGACGGTCGTGCCGTGGCATCCAACGACGTCCACGAGCCAGACGGTGGCGACCTCGCCGCAGCCTGGGATCATCACCGTGCAGACGGGGGGGGTGCCGACGGGCGGGACGGTGGTCCAGAACACCGCGGGGAGTAACTTCGCGTGGATCCCGGGTACGCCGGACGGGTCGGTGCCGGGTCACTGGGAGCGGCCGAGCGCGCAGAATCAGCCGATCTGGGACCCGACGGGGCAGGGCGGCTACGGTGTGCCGGCGGCGGCGCCCCCGCCGGGCTACCCGCCGCCAGGCTACCCGCCGGGTTACCCGCCGCCGGGCTATCCGCCGGGCTACCCGCCGTATGACCCATACGGTGGAGCGTACGGAGCGCCGTACGGCTACCCGCCGGGCTACCCGCCCGGCTACCCGCCGGCGCCCTACGGATACCCGGGCTATGTCGATCCAACCGTCGCAGCGATGCAGGCGGGATGGTACGGCGGCATGCCCCAGGTCGTGCCGTGGGACCCGTCGCAGATCGCGCCGGAGCCACTGAGCCTCGATGATGTGGCGGCGCTCGCGGTCTGGGGGTCGGGATCGTTCGCGGATGGCGCCTATCCGGGCTACCAGACGCCAGCGATGCCGACGAATCTTCCCGTGTACTACTGACGTGGTGGTACAGGGCGCGAGCGGGCCGCCCCGCTCGCGAGCTGTCACGCTGACGTCAGGCAACCCAACGGAGCAAGCGATGGCATACGATCACATCACAGACCAGAACGGGATCACGTGGACCGTCATCACCACGCCGGACGGGTACACCATGATCGCCAGCGTCCTAGACACGGCGGATCCCAAGTACGACCCGCCGGCGGAGGATCAGATCGCGAAGATGCCGCAGAATCCGGGCGCACTGGAGGTCAACAATCGGCAGATCATCGGCGCTGACCCGCCGACGGGGGAGCAGACTCGCATGCTCTACCTCGATCTCGTCAAGAAGGTGCAGGACTGGGCGGGCGCACACAAGGGGATGGCGATGCTCAAGGTGGCACAAAAGCCACCGTGGGGATGGATCGCCATCGGGGTGCTCGTCCTGGTCGCGCTGGACGATGGCGGCAAGCGCCGCCGCCGGCGGCGGTAGCTCGTGGCGCGCGGTCGGCGCGGCGGGGACGGCGCCGCCTACGTCATAGGCGGGCTTATACTCCTCGGCATGTCCAACGAACAACGCAAGGGAAGGGGCCCGCTCTACGGGCCGCAGCTACCGCCGCCGCCGTCTGTTGATCAGTGGGGGCCGGCGCTCACAGGGCCATGTGCCGCGCGCGGGATACCTCTCGCGTACGCGATGCGGTGGATCGCGATGGAATCGGGGGGCAATCCGTGCGCGATCGGCAATCCCCTGGAGGCGGGCCCCGACGGCTACCCCCGGGAGATGGGACTGGCGCAGTCCTACAACCCGGACGACATGACCGCGGCGGGGGTGTCGTCGGCGGCGGTGCGCGCGTACTGCATGCCGGGCCGTGACAACCCGATCGTGTACAAGGGGCGGGAGCTGCGCGGATTCTCGGATCGGCTCACGCGCGAGCTCACCGCGGACGAGCTCGCGCAACAGGCCGAGCTAGCCGCGCACACGATCGGCAAGGCGATGGATGCCGCGGCGCTCAAGATGCGCGCGGCGGGGGCGTCGTGGCCGGAGCGTGACTGGTGGACCATGGTCAAGTTGCAGCACAACCTCCCCGGCCTGGCGCGCGGCGTGGTGCTCGTCGCGAGGGCGCTCGGCCGGGCGCCGGCGAGCTGGGGGGAGTTCCGGGAGCACGCTCTGGCGGTGACGTACGATCCCGAGACGGAGGCGCACCGCGCCGAGCTCGCGCACTACCTCGACATCGCGGAGCACGCGGCGGAGGTGGTGTAATGGATCCCGTCGGGGCCGGGTTGCTGGCCAAGCTGAGGGGTCTGGCGCCGGTGTCGGTCAACGCTTACGACGGCGCCGGCGAGATGCGCGCGATCGCCGTGCCGGGCGGGCGCAAGCGATGGAGTGCGGTGATGTCTACGATCGAGGCGCGACCTTGGACACGGGTAGATCTTCTGGACAAGTCCGGGAGGGTGCTCGGGCACCACGACAACGATGCGCCGCCCGATGGGATCGAGGACATCTCCGGTCCGGCCCCGCTGCAGATGATGCAGCCAAAGTGGTTCCTAGAGCTCGTCCTGCGAGCGCAGGACATGGCGCTGTCGCATCGCCAGAAGGAGTTCACTGCGATCTTCGCAGGGATGCACCAGATCCTGGGGCTGCAGGCCGAGATGATGCAAGAGCAGATCGCGTGGATGCGCAGTCAGCGCGATGAGGCGGTGGAGCTCGAACGCGCGCGCATGCAGGCGATCCCGCCGCCTTCCGAGGACGACACCGGGGAGCTCTTGAAGCTACTGGAGGCGAGTCCGAAGTTGATGGAGTCGCTCGGGCCTCTCCTGGCGCTGGTGATGCGCCCCAGGGCACTGCCGCCGGCGCCGCCGCCCCCCCCGCGGCCGAGCTCGCCGGCGCCGAGCTCGCCGGCGCCGAGCTCGCCGGCGCCGGCGCCGCCGGCCCCGCGGCCCTCGCCTCCGAGCTCGCCGGCGAGCTCGCCGGAGCCTCCGGCGGCCCCGCGGCGCCGCCGCCGGGCCAGGGGGCAGTGATGGCGGCCCCGGAGTTCTGGGTTATGAAGGTGAGGGAGGTTCTAGCGAAGGGCGCGCGCGTTGAGGATCTGCACCCGAAGATTCGCGAGGCCATCGCGAGCGGGGCGCTCGCGGTGGTAGACCTCGACACCGGGCGGGCTATCTGCGAGCCGATCGCGGAGTGCTCGTCGCCTGAGACGGCCACCGCGAAGGCGCTGGACTGCGCGGCCCGGACCGGAGTGCAGCACACGGTGGTCATGAACGCGGATCTTGATCTCGCGTGACTCGCGACCTCGGGGGGTCCCGAGCCTCCGACCGAAGGGGCGCCGGCCATTGCATGCGCCGCCGGGGCCACAAGCGCCGACGCAACGGCGCGGCATGCCTTACGGGGCGATCCGCCAGTGGACGTAGGCAAACTGCGATGCGCTATCGATCGGTGTAATGACGGTGAGCATCGTGGCGGCCGCGGGTACCGGGTGCCACTGAACCGGGTTGCTGAGGCCGCCGGCGGTACCCTGTTGCCAGCTGTCGGTCACGTTGCCCTGATCATCGGACCATGCGCACGTGGCGGTAGGGTCGCCGGTCAGCGGGACAACCTGCTGGGTGCCGTCGATCGGGTCAAGCTGTGTCAGGCTAACGCGCACGCGGCGGGCGAAGTCCGGTACGTTCACGTTGCTGAATCGGACGGTACCGCCGCCGTTGACGGTTCCGATCAGGGCGAAGTGAGTCAGCGACAGCTCGCCGGAGTCGGCGACCGTCTGTCCATCGAGCGGGGCGACCCATGCCGTCGCGATCGGACGCGCGGCGGGAACGGGGGCGCCGTTGGCGCGCCAGCGGGCAAAGACCTCAACGTAGTTGCCGACGAGCACGAGCGATGACCCCATGCGGGGCCACTGGCCGGCGATGTGCGCGGGTGCGGCGCCGCCAAACCCGAAGTTGATCAGAACGTCAACATCGAACGAAAGCGCGACAGGGTTGGATCGGAGTGGAAACCATACGCCGGTGTGATTGAAGCCGGCGGCGTAGCCGTAGCTCGATGACTCGACGGCGGACTCCGGTTGCCCCGGGGCGAGGAACGGGATCAGCGGGGCGTGCCCGTCTGCGCGATCGAGGCGATTCATGCCGATGCGCCAGCGGCGGGCGCGCGGCGAATCGACTCGAACGATCTGTGTATCCGCGTTCTGGTCGATCTGGATCGTGTTCGCGGAGAGTTGCTGGTACTCGTCGTCATCGTGCTTCATAGGTCGGAGTCCTCCGCGGCCGAGTCTACCTCGCCGCGGCCGAGCGCTGCGGCGAGCTCGGCGGGGAGCGTGCGGCCGATGTACGTGCAGCGGGTCTTGCCGGCCTTGCGGGCGCCGGCGGTACCGATCGGCGAGGAGTCACGATAAAACGCATACCAGTACGGGCCGTGCCAACGATCGCAGCGCGCCTTGCCGCAGCGAACAAAGCGCAGCTGGTACGTGACGTGCGCCAGGTGGTGGACCTCGACCGGCGCTGGCGCCGGCGCCGGCGAGCTCGGGGCCGCCGGCGAGGTCGGGGCCGCCGGCGAGGCCCGCCGGCGAGCTCGGGGGGCCGCCGGCGAGGTCGGGGCCGCCGGCGAGCTCGCCAGCGAGCTCGGGGGCCGCCGGCGAGGGCACTTCGAGCCATCGTGCGCGCCGTACTCGTGGCCGCACTTCGGGCAGATGTCGGTGAGGCGGTGAGTCGATCGGGATCGGGGCATGCGCAATCTTATCTAACCTACGGCCGCGACGCAAGGGCCGTCTTATCTAACCCCAGAACCTCGCGTTAGATAAGACGCCGCCGGCGCCCTGGGCGAGCTCGCCGGCGGCCGTGACGCACTGCGTCGATCGACGGGGAGGGGAGCAGGAGATACGAGGTAGGAATTCCCTTGACCTCGTATCGGGGCCCATGCTAGAACCATGGACGTTGGGGCGATCGACTCGCCCCGGAAGGGGATCGACAATGAGCAAGCAAGAGAAGCCTGGCCACTACACCGCAGCGGGTACCAAGAAGCATCAGGCCAACGGGCCGGCGACGTGGAGCAAGGTGTTCCAGAAGGTGGCGGGGCGCGACGGGCGGGAGGGTGAGGGGGTGCGGGCCGCGCTGGCGTTCGCGGTGGAGCATGAGGAGCGGTTCATCGCGTGGGCGGAGGCTCACCCCACGCTGTGGGCGCCGGCCACGACGGCGCCGCCGCCGGCCAAGGCCAAGGCCGCCAAGCCGGCCAAGGCCGCCAAGCCGGCCAAGGCCAAGGCCGACAAGCCGGCCAAGGCCGCCAAGCCGGCCAAGGCCAAGGCCGACAAGTCCAAGGCCGCCAAGCCGGCGGAGGGGCAGCAGAGCGAGCTCCCGATCGCGGAGGCCAAGTAGCCATGGCGCCGACCTCGGGGGGCGCGGCGGCGCTGGCTACGCAGCTGCAGTGCCAGGCGATGGACATCGCAGGGCAGGAGATCGAGTCACTGGACATCGGCGCGGAGATGACCGTTGCCGACATGGAAGCGATCACTGCATGGGGCGCCCGGATGTACCTGCTCGGTCTGGGGGACCGGGCCGCCGTGGCGCGCAAGGCGGAGGCGCCGGCGCCGGCGGCGCCGGCGATCGAGTGGTGCCAGTGCGGACACCAGAAGTCCGCCCACGGCGCCGGGCGCTCCGGGGCGCCGGGCCACGGCGCGTGCCTCGCCAGCGCGATGCGCGGCGGGCGGCGGCGCTGCAGCTGCGAGCAGTACACGTGGACGTCCAAGGCCCCGGCGGCGGCGCCGGCGCCGGCGGTACAGCGCCGCGCAAGGCGCACCGATCGGCGGGAGGTGGCGGCGGCGTGTGCCGCGAGTGGCCACCGCACCCCGGGCAACGATGGCCAGTGCGCGTGCGGCACGTTCGCGCTCGACGCCACGCGCGCGGGGGGTGGTCGGTGAGGTACCGGGCGTCATTCATCGTGGACGCGCAGTCGATCGGCCAGGCGCTGAACCTGGCGCGCGACTGCATGCGGCCCCGGGCGGCGCCGACGCGCGACGGGCGGCCCGCGGAGATCATGATCTGGGAGGAACCGGCGCCCCCGCCGCCGCCGGGTGACATGCGCTGGTCGTGGACGTCCACGGATCGCGAGGACAGCTCGCGCGATGTGACGATCGCCTTCGAGGGCCGGGGCCGCCTGGCGCGCGGGGTGGTGTCGCTCTACCGCCGCGATGCGGAGCCCCAGGTGGTGGCGGCGTACCTGGCGCCGGGGCGCGTGGCCGAGCTCGTGCGGACGCTGCAGCACTGGCCGCTGGACCTCATGGATCGGCTTGCGCTGGAGGATGCGCAGCGGCGGGCGGCGGCGCTGGCGCCGGATGTGGCGGCGTTCGATCTCGAGAAGACGCACGGGGGTGACGAGTGACGGCGCCGGCGGCGGACTGGCCAGACTCGCTCACCCGGCGCGAGAAGGAGATCGCGCGCCTTGTGTGCGAGGGGCACCGGAGGAGCGCGGTGGTCGAGATGCTTGGGATCGCTCCGAAGACGTTCGACTCCCACCGCTTCGAGGCGATGCGCAAGCTCGGGGTGGTCAACGAGGTGCAGCTCGTGCGCCTGGCGCTCGCCGCGGGGTGGGTGGCGTTCACGGATGACGAGCTCGCGAGGCGCCCGGCGCCGCCATGAGTCGGCCGGAGGACAGCACTTCCCCACAGTCACCGGGGGCGGCGGACCGTGCGGCGGATCGCGCCGCGGCGGCGCCGCCCCCGGTCGTTTCGCACGTCACACAGATCGACTCTGGACCATGGGGCGCGCGCGCGACGTGCGCGTGTCACTGGGGGGTGGAGTTCTTCGTGGGGCGGCGGACCTCCGCGGGGGAGGTGGTGTACAGCGAGACGAAGGCGATCGAGGTAGCAACGAACGCGGCGTTCTTTCACAGGGAGGCGAATCGATGACACTGGAGCGTCCACTGTTTGGCATGGTGCAACACATGGTCAGGATGGAGATCGAGTCACTGGTCAAGATGCACCTGGTAGGTGACGACGTGGAGGAGATCGCGAGAGTGCTCGCGCGGGCGGTGGGGGTGTGGTGGGAGAGGCGGGGCCGGGTCGTCATGGTGGGCTGTCCCGGATGCGGCTCGCGCGGCGACATCGAGCACATCGCGGCATGCGCGGGCGCACGGATCGCCGGGGCGCAGCGGGAAGGGGCGGCGTTGATGCTCGGCATGGTGAGGCGTCAGATCGGGCGACGGGGCATGGTGGAGGTCGGGCGCCTCGCGGCGGCGGTGGCGCGGGGGCGGTGGCGGTGAGTCGGCGGAGGTCAGGGCGCGGCCGTCGCAAGCTGGAGCGCATGTTCCGGCGAGCGATCCGCGCGTTCCATCCTCCGCGCCCGGAGCACCACATCAGCCGCGGGCCGTCGCCGCTCGGGGGTTACGAGTGGCGGTGCAGCTGCAGTGCGTGGGGGGTGGGAACCAAGCGCCAGTGTCAGATCGGATCACGGCTGCACTGGTGGGCGGTGTGTCGCCAGTGGCGGCAGATCGGAAGGTTCTAGGGTGGCGCGCTGGACGGGGCGGGCATGGGTGGAGTACCGGCGCTCTCCGCCGGGTGTGCGCGTGGTGTGCGGGTACTGCCGCGAGCGGGGTGAGTGGAAGGTGCAGGATGATCCGGGGGTACGGGGCGAGCGAGAGGCGCACGAGATGATCTGCGGCGCGTGGTGGGGGTTCTGCGATACCTGGAACGAGATCGCGTGGGCCATCGGGAGAGAAGCGCCGTACTACTGGTCAGCGATCAATCCGCCCGGGTACTGTCGCTGCGGCCACGAGTGGCACGAGCATCGCGGCGGAATGTGCGTAGGAGATCGGGGCGACGGCTGCGACTGTCGGGGCTTCGCGAGTCGCGGGGCCTGAGTCCGCGGTAGCGGCCCGATCGCGAGCGTTGCATCTGGCGACCGGGCCGCTGACCTCGGGGGGTATCCAGCTCCTACCCTGGCGCGGCCCGAGCTGTCAAGCCCTGGGCACACCGGGCGCCCCGGCCGGGGAGGTGCGAGATCCGTCGGCCGGGGTACCCGGAGGCGATGGAGACGCTACGCCAGAGCGGCGGGGGCTGTCAAGGTCCGCCGGCGGTGGCGGCCCTGGGGAGGGTGCGTGCGAGTCGCTACCACCGCCGGCGGGGAGCAGGAACGCTCTCACAGGTTGACTCCCGCTGGCAAGCGCGCTCAACGTGGGGGCCCCAGGGGTTGCCGCCCCTGGGGCCTGGAGGGCAGCACTGCAATGCCGCCGATACGTGAGCTAGACCACAACACGAATGAGCTGTCAAGGGGGATCGAGCTGATCGTCTGGCGGGAGCCGGGCGATCGAGTGTGGCATGCGAGGGTGATCGACGGAGTCTCGCGCGGCGGCGTGGCGATGGCGCCGGGGGATGATCCCTGGGGTGCGGTGGCGGCGGCGCTGGCGGGCTACGCGAGGCTCACTGCGCCGGCGCCGGATGACCGGGGCCGGTGGGAGCTCCATCCCGTGCCGGGCGGTGCGCGGGGGCGGGGAGCTCGGGGACGTGAGGCGCATCACGAAACGCTTGGCGTAGTGTCGGGCAAGGGGCCGCGCGCTCCCCGTAGTGTTCAAAGCCTTGGCACAAGTGCCAAACTGCCGCCGGCCCTCGGCAATCCGGAGTGGCTGGCCGACCTCGAGTACGTGTGGCGCATGAGAACCCATGACGCTCTGCAGCAACTCGATCGAAGGGCGCGTGAGCAACGAAGGGCGGCGCGGCGGGCGGGCGAGCGCGCGACCGCGGCGTACGACAGGGGGGACATCACCGGCGGTGTACAACAGGCGGTGGAGCGAGTGCGCCTCGCGAGGTCCGCAGAGTGGGCGGAGCATCGCGCGCAGGCGATGGCGCTGCCTCGTGCGGAGATCGTCGCCACATGCGGCAAGCGGTGGCGCTCGGTCCGGTGCGGGTGTGCTCGCCAGGAGGTCAAGGTGGGATGCGATCAGGTCCAGCTCTGTCCGAGCTGCGCGCGCCAGCACTGGCGACGGTGGCGGAAGCGCATCGTGCGGGCGATGGATGCGCACGTGCGCGCAGCTCGGGGCGCGTGGTTCGCAGCGCGGAACCGAGGGCAGGCGAGCGGAAAGCCACCGGGCGTCTACCTGGTCACGCTGACCATCGGACACTCTGGTTCGATCGCCACAGACCGGGAGCGCATGGCGAAGGCATGGAGATCGTTAACGAAGGTCGCGAGTAGGGAGGGGTGGTGGGGCGCGTACGCGCTCACCTACGAAGTCACACCGGGTACGACGGGTGAGGGGCACGTGCACATCCATCTCGCGGCGGTATCGAGCTGGATCCCGTACGATCGACTGCACGAGGTCTGGCGCGAGCTGACCGGAGCGGTCGTGCTGGACGTAAGCGCACCTCGATCGTCGCGCTGCGAATCGGCCGCGGATTACCTCGCAAAGTATGTCACGAAAGGGGTGCAACCGGGTGTGTTCACAGGACAAAAGGCGGGAGAGCTGCTCGTAGCATTCCGAGGGAAGCGGCGCGTCACCACGTCCAAGGAGTTCTGGACACCGACGCGGGATCGCGAGACGCGGTGCGCGAAGTGCGGCGAGCCACACCGATCGTGCGGCGCCCCGGGCTCACTGCGCACTGTGGCACCGGGGGCGGTGCTGCAGTCGATGGCGGAGCGGATCGGCTGGTGGATACCCCGGGGTGCGGTACAGGTGGAGCTCGTGATACCATCGAGCGCATGAGTCGTCACATCTACTACGTCATCGATCTATACGATAGCGCGCTTCTGAAGGCCACCGAGTCACGGAAGGCGGCGGATCGGAAAGCACGAAGCCATGTCCGCCGCACGGGCCATACCTGCGGTGTGGCGCAGCTCGTCGCGGGGTTCCAGGCCGAGCGCTGAACAGGGGACGGTGGTATCCTCGGCCGCATGACGATAACGGATCTGATGCCAGGGGAGCTCGTGCTCCCTCCTCTCACGGTGACAATCGAGGACCCGCGGGAGCCGATCGAGGTGACGTGGTGGCCGCAGCAGTGGATCGAGATCAAGCGCGTGCGGGTCTGGCGCGTGCGGACGCCGCCGTCGATGGAGGGCGTGGTGCCGCTGAGGCCGCCGGAGGTACGTACGGAGGGACTGATCACGCCATTGTTCCGGCTGGTCGCGTTCGCCGTGGCCGAGCGCGAGCGCCCGTGCAACGTGCCGCTCGATGCGGTCGAGTTCACGCAAGCGATCGCGGGGCCGGGGGCGCGAGTGATGCTGAGGCTCGACGCCGCCGGCCTCGGGGCCGCCGCGGAGGTGGTGATCGCGGTCTCGGTGGAGCTGCCACCGCCGTGCTTCCGGCCCCGGGCGGCGGCGTGATAGGCTCTCCTCCGCAAGGAGGATACTATGCACGGAGATCGGGACCAATACGGCAATCTGTGGATCGGTAGGACGCAAGAGGCGGCGGCGGCCCGCGACAGCTCGCCGGAGGCGAGGGCGGCGGCGACCGGCGCCGCGGAGCTCGTGGAGGGGCCGCCGCCGCCTCTTGGCGACGGGGAGCCGCACGTTCGGGCCGGCGAGCCGACTGCACCGTTCGGCCTGAACCCGTGGACGGGTGAGCCGATGCGCCCGGCGCCGCAGCTAGATCTCCCGGGCGTCGCGCCGGGTCTCCGAGCGCCGATCTCGGAGCTCGGGTGGCTGGGGCTCGACAGCCGCAACGGGAGGCTGCTCGCGGGCGACGGCGCGATCACGAGCGGGGCGGTGGCGTTCGGCGAGGTCAGGGAGATCGTTGTGCGGCCACAGCGCCCATTCCGCGGCCGGTACCTGTGGGTGCATTCCGCGATCGCGCGCTCGTTTCTCATCCATGCGGTCCGCGTCGGACACGTGATCGCCGGGGTGGCGCCGACGCCTCTCCCGGCGGACATCTTCGCCGTGAACTACGATGACATCGCCACGCTCAAGATCCACGATGTGGAACCGGGAACCGTGATGCGGATCGAAGTCCTGCGCATTCCGGCGGAGATGCCGGGCGGAGACCCGTCGCGCGCATGGCGCGGTGTCCCGTTCGATCTGCCGGCGGCGAGCCCCGGAATGGAGATCGGGATCATGGTCGAGAACATCGAGCGGAAGGTGTTCGAGCCGGCGAGGTTCCTCGGCGCGTTCCTCGGAGACATGGTCCGATGATACCCGATCACATCGTCAGGGCGAGCACGCTCGCGAATACGCAGATCGTGCCGCCGAATTCTACGGTGTCGCTCCTCAAGATGGAGTCGGAAGCATGCCACGCGAGGGCATGGCGGATCACTCTGCAGCGCATGGACCGCGCGGATCGTCACGCGCCACTCGTGCCGGGCGGTGCGCCCAACTCGGTGCCGATCGTCTCTCAGGCGCAGTACGGCTACGCGGCGGGACAGCAGACGGCGCCGGCGTGGCCGCCGGCGCGCTCGAACGCGGTGTTCGGCAACGGCGCCAACCCCGCCGCTGCGCTGATCGTACAGGTGGCATGGGGCATGGACGCCGCCAACCCGGCGCGCATGGCGGCGCACTGGCCGGCCCAGGGCGCATCGTTCGTGGTCGTGGGATCGTATGTGGAGGTCGCGGCGTCGTCGCAGGGGGTGGTGGACTCCACGTTCGACATCCAACCCGCGGTGTCAGCGCAGATGGCGCCATGGGAAGGGCTCCCGCTGGACGCGAGCGGCGAGCTCTCCATCGCCGGGCGAGTGCGCGTCCTCCCGCGCGTGGACGGGCCGCCGCCTACCTGGGGCGGCGCCGCCTACGTGCCAGACTTCGCCCGGCGCGTGCGCGTCGTCCTGGTGCAGCTGGACGACACGCTCGGCGGCGCGACGCAGTCCGTCCCAAGCAACGGGGACCCCACGTGTCAGCTGGGGTGGTTCGACGATCAGGGCAACGAGATTGACAGCGCGATGCAGGGGCGATTCTTCCCGCCGGCGGCGGGGACGCCGCTCTACACACCTCCGGTGTGGCACGAGGTGCCGGCGGCGGCGGTGATGCTGACCGTGCGGGGGGATCAAAACTTCGACGGATTCGCGCTGGTGCACTGGCGGATCGCCCCGTAGGAGCGCGCGGTTAGATAAGACGGCGCCGGCGCCCTGGTCGAGCTCGCTCGCGGTGTGATACGGTAGGGGAGCTCACTGGGGAGGGTGGGAACGGGGATCCCTCATGGACAGGAAGATGATCGTCACGCTCGCCGCGGTACTCGTCGCGGTAGGATCGGCCACCGTCGCAGGCGTCTACGGCTGCGGCGCAAGTACGGGGACGGTGGTCAAGCAAGAGGCGCGCAACGCGCTGGACTGCGTGCCTCCGGCGATCGCGGCACTACAACGATGTCAGGCGGAGCAACGACAAGGGTGTGTGACGGAGGCGCTGTTCTTCGGGATCGCCTGCGTTCTGCAACATCCCCCGCTCCCCGCTCCTCTCCCGGCGCCGCCGGCCGATGCTGGCGCGGCGAGCTCGCTCCGTGGTAGCGTCCGGCCCGAAGGGAGGACGTATGCGACTGTCACTGAACATAACGATCGAGAGCACTGGATCGGCCATGGTAAGGGAGCTCGGCAATGTGGGGATGGCTGCCATGACGGCGGATCCGCCGGCGCCGGCGGCGCCGGCGCGGGCGAGCTCGCTGGTCTCTATCGCGACGAGCGCGCTCGGGAGCTTGCTGGGCACCTTGATGGCGCCGCCGGCGGCGCCGTGCAGCTCGGCCGCGGGGGCGGCGAGATGGGCGCCGCCGGCGGCGGCGCCGGAGGTCTACAAGTGTCCGAGCTGTGGGGCGACGTCGCACGGGGAGTCCGATGCGATCCGTCACTACTTCGCGCACGTCGGGCCGCCGCCGGCGCCGGCGGCGCCTGGCTCGACGGTGCCATGAGCTGCGTGGTTCACACGCTCGCGGTGATGCCGGAGTGCGACGGGTGGGCGGTGGTGGGTCAGGGCCATCTCGTGGTGCCGCACGGGGAGATCCGGGTGCTCGTGGTCCAGGACTCCACCGGACTCATGCGCGCGGTCTACTGGGATCGGCAGACGCGGTGTATGGTTGCCCCGGAGGTGGAGGCGGTGGCCACTGACCCGGCCGGTCAAGAGCGGGTGTGGGAGCGTCGCGTGCCGCAGTCGCCGCCGGCCTGATTGCGAAGCACGCCGCAGCTGTGCTAAGGCTGTGAGGTCCCTGGGGAGGGTCGAGAACCGGCCCCCCCCCTCCATGCCCGAGCGCTTCCAGCTGCCTCCCGTGATCACGGCGAGCTCGTGGCCGAGCATCGCGGAGTCTGTCTGGACACAGAACCGGCGCGGCTCGGTGCAGGACGATCAGGGAGACCTCGCACCGAAGTGGACGAATCGCGAGGCGATCGCGATCATCGCGGCGCTTCGTGGCATCGCGCGAGCGGTGCCAGACGGGTTCCCGCTGTGGTACCAGCTCGCCGCGGCGGCGTATGACTGGGAGCCTGCGACCTACAAAGATCATCTCATGGTCAACGCGGAGCAGGCTGACGGGGTCTACCCGGCGGAGGCGGCGGTGGTGCTGAATCGGGAGCTCGTGAGGATCACGAACGCGCTCGATCAAACCAGAGGGGCCAGGCCGGATCCAAGGCTGCAGCTGGACGACGTGTTCGACGACAATCAGGTGATGTCCGACGTGATGCAGGCGCTGCATGACGACGGATCCCGAGCTCTATTCAAGATCCCGCTACCGGCGTGCAGGGGGCTCGACGGCAAGCCAAGCCCTCCGGTGTGGGATCGGACGGAGCGCAGATGGAAGTGTCCCGATGGAGTCATCACGATCGATGATCCGATCACGGCACTCCTGAAATCTCTGGTCAAGCCGGCGATCGTGATCGGCTTGGCCTATGTGCTGGCCACTGGCGGAGCAGTGGCGTTCAAGAAGCGTCGCCAAAACCGGCGCAGGAGAAGATGATCGATGCCACGCGCAGGACAGTTCAAGCCCGGTGGTGGGCGCTACGGAGCGAAGACGGGATCGGGAGGCAAGAAGCGCAAGAGCGGATCGCGCCGCCGCAGCTCGGGCGGCGGCGGGGCGATGGTGGTCGTTCGCGAAACGGTTGCCGCGCCGCGCCGCGCCGCGCCGCGCCGCCAGGTGCATCACCACGTCAAGGGCCACAAGAAGCACGGGCGGCGGCGGAGCGCGCGGGGGCTGCACATCAGCCTTCCCAAGCTCGCCGCGACCGCGGTCGTGCTCGGCAACGTCGCGGGCAAGGCCGATGGCGTGGCCGGCGCCACCGTCTACAACCTGGTCCAGAAGCTACCCGGGGCCAAGACCTTCGGTGGAGCCGAGACGGTCGGCCTGTACTGCGCGGCGATCCACGAGTTCACTGGCTTCGGTGGGCGCTTCCGGCCGTGGCTCAAGCTCGCCGGGTACGTCGGGGTGATCGGCGCTGGTCTCAAGCTGGGCAACGCGGGAACCAACTTCAAGTGGCTCGGCAACCCGGGCGATCCCGGGCGCCGGGACATGTTCGACATCGAGCAACGCTGAGCTGCGCGCGTGCGCGTACTGCCGCACGGCAAGGGCCGTGCGGCGGTGCGGGTGGACGTGGGCGGGGAATCGACAACATCACGCGGGGGCTCCCCGCGAAGGAAGAATGACAATGACGATCAACATCGGACCGGGCCAGTGGCAACAGGACTGGCAGGGCGCCGCATCGCAGGATGAGGTAGGCGCTTACTTCGGATCTCTCGCGGGGGTGGGGGCGCCGTACTACGGCGGGTATGCTCCCCCGACGCCGAGCTACGCGCAGCTGAACAGCATGATGCGCAACCCGTACGGCATGCTGCCACCCCCGCGGCCGATGCCCTACATGGCGCCGCCGCAGCCGGTGTACCAGGGGCCGGGGATCCCGTCGGGGCGTATCATCCCGACGATCCCGGGAGCGCCCCAGATCGGCGTCAAGCTGCAGCCGCTGGGCTTCGGGAGCACCACGTTCACTGCGACGTCGGGGACGGCGCTCCCCGCGTCCACGCGGCCCCAGAAGCCCTTCAAGGGGCGCCGTCTGATCGTGGCGCTCGCGCGGACCGGCGCGACCGCGACCGGCCTGGTGAGCATCGCCAGCCTCACGATCGGCGTGAACAACCAGTTCGTCTCCACCGGCGCGGTGGGTGCGGACGCCTTCGGGCCGGGCGCGTTCGATGCGAACGTGGAGCTCTCGGCGTGCAGCACGGCGCTCGACATCACCGTGAACTACACGATCAGCGCGGCCCCGACGATGACCGACACCGTGGCCATCTCGACCACGTTGTTCGGCGAGACGGTGGGTAGCTGATCTACACTCAAACCAGCGCACCGGAGGTGATGCGATGCCGCTACCCGTACAGATGGAGCTCCCGACCCACAGGGCCGTGATCGAAGCAGCCCTGGAGGGGCTCGTGCGTGCGAACGTCGAGATCCTCCGGGAGGCGACGCGCCAGGGCAAGGTGTGGCCGAGACTCTACGACTCGGGGGTGATCTTCCGGGCGGAGATGCCGGGCCGCGAGGACTGGCAGCACATCGGACGGCTCTACGCAGGTCTCGAGGGGGACTGCGAGGATCTGGCCGGAGCGCTCGCCGCGGAGTTGCGGTTCTATGAGGGCGAGCTCGCGCGGGTCGTGGTGGTTCCCGTCGATGACGATGGGCACTACCACGCGGTCGTGCAGCGCGGTAGCGGGGACATCGAAGATCCATCGGTAGCGCTGATCATGAGGGAGGCAATCAAAATGCCAGATCAGAAACCAAAGCTGACGCTCAAGCGGTTGCGGGACGGCGGATGCGTGGGGACGGTGAGTGTGCCGTGCGCCGGCGGTCACACGATCCACGGTCACGCGGTGGGCTTCGACTTCACCAGCGCGATCAAGGGAGCGGTCTCCACCGTGCTCGA
>Ga0070684_100001743_pt1 | contig 15832 bp, 14 predicted proteins | sample KBSC723LmetaG_FD_65653 | JGI IMG/M metagenome (GOLD analysis project Ga0070684, IMG submission 65653) | Corn rhizosphere microbial communities from Kellogg Biological Station, Michigan, USA - KBS C7.2-3L metaG | ecosystem: Host-associated > Plants > Roots > Rhizosphere ...
GGGGTGGATTGTTGCTGCGGCTGCTGCGCCAGGAGGGCGCCAGACCCTCGCGCATCGCGAGCCGCCGCAACGGGCCGATCGAGCCGAGCAGGTGCATGCCGGCCGCGCGCAGCGACTGCATCGGCAGGAGGTCGCTGAGGAGCGAGCGATTGGCGAGATCGATCGCGAAGGTGCGGCTCATCACGTCGGCGCGACGCTTGAAGTCATAGCGGAGCAGCGCTGCCGGCGCGCCGGGATCGTGGTTGGCGCCGAGCACCTCGCGCACGATATCGGCAACATCAGCGGCATCGCGCAAGCCCATGTTCAGTCCCTGCGCGCCGATCGGCGGAATGACATGGGCCGCTTCACCGACCAGAACGATGCGCTTCCTCGCAAACTGCCTCGGCCGCTCGATTGCCAACGGAAACAGATTGCGGCCGGCTTGAACCGTCACGCGGCCGAGAATCGAGTGCGATTGCCGCTCGGCCGCTTCCGACAATTCCTCGTCACTGAACGCCATCAGCCGTTCGGCTTGCTTCGGCGAGGCGACCCAGACCACGCTGCTGCGATCGCCCGGCAGCGGCACGAACACGCAAGGCCCCTCCGGCGTGTGAAACTCGGTGGAGACATTGTGGTGCGGGCGGGAATGGCTGATGTTGAAGGTCAGCGCGAATTGTTTCAGCTCGCGCTGGCTGACCTCGATGCCGGCGGCTTCGCGGCAGAGGGAATGCCGGCCATCCGCGCCGACCACAAGCCGTGCGGAAAGCGAAGTGCCGCCGCTCGTGTGAACCGCAACCGCCGAATCCTCCGGCGTGACCGTGTCGGCTTCGTCGTCGAACCGCCTCAGGTTGATAAGCTCGGCGGCGCGCTGTTCGAGCGCCGCCACCAGCGTCCGGTTTTCAATATTGTAGCCGAACGCTTCGAGGCCGATCTCCTCGCAGGAGAACTTGACCTCGGGGGCGCGGATCAGGCGGCCGGTGTCGTCGACGAGACGCATCGTCCGCAAGGCTGCCGCCTGGTCGCGGCAGCGCGGCCAGACCTCGATCGCCTCCAGGAAATCGACGGAACTGCCGAGCAGCGCCGTCGTGCGATTGTCCGCATAGGGCGCACGGCGCGCAATCAGCGCGGTGCCGGCGCCAGCTTGCGCCAGCGCAATGGCCGCCGTGAGCCCGGCAGGCCCGCCGCCGACAACGGCTACGTCATAAAACAGCGATCCATCATCCATAGCCTGACAATTGACATTCCCTGCGGCATTTTCAAGCCTTCGACCATCGTCGCGAGCAACCGCGCGCCGCAAACCCTACGTGTACAAATCAAGCCGATTCCTGTTAGCACTGCGGCAGCCATGGAACAGGTCGACCAACCCGCCACCTCGCTTGCCCCGCCGTCACGGCGTGCCGCCGCCTTTGGCGTGCATGTCTTCACCGCGCTAGGCGCCGGCGTCGCCTTGCTAGCGCTGCTGGAGGCTGTGCGAGAGCACTGGGCCGCGATGTTCGTCTGGCTCGGCGCAGCGCTCATTATCGATGGCGCGGATGGGCCAATGGCGCGGCGCCTCGACGTGGTGCGGCTGCAACCGAACTGGTCGGGCGATACCCTCGATCTCGTGGTCGATTTCGTGACTTACGTGTTCGTACCGGCGTATGCGATCACCGCAAGCCACCTGCTGCTGCCGCTCGCCGCCCCCATCCTCGGGATCGGCATCGTGGTTTCCGGCGCGCTCTATTTCGCCGACCGCCGCATGAAGAGCGACGACAATCATTTTCGCGGCTTTCCGGGGCTATGGAACGTCGCCGCGTTCTATCTCTTCCTCCTGCACTGGCCGCCGGTGCTTTCGAGCCTTGCGATTGCCGCACTGATCGTGGCGACCTTTCTTCCCTTCCACGTGCTGCATCCCGTGCGCGTGGTGCGGCTGCGCTGGCTGACGCTGACGCTGATGGTGCTATGGGCCGTGCTCGGGCTCTACGTGCTGGTGCAAGACTTCGATGTCGAATGGCCCGTCACCGTCGCGCTATGCGCGATCGCAGTCTACGTGGTGGCAAGCGATGCGGCATTCCGACTGTTGAGGTCGCTCAACACATGATCGAGCTCCTGACCAGCCCGGAAGCGTGGGCCGCGTTGTTGACCCTGACGGCGCTCGAAATCGTGCTCGGCATCGACAACGTGATCTTCCTGTCGGTGATCGTGTCGCGAATCTCGGAGCCGCAGGCGACGCGTGCGCGCCAGATCGGTCTCGCCCTCGCGCTGGTCTTCCGCATTCTGCTGCTCAGCCTGCTCGTCTGGCTGATCGGCCTGACCGCGCCCGTCATCACTTGGCGCGATATTTCCATCTCGTGGCGCGACCTCATCCTCATTGGCGGCGGGCTGTTTCTGATTGCGAAGGCAACCCACGAAATCCATGCCGAGGTGGAGGGCGGTGACGACGCCGGCGAGCGCGCGGGCGGCGCCAGCGCTTTTCTCTGGGTGGTCCTGCAGATCATCGTCATCGACATGGTGTTCTCGCTCGACTCCATCATCACCGCGATCGGCATGGCACAGGATCTCGCCATCATGATCGCTGCCGTCGTGATCGCCTGTGTGATCATGTATGCGTCTTCCGGTCCGGTGGCGCGGTTTGTCGCGGAGCATCCGACCACCAAGATGCTGGCGCTCGCCTTCCTGGTCCTGATCGGCGTGGCGCTTGTGGCCGACGGATTCAAGTTCCACATTCCGCGGGGCTACATCTACTTTGCGATCGCGTTCTCGGTAGCGGTCGAGTTCTTCAACGTGCTGGCGAAGAGCAACCGCAAAGGGCAGTCGCGTTAACCGGTTGGAGGGCGTCGAGTTGACAACAAGGCTTCGATGGCCTTGGTTTCTCGTGCGCTGATTTGCGCCGGAAGGAGACGGGCGGATGACAAAGGCCGTGCGCGTGCACAAGGTGGGAGGGCCGGAAGCGCTGGTGTACGAGCCCATCGAGCTGGCCGAGCCAGGAGTGGGCGAGGTGCGCATCCGACAGCACGCCGTGGGACTGAACTTCATCGATGTCTATTACCGCGCCGGTCTCTACAAGGCGCCGGGGCTGCCCTTCATCGCCGGCAACGAGGCCGCGGGCGAGGTGGTGGCGGTGGGACCGGGCGTGACCAATTTCCATCCCGGTGATCGCGTCGCCTACTACCACAACCTCGGAGCGTACGCGACCGAACGCAACATTCCCTGGGAGAAGCTCGTCAAGCTGCCGGACCACATCACCTATGAGCAGGGCGCGGTGTTGATGCTCAAGGGGCTCACGGTCTGGTATCTCCTGCACAAGACCTTCAAGATCGAGCCGCATCATCGTGTATTGATCCATGCCGCGGCCGGGGGCATCGGCTTGCTTGCCTGCCAGTGGGCGAGGGCGCTCGGGGCGCATGTCATCGGCACCGTCGGCTCGAAGGCGAAGGCCGAGCTTGCGCTGGCCAATGGCTGCGACCATGTCATCAACTACAGCGAGGAAGATTTTGTCGAACGCGTGAAACAGATCAGCCGCAACGAGCTCTGCGACGTCGTCTATGACGGCGTCGGCAAGGCGACCTTCCCGGGCTCGCTGTCCTGCCTGAAGCCGCGCGGATTGTTCGTCAGTTTCGGCAATGCCTCGGGCCCGGTGCCGCCGTTTGCAATCGCCGAGCTCAACAATCACGGCTCGCTGTTTGCGACCCGCCCCAAGCTCAACGACTATATCGGCACCCGAAAGGAGCTTCTCGAAGGCGCCGACACGCTGTTCGCCGCTGTCATCAGTGGCAAGCTGCACGTGCCGATCAATCATGCTTATGCGCTCAAGGATGCGGGGAAAGCGCACATCGATCTGGAGAGCCGCAGCACGACCGGCGCGTCGATCTTGAAGCCGTGAGCGAGGCCGTCATTGCGAGGAGCGAAGCGACGAAGCAATCCAGCTTCTTTCCGCGGGATAAAGACTGGATTGCTTCGCTTCGCTCGCAATGACGGAGACACTACGCCACGCGTCTCGCTGCGCCCACCTTCGTCAGGATCGCATCGAGGTGGTCGATCATCTCCGCAATCTCTTCCCGCGTCACATTGAGCGCCGGCATGAAGCGCAGCGCATCGGGCTGCGGCGAGTTGAGCAGGAGGCCGGCCTCGAACGCCTGCGCCACGATGGCTGCCCCGATCGGCAGCTTCAAATCGAGCGCGAGCAACAATCCGCGGCCGCGGACATCGCCGAGCCCGTGCCGCACCGAGAGCTTTTGCAACTCGCTTTCGAGATGGAGCCCGGCATCGGCAGCCGCTTGCAGAAACGCCTGCTGGCTCACTTCCTCGAACACGGCGAGGCCCGCGGCGCACGTCAGCGGATTGCCGTTGAACGTGCCGCCCTGATCGCCGTGTTCGAAGCACGACGCCTTTTCGGTGGCAAGCAGAGCCGCGAGCGGGACACCGCCGCCGATGCCTTTGGCCAGCGTCATGATGTCGGGCTCGATTTCCGCGTGTTCATAGTGGAAGAGCTTTCCGGTGCGGCCCATGCCGGTCTGGATCTCATCGAAGATGAGCAGCAGGCCATGCTCCCTCGTGAGCGCGCGCAGCGCCTGCAGGAATTGATCGGTCGCGGGCCACACGCCGGCTTCGCCCTGGATCGGCTCCAGCATGACAGCGACGGTATTGTCGCTGATCAGCGCCTTAACCGAATCGAGATCGTTCAGCTTCGCTTTGCGAAAGCCCGCAACCTTCGGCTCGAACAACGGCTCGAAAGCCTTCTTGCCCGAGGCCGACATGGTCGCGAGCGTCCGGCCGTGAAAGCCGCCCTCGAAGGTGATGATTTCGAACGCGCCGCTCTTGTGCCGGGCTCCATATTTGCGCGCGAGCTTGATCGCGCCCTCATTGGCCTCCGCACCGGAATTGGCAAAGAACACCTGATCGAAAGCGCTGTTGTCGACCAGCGCCTTCGCAAGCTTGAGACTTGCCGCGTTGTAATAGGCGGGGCTCGGCGTGATCAAGAGTTTCGCCTGTGCCGCAAGGGCTTCTGCCACGCAGGACGGCGCGTGGCCGAGGCAGTTTACCGCCCATCCCTGGATGAAATCGAGATAGCGTTTTCCCGCATCGTCCCAGAGGTAGGCGCCTTCACCTCGGACGAACACGGCTTGTGGGCGCGCCGTGATGTCCATCAGCGCGTCAAAGGGATGGGTGACCTTGAGCATGGAAAAACTCCTTGTGGGTTGCAGAGACGAGGGGCCAAAACGCAAGAAGGCCGCGCTTTCTCGGGCGCGGCCTTCTCGAAGACTTAGGCTGATCTAGCTATTCAGCGGGGTCGTCGGACATGGCGCAGCCCATCATCGTCGCGGGTGCGACGGCGGAAAGCTGCGCGGCGGTTGGTCCGATTGGAAATCATGGGGCGCGCTGATACAGCCAAACGGCGGCTGCTGTCAAGCTCGCCCGCGCAAAGTTGGTCACGGCGCAGGTGGTCTTCAGTCGGTGGTGGCTCAATCTGTATCGGTTTGGGCCGCTGGAATGGCTGTGGCGCTCCCTGATGTACGGCCATCCGCAGCCGATGAAGGTTTGACGAGGCGGTCGCCATCCAAACCGACCTCGATGTGATCGGACTTGACGGCTTGAGTCGTTCGAATTTTACGAAAATTTTAGACATCGTCCGTAGCGTGCGAGGCTGGCTTAGAACAGCCGTTCGAACGCTCAGGACGAGCGATGGCGCAGCAAAACCTATCGATCGCCGACGAAGTCGAGGCGGCAATTGCCGCAGGCTCTACTGAAAGGTGCGCCGAGACCGCCGAGCGGTTGACGGCGCTGTTCCTGGCGTCCGCCGGAAGCTACAGCGACGAACAGATCGAACTGTTTGGCGACGTCTTCGAGCGACTAGTCAACACCATTGAACTCCGTGCCATCGCCGATGTCAGCGCGCGAGTCGCCCTGGCCGAATTGAGCAGCCAGCTCGCGCCTGTTGCCCAGGCGCCGGCTGCCGTCATGCGCCTCCTGGCAAGGCACGAGGAAATCTCCGTGGCTGGACCGGTGCTGACGGAATCATCCAGGCTCAGCGAGCAGGATTTGGTCGAGATCGCGCAAAGCAAGAGCGAGAAGCATCTGATCGCGATCGCAGGCCGGTGGTGGTTGCAGGAGATCGTCACCGACAGCCTGCTGGCGCGGCGCTTTCCCAGCGTCAGTCGCCGGCTCGTCAGCAACCCCGGTGCGCGCGTTTCCGCCGCCGGCTTCACATTGATCTTGGCCCAGGCGGCATCCGACCCCGAGCTTGCGGTGGCGACGGGGATCCGCGCCGACTTGCCTCCGGAGCTCCGCGCCGAGCTGCTGCGCCAGGCGACCGATGCGGTCAGGACCCACCTGTTGTCGCGCGCGCCATCCTATCTGTTCGAGGAGATACGCGCGGCGATCTCGGCCGCATCGGCCGGCATCAAACGCGAGATTTCCCGTGAGCGGGATTTCACCACGGCGAAGACGCTCATTGCGCAGCTAAAGAAAGAGGGCAGGCTTAACGCGACCACCTTGCTCGATCTGGCGAGACAAAAGCGCTACGAAGAGACCGTCGCTGCATTGACCGAGCTGTCAAAGTCGAGCATCGAACTGGTCCGATCGCTGATGCAAAGTCTCCGCAGCGACGGCATCCTGGTGCCCTGCAGGGTCGCAAGTCTCGATTGGGAAACCGTGCGCGCCGTGCTGGATTGCCGATTCTCGAGCGGCGTCACGGCTGAAACCGAGGCGGCCAAGCTCAGGCGCCAGTATGCGGAATTGACCGTCGATGAGGCATGGCGGCGGCTCAAGCTTTGGATGTTCAGGTCGGCCGTACCTGTGCCAAAGCCGCACTAGAATCCCGCGACACTGCCGTGCACATCATATTGGTCGGCACGCTCGATCTTCGCGGTGACGATCTCGCCGACCTTCAGCGGACGGCGGCTCGTGAGATAGACGCTGCCGTCGATCTCCGGCGCATCGGCCTTTGATCGACCTTTCGCTACGGTCGGTCCGACCTCGTCGATAATCACCTGCTGCCGTGTTCCGACCTTGCGTTTCAGTCGCCGTGCGGAAATCTTCTGCTGGCGTGCCATCAGCGCATTGTAGCGCTGCTGCTTCACCTCGTCCGACACCGCGCCTGCCAGCGCATTGGAGGCGGCGCCCCTAACCGGCTCGTATTTGAAGCAGCCGAGGCGGTCGATTTCGGCTTCATCCAGCCAATCGAGCAGATAGGCGAAATCGGCATCGGTCTCGCCGGGGAAGCCGACAATAAAGGTCGAGCGGATGGCGAGCTCCGGGCATTGCTCGCGCCATTTGGCGATCCTGCCGAGCGTCTTGTCCTGGGCGGCGGGCCGCTTCATCGCCTTCAGGATTTCGGGGCTGGCGTGCTGAAAGGGAATGTCGAGATAGGGCAGGATCTTGCCCTCGGTCATGAGCCCGATGACCTCGTCGACATGCGGGTAGGGGTAGACATATTGCAGCCTGACCCATGCGCCGAGCTCGCCGAGTTCCTTCGCGAGATCGAAGAATTTTGCTCGCACCGCGCGGTCCTGCCACGGGCTCTCGGCATATTTGAGATCGATCCCATAGGCCGAGGTGTCCTGAGAGATGACGAGCAGCTCCTTGACGCCGGCCTTCACCAGCCGCTCGGCTTCGCGCAGCACGTCATTGGCCGGACGCGACATCAGATCGCCGCGCAGCTTTGGGATGATGCAGAAGCTGCAGCGGTTGTTGCAGCCTTCCGAAATCTTCAAATAGGCGTAATGCCGCGGCGTCAGCTTGATGCCTTGCGGCGGCACTAGGTCGAGATGCGGATTATGCGCCGGCGGCAGCGCGCGGTGCACGGCGTCGAGAACGCTCTCATATTGCTGCGGACCGGTGATGGAGAGCACGCCGGGATAGGCGGACGAAATCTGCTCGGGCTCCGCGCCCATGCAGCCGGTGACGATGACCTTGCCGTTCTCCGCCATCGCCTCGCCGATCGCCGAGAGCGATTCCTGCTTGGCGCTGTCGAGGAACCCGCAGGTGTTGACGATGACGATATTGGCCCCGTCATGTTTGCGCGCGAGCTCATAGCCTTCCGCGCGCAGGCGCGTAATGATGCGCTCGGAATCCACCAGGGCCTTGGGGCATCCCAGCGAAACAAAGCTGACCTTGGGCGCGGTGGCCTCTGACATGTCCATAAACTGTGTGATTGATGGCCGTCAGCTAGTCCCATTTACTCCCAAATACAAGGCTTTGAGGCAGCTTCCAGCATGCTATGGATAGGCTGTCGGACTACCTGAGTGAGCGATGGGCGCCGAGTCCTCCCCGAAAATCCTCATTGTCGATGAAAGCCAGATCCGCGCCGCGATCCTGCAGGAAGGCTTGCGGGAGGCGGGCTATACCGAGGTCGTCCATATCAGCGAGATGCAGAGCCTGCTCGCCCGCATCTATGCGTTCGATCCCGATATCATCGTGATCGATCTGGAAAATCCGAGCCGCGACAGCCTCGAGCAGATGTTCCAGATGAGCCGCGCCGTGCGGCGGCCGATCGCGATGTTCGTCGACCAGAGCGACGCCGCCTCGATTCAGGCCTCGGTCGATGCCGGCGTCTCCGCCTATATTGTCGACGGTCTGAAGAAGGAACGCATCAAACCGATCCTCGATCTCTGCGTGTCACGCTTCAACGCCTTCGCCAAACTCCAGGATGAACTCGACCGCACCAAGAACGCGCTGGAAGAGCGCAAGGTGATCGATCGCGCCAAGGGTATCCTGATGAAGCTCAAGGGCCTGACCGAGGAGGAGGCCTATGTGCTGATGCGCTCCACCGCGATGCGCGAGAAAAAGAAGATCGCCGAGATCGCGCAATCGATCTTGACCGCGTCGGAGCTTCTGAAATGAACGGTCCGCTTCGGATCGGCTTCATTCCGCTGGTCGATGCCGCGCATCTGCTTGCTCCCGTCGCGATCGCGCGCCGCCGAGGGGCCTGCGCGCACAACCTGCTCAACACTTAAGCATTTTGATTCGCTGCATAGTGTTTGAGCCTTTGCCTTTTCAAAAGGCATGAACACAAATCCACTTGATGCGTTGCAAGGTCAGTAATTGACTGAAGAATATCGCATTTTTGCGCTGCGCCCAGCTTGGCACATGTCTTGAATAAGGGTTTAGGCCAGCCGCCGATGATGCCTGCTGGCCAGATCCAAGACGGATATTCGCAGCAATGAGGCTGCTCAGACCGCTCGCGCCGGGCGCGGTCGGTCCTCCGTGCACCTTTCCCTCGTGTGGCCGCGCTGGAGCGTGGCAGCTGGAGCTTCGATATGGATTACGTAAAGCCCGCTGACGTCGCTACTTCGATGATCGAGGCCGGCGTGAAGAAGCTGGCGCTCCCGCCGCGCGATCTTCTGATCCGCGGCGCTCTTTCCGGTGCGCTCCTGGGTGCAGCCACGACGCTCGCGCTCACCGGCGCGGCGACCACGGGGCAGCCGCTGGTCGGCGCCCTGATCTTTCCCGTGGCGCTCGTCATCATCGTGCTCCTGGGCCTCGAGCTCGTCACCGGAAGCTTTGCGATCGTGCCGTTGGCGCGGCTGGAGGGGAAAGCGACCTGGGGCGGGGTCATCGCCAACTGGTCCTGGGTGTATCTCGCCAACCTGCTCGGCTGCATTGCCTTCGGCATTCTGATTGCGATCTCGCTCACCAATATGGGCAAGGCGGAAGTCACCGGCGTTGCGGCGCGCATCGTTGCGGCCGCGGAAGCCAAGACCATCGCCAATGAGGCGATCGGCACCGCTGGCATGGTCAGCCTCTTCGTCAAGGGCATCCTCTGCAATTGGCTCGTCAGCCTCGGCGTCGTCCTCGCGATGACATCCAACTCGACCATTGGAAAGATCGCGGCAACATGGTGGGCGATCTTCCTGTTCTTCGCACTCGGCTTCGAGCACGCCGTCGTCAACATGTTCCTGATCCCGACCGGCATGCTGCTCGGCGCCAAAGTCAGCGTCTACGACTGGTGGGTGTGGAACCAGATCCCGGTCACGCTCGGCAACATCGTCGGCGGCTTCGTGTTCACGGGGCTTGCGCTCTACGCCACCTACAAGCCGGCCGGCCAGCCGATCCAGGCCGCGGCGGTCGCGGCTCAGGCTGCAGAATGATGTCGCGGACTCACCGTCGCGGAGTAGCGGTGCTCTGAGAACATGAAACTCGAAACTCTTACCGTCGACTTCACCGACGAGCAAAGGCGCTACCTGGAGGGCTTTTCCGCCGGCGTCCAGATCATGCGATCAGGCCGTGGGCTCGGCGGTGGCATGCCTGCCGGCAATGCAGCGCACGCCGAGCCGACCGGGCCGGATGCGGCGCACATCAAGGCACAGGACAAGCTGCTCGCTTCCGGCAAGAAGCTCGCGGACCAGGAGAAGTTCAAGCGCGAGGGGCATCCGTTCGATGCCTATGAGCGATTGAAGGAGCAGGCCAAGACCAACACGCCGCCGCCGCCGGCCGACAATTTCCGCTGGCGCTATTTCGGGCTGTTCTATGTCGCCCCGGCACAGGATTCCTACATGTGCCGGCTCAGGATCCCGAACGGTATCCTGAAGCACTGGCAGCTCGCGGGCCTCGCCGATCTCGCCGAGCGGCTGTGCGGGCCTTACAGCCATGTGACGACGCGGGCCAATCTGCAGCTCCGCGAAATCCCGCCCAAGCATGCCGTCGATCTGATCGAGGGCATCCAAGAGCTCGGCATGTGCTCGCGCGGCTCGGGCGCCGACAATATCCGCAACGTGACGGGCACGCCGACGGCCGGTATCGACCCGCAGGAGCTGATCGACACACGCTCGTTCGCGCGTGAATGGCACTATCACATCCTCAATGATCGCTCGCTCTATGGCTTGCCGCGCAAGTTCAACGTCGCTTTCGACGGTGCGGGCAAGATCGCAGTGCTGGAAGACACAAACGACATCGCGTTCTCGGCAGTGGAAGTGAAGGACGGATTTGGCATCGAGGCCGGCATCTGGTTTCGGCTCGGCGTCGGCGGCATCACCGGGCACCGCGATTTCGCTAGGGAGACCGGCATCATCGTCAAGCCCGAGGAGGCGACCAGGGTGGCGGACGCCATCGTGCGCGTCTTCATCGACACCGGCGACCGCACTAACCGGCTCAAAGCGCGCCTGAAATATGTGCTCGACAGCATGGGCGTCGCCAAATTCATGGAAGCCGTGGAGGAGCGGCTTGGCAGCAAGCTCGTCCGCGCGCCAAAGGAGGCGATCGTACCGCGGCTGGCCTTTGATCGCATGGCGCATATCGGCGTGCACAAGCAGAAGCAGGACGGGCTGAACTGGATTGGCGTCTCCGTGCCGGTCGGCAAGGTCACCTGCGAGCAGATGCGTGGCATCGCGAAGATCGCGCGGGACCTCGGCGACGGCGAAATCCGCCTGACGGTCTGGCAGAATTTTCTGATCCCGGGCGTGCGCGATGAGAATGTCGCGCTGGCCTGCGCCGCGATCGAGAAGCTGGGCCTTTCGACCAGGGCTTCCCAAATCCGCGCCGGCCTCGTCGCTTGCACCGGCAATGCCGGCTGCAAATTCGCGGCCTCCAACACCAAGCTGCATGCCGCAGACATCGCAGACTGGGTCGAGCCGCGCGTCAATCTCGACATGCCGCTCAACATCCACCTGACCGGCTGCCATCATTCCTGCGCCCAGCATTACATCAGCGACATCGGCCTGATCGCCGCCAAGGTGCCGGCCGGCGAGGGCAACGAGACCGTGGAGGGCTATCATCTGTTCGCGGGCGGCAGTTTTGGACCGCAGGCCGAGATCGGGCGGGAGGTCTATCGCGACCTCAAGGCCGAGGACGCGCCGCGGACCGTCGAGCGGCTGCTCAAGGCCTATCTCGCGCATCGGGCCTCGCCCGACGAAACGTTCCTCACATTTGCCCGTCGCCACGACGGCGCAACGCTCCGCAAGCTCGCGGACGCCGAGGTGTCCTCATGAACCAGATCACGCCGGTTCCGAAGGTCGAGATTATCCCGCCGACCGCGCCATTTTCCGATGCGCAGCGCGAATGGCTCAACGGCTTCTTCGCGGGACTATTGACGACAGACGGCACCGTCGCGCTGTCGCCGGGGCAGAGCGCGAGCCTGTTGCAAGGTCCGGCCGGCGATGGCGATGACGGCGAAGCGCCTTGGCACGACCAGACCATGCCGATCGCGCAACGCATGAAGCTCGCCGAAGGCCGGCCGCTGCGGCGGCGCATGATGGCGGCGATGGCGCAGCAGGACTGCGGCCAATGCGGCTACAATTGCCACGACTATTCTGAGGCGATCGCGGGCAAGAGGGAAACGCGGCTCAATCTCTGCGTCCCCGGCGGCAAGGAAACCGCGAGGATGCTGAAGTCGCTCTATGAGGAACTCGACAAGACGCCGGCGCCCGCACCATCTTCCGCAGTGACGCCGGCGGTCGCGGTCACTGCTACGGTCACCGAGCCCGGCCGCTCGCGTGACAATCCGGTCGCGGCGACGTTCGTCTCGCGCCGCCTGCTCAACAAGAAAGGCTCGGAGAAGGAAACCTGGCACATCGATTTCGATCTCTCGGGCGCCGGGCTCGACTATGTCGTCGGCGATTCCTTCGGCATCTTTGCCAAGAATGACCTCGGTCTCGTCGACCAGATCATCGCCCTGCTCGGCGCATCCCACACCACCGCGGTACGCGGCAAAACCTTGCGCGAGGCATTGATCTCCGATGTCTCGCTCTCTCCCGCACCCGACAGCCTGTTCGAGCTGTTCTCCTATCTCACCGGCGGCAGCGACCGCGAGAAGGCGAGGGCGCTGGCGCAGGGCGAGGATCCCGATGATGATCTTGCCACCCTGGACGTGATGGCGGCACTGCAGAAATTTCCAAAAGTTCGGCCGCATCCGGAATCCTTTGTGGAAGCGCTGGAGCCATTGCAGCCGCGGCTCTATTCGATCTCGTCCTCGCACAACGCCACGCCCGGAAAGCTCTCGCTCACCGTCGATTGCGTGCGCTACGTGATCGGCAAGCGCAAGCGCTTGGGGCTGGCGTCAACCTTCCTCGCCGAACGCATTAACCCCGGCGACCAATTGCAGGTCTATGTGCAGAAGGCGCATGGCTTTGCGCTGCCGACCGATCCGAAGACGCCGATCGTCATGGTCGGGCCCGGCACCGGGATTGCCCCCTTCCGCGCCTTCCTGTTGGACCGGCGGGCGACCGGCGCGCCCGGCAAGAACTGGTTGTTCTTCGGCCATCAGCGCAGCGACTGCGATTTCTTCTACCAGGACGAGCTCAACGCGATGAAGACCTCCGGTCTCCTGACCCGGCTGTCGCTCGCCTGGTCGCGGGATGGCGCGAAGAAATTCTATGTGCAGGATCGCATGCGCGAGGTAGGCCGGGAGCTGTGGACCTGGCTCGCCGAAGGCGCGCATGTCTATATCTGCGGCGATGCCAAGCGCATGGCCAAGGACGTCGAGCGTGCGCTGGTCGATATCGTCGCGCAATTCGGGGCGCGGTCGACCGACGAGGCGATCGCCTTTGTCGGGGAGTTGAAGAAGAAGGGCCGGTTTCAGCAGGACGTGTACTAGGGTTCCAGAAGCGCGCAAAACGCCTCAAATCCCCCCGAATAAATTTCCTGATCGGGCGCGCCCTGGAGAAATTTTCACTGCGACGCGACCTTCGCGCAGCAAGCCATCACTATTCGCGGTGCAATCTTGCGAAGCAGCATGGGCGTTTCTTAACTTTCACGCATGGGGCGATGGAGATCAGCCATGCGCGAGATATCGGCGGAAGCCCGCCTGCATTTCTATGCGCGCGCGCTCAAGCGAACCGGTAACGGCATCCACCTCGCCGCGCTCTATAGCGCCTTTGTGCTAATCGCGGCCGTCGTGTTCGGCACGCTCTCGGTACATCCATTCTAATTTGGTCGAATTCGGGTGGGCAAAGGCGCGTCAGCGCCGTGCCCACCATCATCATCACTATTGACGAAGTTGGTGGGCACGCTTCGCTTTGCCCACCCCTACGATTGCGCTAGACCGCGCGCTTGAACGGCGCTACGTCGATGCCGCTGTCCTTCAGCGCCTTCCTCACGCCGCGCGCGATCTCGACCGCGCTCGGGTTGTCGCCGTGAATACAGACGGTATCGGTGCGCATCTTGATGACTTTGCCGGTCACGGAGACGACCGCGCCGTCCTGCACCATCCGCACCACGCGGTCGGCGATTGCTTTCGCGTCATGCAGAACGGCACCGGGCTTCTTGCGCGAGACCAGATTGCCGTCGTCCTCATAGGCGCGGTCGGCGAACACCTCGTGTGCCATCGGCAGGTTGGCGCGCTCGCCAGCCTTCACCAGCTTCGAATTGGCCAGCACCACGAACACCAGATTGGGATCGACGGCCTTGATCGCATTGGCGATCGCCTGCGCGGTCATGTCGTCCTCGCAGGCGACATTGGACAGCCCGCCATGCGCCTTCACATGGGTGACCTTGTGGCCGGCCGCGGTCGCGATCGCCTGCAACGCTCCGATCTGGTAGGCGACGAGGTTCTCGATCTCCGATGACTTCATTCCCGGCATTGGCCGCCGGCCAAAGCCGTGCAGGTCGCGATAACCTGGATGGGCGCCGATCGAGACGCCGCGCGCTTTGGCAAGCTCCACCGTCTTGCGCATGATGTCGGCATCGCCCGCGTGATAGCCACAGGCGATGTTGACGCTGGTGGCAAGCTCGATCATCTCGGCATCGTGGCCCATTTCCCAGGGCCCAAAGCTTTCGCCGAGATCGCAGTTGAGATCGATGTTCTTCATGTCGTTTCCGCCTCTCGTCTGGGTCTTGTTATGGTTGCAACACTTCCGCCTGCCAGGTGCCGGCGTCGACGGCGCTGACGGCGCTTCCCGCGACATTGGCATCCTGCAACGCTTCGAGGTTGAGCTCAAAGCCCTCGATGCTGCGGAGGCGGTCCGGCAGGCTGCGCAACAATTCCGCGAATTTCCTGGCCTCTGCCTGCGCCTCGTTCATGCCGACCGCCTTGAAGCGGAACGGAGTTCCGGCAGGAAACTGGGCGAAGCGGCCGAAGTCGGCCGAAATCACGGTTGCGATCTTCGGATAGCCGCCGGTCGTGCCGCGGTCCGGCATCAGCACGATCGGTGCGCCATTGCCGGGGACCTGGATACTGCCGTTGACGGTGCCGTCGGAGACGATGTTGTGGCCGTGGAGATGCTTGATGAAGGGACCTTCAAGCCGGTAGCCCATGCGGTCGCTGGTTGCCGAAATCTTCCACTCGCTGGCGAGGAATAGTGCTTTCGCCTCATCGGAAAATTCATCGTCCTGCGGACCGAGCACGACGCGGATCGGGCCTGTGACGGCAGTTGGAAGCTCGATCTGTCGCTCCGGCGCGCCGCTCGCGGGCCTGGCCGGCAACTCGTCGCCCGATTGCAGCGGACGCGGATAGGGGCTGCCGAGCCCGGCGCGTTGGTTGACCGCGACGCTGCCAAAGGTCTCCTCACCATCAATGCCGCCTTCGATCGCGAGATAAGAGAACGAGCCGCCCTTGGCGAAGCCCAGGGTCAGCGTCTCGCCATCGGTGATGGTCATGGAAGCATCCAGCGCCATCGGCCGCCCCGCGATCTCGGCGCTGCGCGAGGCGCCGGTGAGCGCGACGCGCACCGCGCTACCGCGGGCAGTGAAGGAAGCGGTGAACGGGCCGATTTCAACGCAGGCTGCGAAGGGATCATTGCCGAGCAGCGTATTGGCGGCGGCGAGCGCCAACCGATCCATCGCCCCATTCGGCACCAGCCCGTAACGCTGCTCGCCATAACGTCCGCGATCCTGCACGGAGCTTGCGGGGCCAATCGAGGTGACGATGAGCTTGCTCATGCGGCGACAAGCTCCGCGATGATCTCGCCGGCTTCCGCCGCGCGGTCCTGCTCCGCGAAGGTTT
>Ga0070684_100001745_pt1 | contig 15830 bp, 13 predicted proteins | sample KBSC723LmetaG_FD_65653 | JGI IMG/M metagenome (GOLD analysis project Ga0070684, IMG submission 65653) | Corn rhizosphere microbial communities from Kellogg Biological Station, Michigan, USA - KBS C7.2-3L metaG | ecosystem: Host-associated > Plants > Roots > Rhizosphere ...
TCACTTCGCCGGCGAACCGGTTGAGCTGGTCGACCATCGTGTTGATGGTTTCTTTCAGCAGCAGAATTTCGCCCGACACGTTCACCGTGATTTTCTTCGACAAGTCACCGCTGGCGATGGCCGTTGACACTTCCGCGATGTTTCTCACCTGGCCGGTCAGGTTCGATGCCATCGAGTTGACTGAGTCGGTAAGATCCTTCCAGGTTCCGGCCACGTCGGGCACCACAGCCTGTCCGCCGAGCTTGCCGTCGGTGCCCACTTCGCGGGCAACGCGGGTTACTTCGCCGGCGAATGCGTTGAGCTGGTCGACCATCGTATTGATGGTGTCTTTGAGCTCGAGAATCTCGCCCTTCACGTCCACGGTGATCTTGCGCGACAAATCGCCTCTGGCCACGGCCGTCGCCACTTCGGCGATGTTTCTCACCTGGCCGGTGAGGTTCGATGCCATGAAGTTGACGTTGTCCGTGAGATCCTTCCACGTTCCGGCGACGCCGGGCACTTCAGCCTGTCCGCCGAGCTTGCCGTCGGTGCCCACTTCGCGGGCCACGCGGGTCACTTCGCCGGCGAACCCGTTGAGCTGGTCGACCATGGTGTTGATCGTGTTCTTGAGCTCGAGGATTTCGCCTTTCACATCCACGGTGATTTTGCGGGAAAGGTCGCCGCGAGCCACGGCGGTTGTCACTTCGGCGATGTTACGAACCTGCGCCGTAAGGTTGCCGGCCATGGAGTTGACTGAGTCGGTCAAATCTTTCCACGTTCCGGCGACGCCGGGGACGTTTGCCTGACCGCCAAGACGCCCTTCAGTTCCCACTTCGCGGGCCACGCGGGTCACTTCGCCGGCGAACCGGTTCAACTGGTCCACCATGGTGTTCAGCGTTTCCTTGAGCTGGAGAATTTCGCCGCGGACGTCCACCGTGATCTTGCGGCTCAAGTCGCCATTGGCGATAGCGGTTGCGACTTCAGCGATGTTACGAACCTGGCCGGTGAGGTTGCCGGCCATGAAGTTCACGTTGTCGGTAAGGTCCTTCCACGTTCCGGCGACGCCGGGCACGTTGGCCTGTCCGCCGAGCTTGCCTTCCGTACCCACTTCGCGGGCGACGCGCGTCACTTCGCCGGCGAATGCGTTGAGCTGGTCGACCATCGTATTGATGGTGTCTTTGAGCTCGAGAATTTCGCCCTTCACATCCACAGTGATTTTGCGCGAAAGGTCGCCGCGGGCCACGGCGGTTGTGACTTCAGCAATGTTGCGGACCTGGGCCGTCAGGTTGCCGGCCATGGCGTTGACCGAGTCGGTAAGATCCTTCCACGTTCCAGCGACGCCGGGCACCACGGCCTGGCCGCCGAGCTTGCCGTCAGTGCCCACTTCGCGGGCCACGCGCGTCACTTCGGAAGCGAACGAGCGGAGCTGGTCCACCATCGTATTGATGGCTTCCTTAAGCTGAAGAATTTCGCCGCGGACGTCCACCGTGATCTTGCGCGACAAGTCGCCTGAGGCCACGGCCGTTGCCACTTCCGCGATGTTGCGGACCTGGCCGGTGAGGTTCGAGGCCATGGAGTTCACCGAGTCGGTCAGGTCCTTCCATGTGCCGGCGACGCCCGGCACCACGGCCTGTCCGCCGAGCTTGCCGTCGGTGCCCACTTCGCGGGCCACACGCGTCACTTCGGAGGTGAAGATCGAGAGCTGCTGAATCATCGTGTTGACGATGTTGGCGGAGCGCAGGAACTCGCCCTCAAGAGGCCGGCCGTCCACGTCCAGGCGAACCGTCTGCGTCAAATTACCCTGCGCGACGGCGGCGATGGCGCGCGTGACTTCGGTGGTGGGGCGAAGCAGGTCCTCGACCAGGGTGTTGACGGAGACTTCCATCTCGTCCCAGGAGCCTCGGCGGCGCTCGATGCGGAGTCGCTCGCGGGTCTTGCCTTCTTTGCCGACTGCCTGGCCGACGCGTTTCAGTTCCAGTGCCATCTGCTGATTGGCGGTGACAATTTCATTGAAGCTGTCGGCGATTTTGCCGGGAAGGCCCGTCCAGGTGCCGGGCAGGCGCACGCTGAAGTCGCCGTCCCGCATGGTTTGCAGGCTCTGAAGGATGGCAGCCATGTAGGCGGAGTCGGGATAAGCGCTACTCGGCCCGACGGGGCTCAGTGTACCGGGGGAATTCGGATCGTCTTGACCAAGGCCTGGCCGTTCAACCGACGTCGCCATACTGTTGCTCCTGCAAAGGAAATCGAAGGAAACGCTTTTCCCGGAACCTGAAAAGCTCAATTGCCCCAACTAGATACGGGTAGATAGGGGGGCATTGGCGATCGGCGCGGGGATGCTCTGAATGGAATTGGATGCGCGGCGGCAGCAGGAGGTTGTTTTGAGGTTTGAGTTTCGGGCCAGTTTGTTGCGCATGCCAGGGAGAGGAAGAGCGCCTGGGCGCGCAGGAGCCGCTCGGGTACGTCCAGTTCACTATACCACCGGTGCAGGTAGCGTTATTTGCCCGCGGTGCGGCTCGGCTTCTATCGTTCGAGGTGAAGCAAGGGAGGGGAATTGAGCCTGTTTTGTGCTTCCGGCGGAGCAGACCGGGAACTCGGCGCGGTGGAGCTGCGGAGCCTGCTGCACGCCGCGCTTGAGAAGCTTGGTGCACGACGCCGCGTCCTGGCCGTGCCGCCAGACCTGACGAGAATCCACTCGCAGGCGGGCGTGTTGACGCAGATGGTGCACGCATACTACGGCGACCGTCTGGCCGCTGTGCTGCCGGCTTTGGGCACTCATGCACCGCTGCGGCCGGAGCAGATCCGCCACATGTTCGGCGACGTGCCGCAGGAGCGGTTCCTCGTCCATAACTGGCGCACCGACGTTGAGACGCTGGGGGAAGTACCGGCCGACTACATCCGCGAGCAGAGCGAGGGCAAGCTCGATTATGCGTGGCCAGCGCAGGTGAACCGGAATATCGTGCGCGGCGGGTTCGACCTGATCCTGTCGATCGGGCAAGTGGTGCCGCACGAAGTGATCGGCATGGCCAACTACAACAAGAACATCCTGGTGGGCACGGGCGGGCGCGAGGGCATCAACCGCAGCCACTACCTCGGCGCGGTCTACGGGATGGAACGCATCATGGGCAAGGCGCGCAATCCCGTGCGCAACGTGCTGAACTATGCCGCTGAGCGCTTCCTGAAGGATTTGCCCATCGTGTATGTGCATACCGTAGTTGGCCGCGGGGATGATGGCCGGCTGGTGGTCCGCGGGCTCTACATCGGCGACGACGAGGAGTGCTTTCTGCGCGCCGCCGAGCTGAGCGTGCAGGTGAATTTCGAACATCTCGACGAGCCGATCCGCAAGGCAGTGGTGTACCTCGAACCGGATGAGTTTCATTCCACGTGGCTGGGCAACAAGGCTGTTTACCGGACGAGGATGGCGCTCGCGGACGGCGCTGAGTTGATTGTGCTGGCGCCCGGGGTGCGCGAATTCGGCGAGGACAAGCGCATTGACGAGATCATTCGCCAGTACGGCTATCACGGAGCTGACGCGACCATCGCCGCCGTGAACGCGAACGCCGATCTTGCCGCCGAGTTGGGGGCCGCCGCCCACCTGATCCATGGCTCGTCGGAAGGTAGATTCAAAATCACATATTGTCCGGGCAAGCTGAGCAGGGAAGAGATTGAGAGCGTTGGATTCGCTTACGCCGACCTGGGCGAGATGATGCGAAGATACGATCCGGCGAAGTTACAGCACGGGTGTAACTCTGTGGATGGGGAAGACATCTTCTTCATCGCGCATCCCGGGATGGGATTGTGGGCGCATAAGTCACGGCTTGGCTAACGCTCGAGCCGGAAGTTGACCTGAATCGTCACCGTTATCGCGACGGGTTCTATTCCGTCTTTCATCGCTGGCTTGAAACGGTAGCGCATTACCGCTTCAAGTGCTTTGCTGTCGAGCCCAGCCCCCAGCGGACGTACGACGCGGGGGTGTTGGGGAAGGCCGTGAATGTCAATGACTGTCTTGATTAACACCTCGCCTGATATATGGCGGTCTCGTGCCTCGTCAGAGTATTCCGCTTGAGGCTGGTATATGGGAATGGGTGCGCTGATTCCATTCGGTGTTCGGTAACTTCCACCGGGTGCTGAAGGCGAATTGCTGGAGTCAAGCGTTGAAGATGAAACATCCGAAGGGGCGCTATCGGTCGCAAAGATCACCTGGTCAGGAAAGTTGTTGGAAGGGGTCACCCTTTGGATTGGAGGGGAGGCAAGAGCAAAATGCGCCGGGGTGTTCCCAGCCGGCTTCTCCAGGCATCCGTCGATCTTTATTTCGATTTTCTCTCCCACCGCGACAGGCGTGTTGTCTTTCTTCGCCGGTGTAAATCGGTCTAACGAGGCCAGTTGTACGGCGAGACGGTCCAGGTCCGTTGCCGTCGCCTTTACAAAGGAAATGTTGTGCAGGATCCCACGCTCATCGACCACCGTCTGCAGCACCACCTTTCCAGATTTTCTGGAATGACAGTCGGAGGTAACTGCGTCGGGAAAGTCGGGGGTGATGAGAACCGGGGCAGTGATCTCGTGCCCCGCTCGATAGACAGTTACGGGGGTTTTGAGGGTATCGGCATTCGCTCGTGCACGTTCTTGTGCACCGACCTGGGTTATCAAACCGACAACTGCCAGAACGAAGTAAGCACAGGCGAATGTGGCGTGCACCAAGGGCTCCATGGAATCAGGCGCAATTGTCTCACAGTATCCGAGGACCTTGAAGCATTACGGGCCGCCATGGCACGTACCGTTAGCGCGATGGCGGCCGAGCCTCCAAGTCGTATCACTGCGGATGCACAACGAATATCTTGTTGCTTTTCAATGTGCCGCTCGGAGTAACGACGGTGATGTAGCCGGTGGTCGCGGCCGGTGGCACAACCGCCGTCAAGTAAGTCGGATAGACCGTATTGCTGGCAGCGGGCACGCCGTTGAATAAGACCTGCGTGCTGTTTGTAAATCCCTGGCCGTAAATCTGCACCGTCGCCCCGGGTCGTCCATATACCGGCAGATATTCCACAAACGGCGGCAGTCCGAGGTCCATGCTATACAGGACGCCCACATCCGCCGGACCGCCGCGACCGGTGGTGGCGTAGATGAGCCCGTTTGTGTGCTGCATGAGCCCGCAGTCAGGCGCCCATCCGGAGCTTCCGCTGAAGTTATGGACCACGGTGTATGCGCCGGTTGAAGGAGAAATGCGGAAGAGAACTCCCTGGTTGGTGGTCCCGCCGATCTCGGTGGTTCCGTAGAGATTCCCATCGCTGGCGGCGACCATGGACGCACGCGGGTAATTGCCGTCCGGACCGCCGAAGCTATGCATGACCGTCACCACTCCCTGCGGAGTCATGCGGAAGATGACGCCCATCCCGTTGGCGCCGCCGTTGTCGGTCACGCCATAGAAGTTGCCGTCAGCGGCCTGCACCAGGGCGGCGGGTGGATTGGCGCCGTGCGTCGAATCGAACTGGAACAGTGTGGTGAAATTGCCGCTGGAGTCGATCCGGAAGGCCGTGCCCTGATCATTGATTCCGCCGGCAAATGTTACTCCGTAAAATCCGAAGTCAGGATCCATGGCCTGAATGAGCGGCGGCCAGTTCCCTTGTGCCGAGCCGAAATCGTGGATGACCTGGAAGCTACCCGAGGGGCTCATGCGATAGATTGTTCCGCTGATGGCGGTACCGTAGAAATCGCCGGCGACACTCTGGATCGGCGCGGTATAGCTGTATCCTCCATCCGCCGAGGTCATGACATGCAATGTCGTCACATTGCCGTATTTGTTCATGCGGAAGACGGTACCGTGGACATTGCTTCCGGGGCCATTCTCAGTCGTGCCGTAGAACCACCCATCCTTGCCTACGGTGAGGCCGCCGAACGGTTCGTATCCTTCGCTCGTTGTGAACTGATGCAGGACCACATATTGACCGCCGGTGGTCATGCGAAACACCACGCCGCGGGGGTTCCCCTGCACGTAGGTGTTTGAGCTGCCAATAATGTATCCTCCGCGCGTTTGTGCGAGCGATCCCTCGCTGTTGGGGTTTTCATATCCTGAGGGAAAGTTGTGAATGACTTTATAGGTTTGTGCGTCAAGGCTGATGGCAGCAACGATGGCCAGCGCCATGACTGCAAAGGGGCGAAAAGTCATAGAGATTCTCCACCGTCAACGAACGGAAGCGACGTGTCCATAGGAAGCCGGCGCGAAAGCGCGGGCTTCGCATCAAGTTATTGGAAAGTGCTTACGCGGAAACTCGTTAGGCAGAGCTTTTAAGTCGTCTATCAGTCAGAGCGAAAGGTATAGCAACGTTCTAAGCGGTTAGATGCCGTGTAAGGCAAACTAACCGAGCAATTCTGCGCCTGCTCCATTCAGGGTGTCAAGCTGGGCGCGGCGATTTGCGATGCGAGCACCAGAAGGGCTCCGGGCAGGGGAGCGCCCGAAGGCCCGTGCTGCATAAGATCCTGTGGCTGGGTTGGTCACTATGACGGGTTCGTGTGACTCGCGCCGCGCTTCATGCCCGCGGATCGAAGCCTTCGAACATCAGGTAAACCAAAACCCGCACCGCGACCTCTTTTCCGATCAACGTTGCCGGCTTGTACTTCGATTTCATCACGGAATCAATCGCAGGCTTTTCGAGAGTTGGCTCATCGCAGCGCGAAATGCTCGCCTTGAGTGGCTTGCCTTTGGCATCGAGGACCAGCACGACTTTGCAACTGGTTGTCTCTGGAAAGTATGCGGCGGCTTGGCCGAAGTCTTTGCTGGCGAACTCTGCCATCGTGGGACCATCAATGCGTTTCGAGAAGGGGTATGTCCCATCCGCATCCGGATCGCCCGACTTTGCGCCTAGAGGGGAGAAAAAGCCGTACCTGATTCGCGGGGGGCCTTCATCGTGCGGCCCGTACGCGGCGAAATGGAAGCTGATCTCAATGTTGATTGTCACCGCGACCGCGACTCCGTCTGAGGTGCGAAACGCCGGCTTGAAGCGGTATTGATTCACGGCATCGAGGCTGTTCTTTTCGAACATCGAATCAGAGCAGCGAACGATACCTGGATTCTGAGGCATGCCCTTCACATCAACGGTTACTGACAGCAGGCATGTTCCGGCTTGCTGTTTCTTGCGCGCTTTGTCAGGCATCTGGGCTTCGGGCATGATCGTGGGAACGGGAGCGTGAATTCCCGGACCGACTTTCACCGGCTCATCATTTTGAGAGGCATTCTGCCGGGTCTTGTCCTGCGCACCGGCGAGGGATACCGCCAGGAAAGACAGCAGGCCGGCGAAGAACAATCTGACCACTGAGAACTCCTGAAGGATACCCGAGATTCTCTCACAGCATTCGCAGCTCGCGCAGGAGGAAGGCGAAGTCGAATGCGATCTGCCTGGCCTGACGAGGATTGTCTGGTTCGGGCGCCTAGCCGCCAAGATGAGCCAGGTACTCTGCCGGCGAGAGAACTGTAACTCCTCTTCTGGATGGCTTTGGGTAGTGCTTTAGATTGCCGGTGACGAGCCACGCGCCTGCTTTGTGCGCGAGGGCGAGAAATGGCGCATCTTTCCCATCGGGGAGCGCGAGCGGCCATCGATCGGGTTCCTCCAGATGGAGGCTTTCGTCAATCAGGAATTCGAGCCATTCGGGAGGAAACCCGTAGCGAAGAAATTTCTCGCGGCGCGTCACCTGACGATATTCCGCAATCACCGATGGGCTGGTGACGACCTGCACCTGCCCGTCGAGAATCCAATCCATGATCAGCTTCGCCGGAGCGCCGTCAGCCCGGATGGCTGCGGAAACGATGACGTTGGTATCGAAAACCGCCAGCCTCATTTTGTTTTGCGGCGATTCAGATTGTTGCGCAGTTCCGCGATATCGGCGTCAATCTGCGCGTCAGTCATCGTATCCAGGCCGGCTTGCCGGGCGAGGCGCCAGCTCTTGCGCAAGCTGGCTTTCGCCATGGCGCGCCGCAGCTCACGTTCTTCGGTGGCCACATCGCCCTGCACGGGTACCAGGAAGTAAGCCGGCCCCTGCTGGCCGGCCAGCAAAACGGTCTCCCCTTGCGGCACCGCCTTCAAAGCATTGGCTCCGCGAGTGCGAAACTCTCGAAGGGAAACTTCGCGCATCGATGCACCTCATCACCTAGAGTAGCCGATTTGGCTACACGCCGGCAACGGGCTCAGTCTGCGCCGAGCTCGCGCAGCAGGAAGGCGAAATCGAATGCGATTTCCTTGAGATAGTCGTACCGCCCGCTCGCCCCGCCATGCCCCGCCTTCATGTTCGTCACCAGCAGTAAGGGATTGTCATCCGTCTTCAGCATCCGCAGCTTCGCCACATACTTCGCCGGCTCCCAGTACATTACCTGGCTGTCGTGCAGGCTTGTCTTCACCAGCATCGACGGATAACTCGCACGCTTCAAGTTCTCGTAGGGAGAGTAACTCAGCATGTATTGGAAATACTGCTCTTCGTTCGGATTGCCCCACTCCTCATATTCAGGGACTGTCAGGGGCAGGGTGGCGTCGAGCATCGTGTTCATCACATCGACGAATGGCACATGCGACACGACGGCGCGGAACAGATCCGGCCGCATGTTTACGACCGCGCCCATGAGCAGGCCGCCCGCCGAGCCGCCTTCGATGGCTACGCGCGAGGGGTCGCCATAGCCTGCCGACGTAAGGTGCTCGACCGCCGCAATAAAATCGGTGAACGTGTTGCGCTTCACCAGCATCTTCCCGGCGTCGTGCCACGGCTTGCCCAGATCGCCCCCGCCGCGAATATGGGCGTAGGCCATCACCACGCCGCGGTCGAGCAAGCTCAGGCGGCTGGAACCAAAGCCGAGCGGCAGCGAATATCCATACGACCCGTAGCCGTACACGTAAATTGGATTTTTGCCCACCTCGCGCTTGTCCTTGCGATAGACAAGCGACACGGGCACCTGCACGCCGTCGGCCGCGGTGGCGTGGACGCGTTCGCTGGCGTAGAGTGTGCGATCGAAGCCGCCGGGCACTTCGACCTGCTTGAGCAGAGTGGCCTCGCCGGTGCCGAAATCGTATTCGAAGACCGAACTGGGCGTGACCAGCGACTGATAGGCATAGCGGAACGTGCGCGTATCGAAGATGCGGTTGATGTGCGGATGCGCGCTGTAAGCCGGCTCGGGAAACACGATTTCCCCGAGCGGTTCGGCCACTGCCGAGTCGCCCACAAACCGCCACTTCCGCATCCGCGGCAGGCCATCTTCACGCTCGCACGCGATGTAGAAGCGGCTGAACAGGTCTACATCTTCGAGCATCACGCCGTCGCGGTGGGCGATGCGCTCGATCCAGTTTTCGGGCTGCTCTTCACCCACCGGGCAGGTGATGAGCCGGAAGTTGCGGCCCATATCGTTCGTGCGGACATACCACACGCCGAGCCGGTGCTCGACATAGTACTCGCGCTCATTCTGGCGGGGCCACAACACGCGGAACTCGCCCTGCGCGTCATCCGCCTTGAGAACGCGTGCCTCGGTGGTGGTGTGGCTGCCGGATTCCAGAACAATGTAGGCGCCGTCGCGCGTGCGGCCCGCTCCAATATTGAAGCGCTCGTCGTCGTCCTGATATACGAGCACATCCGCGGCGTAGGGAGTGCCGCGCATGTGGCGCCAGAGCTGGAACTGCCGCTTTTGTTCCTCATCCTCAACGGAGTAGAAGAGGTAGAAACTGTCAGCCGCCCACACGACCGATCCGACGCGCTCCACCGAGCCCGGCAGTAGTTCGCCGGTTTCCAGATCCTTGATGTAGAGCGTGTACTGGCGAAAGCCGGTGTAGTCGACTGCGTAGGCGAACCAGCGGCCGTCGTCGCTGATGTCGGTTGCGCCAATGGCGAAGAAGGCGTGGCCCTCGGCCATCGCGTTGCCGTCGAGAATCACTTCCTCTGCCGCATCCTCGAGAGGTCCGTCGGGCGTGCCCAGCCTGCGGCAGTGGATGGCGTATTGCTTGCCCTCCTCCGTACGCGTGTAGTACCAGTAGTCGCCATCCCGGAAGGGTACCGACACGTCGGTCTGCTTGATGTGGCTGAGCATCTCGTCGTAGAGCTGCTCGCGCAGGACGGCCTGCGGCGCCATCACGGCTTCGGCGTAGGCGTTTTCGGCTTCGAGATACCGGGTGACCTCGGGGCTTTCCTTGTCGCGGAGCCAGGCGTAGTCATCGTGCAGAACGATGCCGTGCAGCGTGGTTTCGCGGGGTTCCCGGCGGGCGACAGGGGGCGTAAGAACCTGGTTCGTGCTCATCTCCATCAAGTTTAGCTGCTCACCGCATGCCGGCTTTGGGGAACCCGCAGCCCCCTCAAAACGTACAATAACTAGCGATGAACTCCTACTATCGCGATCTTGCGAAAGGGTTGCGACTCACGGTTGTCGCGACCCTGCTTTTTGCCGCCGGCGCGCTCTACGCCGAGCGGCCGGCCGACCTGCCTCAACCCCGGGACTATGTCAGCGACTTTGCGCATGTGCTGTCGCCGGAAGTGATTGCCCGCATCGACGCCCTCAGTAGCCAGCTCGATCACTCACAGGCAAACGCGAAAATCGCTGTCGTCACGGTCAACACGCTCGATGGCGAAGAGTCAGAGGTCTGGTCCAACGAGTTGGAAACCCATTGGAAGATGGGCAAGAGGACCCCGGGCGGGGATCGCTTGGCGCTGGTGCTGCTTGCGGTGAAGGACCACAAGCGGCGCATCGACGTGGGTTACGGGCTCGAGGGCATTCTCAACGACGCCAAGGCGGGTGACATTGGGCGCGAAATGGTGCCCTACCTTCGCCAGAATGACTTCGACAGTGCCGTGCTGCTGGCTGTGAGCCAGATAGGCGACGTGATTGCCGAGGATGCGCACGTCACGCTGAACCAAGAGCCGGCGCCGCGACAAGGTGCACGCCATGTACAGCGCGGCAATCCATTTGGCGGACTAATCTTCTTCATCATCCTGTTCGTGATCTTCGGCGGGTCGTGGATCGTGCGGCTGCTGTTCGGCTTTGGCCTGCTTTCCGGCATGTTCCGCGGCGGCCGCGGCTGGGGCGGCGGCGGCTGGGGCGGTGGAAGCTGGGGCTCCGGCGGCGGCTGGGGTGGTGGCGGCGGTGGAGGCGGTGGAGGAGGCTTCGGCGGGTTTGGCGGTGGCGGCGGCGGGTTTGGCGGCGGCGGAGCCGGAGGAAGCTGGTAGAGGCAGGGAACAAGGGACAAAGGGACCGAGGGACAAAGGGACAAAGGGAACAAGCGGCAAAGGGAACAAGGGACAAAGGGAACAAGGGACAAAGGGACAAAGGGACAAACGAAATAGGGACAAAGGGATAAAGGAGAACGAATCGTATGCGTCGTGGAACGATGGTGCTTCTGGTTGTGGTCGGCGTAATCGTCATTGCTGCGCTGTTCGTGTATGGCAGCTTCAAGAGCGCACAGAACCAGATGGTGCAGAAACAGGAAGCGGTGCGGCAGACATGGTCACAAGTGGATGTGGACCTGCAGCGGCGGGCCGACCTGATTCCCAACCTGGTGGAGACCGTGAAGGGCTTCACCAAGGAAGAGAACAGCGTGTATGGCGAAATTGCCAACGCGCGCGCGGGGCTGCTGAACGCCAACACGCCCGAGGGCAAGATCCAAGCCAACGGGCGTCTCGATTCGGCATTCGGGCGGCTGCTTGCGCTGGTGGAGAACTACCCGCAATTGCGCTCGAGCGAGCAATACATGCGCCTGCAGGATGAGCTTGCCGGGACCGAGAATCGCATCGCCGTCTCGCGCCGCTATTACAACCAGTCGCTGCAGGATTACAACACCTTTATCCGGCAGTTTCCCAACAGCATCTGGGCGGGCATGCTCGGATTCCAGCCGAACAACGCCTACTTCCAGGCCAGCGACGCATCGAAGCAGGTGCCGCAGGTGAAGTTCTAAAGGCAGCCGTCAGCTATCAGCCGTCAGGTTAGAACAGCAAAGGCCATCCGGCGAACGGATGGCCTTTGCTATTTGAATTCATGGGTTAGTCGCAGCAACTCCTACGGCGGGTGAGCCAGGCGAGGGCCAGGCCGGCCGCGGCGATGCCGGCAGCGGCGAATACGGCAGGCGGCACGCGCGAGGGGCGCGACTGTGGCTCTGGTTCCGTGTGCACGTGCTCGGGGCGCGCGCCCATTCCAACCGCATAGCCGAGCGCGCGATGCACACCGGGAATGCGGGTGAACACCTTGAGCTGCCACGGAGCGTGAATGCGGCCGGGCTGGGCGAAGACGCGGGCAAATCCGCGATGCACCAGCAACTGCATGGCCTGGGTAGCCCGCGTGGGGAACTCGCGACGGCGCTGCACGGCGGCAAGCGTCGACACCGTCGCATCGCGCCGCAGCAGCGGTCGGGCCAGGATGTTGGCCGTGGCAACGGCGTCCTGAATGGCCAGGTTGATGCCCACTCCGCCAGCGGGAGACATGGCATGCGCGGCGTCGCCGATGCAGAGAAGGCCCGGCCTGTACCAGCGGCGCAGGCGATTGATCTGTACCGTGAGAATCTTGATCTGCTCCCAATCGCGAATTTCGTCGACGCGCCCGGCAAGAAATGGCGCAATCAGAGAAAGACTCTCGCGGAATCGATCGAGTCCCTGCGACTTGACTTCATCGAACGACCCTTTGGCGATGATGAGACCGGCCTGATAGTAGTCGTTGCGATTGATGAGGATGAGCGCCTTGCCGTAGTTGACGTTGCCGAGCACGTTGCCGGGATCGTTCGGTTGGCGGCTGATGTGAAACCAGAGAACGTCAATGGGCACGCCGTATTCAACCACTTTGAGACCCGCGGCCTGCCGGGTGGTCGAATGGCGGCCGTCGCAGCCCACAACGAGATCGGCGCGAACGTGGACTTCCCGGGTATCGTTCCGGGCTACGACTCCGGAGACGCGTCCGTTGTCCCAGAGCAGATCGCTTGCCTCGTGCTGCATGAGCAATCGGAATGTGGGGAGTTTGCGGGCGTGACTGGAGAGGAAGTTGAGAAAATCCCATTGCGGCATCAGGGCGACGAACTTGCAGATTGCCGGGACATGGCGGAAATCGGCCACTTCGAACGTCGACCCGCCCATGCGGACGCCGGCGGAGGTGACCTGCTGATGCGGCAAGCGGAGGAACTCCTCAAGCAGACCGAGTTCGTGGAGGACCTGGAGCGTGGAAGGGTGGACCGTGTCGCCGCGGAAGTCACGGAAGAAATCGGCGTGCTTCTCGAGCACGGTGACCTCGACGCCGCGGCGTGCCAGCAGGTAACCCAGCATCACGCCTGCGGGGCCGCCGCCTGCGATACAGCAGGTTGTGTTCAGGACTTCGGGTTCCATCGGATGCCGCCTCCTGTGGAATCTTACTCAGGAGACCGAGATCTGGTTTCATGGTTCGCCTTCATTCGCGGGGAGAATCGTCCCGGGCGAGCTCAGGCAGGAAGGAATTCCGCAGAGCGGGGAAAGGGCTGGATACAGCTCTCCTGACGTTGCAGCGGAGGCTATGTCGGCGGCATTCGTGAGATTTCTACAAAATACCGTTTGCCGCCGAGTTGGCGTAACTCCCTGATCCTTCTTCGCTTACCCTATATCGCCCCAAAATGGTGCATCTATAGGGGGGGAAGGGGGGAGGGGGGTGAATTCCTCTTCCCCTTTTAAACGCCAAACTCCCGGATTTCTCCGGGAGTGAAGCTAAAGTAGCACGGTGGCGGCGTGGCGGATGTGATGGCGGATACAGGTGTTGGCAGGGTTCAGGGTTCAGGTGTCAGGTGTTTGTTATTTGAGAATCTTCTATGAACAAAAAGGCCATCCGCCGAGGGCGGATAGCCTTTCTGAACGCGCTGGTGCGGGTTACTTGAACGAGCCGATGCCACTGGCTTCGTCGTCGTAAATATCAAAAACGGTGTAGAGCTTGGTGAGCTGCAGCACGTCCTTCACCTTCTTTGTGAGGCCGAGCAGCTTGACGCTGGCGCCCTGGTTCTTGGCGGTTGTAAACGCGCTCACCAGTTCGCCCAGGCCCGAGCTGTCGATGTAGTTCACATCGCTCATGTTCAGCAGAATGTTGCGAGACCCTTTGCTGATCAGGTCACGAACGGCTTCGCGCAACTGCACACTGCCCTCGCCCAGGGTAATCCGCCCGCTGAGGTCCAGAACGGTCACGCCGTCCACTTCACGGGAAGCAATAGTAAGTGCCACGGAAATTCCTCCTTGTTTCAGCTACTAAGGTTATCGCACTCGCATGGCGAACCCGCGAAGGCGCCTGTGCCAACCGGCCCAAGCAGGGAGAAGTTGCGGAGGCGCATTCAGTTCGGAGCCCGTGCCGTGCTTCAGGTCATTTCGCCGGATGGCGCCAGGTGTTTTACCAGCGTCAGCTCGGTTCCAGGATGCAGTTGACGAAAGTGTACCTCATCCATCATGGAGCGGATGAGGAAGATGCCGCGGCCGGTGCCGCGGAGAAGGTTTTCAGGGTCACGGGGATCGGGAAGCTGTTCGGGGTCGACGCCGCGGCCCTCATCCGTGATGACAAAGACCAGGTCATGGCCGGTGTTCTGGTACGAGAAGGAGATGTGCTTGTCTGGGTCGTACTCGTTGCCGTGCAGCACGGCGTTGACGGCGGCTTCGCGGACGGCCATGGTGACATGGAAACTGGCGTCCTCGTCCAGCCCGGCCTCGCCGGCGAGTTTCTCCGCCATGGCTTCGACCTCGCTGACGCTGTCCATTGTGGAGTTGAGGCGGATAGTGTGCCGTCCTTCGATCGGTTCGCTCAACAGTTCGTCCCCGCAAATTTGACCGCGAACCAGGTTCGCTCGCGACGTGTGCGCTACAGGAATCCTGACGGAAGTTTCTTAGGTGGAACCGTTTGTGTCAAGGCGGGCCGCCGGCAAGTGCGCATTTTGGCTTTCCGGTGTCTAACCAACGTAAGAGGGAATGTGACCATGGCTCGTTGCGCGATCGCGATCTTCTCGATGGCCGTTTTGTGCGTTCCCGGAGTCGCGCAGCCGAAAGCAGAAAAGGCGCAGAGCCTCGCGAGACTGGAATTGAGCATGGAGATCGCAACGACGAACGAGGACGGCTATCCGTCGTCGCTTCGCATCACCGTGAAGAATGTCGGCGGAATTCCGGTAGACATGCCGGTTCCGAAGCAAGAGTGTTCGCCGGATAAGGGCTTGAGGATCCAAACGAACTGGGTTCCCGATGAACCAACCAATCACGGGTTCGGAAGCGGATGGGGTTGTGGAATGGGTGATCAACCTTCCTTGCTGTTTCGCGTTCAGCACACCTGGGTTCGGCTGCGGCCGGGCGAGTCCATGACGGATACGGAACGGCTGACATGGAGCAATGGCGGTGAGAATGTGCCGGGCAGCGTGGAGTACTGGGTGGAGTACACGCCGCCTGACGCGACCCCCGCCGAGGTTGCGGGCCTGCTTGAGGAGGGGTATGTCATTCCGACGGAGAAGCTCACGACAGAGCATGCGAGCTTTCACGTGCATTAAAGCGGGTTGGCGGGCCGCGAGGTTGCGCGGGGTGAGAACCCGGTTGAGTGAGAAAAAGCATCCCTCAGGGGCCAAAGCCCGCGTCGTATATTTGGCTCTTACGGCACGGCTGAAGCCGTGCCCCTTCAAAACTCGTGGTGAGGCGAATTCTTCCGGAGGCGGTAAGAGCGCGTCCAAGATAGGAGCGATTTATTGGATCGACTGAACATCTTGGTACAGAGATGCATTTGAGGGCCACGAACTTGAGCAGGGGCTGAAGCCCAGTTCATTACTAGCTGGCGATGCGGCACGACTGAAGTCATGCCCTGTTACAAAGCGCTCTGCGCGGGATTTTTCAGCAAGCTGTTCAACCGTCTACACTCATCCCATGCCGCCGCGCGT
>Ga0070684_100001746_pt1 | contig 15827 bp, 13 predicted proteins | sample KBSC723LmetaG_FD_65653 | JGI IMG/M metagenome (GOLD analysis project Ga0070684, IMG submission 65653) | Corn rhizosphere microbial communities from Kellogg Biological Station, Michigan, USA - KBS C7.2-3L metaG | ecosystem: Host-associated > Plants > Roots > Rhizosphere ...
TGCGTTTGTGTCAGGGACGAGCCGGTGCAATGCGATGTGACAGGACGCTACCTGCGGTCACAGCGTCGCCTAAGCAAACCGGATCCGCCGTCCTCGGCGTCTCCTGATGCCGTGCCGCCCGTGGCGAGTCTCGGCGCGGTATCGCCTCGCGCCCGCGGGCAAGACGATACCAAGGCTAGGAGGCGCGCTCAGCACGTACAACAAGGGCCGGCTGGCGTGGGGTCGGCCAGGGTACAGGCCACCCGGTCGAGTCGACGTTTGCTCCGGCAATTGGGCGAACCTCATCGCCGCGCGTGTCGCAGCGTTACTAGAGCACCCGGATTTACAGCCCGCCAGCGAGCAAGACAACCAACAGCAAGACTGCCGATGGCTGGCCACCCTGGCCCGCCAGGTCTCGGCAACCGGCACGATGGCGCACGAGCAACTCGGCGCGGTCGCCGCAACGGTGGTCAACGTCACCGCCCAGCGGGCCGGCGCGCCGCATGCCGTCACTGCCGCGGCCGCGGCTATCGCCGGCCACGTGGTTACGGACGTGCCACTGCCCTTCGACCCCACAGTCACATCCGTCGTCAACGCGATCCGCGTAGCCGGCACACTGCTGTGCACCCCCGACCGGCTGGGCCATTGCGAATGCCTGGCTGATCTTGCCCGAGGTTTGACACAGGACGTGCTACGCGACGTCCTTACGAACGGCTTCGCTCTGACATCTTCACGCGACCGCGTGGATCAGGTGGGGCGCGCCGGCCAGTAGGCCCGCTGGTCCGCTGTGGCCGGGGCCCGCCAGGAACGTCAGCCGCCATCCCCGTCACCGACACCGTCACGGTGATCACGAGGCTGGCAGGATCATGGCCATGGACAGCTCGTCGAGGAACGTGCCGTCGATCAGTAGGCAGTCCACGCGGCGGCCTTCGTGCACGAAGCCCATGCGCTCATATAGGGCGATGGCCCGGTGATTGTGGGCCATCACGTTGAGCTCGATCCGGTGCAGGCCGCGGGCGGCCGCCCAGCGCTTGGCCTCCGCCAGCAATCTGGTGCCGATACCTTGACCGCTCGCCTCGGCCAGGACACCGATGATGACGTGAGTCGTGGTCCGGTTCCGCCGGAACTTCCCCCCGACGAGCTCGACATACCCGGCCAGCCCGCTATGCTGGCCGGCCACGATCACCACCGAGTTCCCCGACCGGCTCACGTCCTCCAGATGACCAGCCAGCGTCTGGGTCGAGGTGTCCCGCTCGTCCGGCTCCAGGAGCATGAACGAGGTCTCTTCGTCGAGGCGCTGCTTCAGCGTCATCAACGCCGCCGCGTCGTCCGGCGTGGCGATGCGCAGGACCGGCCAGGCCCTGTCTTCTTCGTCGCTCACCCAGCCATTTTGCCCGGATCCAGGCACCGCCGCGCACCAGAGAGAACGGGCGATGTGAGTCCGCACCGGCGCTCTTCACTGGCGCCGGTTACCGCGCGTTGCGCAGGAACGGTCCGAGCAGTTCGCCGGCTCGGGCGCGGATGCGGGTAGGGTCGCCACGCGCCTCGATGAGACTGGACGCGCTGTAGACGATCGCGTTGATCATCTCGGCGGTGGTGGCAGGGTCCGGCAGGTCCATCGCCCGCAACGCGTCGATCAGCGGGTGGGACAGCTGCTCGTGCATGACGCGGCTGCTGTCGTCGAGTTGCTGACCGGGCGCGATCGCGGCGAGGGCCCGGGCCACCGCGTGCTCACCCTCGGCGACCAGCTCAAGGTTGGTGTCGACGTACGCCAGCACCTGCGCGTCCGGCGTGCCGGCCGCGGCCATCGCGTCGGTCACGCGGGTCGACCAGCGGGGGAACACGTCCTGGATCAGCGCGTCGAGCAGGTCCTGGCGAGAGCGGAAGTATTCGTACGCCGAGGAGCGGGCCAGACCGGCGCGAGCGGCGACGGCCGCGAGTGACGGAGCGGCGCCCGGCTCCTCGGCCAGGATGGCACGGGCCGCGTCGAGCAGCGCACGATGCTTGGCGGCGCGGTGCTCGGCGACGGTGGGCGCTGAGATGCGCGGCACCGAGCCTCCTTCAGTCGCCTAGCCGGACAGCTTTCCGTCGACCATTTCTACCACCCGGTCGCAGTGCTGGAGCACGTCAGTGTCGTGTGTGACCATCACGCTCGCCACCGCGGCGCGTTTGGTCTCGCGGGCGAGCAACTCGACCACTTCGTGGCTGCGGGCCCGGTCGAGTGCCGCTGTCGGCTCGTCGGCCAGGAGGAGCGACGGGCCGCCGATCAGCGTCCGGGCGATGCCGATGCGTTGTCGTTCGCCGCCGGAGAGCTGGTGCGGGCGCCGGTGCGCCTTGCCGGCCATCCCGACCTCGGCGAGCCACTGTGCGGCGTCCTGCGCGCCGGTCCGGCGTCGGTTGAGGTGGTGGATGAGCCGCAGCTGGTCGATCGCGGTCAGCGCCGGGATGAGGTTGCCGTTCTGGAAGACGAAGCCGATGTGCTCGCGCCGATAGGCGGTGCGCGCTGCCGGGTTCATGGCGGCCAGATCGTTGCCGTCGACGGTGACGCTGCCCTCGTCCGGCACGGTCAGCCCGCCGGCCAGGGCGAGCAGGCTGGACTTGCCGGCGCCGGACGGCCCGACCACCGCCACCAACTCGCCGGGCGCGACGGTGAGGCTCACCGCGTCCAGCGCCTTGATGGTGTCGTCGCCGTCGCCGAGGCGCAGGGTGACCCCGGCCAGGCGCAGTCCGGTGCGGGTGGCGGTGTCGAGCTTCATCGCTGTGCTCCCAGGGCGGCCAGCGGGTTCACCGTGGCGATACGGACGATGGCGGTGGCCGCGCCGAGCAGGCCGAGCGCGATCAGCAGTCCGGCCGCGGTCAGCACGGCCGGCGGTTCCAGGGTGAACGGCACGTCTCCGCCGGCCACGAGGGCGCCCATGCCCAGTCCGGCCAGCACCCCGGCGGCGCAGGCGGCCAGCAGGATGAGTAGTGCCTGGGCGAGGCCGTCGCGCAGCAGGTACGCCCGGGAAGCGCCGATCGCCCGCAGGACGGCCAGCTCGTGCCGGCGATGAATGGTCCACACCGTGAAAAACGCGCCCACGACCAGGGCCGAGATGGCGTACAGAAAGACCTGGATGAGCGTCAGGGTCGAGGTTTCGGCGGTGTAGCCCGGCGAGGTCGCATACGCGCCGGCGAGCGTCAGGCTGGTGGTACGCGCGGCGGCGTCCCCGGCCGCGAGGTCGAGTGTGGCGCCGTTACGTGCCTTGATCGCCACCGCGGTCGCCTCGCCGTCGGCGCCGCTGTGGATCCGACGCCAGGTGTCCAGCGGCAGGTAGGCCACGTCGACGTGCCCGAACGTTCGCTGATCGGCGGTAGCTCCGATGACCGTAAGTTTGACGCCGAGCCGGTCGATGGTGACCGTGTCGCCGAGGCGCAGCCCGGCGTCGAGCAGCGTGCTGGAGACGACCAGCCCGTCGGCGCTGCCCAGCCGTGATCCGCTGGCGGGCGTCGGATCCAGGAACGAGCCTGGCCGCACGCCGAACAGCGCCAGGTCGATGGGCGCCCCGGCGCCACTGTGTGCGTTCACCAGCATGTTGCCGAACGGCTCGGCCGCCTCCACACCGGGCTGCCCACGCCAGGCCTCCACCTGCCTGGCATCGACGACGCTGCGCGAGAACGCCCCGTCCACCCGAGTTCCCTCGGCAAACCCGAACGCGGTGACCGGCATCCGCCGCAGCCCAGAGACACCATCGTTCACCAGCCCGGACGACAGGCCGGACAGCAACACCATGAGCACCGCGATCAGCGCCACCACCGCGCCCATCAAGGCGAATCTCGAACGCGCGAACCGCAGCTCACGCAACGCCAGGAACATGACCCCTCCCATCGACTTGCCGACATCGTGTCGGCAACTATACCGACACGATGTCGACAAGACGCGCGGGACCGGTGGACGGACGGCGGCATCGCGTTGTAGTCGGGCGTGCGGCATGACCGGATGCCGAAATGAGGACGACAAGTGGTCCGAAGGTCTGGTCGTCGAAGCGGCTCGTCCGATCTCACGGGACGCCAGCGAGCCGCTAGCGTTTGCCTGTGGGTTTTCTGTCGCGTCTCTTCATTCCGCGCACGCTCCGGCGTGCCCTCCACCCAGTCAGTTCGGCGAAACGGGCGGTTCGCAAGGCTGTCGTCCCGAAGAGCGTGCGCAGGGTGACCTACACCGCGTCGCAACTTGCCAACCCGGTCAGCGCGATGAAATACCACGCGATCGAGCGGCCCATCACAACGGCGCTCCGCGGCGGTTCGAAGAGGCGGTCAGCCACGCCGGCGCCGGTGTACTCACACGGCAAGTGCCCCGTACAGCACCGCAGCCCCGACGCAGCCAAACGTTGCCGGAACCGCTGATGGCGTCGTCCGCGCTGGGTCCGCTCGGTCAATCTCGACGCTGAGTCCGGATCAGACTCGGTGAACGGTGGGTCGATGGGATGCTGAGGCCATGACCGAACGCGACGACTTTTTGGCCTGGGTCCAGACCTCGCTGTACGAGGCGGAGGTCGCCCTGCACAACGGCGACGCGGCCCCCCGCCGCGCACTATGGTCGCGCAGCGAGCCGGTGAGCGTTCTGGGTGCCTGGCGCAACGCCAACGGGCAACAAGCACTGCACGAGCTCTTCAGCGCCCTTGAGCAAAGCTTCTCCGACTGCACGTCGTACGCGTTCGAGCTGCAGGCGTTCGACGTGGCCGGGGACATGGCCTATACCGCCGGCCTCGAACACACCTCCGCCTCCGTCGACGGTCAGCCGCGCAGCTACACCCTGCGGGCCACGCAGGTGTATCGCCGCGAGGACGGCGAGTGGAAGGTGTCGCATCGCCATGCCGACACGGTGGCTACGTAAGGTTCACGCCCGTCGGCACGACCGTGCGTCACCAGCGACGATCAACGCCAGCACGCCACGAGCGGCAGATGTGCGCGTTTCGTGACCACGTTTTGGAAGCGCCTGGCTGTGCTGGTACGAAGATCGCGTGACGTTCTTTGAGGACCTGAGCGCGTAGAGGTACCGCGACGTCGAGAAAATCGAGTTCGACTGGGGAAGGCTCAGGTTTCGGCCTCGATACGAGCGGATCAACGTCGGCTGGCTCGACGCCCGCGCGGGTTCGAGAAAGGCTTCGCTCCGGCCGGGTTCGTCGATGCGCTGCTCGACGTCGTCGGGCGACCGCGCATCAACGTGATGCGGCTTTCATCATTCCCACCGGCGTCCGTATCTGCGTCGACGTCGAGATCACATACCCCTGCCATCGGCACGACGGGAGGCCGGACCGCCTGATCGTCGTGACGGTGAACGAGATGAGCGGACTGCGGCGAGATCCGTACGCGAGCCGGGTGCGGCAGAACCGCAAGCCCTGCCGAACGCATGACAATCCAAGCACCCCACCAGACGACGCTCGACAGTATTCGCACCAACGGATGATGACGTTGCGACATTCGAACGATAGATTCCGACGATGACGACGACTTCTGGGCAACTTCCGCCGAACTTATTGGATCCATCCGAGATCGAAACATATAGAGCCTATTACCAGTTGCAATACCAACGAATAGCTCAGCACGAGAGTGGCCGACTGCAGGTTAGCAATTTCGTGGTCGCGGCATCCGTTGTGGCGCTGGGCATCTTGGCGCTGCCGATCGGTAACGTTCGCTTGGCAGCCTACGGCGTCCCGCTCTCAGTCGTGGCGGTCAATAGCTTTGCTATCATCTACGCTACCCGTTCTCGTCACTGGGTAAAGCTGCATCAGGCGCGCGCCGCGAAAGTGCTCGAAAGGTTGTCGCCCTCTCTGAAGGAACTGCAGACTCAAGCGGACCAGGCGGTCAAAAGGGTCAACAGTGATAAGTCGCCCCTGCGTTCGCAACTCGTGCAGGCATACATCCACGGCACGCTCGCAGCGATGGGCGTCCTTATTGCTCTCCAATGGGCCTTAGGATAGAGCGCACCGATTGTATGAATGGCACGCCGATTAATGGCTCGACTGACATCGGTAGAGATTTGCTCCAGATGTGCTGACGGTGGACGAGTTCGTTACTCAGGCGCCGGCGAAACTTCGGCGCGGTCACGCAATGCGCGCCAGGCATTCCGCCGTTGCGGGACCTGGCGTCTGAGAGGCGTCCTGATGCGTCCGGCTGGGCCTCGGATCCTAGGTCCCCTCCACAGCGCATGAGGATGTTCATGGGTAACGGTAGCGGCGTGTCCCGGGGGTGATCGCAACCGCAACGCGCGGCTTGCTCGGTTGCGGGTGCTGGTGCCGGTCACGAGCGCGGTCGTCGGCATCGATCTGGCGGATCAGACGCAGATGGTTGTGGTCACCGACCACGACTCGAAAGTGTTTGGCACGGAGGACATTCAGGTGCCACGTCTGGGACCTGGGTACGGCGCTGGACCGGGCGAGCGAGCAGGCTTCCGCACGCGGCCTCGCCGGGGTGCCGGGCCCAGCCGACGCCGGCGAACGATCCGGCGGACCGAGGACACCGAAACCCATCCGCCGAGGGTGCGGCCGCGCCCACGATTTGCAGATACACCCGGCGTGGGTTCTGCGGGCGATTTGAAGCGCCAGTTCACGCCCCTTGCCCGCGAACTGACACCCCCTTCACGACGAATCGGAACCGTTCCATTTGGAACTTACAACTGGCGGCGCTGGTAGATACGGGTAACTCCAGCGAATCGACATTGCTCACTTGTCAGCCGGCGGCCAGCTAGCCAACATGCAGAAACCAGCCGTCCCTCGACGGCAGAACGGCGTGGAACTGGAGGCGCAGATGCGCAGACTCGTTGGGGTGCTCGTGGCGGTGGCCACAATCGCTTCTGTCGTGCTCGGCGGCACCGCCGCGACGGCCAGTACCACATTGGCCGCCTGTACCGGAACCGTTCAAGTCACCAGCTTCAGCTTCGATCCTTCAAGAGTCAGCCCAGGCGGACGCTCGGCGGCCACCCTGACGGTGCAGAACTGCACCAGCACGGCTGTATCGGTGTCGGCCACCTGGTTTGGCCGGTTCACCGCGCCCGGTGTCACCGGGATCCCGGCCGGATGCCCGGCGATCGACCCGATCGTCCAGCAATCGAACATCGCACCGAACGGCACGGCCACTCAGAGCATGGAATTCTCCACCTTCGCGCAGTGCACGGCATCGGAGTTGGACGCGGTTGTGAACCTGAGCGCTGGCGGCACCACGGTGGGTTCGTTCACCGCTCCCCTCACGATCGTCCAGCCGACCTGTACCGGAAGCATCAAGGTCACCAGCTTCACCTTCGAGCCCTCGACGGTCATCGCAGGCGCAAGCGCGACTGCCACCCTGGTCCTGCAAAACTGCACCAGTACCGCGGTGGCGGTACAAGGCATCTGGGCTGCCCACTACACGGCGCCTGGCGTCAACGGGGTCCCGCCTGGCTGCACGGCGATCGACCCGCTCGGGCAGCAGGCGAACCTTCCACCCAACGGGACAGCCAGCCAGAGCCTTGCCTACTCCACCTTCGCCGCGACCCTCGGCCAATGTGCGGCGACTGGGTTGGACGTGACGGTCAACCTGAGTAGTGGCGGCACCGCCCTGGGCACGGCCACCGCTCACCTAACGATCCAGCGGAACGCTACGCCAACCTGCCGGGTGCAGTACGCGATGAACGTGTGGCCCGGCGGGTTCGTGGCGAACCTGACCATTAGCAACACCGGTACCACCACCGTCAACGGCTGGACGCTAACCCTCACCCTCCCCGCTGGGCAGACGGTTAGGGGCAACGGCTGGGGCGTCGCCGGCATCCGCCAGGATGGCCAGGCCGTCACCATCACCAATGCGTCGTGGGACGCCATCATCAATCCGGGCGCCAGCGCCTCTGCCGGATTCCAGGGGACCTGGACCACCAACAGCGAGGCCCCGACCGTCTTCACGCTCAACGGCGCACCCTGCACCGCCGGCTGAACTGACACCCGCGCACCCGTCGGGGTGGACCGTCTGTACGGCGGCCTGCCCCGACGCCTGCACGACCCACGGCAAGTAGTGCCAGGGCAGGGTGCCGGCCCGCACAGGCTGGCACAGACCGTGACGAAGCCACTGACCATTGACCGCTGGCCATGTATAGCTCGTCGAGGAACTTGCCGTCGATCAGCAGGCAGTCCACGCGGCGGCCTTGCTCCACATATCCGGCCAGTTCGCCGTGCTGGCCGGCCACAATTATTGCTGAGTTGTCCGACCGGCAGTCCGGCGCTCCACCATCGTTCCCGCAAGCATGATCGCTAAGAGCAGATAAGCAACGCTCGGCGCAAGGCTCCTGTAGTGACCGCAATGACTGTTGCACGCCCAACGGCGGTATGGGCACCGCTCGACCAGGGGCAGAGCACAAATTTCAGAGTCGTGAAATAGCACCACGCGGAACCGCACCACGACCTTAAGCACAATCGGGTCGGGCGACCAGCCTCGCATGCCTCGTACTTTGTTCCATTGACGGGCACGCTCCGTCTCCGGCTGTGAGTCGACACCCTGGACGGTGATTGACACCATCATTGACAGTCTGGGGTAATCGAAGCGTGACTAAAGGTCGAGAGGGCATGTTCCTGCGGGCGCTCGATGTTTCGAACGTCCTGGGGACGACTTTCTTGATCGTCTGGCTTCCGGCCGTCGTCGTTGACGGCTTCACGCGGGGATCGTCGTCGTGGTTGTCGATTCTGCTGTTGGTTGTCGGGCCTGTATACCTAGTTGTGATGGCCGGGACATACCGAAGAAACGAGACACCGGTGACGTCGCGGTTGCTGGCCCGACTACAGAATGAGATGCCGTCGGGCGATCGCGAGTACGTCCTCTATCTCCGCTCGTTCCTGGTCGATCAGATGCTGTCTGGGCAGGACGGGGTGGGTGGCGCACACTTCATGACCACACTGGCGAGCTACTTCGGATTCCGGAGCCCGCATCACCTCGAAAAACCCTGGGAAAGCCGCATCATCGACCTGCTCGGGCGGCTCGGACCGGTGGTGGCGGTCGGGCAGCCCGGCGAGGCCCTACCACCCCTGGGTGCCAAGCGTGTCTACCTGCGCCTCCCGGCTGGCCGAAGTTGGAAGGACGAGGTCAGCACGGCCATCCGACGCGCCCGACTGGTCGTCATCGTCGCAGCCGTCGGCGAGAACCCGGACGCCGCGGAAGGCACGCTTTGGGAGTACACCGAGGCCTTGCGCCTGCTCCCGCCGGAACAAGTCGTCCTGGTCGCCTGCGGTGGCCGCGAAGCCTACGAGCGCTTCCGCGCAAGGACCGCCGAGCATTTCCGGCGGCAGGTCGAGATGCTGCCGTCGTTGCCGGTTCTCCCGGACTGGCCGGAGCCACGGCGACCGGGCAAGGCTCGAGCCGGCTTCCCGCTGCACGGGGTCGTGCGTTTCCGCGCCGGTTGGGCTGCCGAGTTCGTACATTTCGACAGCACTGCGGTGCGCGGCCCCACACCCTTCAGTCGCTGGCGCGCGACGGAGCGGGCACTGGTGGAGCCGTGGCTGGACGAATGTGAACGAGGATTGCCGGGGACTGCGGTGTATCCCTTGAAGGTCCGAGCGCATTGGCAGGCCAAGGTTCTGGTGGTGCTCGCCTTCCTCGCGTTTGGGTTCACCATGGTCCGGCGCTCGGATCACGTGTCTGCCGCAACCGCTGCAGCGGGCTGCGTCGCGCTCATCTACATGGGTCTTGCCACGGTGCGAATGGTCGCTTGGATGCGGGACGTAAGCCGCTCCAGCGTGAAAATCCGCTTCTCGGCTCCGGAGAGCAACAGCGCCGACGTCGACAATTCGGTCACGGGCTACCTCGTCAACGAATACTCGGCGCGCTGGCCCGGGCGTTCCGGTATCGGTCTTGCCGCGTGGGCCTTCTACCGTGACCTTGACCTCAGAGACGTCAACGCGCCACGCTGCAAATTCTGGCGAGTGCGCACCTGGACGAGGCCGGTGCCACTTCCGGATGGTCTGGACAAGGCTACGGTTCACCCCGTCTTAGGCCGCGTCGTCTTCGTCGGTCAGCCTCTGCAACTGGTGATCCTCACCGAACGCGACGCAGGTATGACGAGCCGCCAGTTCGCTCAGCGAGTTATGAACCGGATCGTCGGCGCCATCGGGACGGTGGTTGGGTTTCTCATCGCCATCGTCTTCCAGGCTCACACGGTGCGCCTGCGTCTCGCCCTCGGCGCGATCGGGATCCTTACGCTGCTGCGCATGCGCGCTCGCTGGCGCGGCGACCTGCGCCGGCTCGGCCAGATACACTGGCGACCGCGCATCCCCGCCGATCTGCACCGGGATCCCTGCGTGCTGTACCTGCGACCACACACCGGCGATCCCGCCCTGGATGTCGACCTCAACGAAATCCTGTCGTTCGTAGGGCTATTCCGGGTTGGATACGTGCAGGACACGCCACCGCCGCGGAGAGACCTGAGCCGGCTGCCTCTTCCTGAAGACGGCCGGCTTCTCCGTGCAGCTGTGCCGAATTGCAAGCTGGTCGCCGCTCTCACGACCGGAACTGATGAGGTCACCCTTCGGCAGTTGACGGAAGCCGTCGTTCTTGTCGAACCTGCCCGGTTGCTGCTATTCATTCCCTCGGCAACCTCCGAGGAGGAATACACCCGTTTTCGCGAAGCCACCGCGGAGGCATTTGCGAAACGCGGAGCCGCACTTCCCGAGGCCCTACCGGATCCGGTACGGCCCAGCTCTGAACCGCCGGTGCGTGGCGCGATCCACTTCGCCGACGACTGGACACCCACCGTGGTCAGCTTGGCGCCTCCGTCCGTCGAGGTCTCCCGCGAGATCCAACTGCTCAACATCCAAGCGAAATTGCGACCAATCCTCGCCAGCCTGCCGGCCGAGGCACCGTTCAACCCGCCCGAGCCTCATGGACCAGCCGACGACCGGCAGGCCGGAGCGGACCAACAAACTCCTGGGCCGCACGGACGATGATAGATATTCGAGTGGTGATCCCCTCATTGCTGCCGACCTTCCCGGCTGCCAGAATTCACGCCACCCAGTGTCATCGACCAATCCTCTGCTAGAACGACTGCTCCACGTCCTGTAAAGGAATGAATCATCGTGTCAGGGACGCAAGAAACAGATGGAACGGGTCAAGGTCCCGCTTGTATTAACCGGACTTGAGCCAAGATCGCAGGGTCTTAACCGTTGCGACTTAGCGGCCGCCTCCCAGCCGACAAGATCAGACGCACTCAATTCGGATCCGGTAAACAGCCACGAGCTGGCGAGCTGCTTGGCACCACGCTGCGTGACTGTTGTCTCGTCAGCGATCTTCGGTTCCACGTTGGCGCATCCCAGCCGGGCTGCGGTCGACGCTGACGTCGGTCGACGTGCGAATCGCTTCCGCCTCCGGAGGGACTCTCCATTCACCGTCCCCAGGCCGTTGACCTGGCCTTTCTCCACTCCTGGCGATCTCCCTCGGCGAACTTGGGGGCGAGTCGTTGGTATGGCAGACTTATGGCCATACCCCCAGGAGGCGTCGATGGTGCTTGGACATGTCGGTCGATGGACCGAGGCGGACTACTTTGCGCTCGGTGAGACCGCCGACCGGATCGAGTTGGTCGACGGGTGCCTGCTGGTGACGCCGGTTGAGGACAAGCCTCATCAGTGGACGTCCGGGGCGTTGGTGAGCGCGCTCGATGAGCCGGCCGGCGCGGCGACTATGAAGGCGTACCGGACGGTGAACGTGCGGTTGTGTCCGGGCCGGATCGTGATCCCCGACCTCGTGGTAGCCGACACAGACCCGGATGGCCTGGTGGTGAACGCGGCTGAGGTAGCACTCGTCGGCGAGGTGATCTCGTCCGGCGATGGCACGCTCGAGCGTCTGCTGAAATCGGACCTGTTCGCCGCTGCGGGGATCCCGTGGTACCTGCTGGTTGAGCTCGGGTCATGCGGTTCGGTCAAGCTGCAACTTCTGCGTCTGGTCCGCTTCGGCGGCTGCCGCTATGTCGAGCATCTGACTGCGCGGGATGGCGAGACGCTGTCGGCTGACGGTCCGTTTGCCTTCGAGCTCGACCCGGGTTCGCTGGCGGGACGGTGACCGGTCCAGTCGGCATGGAGATTTGTGGCGAGATCCGTCAGGAGGTGAGCCGGCCGATGAGCGTAGCTACGCTTGATCACCCCGAGCCGTGGACTGAGACGGAGTACCTCGCGCTGGGCAGTCGGGCATGACGTGGAGATGATCGGATTCGAACCGACGACACACTGCTTGCAGGGCAGCTCCCTCACCATTCGGGCTCATCCCCATGAAGTACCGCCGTCCGGTGTCGAACCGAGAAGGCGTCTGTATAAGAGGCGCTGCGGAACCGTCACCACGGCGGGTAGACGACAAGCGTCGCGCTGGTGACCATCTCAACGCCGGTTCGGCAATACACATGGCGTGAGCGGCGCAGATGGCGTTGGTGTACGAGCTTGCCGCGACGACGATCGAACCCTCGACCTTCGGCGTGACAAGCCGGTGCTCTCCCACTGAGCTACGTGGCCATGAGTGCTTCCCCTGGGACTCGAACCCAGACCAACGCGGTAAGAGCGCGCGACGCTTCCAGTTACGCCAGAGAAGCAGAAGTGGGCCGGGAGGGAGTTGAACCCCCAAAGCCGAGGCGACTGCTTTACGGGCAGTTGACCTCACCACGTGATCATGCCGACCCAGGTGGGCAGGATGGTGCCTGCCCGAACTTCATGCGATCTATCCAGTTGTCAAAGCGCATGCAGCGTCCACATAGGACACCTAAGCAGGGTCGGAAGGAGTCGAACCTTCGCCACAACTGTTTTGGAGACAATTCGGTCGCCGTGACCTCGGCCCTAGGTTGCTCTGCTTTGGTCGTACTCGTCCCCTCTAAGCGGGATCGGAGGGCCTTACCAGCAGCGAGAGGCGAGATAGCCGAAGCCGGGATTCTCAATATCCCTTGGCCACAAGCGCACACGCGTCATCGAACTCGACGGGGAGGTTTCCCCGGAGTTCTCGATGCTTCAGCACGCGCGTCATAGATCCGATGGTAGGCGCGGGCTGGTGAGGCGTGCAAGACAGTTTCCGACAAGTCACAGAGATCGTGAATGCTTTTGATCCACAACCGTTGCTTGCCGGCTCACGCGACAAGCCCGCACCTGCAGGCGTTCCAGGGCGTTCCATTCTGGGTCCACCAGCCTGCGGCCGCACGGTCGGTGCGGGGCCGTCACTGTCCACACTCGACAGCCAATGCCTTGGATGGCACGGCTCGGAACGCCAACTAGTTGGCACGGGTTCCGAAGGCACGCGACGCAGTCCCGGGATAACGGGCAGAGCGGGTGGCCGGCTGGGTCCGCGTCATAACTCTACGGACCGGTAAGCGTGACAGGAGGATAAAAAAGATGACAACAAGGGAGGTACCCCATCCCGGGCCACCCCGCGGGTGGGCCGGCCGCATGAGTGCGGTCGGTGTGGCGGTATTACTGCTTGGCACGCTCGTCACCGGTGCATCGAGAGCCGAGGCGAAGTCCATTACCGTGCAACGAACCCCGGACGGGACGCCGATACCGGCGGCGGTGGCGGGGGACTTCAGCGGCGACGGCAAGACCGACCTGGCGCTGACGGGTGGGGCCGGCTGGAAGATTGCCCCGGTCGCCACCTCGAACGCGGACGGTTCGTTCACCCCGCGCGCTGGCTTCGTCGGCGATTTCAGCATCTGGGCACAGGCCCCGGGCGCGCAACTGGTCACCGGCGACTTCAACGGTGACGGGCGCAGCGACTTCGCGCTGGCCGGCGCCGGCGGGTGGAACACGATCCCGGTGGCGTTCTCCAATGGGGACGGCACATTCCGGGTCACCAACGCCTCCAGCCCCAGCTTCGCCGCCTGGGCCTACACGCCCTACGGCGCGAAGCTCTGGTCGGGTGACTTCAACCACGATGGCAAGGACGACCTGGCGTTGACCAGCGCCGGGTACTTCAGCACCATCCCGGTGGCCTTCTCCAACGGCGACGGCACGTTCCGGGTCACCAACGCCGACTCGTCGGGGTTCGCCGGGCTGGTACTGGCCTCCGGCGCCCAGCTGGTCACCGGTGACTTCAACGGTGACGGGCGCAGCGACTTCGCGTTGGCCGGCGCCGGGGGATGGAGCATGATCCCGGTGGCGTTTTCCAACGGGGACGGCACGTTCCGGGTCACCACCGTCTCCAGCCCCAACTTCGCCGGCTGGGCGTACACGCCCTACGGCGCGAAGCTGACCGCCGGGGACTTCAACCACGATGGCAAGGATGACCTGGCCTTGACCAGCGCCGGATACTTCACCACCATCCCGGTGGCATTCTCCAACGGCGACGGCTCCTTCACCGTCACCAACGCCTCCAGCCCGGACTTCGCGTTCTGGTCGAAGAGCACGACAGCGAAGATCCTGACGGCCGATTTCAACGGGGACGGCCGCGCCGACATCGGGTTGGTCGGCGACCCAAACTGGAGTTCGATCCCGGTGGCGTTCTCCAACGGAGACGGCACGTTCCGGGTCACCAACGTCTCGACTCCCGACTTTGCGTTCTGGTCCACGAGCCGGACGGCGCAGACCCTGACCGGTGATTTCAACGGCGATCGGCGTACCGACCTGGCGCTGATCGGCGACCCGAACTGGGTCACGATCCCAGTGGCCTTCTCCAACGGGGACGGTTCGTTCCGGGTGACGAACGCGCCGGCGCCGGCGGCTGCCGCTTGGGCGGCCCAGCCGCCGCCGATCGAGGCGGCGCTGTGCAACTGCAGCGCGCCGACGGCGGCGTTGACCACGCTCGCCAATTCGCTACGGGTACGCAGCAAGAGTGTCTCGGCGATCGCGACGGTGCCGGCAGGCCTGCCGGTGACCAACTCGACCGACGTGGTGGCGATCCTGCCCAACGGCACCCGGTTGCCGCAGTCGTACGTGCGGTCAACGGGCAATCGGTTCCTGATGCGGTTCCCCGAGTCGAACGGCGCGCGGCGCACCGAGACGATCCAGTTTGAGCTGACGGAACACGCGGCAAGCGGGCCGGTGACGTTCCGCTTCTCGATGCCGGTGACGGTGGAGCCGCTGTATGACGTGACGCTTAGCGCCTTGACCTTCGAGTTGGTCACCGACTGCGACTTTACGCTGGGCGTGTTCCCCGAGGACAGCGAGGTGGAAATCAACATGTCCGACGACCGGGGCCAGCGTCTGGTCGACTTCGACGACCTCCGGGCGTTCAGCCAGCGGACCGTTTCGCCGTTCGCGCGCCAGTTGCACGAGGTATCGGTGGCCACCGGTATCCAGGTCCCACAGGTCGCGTTCGACGAGACCGATCCACCTAACCCGCTCAACCCCGGCTTCTCCAGCTGGCCCGGTTCCCCGCCGCAGCCAATGGTGCCCGGTGCATCCCGCCACGTACACATCGACGACGTCGCCACGGGTCCGTACCCTGACCCCGACTGCCACGGTTCCTTCGACTACGACATCGGGATCGGGCTACTGACCTACGACGAACTGTAGGTTCCCGGCCGTGCGGGCTCTACCCGGATTCTCGGGTAGAGCCCGCGCTCGTCCTAGTTCGATCATGACAAACCGGCTGCACCGTGACGCGCCGTTGATGAACAGGCTGGGCGCCACGCTGTTGCCGGATCTGACCACGACCGGGGACTTCTACGCCGCTTCGCCGACGCGGACCTGTACACCGTGATGGACGCGGTCAACCCGGTGCGGCCGGTGTTGTGGGCCGGCCATGGCGCCGATCTGCTCACCCAGTCCATTGCCGAACTCGTCGGCGGTGCCGAACGAGGCATCGACTGGTCGGATCACCCGCCGGATCGGGGCTCCCATGGCGCCCGGGGGCGCGACAATCCACCATCGTGACTCCACTGATTGATCGGCGGCAAC
>Ga0070684_100001759_pt1 | contig 15799 bp, 13 predicted proteins | sample KBSC723LmetaG_FD_65653 | JGI IMG/M metagenome (GOLD analysis project Ga0070684, IMG submission 65653) | Corn rhizosphere microbial communities from Kellogg Biological Station, Michigan, USA - KBS C7.2-3L metaG | ecosystem: Host-associated > Plants > Roots > Rhizosphere ...
GAGCCCGCCTTCGACGAGCAGATGATCGGGTTCTGCCGCTGGGTCGCCGAGTATTACCAGGCGCCGCTGGGCGAGGTGCTGCGCACCGCGCTGCCGCAGGGCGAGCAGGCGAGCGCGACGCGCGCGGTGCGCCTGACCGACGCTGGCCGTCGCGAGCTGGAGCGTCAGCCCAGCCTGCTCCCCGGCACGTCGGGCGCCAATCCTGTCCTGGCGGCGCTGGCGGCCGCGGGCGGCGAGCTCGGGCTGCGGCGGCTGGAGCGGGCCGCGCCCCGCACGGCGCGCACGCTGGCCCGCCTCGTCGAGGCCGGTTTCGTCGAGACGGGCGACGAGGTGCAGGATCGCCGCCCGCCGCCGACGGAGGCGTACGCGCGCGCGACCAGCGCCTCGGCGGACACGCTGCCGAAACGCGCCGCCCTGAAGAGGGCGCTCGCCGCCAAGCTCGCCGCCACGGGCGACGGCCTGCTCGTGTCATCGCTCTCGCCTGGCGAGCGAACGGCGCTGCGGGCGCTGGTCGCCGCCGGGCTGGCGCGCGTCGAGCACCGCGTGATCGAGCGTGCGCCCGAGGCCCGCACCGCTGTCATGCCCGCCGGGATGTCGCTGACGCCCGCGCAGGCGCACGCGGTCGACGCGCTGACCGCCGCGCAGGCTGGCGGCTTCGCCAGCTTCCTGCTTCAGGGCATCACGGGCTCGGGCAAGACGGAGGTTTATCTGCGCGTCATCGCGGCGGCGCGCGCGGCGGGGCGGGGCGCGCTGGTGCTGGTGCCGGAGATCGCGCTGACGCCGCAGCTGGCGGCGCGCTTTCGGGCCCGTTTCGGCGAGGACGTCGCCGTGCTGCACAGCGCGCTGCCGCCGCGCGAGCGGCTCGCGGCCTGGCGCCGGCTGCGCGCGGGCGAGGTCGGCATCGCGCTGGGCGCGCGCTCGGCGGTGTTCGCGCCGGTGCGCGCGCTCGGCGTCGTGGTCGTCGACGAGGAGCACGATCCGTCGTTCAAGCAGGAGGAGGGCGTCCGCTATCACGGGCGCGATCTGGCGGTCGTGCGGGCGCAGCGTGCGGGCGCGGTCGCGATCCTGGGATCGGCGACGCCGTCGCTGGAGAGCGCGCACAACGTGATCCGCGGGCGATTCGCGCGCCTGGTCCTGCCCGAGCGGGCGACGCCGCGGCCGCTGCCCGAGGTGACCGTCGTCGATCTGCGGCGGCACCCGCCCGGCCCGGACGGCCTGCTGTCGGCGCCCCTGGTGGATGCGCTGGGCGCGGCGCTCGCCGCGGGCGAGCAGAGCATCCTGTTCCTGAACCGGCGCGGCTTCTCGACGCTGCTGCTCTGCCACGCATGCGGCCACGTCGTTCGCTGCCCGAACTGCGCGGTCTCGATGACGTACCACCGCGGCCGGTCGCGCCTGGTCTGTCATTATTGCGGGCGGCTGCAGCACGTCCCCGAACGGTGTCCGTCGTGCGCGTCGACGCGGCTCGAGCGGATGGGCATCGGCACGGAGCACGTGGAGTCGATCGTCCGCGAGCGCTTCCCCGACGCGCGCGTGGCGCGCCTCGATCGCGACACCGCCGGCGATCGCGCGGACACGGGCAGCGGCCTTCAGGCGATCCTCGCGCGCATGCACGCGGGCGAGATCGACGTCCTGGTCGGGACGCAGATGGTGACGAAGGGACATGACTTCCCGGGCGTCACGCTGGTCGGCGTGCTCAAGCCCGATCAGACGATGAACCTCCCCGACTTTCGCGCCGCCGAGCGGGCGTTCCAGCTGATCGAACAGGTCGCGGGGCGCGCCGGCCGCGGCGACCGCCCGGGCCGCGTCATCATCCAGACGTACGCGCCCGATCACCCGTCAATCGTCTCGGCGGCGACCCACGACTACGAGGGCTTCGCGCACGCGGAGCTGATCGCGCGCGAGGAGACCGGCTACCCGCCGTTCTCGCGCATGATCGCGCTGCGAATCGACGCGCGCGACGGGGCCCGAGCCCGGGCCGCCGCGATCGCCGCTGCCGACGCCGCCCGGACGGCCGGCGGCGCGCTGGTCACCGTGCGCGGACCGGCCGAGGCGCCGCTCGCGATGCTGCGCGGCCGGGTGCGCTGGCAGGTCTGGCTGTCGTCGCGCGATCGCGCGGTGGTCGCGGCGGCCGCGCGCGCCGCCGCGTCCCAGGTGGCGGCCACCGGCGATCTGCGCTTCGCGGTCGACGTGGATCCGCACAGCACGCTCTGAGTGGTCGGCGGCGCCGACTTCGGCGACCATGGAGGGAGATGACGCGCCTTCCTCTCATCGTCCGGCGAATCGCCCATGTCGCGGCGCTGCTTTTCTGTGCCTGGTGGCTGGTGGCGACCACCGCGGTGGAGGAGAAGCCGCGCGATTGCTTCACGGGCCTCGGCGACACGGCGCGTATCCAGGTGCTTCTGGGTTCGTCTGAGCGTGCAGCGAATGCGGCCGTCCCCTGCGGCGGGCTGGACGGCCTGACGGACGGCAGCCTGCTGGTCCTCGATCTCACGCGCGCGCAGCCCAACGGGAGCTGCATCGGCTACATGGCCCAATCCGTGACCGGGGCATCCGGCGTCGCCGGGACGCCGCAGATCCCGGAGCCGACCGGCGGCGTGTTCACTTCGATGCACTCGGATTTCACTTCGCCCACGCAGGCGAGTTGCAAGGGGACCTGGTATTTCCGCATCAACCCGGCGACGTTGCCGCCGGAGGGGCAGCTGGTATCGCCGCTGGACGCCGGCGCTGCACACCCGTGGTACCTGGAGCGGTTCCTCTTCGCGGTCCCGGTCAACTGCGGTCTGCCCGACAGGAACGCGTGGGCCGCCTGCGGTGATCGCTTCACGATCCAATCGATCACGGAGATCGCTGGGCCGTGATCGCGCGACGCTGGCCGGTCCGGTCCGAATTCTTCGCGCCGCTGCCCATCGCGGCGCTCGCGCTGCTCGTGACCAACGACCTCTGGCTGAAGCCGCTGTTTCACAACGCGCTGACCGGCAAGCTGTCGGACGTCGCGGTCTGCTTCCTCATGCCCCTCTTCCTGTCGGAGTTGCTTGGGATCGCCTTCGCGTGGCCCGCCGGCAGGCGCTTGCGGGTCGCCGCCGTCGTGACGGCGGTGATCTTCACGGCGCTCGAGGTGGTCCCGCCCGTCACCCGCTGGGCGCTCGCCGGCCTGTCGGCCGTCGGGCCATTCCTGGGCATCGCCGGTCGCTTCCGGATGACCACCGACTGGACCGATCTCTGCTGCCTCCTGCTGATTCCTCTCGCGGTGCGCTACGGCGACAAACGGCTGGCGCAATGAGCGCGCCCCGCCTTCCCGCTGGCCGGCCGTCTGGTACATTCGTGCCGTCGGAATGAAGCTGCTGATCATCTCGGGCCCGTATGAGGCGGATCGACTCCGCAAGGCTGCGGTGTCCGCGGGTTTCGAGGCTGTCGCGGTCGAGCCGGGCGAGAGCTTGTCGGGCTGGATCACGGCCAGCCGGCCGGCGCTGATCATCATGGCGCCGCAGATGGTCCACCCCGATCCGATGCAGGCGCTGGTCAAGGTCCGGTCGGTGCCGCGCGGGCGCGTGCCGATCTTCCTCGTCGGTGACCGCGCCGACGAGCCGCGCATGGCGGGTCTGGCCGACGGCTTCTTCGTCCGTCCGGTCGCGCCGGACGAGCTGCTCGAACGGGCGCGCACCGTGCTGACCGCGGCGGCGAAGGACGGAAACGGCGCGCGACGGCGGACGACCACGGGCGAGAATGCGGCCTCGACGGCCGGGCAAGAGTTCGCGCAGGGCGCGCGCACGCCGCGTGGCGGGCCGCAGCTGGGGCGGCCCGCGGTCGGGCTGAAGCCGCTGAAGGCACGCGCGGTCGCGGCCCCGCGGACGCCGCCGGTCCCGCCCGGCGCGGGGGACGCGAGCGCGCTGCTCGCGAAGCTGAGCGCCGGGATCGACGATCTCTTCGAGGCCGACCTGTCGCGCGCGCTGGCGTCGGCGCCCCGGACGCGCACGGCGCCCGAGGGCGAGCGCGAGTTCGACGACCTGCCGACCGATGACCGGCGGATGCGCTCGGCGGCCGATCGGCGGACGGCGCTGATGGCGCGCTACGCGCTGGTCGAGGAGGGCGACTACTTCGAGATCCTCGGCGTCGCGCGCGACGCCAGCACCGCGGACGTCCAGCTCGCGCACGACCGGCTGGCGCGCGAGCTGGCGCCCGACGCGATCGAGCCCGCCCTGGCGAGCGAGCTGGGCGAGAAGCTGGACGCGATCCGCGAGGTCGTGGGCGAGGCGCTGCGCGTGCTCGCCGACGACAACCTGCGGCCGCGCTACACGAAGCACCTGTCGTGAGGAGCTAGGCGACGCGATGGCCGCGCTCCGGGCGGTGTTCTTCGGCTCGCCCGCGTTCGCGGTGCCGTCGCTGCGCGCGGTCGCGGCCGACACGACGCTGGTCGCGGTCGTCAGTCAGCCCGATCGTCCCGCCGGCCGCGGGCAGGCGGCGACGCCGCCCGCGGTGAAGGTCGCCGCCGCCGCGCTGGGCGTGACCGTGTTCCAGCCCGAGAAGGTGCGCACGCCCGAGACCGAAGCGACGCTGGCGGCGTTCGACGCGGACATCTTCGTCGTGGTCGCGTACGGCCGGATCCTGCCGCAGCGGCTGCTGGATCTGCCGCGCCTCGGCGCCTGGAACGTCCACGCGTCGCTGCTGCCGAAGCTGCGGGGCGCGGCGCCCATCCAGTGGTCGCTGATCCGCGGCGACAGCGAGGCCGGCGTCTCGATCATGCGCATGGAGGCGGGGCTGGACACGGGCCCGGTGGCGGCGGTGCGGGCGCTGCCGATCGCCGACGACGACACCGGCGGGACGCTGTCCGAGAAGCTGGCCACGCTGGGCGCTGGGCTGCTGGGCGAGACCCTGCCGGCGATCGCCGAGGGGCGCGTGACGCTGGCGCCGCAGGACGACGCGCACGCGACGCTGGCGCCGCTGCTGACGAAGGCGGACGGCCACCTGACGTTCGACCGGCCGGCGCGCGTGGTGTCCGCGCACGCGCGCGGCGTCGATCCCTGGCCGGGCGCGAGCGCGATCCTGGACGGCGAGCCGCTGAAGCTGTTCGCGCCGCGCGTCGTCGACGGTCCGGGAGGCGACCGGCCGGGTGAGGTGCTGGGCCTGCGGCCCGAGGGGCTGGCCGTCGCGTGCGCGGGCGGGGCGATCGCGTTCGGCGACCTGCAGCTGCCGGGGCGGCGCCGGCTGCCCGCGGCGGCGGTGCTCGCCGGTCGCCCGATCCCGGCGGGCACGGTCCTCGCGTGAGCGCGCGCAAGGGACCGCCGGCGCGAGGGCGCCGGCCCGCGGGGGGGGGATCGTCCGAGCGCGAGGCGCCGGACGCAGGCCCGGCCGCGCCGCTCACGGCACGGTCGCTGGCGCGCGGCGTGCTCGAGCGCGTCGAGGTCGGCGGCGCGTACGCGAACCGTGCGCTGTCGGCGGCGCTGGATCGTGCGCCCGCGATGTCCGCGGAGGATCGCGGGCTCGCGACCGAGCTGGTGTACGGGGTCCTGCGCCGCCGCGGCCGGATCGATCGCGCGCTGGCCGCGCTGGCAACCAGCGGCGTCGACAGGTTGGACCCGCGGGCGCTCGGGGCGCTGCGCGTGGGCGCGTATCAGATCCTGTTCTTGGATCGCGTGCCGGCGTACGCGGCCGTCAACGACGCGGTCGACGCGTGCAAGCAGGTGGCGGGGCGCGGCGTCGCAGGCTTTGCGAACGCGCTGCTGCGGCGGCTCGCGCGCCAGGGCGAACCGCCCGTGCCCGACGCCGCGGCCGACCCGTCGGGCTATCTGGCGGCGGGATTGCCGGCCTGGCTCTCGGCGCTGCTGCTGGCCGAGATGCCCGCCGCCGACGCGGTCGCCTTCGCGGACAGCATCGCGGAGACACCGCCGGTCACGCTGCGCGCGAACGCCGGCCGCACCACGCGCGAGGCGCTCGCGACGACGCTGACCGCCGAGCGGGCCGGCGCGGTGGTGGCCCCGTCGGAGATCGCGCCCGACGCGCTGGACGCGCGTCGTCTGGACGCGCCCGCGGCGACGCAGGCCTGGCGCGACGGGCTGTTCGCGATCGCCGACGCGGGCGCGCAGGTCGTGGTCGAGCTGTGCGGCGCGGCCGCCGGTGAACGGATCCTCGACGCGTGCGCGGGCAACGGCGGAAAGACCGCGCACCTGCTGGCGCTGTCCGGCGATCGCGCCCGCGTCGACGCCGTCGACGTCGCGGCCGAGAAGCTGAACGCCGCGCGCGCGACGCTGCAGCGCCTGGGCTTGGCCGGCGCGACGCTGGTCGCCGCCGATCTGACGAAGCCCCTGCCGGATCCGACGCCGCGCTACGACCGCATCCTGCTGGACGCGCCGTGCAGCGGCCTCGGCGTGCTGCGGCGGCACCCGGAAGCGATGGCACGCCGGGCACCCGCCGATCTGGAGGCGCTCGCGGCGCAGCAGCTGCGCATGCTGTCCGTCGTCGCGCCGGCGCTGCGGCCGGGCGGCCTGCTCGTCTACGCCGTCTGCACATTCGAGCGCCGCGAATGCGAGGATGTCGTCGCGGCGTTCCTGCGCGCGCACCCGGACTTCGCGATCGAGCCTGCGGCTGCAGCCGGCGGGCGCGTGCCGTGGGCGCGCCTGGGTGACGCGACCGGCGCGATCCGCACCTGGCCGCAGCGCGACGGCGCCGACGGTTTCTTCGCGGTCCGCCTGCGCCGCGCGAGCGCCTGAGCGGACGCGTGAAGGTTTTCGTCGCGGCTTCCCTTAGGATGCCGCCATGCGCACTCGCTTCAGCTATCGGCGTTCGTTCGTCTTGATTGCGTTCCTCGCCGACGGCGCGCTGGTGGCCGCGGGGTGCGGCGGGGGCAACGACGGGTCGGGAACGGCGGGTACGGGCGGCGGCGCGGCGGGCACGAGCGGCACGGCGGGAACATCCGGGACCGCCGGAAGCGGCAGCGGGACGGCGGGCACCAGCGCGACGGCGGGCACCAGCGGTGGCGCGGGCACCGGTGGAACCGGCGGCTCCACGCCCGGAACGGGTGGCGCGAGCGGCAGCGGTGGCGCGGGTGGCGGCGCCGGCGCGATGGCCGGACGCGGTGGCTCGAACGGCGGCAGCGGTGGCGCGAGCGGGACGGCGGGCCGCGGCGGCGGTGGCGGTGTGGCGGGCGCAGCCGGAGCTACGGGCGCGGGCGGGCGTGGCGGGAACGGTGGCGGCGCAGCGGGCCGCGGTGGTTCCAGCGGCAACGGCGGTAGTGGCGGCGGCGCGGCCGGCCGCGGCGGCAGCAAGGGCGCGGGCGGCACCGGCGGCCTGCTCACGAATCCGCGCATCATGCCGCTCGGCGATTCGACGACGGCGTCGGTCTGCTACCGCGCGCAGCTCTGGCAGATGCTCACGCAGGCGGGCAAGACCTTCAATTTCATCGGATCGCGCAACGGCGATCCGGGCTGCAACGTCAGCGGCTACGACCGCGACAACGAAGGCCACGGCGGCTACATTCTCACCGACATCCTGAAGGCGGCGGGAACGGGCACGCGTCCCGGCGGCGCCGATTCCAGCGATCCTTACCTGTCGGATGCGCGCGATCTCGCGACGTGGTTCGACGGGCGTCCCGCCGACATCGTGCTGATGCACTTCGGCACCAACGACGTCTGGAACAACATCGCGCCCGCGAACATCCTGAACGGCTACACCGCGGTCTTGAACAAGCTGCGGATGGTGAACCCGAACGTTCGCGTCATGGTCGCGCAGATCATTCCGCTCCAGCCGTCGGGATGCAGCGACTGCACGACCCGCGCGCAGAACCTGAACGCGCAGATTCCAGGCTGGGCGACCGCGAACAGCACCGCCGCGTCGCCGATCACCGTCGTCGATCAGTTCACCGGCTTCAACCCCGCGCAGGGCCAGGACACCAGCGACGGTGTCCACCCCAATGCGTCAGGTTCCACCAAGATCGCCGCGAAGTGGTTCGCCGCGCTGTCACCGCTGTTTTGAAGCTGAGGGTGGGCCTATGATGGAACCGTGCGCCTCTGGGTGCTGACGGTCATCGTCGCGGCCGCGCCGTCGCTGTTCCTGCTCACGTTCTTCTATCTGAAGGATCGCTACGAGCGCGAGCCGCTGCAGCACATCATGATGGCCTTCGGCCTGGGCCTGTACGCGATGATCGCCGCGCACGGCATCGCCAGCACCGCCGAGACCTGGGTGCCGCGCGACTGGCTGCTGCTGGGTGGTGAGCCGGCCAAGCTGTTCGACGCGTTCATCCTGTCGGGCTTCGTCGAGGAGCTGGCGAAGTGGGTCGTCCTGGTCGCCGCGATCTATCACTGGGACGAATTCGACGAACCGCTCGACGGCGTCGTCTACGGCGTGGCGGTCGCGCTGGGGTTCGCGACGCTGGAGAACCTGCTCTTCGTCGCGCGCCTGGGCCTGGGCGTCGCCTGGATGCGCGCGGTGTTCGCGGTCCCCGCGCACGCGTTGTTCGGCGCGACGATGGGCTACTACGCCGGGCGCGCGAAGTTCGATTGCGGCGGCAAGCTCTGGCGGGATCGCGCCTTCTGCCTGTTCGCGCCCGTGTTCTTCCACGGGTGCTACGACTACGCCCTTCACCGCGGTATGGGGGCGCACATCTGGGTCGTGATCTCGTTGCTGTCCGTGGGGTTATGGACGTTCGTTCTGCGCCGCGTCCACCGCGCCCAGCGCGCGTCACCTTTTCGCACCGGCCCGGAGGTATGAGCGGATATCATCCGGGGATGCGGATTCTCGTGTCGGTTCTGGTGGCGGGCCTGATGGCCGTGGGTTGCACGCGGAAGAGCGAAGAGGGCAGGGTGACGGTGGCGCCGACGCCCGAGTTCGACCAGAAATGGTCCGCGCTGGCCGACAAGGATCTGGAGGTCTTCTACATCGAGGACGACCGCGGCGAGGGCCTGATGGGCAACGTCCGGCGCGCCAAGCGGGGAAACAACGACGCGCTGTCCGCGAAGGTGGACGACACGATGGGGACGCCGGCGACGCTGAGCAACGACGCCGTCCAGAAGGTCATCCGCCAGAACCTGGCAGGCGTGCGCGCGTGCTTCCTGCGCATCGGCCGCGACGGCGACCAGCGCTCGGGCAAGGCGATCGTCAGCTTCGAGGTCGGCGCCGGCGGCGATGTCCAGAACACGAAGGTCGACGCGCCCGCGTTCCAGGGAACGTCGCTGCCCGGCTGCGTGCTGGGGATGGTGTCGCACTGGGTGTTCCCGAAGTCGCAGAAGGGCGGGCTCGCGATCAGCTATCCGTTCGTGTTCGTCGGCGGGTAGCGGGCGCGGCCATGCGCCGGCTCGCGATCGTTGCGCTGGTGTCGACCGCGGTCGCGTGCGGCAGCGGCGGCGCGTCCGCTCCTGACGGCGGCGGCGGCGCGGGCACAGCCGGCAGCGGTGGCGCGGGCGGCACTACAGGCAGCGCGGGCACCACGGGCGCCGCCGGCACGACGGGCCTGGCCGGCACGACCGGAACGGCGGGCAGCGGTGGGACGGGCGGCGGGCCGTCGTCGTGCATCGGGATCAAGCCGACCGCCACCAACACCGGCGTGCCTGCCGGCTTCGTTCCGACGCCGGTCAACGGCGACATGATGGTCACCCAGGACGGCGCCGTGATCGACGGGAAGGACATCTACGGCTTCCTGGTCATCGCCGCCAGCAACGTCCACGTGACCCGCTCGGTCGTACGCGGCCACGCGACGCCCTACACGCAGAACACCGGCGTCATCCGCATCGATTCGGGCACGAACATCCTGATCGAAGACGTCGAGATCGCGGTCGCGGCGCCGTCCGCGACCGTCGATGGGCTGTGGGGCGACCACTTCGTCGCGCGCCGCCTCAACATCCACGGCGGGGTCGACGGGTTGAAGCTCGGGTCGAACAGCACGCTCGAGTGCTCGTACGTCCACGACCAGTCGTATTTCGCGTCCGACCCGAATCAGGGCGGGGGGCCGACGCACAACGACGCGATCCAAATCCTCGACGGGACCGGCATCCGCATCGCGGGCAACCAGCTGGTCGCCGCCAAGGATCAGAACGCCGCCGTTCAGGTCACGCAGGACTTCGGCGCGGTGGGCGACCTGCACCTCGAATCCAACTGGGCCGACGGCGGGGGCTGCACGTTCAACATCTCGCACAAGGGCGCCGCGTCGCTGACGGACGTCCACGTCATCGGCAATCGTTTCGGCCGCAATTCCTTCTACGACTGCCCGATCCTGAAGAGCACGCAGACCACGCTGGAGCTGTCCGGCAACGTCTGGGACGACACGGGCATGACCGTCCCCGTGCAGACTCACGACTGAGCTTTCTTCATGGCCGGCGGCGGCACACGTTGATATAAGTGCCGCCGTCAATGAAGCAGCGCCCCCTTCGCATCGCGCCGTCGATCCTCGCGGCCGATTTCTCGAGACTGGGCGAAGAGGTGAAGGCGGTCGAGGCGGCCGGCGCCGACATGATTCACGTCGACGTGATGGACGGCCAGTTCGTCCCGAACATCACGCTCGGGCCGGCCATCGTGAAGGCGCTGCGGAAGGCGACGACGATCCCGCTGGACCTGCACCTGATGATCGTCGACCCCGACCGCTTCATCGACGACTTCGCGCGCGCCGGCGCCGACCTCATCAACGTTCACGCCGAGGCGGTGTCCGACCTCGGCAAGACCGTCGCGCACATCCGCTCGCTCGGAAAGAAGGCCGCGGTCGCGCTTCGGCCCGCGTCGCCGATCGACCTCGTGCTGCCCGTGCTCGCCGACCTGCAGATGGTGCTGGTGATGACGGTGAATCCGGGATTCTCGGGGCAGAAGTTCATGGGCGAGGTGGTGCCGAAGATCGCCGCGCTGCGCGCCGAGGTCGAGCGCCGGGGGCTGGACGTCGACATCCAGGTCGACGGCGGCATCAACCTGGAGACCGTGTCGACGGTCGTCGCCGCCGGCGCGAACGTGCTGGTGGCCGGCTACGGGGTCTACCGCGCGCCGAACCACGACTACGCCGGCGCGATCGCCGCGCTGCGAACCGCCGCGCGCTGAAACAGCCGCGCGATCCAGAGCGGCTTGCCCTCACCCCGACCCTCTCCCGCAAGCGGGAGAGGGTGACTTTTCGGCGGGCGCCACCTCGACACCGAACGTTCTGGTCCCCTCGCCCCGCGAAGCGGGGAGAGGGTTAGGGAGAGGGGGCCGACTCCTCCGCCCCGGCGCTAAATTTACAGCGGCGGGGCCGCGTTCTTCGCGAGGTCGATGAGGTAGGGGGCGAACAGCTCGCCCGCCTCGGGCGCGCCGGGCATCGCGTCGTCGGAGACGCAGTTCTCGTCGAAGCGCGCCGCCTTGCGATCGGCGGTGCCGTCGGATTCGCCCGGCGTCTTCACCCAGAAGTACGCGTCGACGTTGGGGGCGGGCGCCGCGGTCGGGCGCGCGCCCAGGCCGGCCCCCTTCACGTTGCACCAGTTGCCCGGCGTGCTGCGGATCCCGGCCTTGCCGTTCCGGCTCGTGTCGATGATGAACCCCTTGCCCGTGATGCCGACCTTGGCCAGGCCGGCCGCCAGATCCTCCGCGTAGCCCAGCTCGTCCTGGCTCGGGTCGTCGGGGCCGCTCTTCTTCGCGGCCGGCTCGCGCGCCGGATCGTAGTTCGAGACGTTCAGCGCGAAGCCCCGGATGCGATCGGCGCCGCCCGCCTGCGCGAGCACCTCCTTGAACACCGTCACCGCCTTGGGCAGGTTCTTCGGCCACCCCAGCCAGCCCGCGTGCGCCGCGTCCATGTAGATGAAGACGTTGGGCATCGACAGCTTGCTGATCGCGTACGCGATGCCGCGCCGGTAGACCTGCTCGGCGGCGGCGCAGGTCGGCAGCTCGACGTTGGTCACGAGGTTGGGCAGCGAATCCGGCTCCAGCACCACGGCGATCTTCTGCGACGGGTGCGCCGCGAACTGCGCCGCGATCACGTCGATGAACTGCGTCTGGTACAGCGCCTCGCCGCCCTTGTCGACGAACAGCTCACCGCGCGAGCCCTCGGCCGCGCAGTCGCGGTTCGGCAGGTTGTAGACGACGAACACCGGGACGACCGGCTTGCCGGTGGCGGCCTCCTGCTTGAGCGCGTCGTCCAGCGTCGGCCCCGCGAGCTTGGCGGTCTCCAGCGATTCCAGCCAGACCGCCGTCGGATACGCACCGACCTTCTTCAGGCGCGCGCCGTCCTCGGGCGTCGGCGCCGTGATCTTTCCGACCATGCGCGAGAACTCGGGATCGACGTAGAAATTCGCGCCCTGGAACGGGTTCACGGCGGGTGCCGCCGCCGCCGTCGGCGCGGACACGGGCCTCGGCGATGACGTGCTGGCGCAAGCGGCCGCGAACAGAACCGCCACGAGTCCCTGCAGGTGCAATGAATGCCGGATCATGCGGACCTCCACTGTCATTTGAGCCGCGACAGGCGTCGCCTGGGCTCGGAATCAGCCCGACGTTATCGCCAGCCGATGTCGTCGATGTAGATCGGCCCGGACCATACCCGGAAGGTGCCGGTCGCGTCGACCTTCAAGATGATCCGGTCGGCCATGTGGATCTTCGAGTCGAAGGTTCCGAAGCCGGTCAGCTGGTCGTGGAAGGTCGTGCTGATCGTCCACCAGCGGCCGGCGGTGAGCTGCGGCGTGTACGTGTTGCCCGTCCGCATCTCGCCCTGGCCAGCCAGGATGCGCGCCGAGAACTCCGCGTCGCCGGTGCCGCGAACCATGAAGCGCACCGTGACCGTCTTGCCGCGCAGGTCGACGAAGTGGGGAAGGAACACCACCGCCTCGCCGGATGCGGCCGGGTCGCCGTCGAACGACGAGTCGAAGCGAAGCGATCCCCCGCCGCACCACGAGTATTCGTGGTCGATGATCGGGTTCTTGAACACCGACGTCGGGTCGCCGCTGAGCACCTTGAATCCCTCCATCGCGTGCTCGAACCGGATCTGCGGCAGAGGCCGGTCGTTGCAGTTGCCACCGCCGGCGCCCAGCTGGGAGACGACCGTCGTGGGCTGCGTCGCGGGCGCCGGGGCCGCGGGCGGCGGCGTCGCGGGCTCGAACGGCGGCGGGCTGAGCGCGCGCAGGCGCGCGAGCGTCTCGGGCGACTCCTCCGGCGGCGCGTCGCGCAACGTCAGCTGGGGTGCCGCCTGCGCGACCATCCGTTCGCGGCGGGGACGGGGCGCGGCGTCGTCGTGGGGCGCGACGACATGGGCCGTCGCCGTCGCGTCGCTCCGTCGTTCGGCCCGCGCGACGTCGCTGACGACCAGCGTCTTGTTCGCCAGCGACGCCACCAGGCGCTGGCCGGCGTGCAGCGGGATGCCCTCGCCGCTCAGCGAGCCGCTGACCACGACCGTTCCCGACTTCATCACGACCTCGAAGCCCTGGCGGTCGTCGGCCCAGTGCACGTCGAACTCGGTGCCGGTCACGGCGATGTCGAAGGGGCCGACCTCGACGTTCCAGCGGGCGCCGGGCCGATGGACGACCGCGAACGAAGCCCGCCCGCGATCGAGGCGGATGGTCGCGCCGGCGCGGGTGCGCGCCTTCACGCGCGCCGCGCTGTGCGCGCCGACGGCGATCGACGTTCCGTCGGAGAACCGTGCCGTCGCGGTGCCGTTGCCGGGCGTCTCGAACGCGTCGTCGCGCGCGGCGTACGTGCCGGACAGCTCGTAGCGCAGCGGCGGCTGCGTGCGCGTCGCCAGCAGGACCAGCGCGCCGACACCGACCGCCAGCGCGGGCGCCCACTTCCAGGCGGGCCGCAGCTTGCCGCGCGGCCGCCGGGTCAGCACGCGCGCGACGTCGTCGGCCAGCGGGCCGGGCGCGCCGGGCGCCGGCATGCCGATCGCCTCGGCGATCGCATCGCCGACCGCGTCGCACTGCTGCTCGCGCTCGAGGGCGTCTTCCTGATCTTCGATCCTCATGACTTCGCCACCTTGCTTCCCGCCAGACCCGCGACGTATTCAGCCAGCGCCGGATCGCCGCTCATGCGCGCGGTGATCCGCCGCGTGGCACGCGCCAGCCGCCGCTTCGTCGTCGACAGCGGCCGTCCGATCGCCGTTGCGATCTCGGCCAGCTCCATCTTCTCGACGTAACGGGTGACGAACAGCGTCCGGTCCTCGGCGCTGACGCCCTCGAGGATCTTGTAGACGCGCGTGGTCGCCTCGCGCACTTCCGGGGCCGCGCCGCCGAACGGGGTGTCGGGCAGCTCGCCGCTGGGGGTGAGGAAGATCCAGCGGCGGACGCGGGCGCGGCGCAGCTCGTTCTGCGCGACGCCCAGGCAGATGCCGATCAGGAAGCTGCGCAGCGCGTTCCGGTCGCGCAGCTCGTCGATCCGGCTGAAGAAGCGGAGGAAGACCTCCTGGCACAGGTCCTGGCGGTCGGCGCCGGGGCCGAAGTACCGGCGCAGCAGGCGCAGCACCAGCGGCGACAGGCGTGACCAGGCGCGGTTCGGGGCGTCCCGGTCGCGCGCGATCAGCGCCCCCGCGAGCGCCGCGTCATCGTCCGGGGTCGGGGCCCCTCGGACGACGGTCAGCGGTGGCGGGGTACGACCAGTCATGGCCTTTGATGAAGAAGAGTATCGACCCCCCCGCCGGAGGCCGGGTTTATTTCGTCGCCGCGACCTGCTTGCCGTGCCCGATGTCGTCGAGGAAGGCGGCCATCCAGGCCAGGGTGGCGTTCCAGTTGATGGCGACCTCGTTCGTCGAGTACGAGTCGGTGTTGTCGACGTAGCAGGTCTCGGGCGGGCAGCCGCTCATGCCCAGCTTGCGGATGTAGGGATCCTGGAGCGTCGAATTCGGGCCGCCCGACACGGCGCCCGGAGGCGCCTCGGGCAGCTTCGGGTCCTTCATGTGCGCCCAGACGCGGTGGTGCGGGTTGCGCAGGGCGTGCGTGCCGTAGCCCGAGACGTAGCTGAACGCGAGCGGGTTGCGGCCCAGCAGGTAGTCCATGCAGTCGATGACCGCGTTCGCGTACTTCGCGTCGTGCGTCAGGTTGTAGGCGGTGCCCAGAACGACCGCCGCGCTCATGACGGCGCCGTTCGACCCCCAGATGTACGTCACGTCCGACGCCATCGGGACGCGGTAGCCGCGCTTCGCGATCGTGCCGACGAAGCGATCCGCGGCGGCGATCAGCTGCGTGCGGATTGCGGCGATCGCCGGATCTCCCAAACCGTTCGGCACCGCGACCAGGCTCATCTTCGCGGCGGGCGCGAGGTGGTCCCAGCCGAGCTCGCCGGCCGCCGTCTCGACGCCGGCCTTGGGCGCGTGGAAGCGCGACTTCTCGAGATCGGTCTTGTAGTTCGCCTTTCCCGTCGTGATGTAAAGCTCGGTCGCCGCCCAGTAGAACTCGTCGCCCGTGTCGCCGTCGCCGTAGATCCCGCCGCCCTCGACCTTCGGCTCGGCGGCGATCTTCGGGTTCTTCAGCGCCGCCGCGTAGGCGGCCTCGGCGGCGTTGAGGCACTTCGCCGAGAACGCGGGGTCCATCGTCTTCCAGAGACGCGCCGCCTGCGCCGCCGACCCCGCCAGGTTCAGCGTCGCCGCCGTGCTGACCGGGCGGAGGGTGCGCTTGATGTCGTCCTTGTCGGGCGCGGTCGGGATCGCCGACCACTTGTCGCCGTGCATCTTCTGGTGGGCCATGCCCGCCATCGGCTTGCCGGCCGGGACCTGCATTCCCATCAGCGCCTCGAGGCCAAAGCGCGCCTCGTCCAGGATGTCGGGCCGGCTGTTCTTGCCCTCGGGGATGTTCAGCTTGCCGTCGCCGAAGTCACCGGCGGTGCTGCCGAACTTCTGCAGCGCCTCGTACTCGTTCTGCAGCGCCCACACCGAGAAGCCGCCGTT
>Ga0070684_100001762_pt1 | contig 15789 bp, 16 predicted proteins | sample KBSC723LmetaG_FD_65653 | JGI IMG/M metagenome (GOLD analysis project Ga0070684, IMG submission 65653) | Corn rhizosphere microbial communities from Kellogg Biological Station, Michigan, USA - KBS C7.2-3L metaG | ecosystem: Host-associated > Plants > Roots > Rhizosphere ...
GGTGATGTAGCCGGCGACGCGGGTAATGGCGTTCACGATGTTGCCCGAGAGCAGCGCGAGAGCACCAAAGACCGCGATCGTGATGACTGCGAGGACGACGCCGTACTCGGCCATCGTCTGACCATCTTCACGAGCGAGCCAGTTGTAGAGCTTCTGCATCGGTGCAGACCTCCATTGATGGTTCGGTACGGCCGCCGCACCGAGATTGCAATGGGGGCTTCATCGACTCACCGAGCTGAATGGCTTATCCCTCGGCTGAGCGTTCTGCTCTTGAACGACAAAACCCGCCTCGTAGGCGGGCTCTGTCAGGGAGCGAGGCTTGGGGGAGGGAGAGTTCTTAGCCGTCGTCCGTGGCTTCTAGTCAAGACGTCCCGCATGTGCGGCACGTTTTCGATCTCTAAGGATTCGGTAAGGCTTCGCCCGCGTAGTCGAAGCTCGCAGCGAACCCGCAGACGCCCGAGTATCTGAACTGGAAGGGGCCCTTCCTGACGTCGAGCTCATCGGCGACGACCTCTTCGCCCGGCCGATCGTGGCCGGGGATCACGCAGGTGACCGTCTCGTCGCCTTCGTACGGGCCGGCGATGCTGACGCTGATCGTGTCGCGGACGCGGAACCACTGGCGGCGCGGCGTGTGGTCGAGCTCGATCTGCGCCGGCTCGACGCCCAGGAGGTGGCTCGGCTTCCACGCCCACGGGAAATGCTCGAGCTGCTCGCCCGCGACGCGACCGGCCCAGATCTCCTCGAGCACCCGGTGCTGTTCCGAGTTCCCGCGCTCGTCGAGGTAGAGCATCCAGCTCCACGGCGACCCTTGTTCGTCGTCGCTGTAGCGCGTGGCCATGGCGACTCTCAGGCCCGAGAGGTCGACCCGGGCGGCGCTCCCGTCGACGATCTGCCAGCAGAGCGCGCCGTCGCAGACGCCGTGCGTCGACCGTCCGCCCGGGACGCCGTTGATCCGCCTGCAAGGGCAAGGAGCGTCGCAGTTACAGGACTCGACGTAGGTGCCGGCGACGCGCCAGCTCACGCCGCGGCGAGGGCGATGACGCGCTCCTCGCGCGCGTCGCCGAACCCCTCGCCCAGCGCATCCGTCAGCTTGCGCTCCAGCTCTCCGGTCGCGGCCAGCTCCTCGACGATGTCGGCGCCGCCGACCAGCTCGCCCTTGACGAAGACCTGCGGGATCGTCGGCCAGCCGGAGAGCGCAGAGAGCTCCTGGCGGAACCGCGGATCCGGGAGGATGTCGACCGCGGTGACCGGCGCGCCCGCGGTGCGAAGCGCGGTCAGGGCGCGCTGGGAGTTGCCGCACGCGACGAAGCTCGGTGTTCCCTTCATGAAGAGCGCGACGGGCTCGGTCTCGATGATCTCGCTGATCTGGTCTCGAAGGCTCACGCGGTTCCTTTCGTCTTGATGCGCAGCTCGTGAATTGTGCCGTCCGAAAGCGGGGCTGCGAGCGCGTCGTACACGAGGCGGTGCTGGTCGACGAGGGACAGTCCCTCGAAGCGCGGGCTCGTGACGGTCACCTGGAAGTGGTCGCCGCCGCCCGTACGGTCGACGACGAACAGTTCCGTCGCGTCCGGAAACGCCTCGTTGAGCAGTTTCTGCAAGGACTCGGTCGCCACGTCGCCATCGTAGCCCCCGATTTCGATTCCGCGTGGCTCCGTGGTATGACCCGCATCCACAAAGCTCGGAGGGAGAGACGAATGAAGAAGCTCGCAATCCTCCTCAGCCTTGCCTGCGTCGCGCTCGGCGCATTGGCAGGAGGCGGGAGCGCGAGCCCTGCGGCAGGCGCAGCACCGGTGATGACTGGGCTGCACAACCCTCGGGGACTCGCATTCGACAACCACGGAAGCCTGTACGTCGCGGAGGCCGGGCAGGGTGGAAGCGCCCCCTGCGCAGTCTTCTCGGACGGGATGACCAAGTGCTACGGCCCGACCGGCCGCATCTCGCGGCTGAAGAACGGCGTCCAGGCGGTCGTCGCGGACGGCTTGCCGTCGAACGCGCCGGCCGGCGGTAACGGCGCGGTCGGCCCGCACAACCTCGCCGTCGAAGGGGGCCACCTCTTCGTCACGGACGGCCTCGGCGCGAATCCGCTCAACCCGGAGATCCAGCCGTTTCGAGACCTCGGCCAGGGGACGCTGATCAAGGTTCATCCGAACAGCCACTGGGACGTGGTAACCGACATCTCCGCTTTCGAGGCGGCGCACAATCCGGTCGGCCAGCCGGACACGAACCCGTATGGGCTCATCAACACGGGCGGCCACCGTGTGGTCACCGACGCGGGCGGGAACGACCTGCTCGAGGTCCACGGAAACCATGTCAAGCTGCTCGGGACGTTCCCGTCTCGTCCGCAGCGCGACACGGACTCGGTTCCGACAACGGTCGCTCAGGGGCCCGACGGCAGCTACTACGTCGGCGAGCTCTCCGGCGCTCCGTTCAACGCCGGGGCGGCAAACGTCTATCGCGTCGCGGGCGGCCAAGCGACGGTCTACTGCTCCGGCTTCACGGCGATCATCTCGATCGCGTTCGGGCCGGACGGCCACCTGTACGTGCTCCAGTTCGCGAGCGCCCCCGGCCTGAACGGGCCCGGCGTGCTCTACCGGATCGACGCCGGCTGTACGAAGACGCCGGTGGTCACGGACCTGTTCACCCCGGGTGGCGTCGCGTTCGGCCCTGACGGCGCCGCGTACATCAGCCAGGGAAGCATCCTCGCGTCAGACGGAACGGTCTGGCGTTTCGAGCTCGGGTCCTAGCGTCTCGAGCCGCCAGTCGCGTCCGTACGTCCGTGTCCTCCGTCTCGTACGGAGGCGCGGACGGCGGCGCGGCGGGAGGGAGGCCACGACTCTCGCGCGTGTGTGGAGCGCCCTCTCGACAATCGGGCGGAGCGAGCCCGGCGGCCGTGGGAAGCCGAACGCATCGAGCAGCCGGTCATCCATGAGCGCGTAGATCGCCGGGGCGCCGAACCGGCTCGGCAGACCAGGGAACCAGGCGAGGAACATGTCCCGCGTCGCGCGGCCGACACGCTCCGACGCCGCGGTCCGCCGAAAGTGCCGTCGTTCGTAGTCCTCGTTCAGCCGCTCCAGCTCGTCGTACGTCTCCGGAAGGTCCCGGATCGCCATGCGGCGTCCGACCTCTCGCCAGAACTCGAAAGTCGCGCGCTTCTCCGTCTCGATCAACGGCCGCCAGCCGAAGCGCGCGTTCCAGCGAATCGGCTCGAAGACGAACGACGAGAGGACGTACAGGAAGTCCTCGTTCGAGATTGCGAACCGGCCGTGAATGCTGTTCATGCGCCGGATGGCCCGTTTGCCGTCCTCGCTGTCGTATCCGGCTTCGACGATCGTGGACAGGATCAGGTCCGTGTCGTCGTAGCGCTTCTGCGCGCCCCGCGCGAACTCGCCGGTCGAGTCCAGGAGCGCCGCCACCGACGGGACCGCGAACGTCCGGAAGAGCGCCAGCTCGAGCGCTCGAGTCGTGTCCCACGGAAACTCGAAGCAGGTGTCCAGATACACGATCCGCGAGTGGTCGGAAACCGGGTCGAGCCCTCGAATCTCCTGCAGATACGGTGAATCGCGCACCGCCCGGGACGATAGAGCAGGTGATTAGCCCGCCGACGAGCCGGGGATGATGAGGCGATGACCTGGCGACGTCGCCGGCAAGTCACCGAGGAAACGGCCGCGCCGCCGCCGCGTCGACCCCTGCTCTGGCCGTGGCTCGTGCTGCTCCTTCTGCTCGTCGGCGGCATGATCGCGGCGGCGATCCTTCTCACCCGCGACGACGACACGCCGCACGTCCCGAACGTGGTGGGTCAGAGCACCGCCCAGGCGGTCGGTGAGCTCGGGCGCAAGGGCTACTCGGCCGACGTGGAGACGACCATTCGGCCGAGCGCGCAACCCGGGACGGTGCTGTCCCAGGCGCCCGCGGCCGGCACGAAGCTCGACAAAGGCAGCCGCGTCACGATCATCAGCGCTCGCGGGCGGGTGACGGTTGGGGTGCCTGACGTCGTCGGGCTCTCGGCGCCGAAGGCATTCGCTCGGCTGCAGGCCGCCGGCCTGAAGGGGAAGACGAAGCCCGTAGCGTCGAAGCAGCCCAAGGACACGGTGCTCAGCCAGTCGCCCGCGGCCGAGGGCCGCGCGAAGAAGGGCTCCGTCGTGCTCCTGACCATCTCCAAGGGGAGCGGAACGGCGACCGTTCCGCGGGTCATCGGGCTGAGCGAGGCCCAGGCGACGGCGAAGCTCGACCCGCTCGGCTTCAGGACGCGGATCACGCGGATTCCGTCGACCAAGACCCAGGGGCTCGTGATCTCACAGGTCCCGGCAGAGGGAACGAAGGCGAAGAGGGGCTCGGTCGTGGGGCTCGACGTCTCGGACGGGCCTCCGACGACGACGAACACGACAACGACCACCACCACTACCACCACGACGACCACCACCCCGCCGAACCCGAGCGGGAGCAAGGTCCCGAAGGTCACCGGCATGGGTCAGGCCCAGGCGATCGCACGTCTCCAGGCCGCGGGCTTTCGAGTCGACTCGTATCCCGTCGCGTCGAGCCGCCCCCGAGGGCTCGTCCTCACCCAGCGACCTCCGGCAGGGACGCGTGTCCCGGCGAAGGCGCTCGTCCGCATCAATGTCTCGCTCGGGCCGGGCAAGAGGCCCCTTCGGGTCGTCCCGGACGTGGTCGGCAAGACCGAAGCGCAGGCGAAGCAGGTTCTGGCACAGGTGGGCTTCACGGTGCGGACGGTCTCGCAGGCCACGGAGACCTCCGCCGCCGGCATTGTGGTCGTCGATCAGAAGCCGGCGGAAGGAAATCGGGCACCGGCAGGCTCCCAGGTGCTGATCTACCTCGGTAGCGGGTAGCGCTTCCTGCAAGCTACAGGCGTGAGTCGCGGCGCCTGGATGGGGGTCTTCGTGGGCGTGATCGTGCTCGGGCTCGGGCTCGCGGTGATCACCGCGCTGGCCACGAGTGGCGACGGACCGACGACCACGACGTCGGCAACTGGTAGGTCCTCGACGGACACGTTCGACCTGCCGCTCGCGTTGCAGGAGGACACCCTGGCGCTCGCAAAGCACCGCGGCAGCCTGCTGGTCGGCCTCGCCGCGCAGCCCGGAGGGCCACTCGAGGTCGCGGCCGTGCGTGGGTCGGACCCGGTCGCTCCCGGCGACCTGGAGATCTCGATCGACGGCCGACCCGCGAAAGCCGAGTCGTGCGGGCGAGCCTGCTTCCGGGCGGCGGGGCCGGTGCTGGACGGCCGGGTCCGGAACGTCGAGGTCGCGGTTGGCTCCTCGACTATCCGCTTCGCACTGCCCGCCCGCCTGCCGCCTTCGGGGGCGACTGCCTTCGCGCGCGCCAGGCGAACGATGGGCGCGCTGCGCTCGTACCACTTCACGGAGCGCCTGAGCTCGGGTCAGGGCTCCATCCTCACGCGCCTCGACGTCCAGGCGCCGAACCGCCTGCGGCTTCGCACGAACACGGGCTTCCAGTCGGTGATCATCGGCGGGACTCGTTGGGATTTCCTCGAAGGGCGCTGGGAGCGACAGAGGTTCCCGGGCCTCGACGTCCGCGACGTGCTGATGTGGTCCGACGCCCGCACTCCGCGGGTCGTGGGGCGAAAGCCGAACGGCGACACCGACCTGGCCGCGTTCTCGCTGAAGCCCGTCCCCGCGTGGTTCCGGCTGACCGTGGAGCCGTCCGGCCGCGTGTCGCACGCGGAGATGACCGCGCCCAGCCACTTCATGCTCCATCGCTACAGCGAGTTCGACCACGCGCCGCGGGTCACACCTCCGCGTTGATCGCGGTTGATCTCAGCCCTGGTTGCGGCGGGTGCGGCGCTCGTGGCTCGCGCTGGCAAGCGCCTCGAGCCCGGCGGCGAAGCCTGTCGGCACCGTCGGGGGAGCGGTTCGCCGCGCCAGCTCCGCCTGCGCCTCGGTCAGCGCGCGCTCGCGGGCCGCGAGATCGGTTGCAGCGCGGCGGATCCGCTCGGCTTCGTCCTCGCGGGACTTCCTGGATGCCTCGGCAGCCTGCTCCTCCTCCGCGATCGCTGCGGAGCGCTTCTCGAACTCCGCCTCGGCTTCGGCGATCGCCTGTTCGCGAGCCTCGAGGCTGCGCAGCGACTCGGCCGCCGCCTGTTGCTCCTGCTCGACGTCGGCCTGGAGGCGGGTGAGCGTCCGCTCGATCTCGGCGAGCGTGGTCGCCCGCTCCTCCAGAGCCGACTCCCGCTCGGCGATCCGGTCCTCGACCCCTTCGACGGCCGCTGCGCGCTTCTCGAGGTCGCGCTCCCGAGCCGACAGCGCGGTCTCGACGTACTCGGGATCCTCGGGCGTCTTGTCCGGTTCGCGCCCGCGCTTGCGCCGTGTCTTTCGCTCCCGCTCCTCGACCGTGGCGAGCCTCGCCGCGATCGTCGCCTCGAGCGCGGTCACGGCCCGCTGGCGCTCCTCGAGCTGACGGTCGCGCTCCGCCGCCTCTTCCTGGGCCGTCTCGAACGCCTGCTCGCGGTCCGTGAACGAGGCGACCTCGATCTCGCGCGTATCGAGCTCCCGCGCGCGCTCGTTGAGCTTTCGCTCCAGCTCGGCTAGCCGCTCCACCTCGGCGGTGCGGCGCCCTTCCGCTTCCTCGGCCGCCTTCGCTCGCGTGTCCAGCTCCGAGACGAGCTCCTCGCGGCGCTCCACCTCGTCGAGGCGGCGGTCCAGCTCGGCGGACCGCGCCGCGACCGCCTCGCCTTCCGCCGTAACCTCCGCTCGCAGCTTCTCGATCTCCTCCCGGCGGCCGTCGAGGTCCGATGACTCCTGCTCCAGGCGCGCGACCTCCTCGGTGTGCAAGCGCTCGCGATCCACGAGCTCCGGCGCCCGGCGATCGAGATCCTGCTGGAGCGTCTCGAGCTGCCGAGTCCGCTCCTCCAGCCGTGCCGCCAGCTCGCTCGCGCCCGCCTCGGCGCGAGCCAGCTCGTCGAGCCGCCGCTCGAGCTCCGACTCGCGGGCGGACAACGTTTCCTCCCGCGTAGCCAGCTCCGCTCTCGCCCGCTCGACAGCGGCGACATCGTCGGGATCCGCGAGCCGGTTCTTGACCGGCGTGAACCAGCTCCGCTCGGCTCGCAGAAGCCGAACGCGCCGGCCGAGGCGCCGCTCTCGGAGAGCGAGCTTGCGCTCCAACCGGTCGAGCTCGCGCTCGCGCTCGCCCATCGCCTGTGCGCGATCGCGCAGGACCTGCTTCAGCTCATCGAGCTCCTCGCCCGGCCGATGCTCGTCCTGTTCGCGCTCGAGAAGCCGCTTCGCCACCGAGGCTCGAATCTACACGCTCTTTGCGCTCGGGTCGGCGAGGAATACGATCCGGGCGAAATGGGGGTGAGGGCAGCACTCGCGTGCGTGGCGGCGGTGCTCGTGACCGCGGCGGCGGCATCGGGCGGGAGCGTGATCGCGACGCCGATCAGCTCCGACCCGTACGCCAATCCCGAGAGCCAGCACCGCACGCAGGTCGAGCCTGACTCCTTCGGCTACGGGAACACGGTCGTTACCACGTTCCAGACGGGGCGGTTCGTGAACGGCGGCGGCGCCAGCAACATCGGCTGGGCGACGACGACGAACGCCGGCCGGACGTGGACGACAGGGGTGCTCCCGGGCACGACCGTCTACCAGGGCGGGCCGTGGTCCCGGATCAGCGATCCGGCGGTCGCTTACGACCCGCTGCACGACGTGTGGATGATCTCGACGCTCGCGTTCGGGCTGGGCCTCACGCCTTTCGGCTCGCCCACCGGAATCCTCGTGAGCCGCTCGACGGACGGTGGACTGACGTGGCAGCAGCCAGTCGAGACCTTCGTCGGCGGGTTCCTCGACAAGAACTGGATCACGTGCGATACCTGGCCGCAGAGCCCGCATTACGGCAACTGCTACCAGGAGTGGGACGACTTCGGCAGCGGGGGACAGATCTTCATGAATACGTCGACCAACGGCGGCCTCACATGGAGCCAGCCGATTCAGCCGGGCGGCCTGCCAACCGGCCTCGGCGGCCAGCCGGTGGCGCAGCCGAACGGGCACGTGATCGTCCCGTACACGACCGGGAACGAGATCAGGGTCTTCCGCACCGAGGACGGTGGAATGAACTGGACGAGCTCCACGTCGATCGATCACGTGACCGATCACTTCGTGGCCGGCAACCTGAGGACTTCGGCGCTCCCGTCGGCCGAGGTCGACGCGGCGGGGATGGTCTACGTCGTCTGGCAGGACTGCCGTTTCCGCAGCGACTGCACGTCGAACGACATCGTCATGTCCACCGGCACGAATGGCTTCACGTGGACAGCGCCTGTGCGGATCCCGATCGACTCGACCGAAAGCGGAGCCGACCACTTCATCCCGGGCATCGGCGTCGACCGCTCGACCTCGGGAGGAAGTGCCCGGCTCGCCCTCGCGTACTACTACTACCCCGTCGCCGCGTGCAACGCGTCGAACTGCGACCTGACCGTCGGCTTCACCTCCTCGACCAACGGGGGCTCGACTTGGACGCAGCCGCGCAAGGTCGCCGGCCCCTTCAGGATGGCCTGGATCGCCCAAACCGACCAGGGACCGATGGTCGGGGACTACATCTCGACCTCGTTCGCAGGCGGGCCGCTCGCCTTCCCGGTGTTCATGATCGCGAAGCCGCCGACGGGCTCGGTCTTCGACGAGCGGGCCGCGTCCGCGCGGTTCGACGTGACCGTTCCCTCGGCACGCTTGCTGCGCGTGCGCCGCGACCCGATTCGCTACCGGCCGCACGGCCGGAAGGCTCCCGGAGTCGCTAGGCGGAACTGAAGGAATTTGCGTACGATCAAGAGGCCAGTGGGGAGGGGGAAAAGCAGAAGGCGCGGGTCGATCGTCCTCGTCGTGCTCGTCGGGGCGCTGGCCCTGGCCGCGAGTGTCTACGGAGGAAGCGTGATCGCGACCCCGATCAGCTCCGATCCGTACATGAATCCCGAGAGCCAGCACCGCACGCAGCTCGAGCCCGACTCGTTCGGCTACGGCAACACCGTCGTCGCCACGTTCCAGACGGGCCGCTTCTTCAATGGCGGCTCGAGCAACATCGGCTGGGCGACGACGACGAACGCGGGCCGGACGTGGACGACCGGGATGCTCCCGGGAACGACGATCTATGAGGGCGGTCCGTGGGCGCGGATCAGCGACCCGGCCGTCGCTTACGACCCGCTGCACGACGTCTGGATGATCTCCACGCTCGCGATCGACGCGAACGTGTCGGGTGCGGCCGTCCTGACGAGCCGCTCGACCGACGGCGGGCTCACCTGGGGCCAGCCCGTCACGACATCGACCTCGAGCGGCAGCTTCTACGACAAGAACTGGATCACGTGCGACACATGGCCGCAGAGCCCCCACTACGGCAACTGCTATCAGGAGTGGGACGATTCGACGCTCTACATGAGCACGTCGACCGACGGCGGCCTGACCTGGGGCCCGAAGAAGACCCCGGGCACGACCGGCATCGGCGGTCAGCCGGTCGTGCAGCCGAACGGCACCGTCGTCGTCCCCTACGAGGGAGGCGCGGGCATCCGCGCATTCCGGTCGACCGACGGCGGCAACACCTGGCTGTCTTCAGTTCCTGTCGCGACCGTCAGCTCGCACGGTGTCGCCGGGAACCTCCGCACGTCCCCGCTGCCCTCGGCCGAGGTCGCCGGCGACGGCAAGGTCTACGTCGCCTGGCAGGACTGCAGCTTCCGCTCGGGCTGCAGCTCGAACGACATCGTCTACAGCACCTCGCTCGACGGCGTCGCTTGGACCGCCAAGGCACGGGTTCCGATCGATCCGACGACCAGCGGCGTCGACCACTTCATCCCGGGCTTTGCGGTCGACCGCTCGACCTCGGGGAACAGCACCCGGCTTGCGCTCGGCTACTACTACTACCCGGTCGCGGCCTGCAACTCGGGCACCTGCCAGCTCACCGTTGGCTTCACGTCGTCGACCGACGCGGGGGCGACCTGGACTGCGGCGCGCAAGGTGGCCGGCCCGATCAGCCTGTCCTGGATCGCCAGCACGAACCAGGGCGTGATGGTCGGCGACTACATGTCGACGTCGTTCGCCGGCGGGCCGCTCGCGTTCCCGATCTTCGCGGTGGCCAAGGCGAAGACGGGAACCACGTTCGACGAGCGCGCCTACAGCGCCCGCTTCGACGTGACCGCTCCGTCCGTCCAGCAGAAGGTTCGCGCTCGCCGCGACCCGGTGCTGTACCGCAGGCACACGCGGCCGATCGAGGTCGAGCCGCCGCTCCCGGTTCCCTAGGAGATTTCCCGGAAACGGGTTAACATCGCCGTCGTGGGGGAGGAGAGAGCGCGCCGTTCGACGTCTCTGTGGACCGCGTTCGCGGTCGTCGTGTTTGCGCTGCTCCTCGCCTCGACCGTCTCGGCGGGGAGCGTGATCCCGACTCCGATCAGCGACGACCCGTACACGGACGGCGGCTCGGCCCACCAACACAAGACTCAGGTCGAGCCCGACTCGTTCGCCCATGGGCAGACGATCGTCGCGCTCACGCAGTCGGGCCGCTGGTACGGCGGCGGTGGCTCGAGCAACCTCGTCTTCTCGACTACGCAGAACGGTGGTCGCACCTGGACCACCGGCGGCCTGCCGGGAACGACCGTGAACGCGACCCCGCCAGGGCCCTGGCCGCGAATCAGCGACCCGTCGATCGCCTACGACGCCCAGGACAACGTCTGGCTCGCTCTCGGCCTTGGCATCGACTCGAGCGCGGACGGCCACATCCTGCTCGTCAACCGGTCGACAGACGGTGGCCTGACCTGGTCGAACCCGGTCGTCGCGGGGACCGCTCCTGGCACGTTCTGGGACAAGACGTGGATCGCCTGTGACCCCTGGGAGCAGAGCCCACACTACGGAAACTGCTACATCGAGTTCGACGACAACAGTGCCGGCAACGAGGTGATGATGGTCACCTCGACGGACGGGGGAGTCACGTGGGGCCCCCTCCGTAGTGCGAATGGAACGTCAGGGCTGGGCGGACAGCCAGTTTCCCTACCGAACGGCACGGTCGTCGTGCCCTACACGGCCAACTACTCGGCCGTCTACGCCGCGCACTCGACCGACGGTGGGAACTCGTGGTCCACGAGTTTCGTCGCGAATCAGAACTCGACCGGCGACCAGGAGATGCGAGACCCACCGATGCCCACTGCAGAGGTCGACTCCTCGGGCCGCGTGTACGTCGCCTGGAGCGATTGCATGTTCGAGTCCGGTTGCACCGCCAACGACATCGTCATGACGAGCTCGACCGACGGCGTCAGCTGGACACCGGTCGTGCGCATTCCGACCGACCCCTTGAACAGCGGCGTCGATCACTTCATCCCCGGGCTCGCCGTCGACCCCAACACCGGCGGTGGTGCGGCCCACTTGGCGCTGACCTACTACTACTTCCCCGCCGGGTCGAGCGACCTGAGCGTCGGCTTCTCCTCATCGCTCGACGGCGGTGCGACCTGGACCCCGGGTAGGCGGATCGCCGCGCCGATGCACCAGCAGTGGGTCGCGTTCACGAACCAGGGCTACATGGTCGGCGATTACATCTCGACGTCGTTCACGGGCGACGGCAAGGCGCATCCCGTCTTCTCGCTCGCCAAGCCGCCCGACTCGGGCGCGAACGGCTCCTGTTACCCGAACAACACCGGGTGCCACCAGCGGCTGACGAGCGCGAGCTTCGACATCACGCTGCCGCCGACGACGCCGCCGGTTGCGACGCGGCGCGAGCCGGTCGCGCGCGGGCTGCACAGGCATCCCGAAGACGCGCCGCTCGACTTCCCGACTGCGAACTAGCTCGACGGAATCACGCGCTCGAGCCAGGGTCGAAGCTCCGCGAGGAACGACGGGTCGACTGTGTGCGGGAGCGGGTACTCACGGTAGAGCACGTCCGCTCCTCGCCCTTCGAGCAGTTCCCTCGCCTTCCGACCCCACTCGACTCCGATGATCGGGTCCTGCGTGCCGTGGCCGATCGCGATCGGCGGCAGAGGCTGTTCGAGGTCGTACTCGAAGCCCTCCACCGTAGGGAAGAACCCGCTCATCGCGATGATCCCGGCAGGCCGCGGACGGTCGGCGCCGAGCCCGAGCGCGTAGCTCATCATCGAGCCCTGCGAGAACCCGCCGAGCACGGTCCGCTCAGGCGGGATCCCCGTCTCGGCGGCGACCTCGTCCAGGAGTTCCGATGCCGCCCGGTAGCTCGGCAGGAACGTGTCCGCAGGCGGATAGCCGAGCTCGCCGAGGATGTACCAGTGCGCGCCGCCGGGAGGCAGCGTGAGCGGCCCGCGCGGAGTGACACCGTGCAGCCGGCGCTCCGGGTCGAGCGCATCGAGGAGCGGAAAGAGGTCGTGCTCGCTCGTCCCGCGCCCGTGGAAGAGCACGAGCGCTCCTTCCGGCTCCCCTTCGGCCGGCCGCGTCCTCGAGACGAGGCTCAGTGCGCGGCCCAGCTCGCCCGCGGGTTAGGAAGCGGCGTCAGGACCGGCTCGACCTGCTCGCGCAGATGCTCGAAGTCGGGCGGGAGCGAGAGTCGCTCGCCGAGGCTTTCCAGCGGCTCGTCGGTCGTGAACCCGGGGCCCATGGTCGCGATCTCGAAGAGGACGCCGCTCGGCTCGCGGAAGTAGATCGACTTGAAGTAGAAACGGTCGATGACAGGCGTTGGGTGGCCGCCGGCGTCGAGCACGCGCTGCCTCCACGGCTCGTGCTCCTCCTGGGTCGAGGCCCAAGCCACGTGGTGGACGGTCCCTGCGCCCGGGATGCCCGGCTCGTCGCCGCGGTCGAAGACGTAGAGCCCGCCGCGCTGGTCCCCGCGAGCCTCGTAGTCGTCGTCGCCGCTCTTCGCGAACTCGAGCGCCCCTTCGAGGAACTGCCTGCTCGCCTCGGGGTCGCGCGTATAGGCGCGGACGCGGTCGAAGCCCTGGATCCGATGCTCGGGGGGGATCTCGGGATGCTCTGCCGTCAGCGGCTCGTCGCCCGTCTCGACGACGGCCAACTCGAGGGCCAGTCCCTCGGGGTCGCTGAAGACGATGCTGCCCGGACTGCGTGTGGCGTCCACGCCCGAAGAGCGCAGCCGCTCCTCCCAGAAGTCGAGCGCCTCCTCGGAGCCGACTCGGAAGACGACGCGGTGCACCATGCCCGCTCCGGCTCGCCCTCGACGCGCGCCCGGGTACTCGAAGAAGGTGATGTCGGAGCCGGCCGAGCCCTTTTCGTCCGCGTAGAAGAGGTGGTAGACGGTCGGGTCGTCCTGGTTGACCGTCTTCTTGACCAGCCTGAGCCCGAGGACTCCGGCGTAGAACTCGACGTTGCCCGGCGCGTCGCCGGTGATCGCTGTCACGTGGTGAATTCCCTCGAGGCGCATGGTCGCTCCTTGCTCGCGTTGAGCCCGAACATACCCACGCGGGCCGGTCTCACGCGTTCCGGAGCCTGCCCGCACTTCCGCGGCGTCAGGCGTACGCTTCACCGGTGCCAACCGATCGGCCGAAGCACCTCGTCCACATCCTGGCGCGGCAGTTCGCCTCGAACCTGGCGACGCCGACACTGATCGTCGATGCGGAGGGGCAGCTCATCTTCTTCAACGAGGCGGCTGAGGAGATCCTGGGCCGGTCGTTCGCGGAGCACGGTGAGATGTCGATCGACGAGTTCAGCGCGAGCGTCGCGCCGCGCCTCGAGAATGACGACCCTCTCCCACAGTCGCGGAGGCCGACGAAGATCGCGCTCGAGGAGCGACGCGCGTCGCACGAGGACATGACGATCACGGCCTTCGACGGAGAGGAGCGAAAGGTCGGCGTCACGGCATTCCCCCTCTTCGCCCAGCAGGATGAGTTCGTCGGGATTGTGGTGATTTGGTGGCGAGAATAGGTTCCAGTTCATGCGCGTAGTGATCTGGGGGTGCCGTGGCTCGGTGGCCACCCCGGGCCCCGAGACCGTCCGCTGTGGCGGGAACACGTCCTGCGTCGAGGTTTCGCTGGAGGACGGGTCGGTGTTCGTCCTCGACGCGGGCACCGGCATCCGAGAGCTGGGCGCTCAGCTCGCGGCGCGTGGGACGCGGCGAGTCCACCTGCTGCTCACGCATCTCCACCTCGACCATCTCGAGGGCCTGCGCTTCTTCGCGCCCCTCTTCGATCCGGACGTGGAGATCGACCTCTGGGGCCCGCGCTCGCCGGTGCTCGCCCTGAAGGAGCGAATTCGGCGCTCGTTCTCGCCGCCGCTCTTCCCGATCGACTTGCAGGACACGCCCGCCAAGGTCACCTTCTACGACGTGCCGAGCACGCCCTGGCGGATCGGCGACGCGCAGCTGACCGCGAGCCTCGTCGTCCACCCGGGGCCGACCGTCGGCTTCCGCATCGACGCGGACGGCGCTAGCGTCGCGTATCTCCCGGATCACGAGCCCGCGCTGGCCGGGCGGTTCGAGGAGCGCACTCGTGACTGGATCTCGGGCGGCTCGATCGCGGAAGACGTCGACCTGCTTCTCCACGACGCGCAGTACTTCGAGGAGGAGTACGACGAGCGCCTGGGCTGGGGGCACTCCAGCGTTGCGAGCGCGGTTGCCTACGCCGAGGCGGTCGGGGCCAAGCGGCTCGTCCTCTTCCACCACGACCCGACGCACTCGGACGAGACGATGCAGCGGCTCGAAGCCGAGGCCCGTTCGCTCGCCGACGATGGCGAGGACCCGCCGACGATCGCGCGCGAAGGCATGGTGCTCGACCTCACGCGCCGCTGAGCCGAGTCATATGGCTGCGGAACCGGCGAAGGCCTTGACGGACTCGTCGAATCGCGAGCATCGCCAGCAGCGCACCAAAGACCAGTAGGACGAGCGCGATCGCCAGGGCTGCCCAGGGGTGGTGGATCGCGAGCAGCAAGACGCCGACGACCGCACCGTCCTCGGAGAGGCTGAGGACGATGTTCGACACGGGCTCCGGCGAAGCATTGACCGCCAGCCGGAGGCTCGATTTCGTTGCGTGGCTGCCGAAGGCGGTCCCTCCCCCAAGCAGCACCGCCACGGCTTGATTCAGGTCGCCGGTCTCGCCTGCGATCAGGCCGCCCATGACCGCCCCGAACGCGGGCCTGATCACGGTGTGCACAGCGTCCCACGCGCTGTCGACGTACGGGATCTTGTCGGCGACGAATTCGAATGCGGCCAGGATCGCCGCAAGAATGAGCACGTCGGTTCGCTCGAACGCGTGCGGGACGCTGTCCAGCCCTCCGAACCTGCCGCTGAGACCGGTGACGAGCACCGTGGCGTAGACGCTGATTCCGCTCGCCCAGCCGGAGGTCACGACGTACGCGATGGCTTCCACGCGAGCGGACATTAGGCGCTTCGCGCGGGCGGTGGGCAACGGCCTCAAGTACACGAGCGTTGCTCCGTACGACGCCTTTGAGCTGACCATGGACTTTCTCGCCGCGAGGTTTCATACTGGTCGCGGGAGATGGGGAGCAAAAGGGTCCATTTGCGGCGCAGTTCGCTGGTCGCCGCGATCGCAGGGTTGTGCTGCGGCGCGCTGCTGATCCCGCAGGCCGGTGTGTCCGCCGGATCGGGGCCGCAGGTCGTGTCCGGTTCGTGTCAAGAGACCGACACGATCGTCGCGATCGGCGACAACTTCTTCGAGCCGTCGAGTGTTGAGATCCCGGCCGGCAATACCGTCTGCTGGACAAACACCGGCGGCATTACGCACACGGCGACCTCGGATACTGGCGTCTTCGACTCCGGGTTCCTGACCTCGGGGCAGGAGTTCCGGTTCACCTTTTCGGATCCGGGCGAGTACGCATACCACTGCGAAGTCCACCCGAGCATGGTGGGAACGGTCACCGTCACCGGGGG
>Ga0070684_100001767_pt1 | contig 15767 bp, 15 predicted proteins | sample KBSC723LmetaG_FD_65653 | JGI IMG/M metagenome (GOLD analysis project Ga0070684, IMG submission 65653) | Corn rhizosphere microbial communities from Kellogg Biological Station, Michigan, USA - KBS C7.2-3L metaG | ecosystem: Host-associated > Plants > Roots > Rhizosphere ...
CCGAGCGAGCCGTCGATGGTGATGACATCGCCGGTCTTGAAGGTGCGCGAGCCGATGCTCATGGTGCCGCGGCCGTAGTCGACCCGGATATTGCCGCAGCCGGAGACGCAGGGCTTGCCCATGCCGCGCGCGACCACGGCGGCGTGCGAAGTCATGCCACCGCGCGTGGTCAGGATGCCTTCGGCGGCGTGCATGCCGTGAATGTCTTCCGGCGAGGTCTCGATGCGCACCAGGATGACTTTACGGCCATCGGCCTGGAGCTTGGCGGCTTCATCGGAGGAGAACACGATCTCGCCGGCGGCAGCACCTGGCGAGGCCGGTAACCCCGTTGCGATCACATCGCGCTTGGCATTGGGATCGATCGTCGGATGCAGCAGCTGATCCAACGAGGCCGGATCGATGCGCGACACCGCCTCCTTCTTCGAGATCAGGCCTTCGTTGGCGAGCTCGACGGCGATCTTCAGCGCGGCTTTCGCCGTGCGCTTGCCGCCGCGGGTCTGCAGCATCCACAATTTGCCGCGCTCGACCGTGAACTCCATGTCCTGCATGTCGCGGTAATGCTTTTCCAGCATCGTGTAGATCCGCGTCAGCTCCTTGAACGCCTCGGGCATCGCGGTTTCCATCGAGGCCTTGTCGGAGCCGGATTCCTGCCGCGCATCTTCGGTGATGTCGTGCGGCGTGCGGATGCCGGCCACGACGTCCTCGCCCTGCGCGTTGATCAGGAACTCGCCGTAGAGCTTGCTCTCGCCGGTCGAGGGATTGCGGGTGAAGGCGACGCCGGTCGCGGAGGTGTCGCCCATATTGCCGAACACCATGGCCTGCACATTGACTGCAGTGCCCCAGGATTCCGGGATGTTGTGCAGCTTGCGATAGGTCACCGCGCGCGCGTTCATCCAGGATGAGAACACCGCGCCAACCGCGCCCCAGAGCTGGTCGTGCGGATCCTGCGGAAATTCCTTGCCGGTCTCGCGCGCGACCGCGTCCTTGTACTTGCCGACCAGCTCGACCCAGTCGTCGGCGGAAAGGTCGGTGTCGAGCGAATAGCCCTGGCTGTCCTTGAACGTGTCGAGGATGTCCTCGAAGTGCGAGTGCTCGAAGCCGAGCACGACATCCGAATACATCGTGATGAAGCGGCGATAGCTGTCATAGGCGAAGCGGCGGTCGCCGGACATTTCCGCAAGCGCTTCGACGGTCTGGTCGTTGAGGCCGAGATTGAGCACGGTGTCCATCATGCCCGGCATCGAGGCGCGCGCGCCGGAGCGCACCGAGACCAGCAGCGGATTTTCGGCATCGCCAAACGCCTTGCCGGTGAGTCTGCCGACATGGTCGAGCGCCTTCTCGACCTGCGCCTTCAATTCCTTCGGATAGGTCTTGTCGTACGCATAGAAATAGGTGCAGACCGAGGTCGGAATGGTGAAGCCGGGCGGCACCGGCAGGCCGAGATTGGCCATCTCCGCGAGATTGGCCCCCTTGCCGCCCAACAGATCGCGCAGGCCCGCTTTGCCCTCAGCCTTGCCGTCGCCGAAGGTATAGACCCATTTGCCAGCCTTCACGGGCTGCGCCGCAGCCGGCTTTGGCGCCTTCTTGGCAGCCGGTTTGGCCGGGGTCTTCTTCAGCGCCTTGCGAGCCGACGCAGCCGGCGCGGGCTTCGCCCGGCGGACTGCGGAAGACTTTGATTTCGCAGATATTTTCTTCGATTTGGCGGCAGCTTTGGCCATGGCTTTCTGAACATCCAGTGAGAGGGAGATTCGCGCGCTTACACCACTTTGGGCGGTTCCGCGCAAGCTCTCGAAACCGCCTCTTCCAGCGCTACATGTGGAGCCAGCGGAGCAGGCCGAGTCCGACCAGCCCGATGAGGATGAGATAGATCGCAACGATGAAGTTCAGCAGGCGCGGCATGATCAGAATCAAAATGCCGGCGATCAAGGCCACGATGGCAGGGATCTGCGTATGCGTGATGATCATCGAAAACAGTGCTCCTATGATGCTGGGGAATCGTTTCGGGGCCGGCAGTGTAGCTTCGCGGGTTCCGGAATAGGAGACGCCTGCGGCGTCATTGAGTTCCGCCATTCACAAAAATTGCCTGAAATTGCCGCGCCTGGGATCGCACCGCTCCGGGAACGATGTCGCGCGCGATGCATTGGGCTGCGGTGCGCATGCAGGGTGGAAACCTGCCTGCCTCATGACAAGAGGAGCAACCCATGCGGAACAAGATACTTGCCATTGCAGCGCTCGCCGCGGCAATCGGCGCCCCCGCAGCGTTTGCACAGAGCGATGTTACTGTTGGCGCGGCGCCGGGTGGCCCTGGCGTAGCCGTCACCGAGTCCGGAGGCATCGCGGTCGCGCAGCGGCCTGCTTTCCGCGAATATGTGATCCGCGAACGCGTACCGACCTACACCGTTCCGGACCGCGTCGTGGTCGGCACCGTGCTGCCCGAAGTGGGCGTGATTTATTACGACGTGCCGCAGACCTTTGGCGCAACGCCCTATCGCTACACCGTGGTGAACGGCGAGACCGTGCTGGTCGAGCCGCGCTCGCGCCGCATCGTGCAGATCATCGAGTAGTTAGCTGCTGAGACTGGATGTTCGGCAGCCGCAGCGGCGACCAGACATGCAAGCCCCGCCTGGTTTCCCCCGCCAGGCGGGGCTTTTTTGCTCACCCCCTCAAGCGTCATTCCAGGATGGTCCGAAGGACCAGACCCGGAATCTCGAGATTCTCAGGTGCGCAATTGCGCACCGGAGTTCGATGCTCCGCATCGCCCCGGAATGACGTCAATAACTCAGCCTTCGATCTTGGAGAAATCCGCCACCGCGCGCGTGGCGCTGCGGATCTCGTTGAGCAGCTTTAGCCGGTTCTCGCGCACCTTCGGGTCGTCGTCATTGACCTTGACCTTGTCGAAGAAGGCATCGACTGCCGGACGGAGCGTTGCCATGAAGCTCATGGCGGCAGCGAAGTCCTCGTTCATCACGGCGACGCTGGCCTCGACCTTTGCGAGGTCGATCGCGTCGGCGAGCGCCTTCTCCTCCGGGAGGCTATAGAGCGCTGGATTCGGCGCGCCCTCGAACGCCCGCTTGTCTCTCTTCTCCTCGATTGCGAGAATGTTGTTTGCACGCTTGGTGCCGGCAAGCAGGTTCTTGCCGTCGTCGCTGTCCAGAAATTGGCCGAGCGCCTCGACGCGGCGGACGACGAGCAGGAGATCGTCCTGGCCGCCGAGCGAGAACACGGCATCGACGAGGTCATGCCGCGCGCCCTGCTCGCGGAGTTGAACCTTCAGGCGATCGGCGAAGAAAGAGAGGAGGTCAGCCGGAAGCTTATCGGAGTCAACGAGTGGATGCTTCGTGCCAGTCTCCAACAATCCTGCGATCGCGGAAATGGCAGCCTTTTGAATCGGAAGCCGTAGCTTGTTCTCGACAATCAGCCGGATGACACCCAAGGCCGCGCGTCGCAGCGCGTACGGGTCCTTCGATCCCGTCGGCTTCTCGTCGATCGCCCAGAAACCGACCAGCGTATCGATCTTATCCGCAAGCGCGACCGCAACCGAAACCGAATCGGTCGGCACGCGATCATTCGGGCCCTGCGGCTTGTAATGCTCCTCGCTCGCCGCGGCGACGGCAGCATCCTCGCCCTGCGCCAACGCGTAGTATTTCCCCATCAAGCCTTGCAGCTCGGGGAATTCTCCGACGACCTCGGTGAGTAGATCGGCCTTGGCCAATCTCGCGGCGCGCCTGGCCTTGTCCACGTCGGCACCGACCAGCGGCGCGATCTCGGTGGCGAGCCGCTCGATGCGCCTGATGCGTTCGGCCTGCGTGCCCAGCTTCTCATGAAATACGATCTGGTCGAATTTCGGCAGGCGATCTTCGAGCTTCGTCTTCAGGTCGGTCTCGTAGAAGAATTTAGCATCCGACAGGCGCGCGCGGATCACGCGCTTATTGCCGGCGATGATTATCTTGCCGCCGTCGGCTGCCTCGATATTGGCGGTCACGATGAATTTGTTTGCGAGCTTGCCGGTCTTGGGATCAGAGACCACAAAGCACTTCTGATTGTCGCGGATCGTGGCGCGGATCACCTCGCCCGGAATGGACAGATACTCCTTGTCGAACGAGCCCATCAGCACGACCGGCCATTCGACGAGGCCCGCTACCTCGTCGAGCAGGTTCTGATCCTCGACCAGCTCGAAGCCCTGCGCGAACGCCAGCTGCTTGGCGTCGGTCAGGATTGCGTCCTTCCGCCGGTCGGCATCGAGCACGACCTTCGCTTGCAGGAGCTTTTCCTCGTAATCCTCGAAGCGCCGCACGTTGATCGCTGCCGGCGCCATGAAGCGATGGCCGAACGTGGTCTGGCCGGCCTCGATGCCGTCGATGGCGAATTTCACGACATCAGGCTCCTCGGTCTCGAGGCCGAAAGTCGCAGTGATCGCGTGCAGCGGCCGCACCCAGTTGAGCGAGCCGGCCTTCGCCGAGCGCGAGCCCCAGCGCATCGACTTCGGCCAGGGGAAGGTGCGCACGATCACCGGCAGCATCTCGGCGAGCACCTCGATCGTGTCGCGGCCCTTCTTCTCGATCAGCGCGATATAGAAATCGCCCTTCTTGTCCGGCTGGATTTTTGCCTCGCTGATCGACGAGAGGCCGGTCGCCTTCAGAAAGCCCTGGATCGCGGCATCGGGTCCGCCGACGCGTGGGCCGCGGCGCTCTTCCTTCAGGTCGGCTTGCCGCACGGGAATGCCATGCACGGTCAGCGCGAGCCGCCGCGGCGTCGCAAAGGCCTTGGCGCCTTCATAGACGAGGCCCTCGGCAACGAGCTTGTCGGTCACCATGCGCCGCAGATCGTCTGCCGCCTTCGCCTGCATGCGCGCGGGAATTTCCTCGGAGAACAGTTCAAGCAGAAGATCGGGCATTTAGACAGGAAGCCCTTTATGCGAGCCGTCGCACAGCGGCGCGTTCTTGCTGCGCTTGCAGGTGCAGAAGAACACGCGTTTGGTTTCCGGCGCGATGTATAGCACCGGCGAAAATTCGGTGTCCTCGTGCGTGCCGTCGCAGAACGGCTGGCTCGCGGACATGCCGCACGCACACCACCACAGCTCCTCGCCCGCCTTGACCTCGACGGGAGCAGGCGCCCTGCCGCCAATCGCCGGATCGCTCATGCCGCCCCCCCTGCTTCCGTGTGAATCCAGGCCTCGCCGCACGCCTTCGCAAGCTCGCGCACGCGCAAGATGTAGCTCTGCCGCTCCGTCACCGAGATCACGCCGCGCGCATCGAGCAGGTTGAAGACATGGCTTGCCTTGATGCACTGGTCATAGGCCGGCAGCGCCATCAGATGCTCTTTGCGATTGCCCAAGGTTTTGTTTTCTTGCCAGCCCGCCGCGAGATATTTCTTGCAGGCCTCTTCCGCCATCTTGAACTGCTCGAACAGCATCGCGGTGTCGGCATATTCGAAATTGTGCCGCGAATATTCCTGCTCGGCCTGCAGGAACACGTCGCCATAAGTGACCTTCTCGGCGCCGTCGCGGCCGTTGAAGTTGAGGTCGTAGACGCGATCGACGCCCTGCACATACATCGCGAGGCGCTCCAGCCCATAGGTGAGCTCGCCCGCGACCGGCGCGCATTCGACACCGGCGACCTGCTGAAAGTAGGTGAACTGACTGACCTCCATGCCGTCGCACCAGCATTCCCAGCCCAAACCCCAGGCACCCAAGGTCGGGCTTTCCCAGTCGTCCTCGACAAATCGGATATCATGGACGCTGGAATCGATGCCGATCGCGGCGAGCGATTTCAGGTAAAGCTCCTGAAGGTTCGCCGGCGACGGCTTCATGATGACCTGGAACTGATAATAGTGCTGCAGCCGGTTGGGGTTGTCGCCATAACGGCCGTCCTTCGGCCGACGCGACGGCTGCACATAGGCCGCATTCCAGGGCTTTGGGCCCAGCGCGCGCAGCGTTGTCGCTGGGTGGAAGGTCCCCGCCCCCATTTCCATATCGTAGGGCTGCAGGATGACGCAGCCTTGCTCCGCCCAGTATCGCTGGAGCGCGAGGATGAAGCCCTGGAACGAGCGTTCCGGGCGCATATGGGAAGGCAGCGTGTCCATCGTCGCAGCTAAGGTCTCGCGAAGGGGGAGCTAAGTGCGCGGGACCGTATCGGCGGCGGAAGTGGGAATCAAGGCAATGACGGCGCAAAGCTCCACCAAAACACGCCAAATCCGTGTGGACTAACCCGGCCGATAGGCGCCGGTAACGGGGTCGCGGCGGAGCGTCTTGATCTCGCTCGATCGCGGCGCCTCGGCCACGCGGGCAAGACGCACTTCCTCGAGCTCCTGGTTGATCCTCTGAGCCGTCTTGTAAGCCCACCGAACCACCGCGAGCCCGCCCAAGACGCCCGCGAAAGCAATGAATGGCGGCATCGGTCGATCCTCTATTGGTCTCACCCCCGCTTCATATTCTCGCGCAACCCGGCCTCCATCGCAATCGGCGTTTTGGGGCAAAATGGCGCGTTCACATCCCTGTCAGAAGCCGTAACGCGCCCAGATCGCGCGCGTTTCCAGGGTCGATATCAGCTCGTCCGGCAGGCCGGATAGCTGTTCCATCGCGCCGGCGCCCGGCGAGCGGCGCCCGAGGAGGCTCGCCAGCATACCGCTGGCCGGCGCGATCACGGGGGTCAGCACCTTCTCGCCATAGCGGGCGCGCAAGGTCGAACGCAGGTCGCCGATCGCATCCGCAAGACCGAGCGATACCGAAGTCGCGCCGGCCCAATATTCGCCGGTGAACAGTGCGTCGTCGGCGCCCTTCAGCCGTGCGCCGCGGCTGTCCTTCACCAGCGCTATGAAGATCGCATGGATCTCGCGCTGGATCGCCTTCAGCCGTTCGACATCATCAGGGTCTTCGGGCAGGAACGGATCGAGCATCGCCTTGTGCGAGCCCGCGGTATAAAGCCGCCGCTCGACGCCGACCTTCTTGATCAGCTCGGTGAGACCAAAGGAGCCGCCGACCACGCCGATCGATCCCAGGATCGAGGACGGATCACAAAAGATCTCGTCACCGGCGCAGGCGATCATGTAGCCGCCGGAGGCCGCGACATCCTCGACGAACACCAGCACCGGCAGCTTCTTCTCGGCCGCGAGCTGGCGGATGCGCAGGTAGATCTGACGCGACTGCACCGGCGAGCCGCCGGGCGAATTGATCAGCAGCGCCACCGCCTTGGCGTTCTTCATGGAGAAGGCGCGCTCGAGCATCTTGGCGACACCGGCAAGCGTCATGCCGGGCCGAAGCGGGGTAACCGCGCCGATCACGCCGGACAACCGCACCACAGGAACGACGGCTCCGCGCCGGAAGCGCGCCGGAAGCAACGCCATGCAGCGGTCAACCAGGCGCGGCCACCCATCACGGATCACGGGGCGATCACTTAATTGTTGCGACATGCCGTTACCTCGAATTAACCATTTTTTATCACGCCACTGTCATTGGTGCGACTGGAACGCGCCTTGCATTTGATCGTTGCTGGCTGCGACGGTGCAGCGGAGAATGACATGAAAATCTATCTGCTGATGATGCTGATCGGTACCCTTCTGGCGGCGGTTCATTTCACTTCGGTGCCGAAAAAGCAGTCAAAATCGCTTCAGCAATAGATCGTCATCCACGCGACCTAAGGTGTCGCCAAGGGCAACACCCCGCCTCCCGCCAGCATCTTCTCGACCTGTTTATTAGGCAGCCCTGACTCATTCTTGAGCAGCAGGCTCGCCAGCACGCGCGTCGGCGCCTTGCCGCCTTTCACCGCGCGAATCAATACGCGGATCGCAGGCTTCGCGGCATCGCCATGCACGGGCAGGATCGCAAGGCTGCCAAAGCCGCGCCCAAGAGAAGCCAGCGCTTCCGAGAGGCCGTCGGCGCGCCAGATCAGCGTGAGCGCGCCGCCTGACTTGAGCAGCCTTCGGCCGGCGTGAATCCATCCCTCCAGCGTCTCGGTGTCGGCGACATGCGCCGAAGCGCGTGACTTGTCGGGCGAAGCGCGATGCCGCGCGCCATCGTTGAAGGGCGGATTCATCAGGACGACATCGGCGCTGTCGGGCGCCAACCCCGCTGCTGCAAACGCTTCCGCTGACGCCGTCACATCCAGCGCGATCACATCGGCGGCAATGGCGTTGGCGGCGGCATTGTCGCGCGCGAGCGCAGCGAGCCCGGCATCGATCTCGATCAGCACGAGCTTGATGTCGGCGACGCGCCTCGCCAGCGCCAGTCCCGCGGCACCAACGCCGGCACCAAACTCGACCACGCGATCGCCCGGTTGCGCGGATGTCGCGGCCGCCAACAGCATGGCGTCATGGCCGGAGCGATGACCCGATTTTGGCTGACGCAAGCGCAACCGGCCGCCAAGAAATGCATCCTCGGTCGTGTCAGCCAGAAGCTCACTCATCGGGACGCAATTCGTGCGAGAGCCCGGCATCTACAAGGATTTGTCGCGCCGCCTCGACGTCGTCGTCATGCACCAGGATCCGCCGCGGCAGGATGCCGAGCGAGCCCTCGATAATGCTCATATTCTGGTCCGCGACAAAATGATCGATCTTGGCGCCATCGAGCAACGCGCCGACCGCCGAAACCAGCACGATATCGTTGGTTCGAACCAATTCCCGCAAGGTATCGCTCTCCTGTCCGGCCCGCCGCCTGCCGTTTGTGGCAGGCACGTACTTGCCGCTTCACATGTCAGTTTCTATTCTCTATGGGAAAGATAGCAAATGTGGAGACCGGCGTGGCGGTTATTGTACCTTTCGAGCCCCCCCAGGACGGCTCGATCGACGCGTTGGTCAGCCTTCTCGCGGCCGATATGGAGCGGGTCAACGCCGCGATCCTCTCCCGGACCGGCTCCGATGTAACCATGATCCCGGAGGTTGCCAACCACCTGATCTCCTCGGGTGGAAAACGGCTGCGCCCGATGCTGACGTTGGCGATGGCGGGCCTTGCGGGCTATGCGGGCGACGGTCACATCAAGCTCGCCGCCGCCGTTGAGTTCATGCATACCGCGACGCTTCTTCACGACGACGTGGTCGACGAGAGCGAGCTTCGCCGCGGCAAATTGTCCGCGCGCATGCTGTGGGGCAACGAGGCGAGCGTTCTGGTCGGCGACTTCCTGCTCGGCCAGGCGTTTCGGATGATGGTCGAGGTCGGCTCGCTCCGCGCACTCGATATCCTCTCGGCCGCGGCCGCCGTCATCGCCGAAGGCGAGGTGATGCAGCTCGCGGCGGCGAAGAACACCGCAACCACGGAGGACGAATATCTCGCGGTGATCCGCGGCAAGACCGCGGAATTATTTGCGGCCGCCTGCGAGGTCGGCCCCGCGATCGCCAACCGGCCGAAGGCGGAGCAGACCGCTTGCCGCTCGGTCGGCATGAATCTCGGCATCGCATTTCAGCTCGTCGACGACGTGCTCGACTATGGCGGCAAGTCCGCAAAGCTCGGCAAGAATGTCGGAGACGATTTCCGCGAGGGCAAGATCACGCTGCCGGTGGTGCTGGCGTTCCGGCGCGGCAATGACAGCGAGCGCGCCTTCTGGATCCGGGCGCTGGAGCGCGGCGAGATCAGGGACAGCGATCTCGATCACGCCATCGGGCTGATGACCAAGCATCGCGCGCTGGAAGATACGCTGAGCCGTGCGCAGCATTACGGCGCCATGGCGGTCGACGCGCTGGCGCTGTTTCCGGCTTCGCCGATGAAGAGCGCTCTGGAGCAGGTCGTCGCGTTCTGCCTCGCGCGTTCGCATTGATCGTCGTCATTGCGAGGAGCGAAAGCGACGAAGCAATCCATTTCAGAACTCGTGGCAGGAATGGATTGCTTCGCTTCGCTCGCAATGACGAGCGTCAGCTCAGCACGCCCGCATGCACCCACCAGGCGGGATGATCCCGGCGGATTTGACCGGAGGCGGCTTGTGCCTTCGCGACATCGGAAAAGATCGCAAAGCAGGTCGCGCCGGATCCGGACATCCGTGACAGCAGCCTGCCGTCGGCTGCATCCAGTGCATACAGCACCTCGCCGATCGCGGGCTGGATGCGTTTTGCCGGCGCTTCCAGATCATTGTTGACGATGCCGAGCGCGTCGACCCACTCCGCAACCGTGGCGCCATCCTGCGGCCAGGCCGGCGATTCGATCACGTCGGTAGCGCCGACGAGAAGCTCGCCGTTGCGCAGGCCGAGCGCGGCAAAGACATCCTTGGTGGCGACGGGAACACAGGGGTTGACCAGCACGCTCGGCAGCTTCGGCAAATTCAGCGGCAGCAGCGTCTCGCCGACGCCGGTCATGTCGCAGGCGCGCGAGGAGAGGCAGACCGGCACGTCGGCGCCGGTTGCGAGCGCCACATCGAGCAGACGCTCGTCATCGAGCGCAAGCCCGTTCAGCCGTGCCAATATCCGCAGCGCCGCGGCCGCATCGGCCGAGCCGCCGCCGATGCCGGCTGCAACCGGCAACACCTTGTGGAGCGTAAAGGCGCCGAGCTTCAGTCCGGGAACGGACTCCGCGAGCAGCCGCGCTGCCTTCAGCACCAGATTATCCGATGTCTCGCCGCAGGCCTGCGCTAGCGGGCCGGTGGTGGTGAGCGACAATTCGGCCCCGGGCTCGAGCGTCAGGGCGTCGGCGCAATCGGCGAACGCCACCACGCTTTCGAGATCGTGATAGCCATCGACCCGGCGACCGACCACCCGCAGGGTCAGGTTGACCTTGGCACGCCCCTCATCAGTTAGCATCGGCGAGAAGCCCCCCAGCTCCTGCGCGGCGGGCCTAGCCGCCCTTGCCGTCGTCCTTTTTCTTATCGTCGGACGCGGTTGCCGCCGCGGGTGTGGAATCATCAGGCAGGCCGTTTTCGATCTTGGCGAGGATCTTCGGCAGGTCCTCCGGCTCGGGCTTGAGGTCGCGCGCATGCGACCACTGGAATTTCGCCTCCAGCTTGCGGCCGACCTTCCAGTAGGCGTCGCCGAGATGATCGTTGATAGTGGGATCCTCAGGCTTCAGATCGATTGCGCGCTCGAGGTTCTTGACCGCCTCCTCGTAGTTTCCGATGCGGAAATAGGCCCAGCCGAGGGAGTCGACGATATAACCGTCGTCGGGACGCTGCTCGACGGCGCGCTTGATCATCTTCATGCCCTCGTCGAGATTGACGCCCTGGTCGATCCAGGAATAGCCGAGATAGTTCAGCACGTGCGGCTGGTCGGGTTGCAGCTCGAGCGACTTGCGCATGTCGGCTTCGGCCTTCGGCCACTGCTTGGAGCGCTCCTCGCAGATGCCGCGATAGTAGTAATAAACGCTGTTGGACTTGTCGTTGCCTTCCGGCAGCACGGCGATGCCCTTCGAATAGGTCTCGGCGCAGTCGGCGAACTTCTTGCGGCCGCGCTCGATATTGCCGAGCGCCACGATCGCTTCGAGATCCTTCGGGTCGTTGGCGACGACGTCCTTGAGGATCTTGATTGCCTCGTCGCTTCGGTCGGCGGCGTCGAGGTCGGTCGCGAGCTGGATCTGCGCGTTGCGCTTCAAGGCTGACGACGCCGGCACGCGCTCATAGATCTTGATCGCCATCTGCGGCCGCTTCACGGATTCATAGAGGTCGGCGAGCGAGAGCAGCGCCAGCGGATGGTTGGGCTGCAGATAGAGCGCAAGCTGCAGATAGACCAGCGCGAGATCCTCGCCGCCGCGGCGGGTCAGCGTCGCGCCGATGCCGTAGAGCGCCTCGGCCGCGCCCGCCTGCGCCGAATCGACCAGCGGCGGCAGCTTCTTGCCGGCCCTGGTGTCGCGCAGGCCTTCCAGCACCAGCGGGTGACGCGCGAGCTTCTTGTCAAAAGCCTCGTAAACGGAAATCGCCTTGTCCTCGTCCTTGTTGCGCGACAGCCAGTGCGCGTACGCCTCGGTGATGCGCAGCATGGAATCATCGAGCTTGTAGGCGCGCTCGAAGCGGGCGCCGGCATCCTTCTCCTTGCCCGACAGTTCGAGGATCATGCCGGCATGCAGGTCCTTGAAGATCGGATACCAGTCGGGGCCGGTGAGCTTGTCGATACCGGCTATCGCGCCCTTGGTGTCGCCCGCACCGTAGGCCGCCCAGGCCGACAGCAGCGTTGCGACGAGATCGGTGATGGGGCCGCGGACCGACTGGTTGATGTTGAGCTGGGCCGTGGAATATTTCTTCTGCTTCAACGCCTGCACGCCGACCACGAGCCGTGCCACGCGGTTCGACTTGTCCGTGGTCAGGATCCGATCCGCGAGCTTGACCGCTTCATCGATATCGCCCTCGGCCACCGAGGAGATGAAGGCGCGGTCCAGCAATTCGTTGTTCTTCGGATCGGTGCGGAGCGCCGAGCGATAGAACTCCGCGGCCGATGCCGCGTCTCGTTCCACGCTGGCGTGGCGCGCGGCGAGATAGCTGCCCGAGGTCGTCAGCGATTTCAGATCGTTGCGGGTCGGGAACTGCGCAGCCGTGGCGTCCGGATGCTCCGGCGTTTGTGCCAGAACCGAACCGGGCAGGACCATCGCGGTCAGCATGAAGGCGGCAGCAGTCCAGCGATTGCAACGAATGGAAAACATCACGGTTCGCTCTAGCTTTTGAGGAATTTTCGGATCGTCTCGAGTGCAATCCAGCCGGCAGCATCAGGAAACGCCATTGGCGCGCGAGAATGCCGTGTTTGCCGCCTGACCGCAAGGATAGGGACGACATTTCATTGGACCGACTCAAGGTCGCCTCGCGACACCCCACAACCGCTGCAGTGTGGCCTTATCGTGGCCGACCGGCCGCCATCCATGAGCCTTGTCACGCAATCGTGCTTCACATCGCCTCGTAATTCGGCCCTCCACCGCCCTCCGGCGGAACCCAGGTAATATTGCCGTTCGGGTCCTTCACGTCGCAGGTTTTGCAGTGGACGCAATTCTGGGCGTTGATCTGGAAGCGCGGGCCCGAGGCCTCCTCCACCCATTCATAGACGCCGGCCGGGCAATAGCGGTTGGAAGGACCGGCAAACACGTCGTGCTCGGAGGTCTTCTGCAGGTTCATGTCGGCGACCTTCAGATGAACCGGCTGGTCCTCCTCGTGATTGGTGTTGGAGAGAAATACCGATGACAGCTTGTCGAAAGTGATCTTGCCGTCCGGCTTGGGATAGGCGATCGGCGTGTGGGTCTTGGCGGGATCCAGGGTGCTGCGATCCGGCTTGGAGTGCGACTGGGTTCCGAACAGCGAGAAGCCAAGCGTGTTGCACCACATGTCGAAGCCGCCGAGCACGACGCCCATGATGGTGCCGAGCTTCGACCACAGCGGCTTCACGTTGCGAACGAGGTAAAGATCCTTGCCGACGGTCGACGCGCGCCAGGCGTTTTCATATTCGACGAGCTCGTCGTTGGCGCGGCCTGCGGCAAGCGCGGCGGCGACATGTTCGGCCGCGAGCATGCCGCTGCCGATCGCATTGTGCACGCCCTTGATGCGCGGCACGTTGACGAGGCCGGCCGCGCAGCCAATCAGCGCGCCGCCGGCAAAGGTGAGCCGCGGCACCGATTGATAGCCGCCCTCGGTGATGGCGCGCGAGCCATAGGCCAGCCGCCTGCCGCCTTCGAACAGCGGCCTGATGGCGGGATGGGTCTTGAAGCGCTGGAATTCGTCGAATGGCGAAAGATAGGGATCATCGTAATTGAGATGCACGACAAAGCCGACCGCGACCAGGTTGTCGTCGTAGTGATAGAGGAACGAGCCACCGCCGGTCCTCGTGCCAAGCGGCCAGCCGAAGGAATGCTGGATCAGCCCCTTCTGGTGTTTGGCGGGGTCGACCTGCCAGACTTCTTTTAGGCCGATGCCGAATTTCGGCGGCTCGCTCTTGGCATCCAGTGAATATTTCGCAATCAACTGCTTTGTCAGGCTGCCGCGCGCGCCTTCGGCGAACAGCGTGTATTTGCCGAGCAGCTCCATGCCGCGCGTGAACGAATCCTTGTGCGTGCCGTCCTTGGCAATGCCCATGTCGCCGGTGGCGATGCCACGCACGCCGCCCTTGTCGTCGTAGAGCACCTCGGCAGCCGCAAACCCCGGATAGATCTCGACACCGAGCGCCTCGGCCTTGCGCGCGAGCCAGCGGCAAACCTGGCCGAGCGAGCCGACGTAATTGTGGTGATTGTTCATCAACGGCGGCATCATGAAGTTCGGTAGCCGGATCGCGCCGGACTCCGTCATCCAGTAGAAGCGATCGTCCTTCACTTCCGTCTTGAGCGGACAATCGGAATCCGCCCGCCAGTCCGGAACGAGCTTGTCGAGCGCGACCGGGTCCATCACCATGCCGGAGAGAATATGCGCGCCGACTTCGGAGCCCTTCTCGACCACGACGATGTTGAGGTCGCCATTGAGCTGCTTCAGCTTGATCGCAGCCGACAGGCCCGACGGGCCGGCGCCGACGATCACGACGTCGAATTCCATGGATTCGCGCGGGGGTAACTCTTCGCTGCTCATGATCTCTGCTCAGCCCGGGTTGAGAAAGCTTCTAATCTCTTCGCCGTTGTTTCCGATTTTTGCGGACAGGACAACCACCGAAATGCGTTTCATCATGGCGCAATGCGGCGTAAATTGCCGCAATGTCGCCGCCCGCCCCTGCCGCCCCCGAGCCTGCCCCGACGGTTGCGCAATTGCTCGCCTTTTATCTCGAGGCTGGCGTCGATTGCGCACTGGCTGAGGCGCCGGTCAACCGCCTCGCCGATCCCGATCTTACACCCGCCCCACCTCCCCGCGAGGCAGCGCCGATGCCGGTCGCGCGCCCCAAGCCCGCCGCGCCGATGCTTACAGCTCTCGCCGAGCCTCCACCGGCGCCGGATGCGGCGATCGCGTCGGCGCGCGAGCTCGCACGCACCGCGCCCACGCTCGAAGCGCTGCGCGAGCTCCTGGAAAAATTCGACGGTTGCGCGCTGCGATCGACCGCGACGCGGCTCGTGTTCGCCGACGGTAATCCCAAGGCCCGCATCATGTTCGTCGGCGAGGCGCCGGGCCGCGACGAGGACATCCAGGGCCTGCCCTTTGTCGGGCGTTCCGGAAAATTGCTCGACCGCATGATCGGCGCGATCGGGCTCGACCGCAGCAAGGCCTATATCGCCAACGTCATTCCGTGGCGGCCGCCCGGCAACCGCACGCCGACGCCGCAGGAAACGCAGATATGCCTGCCTTTCATCCAGCGCCAGATCGAGCTGGTCGATCCCGACGTGCTGGTGACGCTCGGCAATCCCTCGACCCAGACCCTGCTCGGCACCCGCGAGGGCATCATGCGCACCCGCGGCAAATGGTTCGACTACGATACCGGCACGCGGGTCATCCGCGCGCTGCCGACGTTCCACCCGGCCTACCTCCTGCGCTCGCCGCCCTATAAGCGGATGTCGTGGCAGGATCTGCGCGCGATTGCGAAGGTGCTGGCGCAATAATTCATTGCCCCTTCGGCCGGACGATGGCCCAGCCGATGCGGAGCAGCGGTTGCCTTCCGTTCACCAGCCATTCGAAGGCGCGCGGCACCTCCGGCACGAGACCGGGAAAGTGCTGCGCGATCTCGGGCGGCGGCGTGCCCGCGGTATCGGAGGCGCGCCAGACCACGAGACCGCCGGTCTCGCTGAATTTTGCCGGCATCACCCAGGGCGTGCGCTGGGGTGTGGCATCGAGGAACAGGTGCGGACGGCCGCTGTCGAGCGAGATCAGGCTTGCGAGCTGCGCGTCTCCGGCGACCGCGCGCAGCTGCTGATTGGTGCGCCGCTCAAAGCTTTCGCCGAAGAACTGCGCGATCGAGCGCGCCGGCAGCGAGGT